>Ga0081540_1004797_pt1 | contig 10191 bp, 7 predicted proteins | sample TabmetS2T1R1_FD_71024 | JGI IMG/M metagenome (GOLD analysis project Ga0081540, IMG submission 71024) | Tabebuia heterophylla rhizosphere microbial communities from the University of Puerto Rico - S2T1R1 | ecosystem: Host-associated > Plants > Roots > Rhizosphere ... | reverse complement strand
AGCAACCGCGGCGCCGAGCCAAGATCGCCGACGCCGCCGGCGATATGGCCGAGCACCTTGGCCATTTGGCGGGCATAGGGACGGGCGGCCTCTGCCGCGGCCTGGGCGCGCCGCAGCTTCGATGCGGCCACCATTTGCATGGCTTTGGTGATCTTCTGCGTCGCCTTGGTGGCGGCGATGCGCACGCGCATGTCCTTGAGGCTGGGCATGTCAGATCGGATGACAGGAAACGGACGGCAGAGGGCGAGGAAGCGAGTTCCGCTTCAGGCGCCGATCATCGGCCGTCGAGCATCTGTCGTCTGTCCCTCCCGCTTCGCTCTTGTTCTCACGCGAAGGTCTTCGCGTAGTCGTCGACCGCGGCTTTGAGCTTGGCGGCCGTGGCATCGTCGAGATCGCGGCTGTCGCGGATGGCGTCGAGGATGTCCTGATGCTGCGTGCGCATGACCCCGAGCAGGCCTTCTTCGAAGGCGCGCACCCGCTCGACCGGAAGCGGATCGAGGTAGCCGTGGACCCCGGCATAGATGACGACGGCCTGCTCCTCCATCTTCAGCGGCGAAAATTGCGGCTGTTTGAGCAGCTCGGTGAGCCGCGCGCCGCGGTTGAGCAGACGCTGAGTGGTGGCATCGAGATCGGAGCCGAACTGCGCGAACGCCGCCATTTCGCGGTATTGCGCGAGTTCCCCTTTGATGCGCCCCGCGACCTTCTTCATCGCCTTGGTCTGGGCGGCGGAGCCGACGCGCGACACCGAGAGTCCGACGTTCACCGCCGGGCGAATGCCTTGATAGAACAGGTCGGTCTCGAGGAAGATCTGCCCGTCGGTGATTGAGATGACGTTTGTCGGGATGTAGGCGGACACGTCATTCGCCTGCGTCTCGATGATGGGAAGCGCCGTGAGCGAGCCTGCCTTGTGGTCATCGTTCATCTTGGCGGCGCGCTCGAGCAGGCGCGAGTGCAGATAAAAGACGTCGCCGGGATAGGCCTCGCGTCCGGGCGGACGCCGCAACAGCAGCGACATCTGGCGGTACGAGACGGCCTGCTTCGACAAGTCGTCGTAGATGATCACCGCATGCATGCCGCCGTCACGGAAATATTCGCCCATGGTGCAGCCGGAGAACGGGGCGAGGTACTGCATCGGCGCCGGATCGGAGGCAGTCGCCGCAACAATGATCGAATAGTCGAGCGCACCGTGCTCCTCCAGCACCTTGCTGAATTGCACGACCGTCGAGCGCTTCTGGCCTACCGCCACGTAGACGCAATAAAGCTTGAGCTTCTCGTCGCCGGTGGCGTTGAGCGCCTTCTGATTGAGAATCGTGTCGAGCGCGATCGCGGTCTTGCCGGTCTGGCGATCGCCGATGATGAGCTCGCGTTGACCGCGACCGATGGGAATGAGCGCGTCGATGGCCTTGAGCCCGGTCGCCATCGGCTCATGGACCGATTTGCGCGGGATGATGCCGGGCGCCTTGATGTCGACCCGTTTGCGCTCGCTCGCTTCGATCGGGCCCTTGCCGTCAATCGGGTTGCCGAGCGCGTCGACCACGCGGCCGAGCAAGCCCTTGCCGACCGGAACGTCGACGATGGCACGCGTGCGTTTGACCGTCTGCCCTTCCTTGATCTCGCGGTCCTCGCCGAAGATGACGATGCCGACGTTATCGACCTCGAGGTTGAGCGCCATCCCGCGGACGCCGTTCTCGAACTCGACCATTTCGCCGGCCTCAACGTTGTCGAGCCCGTAGACCCGAGCGATACCGTCGCCGACCGAGAGAACCTGGCCGACCTCGGAGACCTCCGCCTCCTGGCCGAAGTTCTTGATCTGCTCTTTCAGAATTGCCGAAATCTCGGCCGGGCGAATATCCATCAGCGGGCCTCTCTCATCGCCACCTTGATCGCATTGAGCTTGGTGCGCAGCGAGCTGTCGACCATGCGCGAGCCGACCTTGACCACGAGCCCGCCGATGATCGACGGCTCGACCTTGACCTTCATCTGCACGTCCTTCTTGGTCACGGCCGCGAGCGCGTCCTTGATCGCGGCAAGGTGCGCTTCGCTCGGCTGCTCCGCCACCGTCACCTCCGCCGTCACCTCGCCCTTGTGTCGGGCGACCAGCGTCCGGTAGGCGCGCCCCACGTCGAGCGCGGCGAAGAGGCGCCGGTTCGTGCCGAGCAATTTGAGCACGTTGGCGGCGAGCCCGTCGATGCCGGCCCGCTCGAGCACGCCCGAGAGCGCGCGCGTCTGCTCCTCGGCGGAAAACACGGGACTGCGCAGCAGGCGGGCCAAATCGGCGACCTCGGCCACGAGCGCATCGAAGCGGTCGAGATCGACCTTGACGCGATCGATGGCGTTCTGTTCGCGCGCGAGTTCGAAAAGCGCGGTCGCGTAGCGACCCGCCATGCCGGCAACGATTGCCTGTTCGCCTGCCACAAGGATGCTCTTCCGGCAATTCCGAGGGCTCGGCACCGTCGCGGACGGTGGGCGCCAAGCCCTTGAAATTCGTGAAACTTTGCACCTTCGCGGGAGAGCACCGGCGCGCCCCGAAACCCCGCGAAAATCGCGCGGTTGCGTAACACACCGCTACCTGCGGTGCAACATGACGAAATGTCCACGCGACGCGACGTTTTCGCGGCCGGCCGGTTCTTGCGCAAGCAGACGGCGCCGGTGCTACACCAGTGGTCTCGCCTCTGCTCTTGGCTTCCGGAACCCTGCCACGTGCCACCCGCCTCCGCGAACGACGCTGTCGGCCGGGCCCGCCTCATGCTGGTCGCGGTGAGCTTGGCCTGGGGCTTGAGCTGGCCGGCGATGAAAATCGCGCTCGACGAGATCCCGCCGTTTAGCATGCGGATGGGCACCTCGGGCCTCGCCACCGTCGCGTTGCTCACGCTCGCATTCATGCAGCGCCGCAATATCCGCCTACGCGGCGCCGCGGTATGGACGCATCTCGTCGTCGCCGGTTGCCTGAATATCGCTGGCTTCACGCTGTTGACCGCTTTCGCGCAAATCGCGACCGCAACGTCGCGGGTGGCGATCCTCACCTACACGATGCCGATCTGGGCCGCGCTGTTGGCGTATCCCGTGCTCGGCGAGCGGTTGAGCGTCTCGCGCGGCATTTCGCTTCTGCTCTGCATCGTCGGATTGGCGGTGCTGATCTATCCCTTGGTCGGATCGAGCGATCTCACCGGCCTCGTTTTCGCCCTGGCGTCGGCGGTGAGCTGGGCGATGGGCACGGTGTACTTGAAATGGGCGCGGATCGAGGCCGATCCGATTGCTGTCGCAATATGGCAACTCGTCGTCGGATTTCTCGTGACCGTCGCCGGCGTGTTGATCGTCGAAGGCTCGCCGCACCTGTGGCCCGTTCAGCCGCGCGCGCTTTGGGGGCTCGCGTTCTCCGCCCTGGTCGGCTCCGCCTTCGCCTATCTGCTTTGGTTCGAGATCGTGCGCCGCCTGCCGGCCAGCGCCGCCTCCCTCGGCGTGCTGAGCGTGCCGGTGGTGGGCATTATGGCCTCGGTGCTGATGCTGGGCGAGCGCCCGACCGTTGCCGACATGGTCGGCTCCGCCCTCATCCTGGCCGCCGCCGCCGGCGTGCTGCTCGCGCCCACCGCCCGCTCCACGCAGACCGTTCCAATCGAGCAATGATGTTGCCGCTGATCGCGGAGAGCCCGCCGCGAGTAAACCCGCTTCGCGTGATCGTTCAGAGAAAACTCTGCGGGTCGACGTCCACCTCGAGCCTGAGATTGCCCTTGCGCTTGGGCGCTGCGGCAATCCAGCGCCGCAGATAGGCCGAGAGATCGAAAGCTCGCGGAGCCTTCACCAGCAGCCGAAAGCGATGGCGGCCGCGCACGACCGCGAGCGGCGCTTCCGCCGGTCCGAGCACCCGCACCTCCTCGGCGTGCGGCGCGGCAGAAGCGAGGCGGCGCGCGAACAATTCCGCCGCCGGGCGTTCCCCCGCCGACACGACGAGGCTTGCGAGCCGCGCGAACGGCGGATAGTGCGTCTTCTCTCGCAGTTCGATCTCGTTCGTGTAGAACGCGTCCCGGTCGGCCGCCACCAATGCACGCAACACCGGATGCTCGGGCTGATGCGTCTGCAGATAGCCGATGCCGCGGCCTTGCTCGCGTCCGGCGCGGCCGACGACCTGATGCAGCAGTTGGAATGTGCGCTCGGCGGCGCGCGGGTCGCCGTTCGCGAGGCCGAGGTCGGCGTCGATCACGCCAACGAGATTGAGCTTGGGGAAGTGGTGCCCCTTGGCCACCAGCTGCGTGCCGATGATGATATCGAAGCGTCCCTTAGCGACATCGTCGAGCTCCTGGCGCAGCCGCTCGACCGATTCGACCAGATCGCTCGACAGCACCAGGATGCGGCTCGCCGGAAACAATGCCGCTGCCTCCTGCTCCAGCCGTTCGACCCCGGGGCCGACTGCGACGAAACTATCTGCTGCCTGGCAGTGCGGGCACTGCGGCGGGCGCGGCATCGAAAAGCCGCAGTGATGGCAGACCAGGCGGCGGCGGAAGCGGTGATCGACCAGCCAGGCGTCGCAGTTGGGACAGGCTAGCCGAAAGCCGCAGCGGCGGCAGAGCGTGAGCGGCGCATAGCCGCGGCGATTGAGGAAGAGCAGCGCCTGCTCCCCGCGTTCGAGCGCCGTGCTCACGGCTTGCGCCAGACGCGGGGCGATGAAGCACCCGCGCGGCGGGCTCTCGGCGCGCAGATCGATCGCCTCGATCGCGGGAAGATCCCGGCTGCCGAAGCGCTCCGCCAGATGCACCCGTGCATAGCGGCCGCGCCGCGCATTAACCTCCGTCTCGACCGACGGCGTCGCCGACACGAGCACGATCGGAATGTCGGCCCCCCGCGCGCGCACCACCGCCATGTCACGCGCATGATAGCGCGCGCCGTCCTCCTGCTTGTAGGCGGGGTCGTGTTCCTCATCGACGACGATCAGACCCAGATCAGCATAGGGCAGGAACAAGGCGGAGCGCGCGCCGACGATCACGCTAACTTCTCCCCTCGCCACGGCGCTCCACGTGCGCGCGCGCAAGCGCTGCGACAACTGCGAGTGCCACTCCGCCGGTCGCACGCCGAAGCGCTGGGCGAAGCGATCTAGGAATTGGCTGGTCAGGGCGATCTCGGGCACGAGGACCAGCGCCTGCTTTCCGCGGCGGATGATCTCGCCGACGGCCTCGAAATAAACCTGCGTCTTGCCCGCGCCGGTGACGCCGTCGAGCAGCGTGACGCCATAGCCGCCGGCGACGATCGTCGCGCACAGCGCATCCGCCGCCTCGCGTTGCGCCGCCGTGAAGTCGGGCCGGCAGAAATCCGGATCAGGGGCACGCGCCACCGGATCGGGCGGCAGCACCAGGCTCTCCAGCGTTCCTTCATCGACCAGGCCGTCGATCACCCCCGGGGAGACTGCCGCCTCCTCGGCGAGCTCGCGCTTGCCGCGCGCAAGGCCGTCGGCAAGCAGCGCGAGCACCCGCTCGCGCGCCGGCGTCATCCGCTTGGGGGCGGCGCCGGCGAGCCGAACCCCGACCCGCTCGCGCGCCGGACCGAGATGCTCGCCCATCCGCAGCGCCATGCGCAGCACGCTGCCGCGGGGGCTAAGCGTATACCCCGACACCCAGTCGATGAACTTGCGCAGCTCCGGCTTGAGCGGCGGGACGTCGAGCTTGGCCTCGATGTCCCGCATGCGGTTGTCGAGCCGCGGGTTGGGCTGCCGGTTCTCCGCCCAGGTCACGCCCGTCGCCATGCGCGCCCCCAGCGGCACGGTCACGAGGTCGCCAGGCGCAACCTCAACTCCTGCGGGCACGCGATAGGAGTAGGCCTGGTCAAGGGCGACCGGAACGAGGACATCGACGACACGTTGGGCCATAACTCGGTGGCCGACTCGAGCGCTTAATGAAGAGTGAAGGAAGGGGTGGGATATATTGCGCCATGTCAAGCGCAACCGCCGCCCCCGAGCCGACTTTCGCCGCTAGCGAGGTCGCCCGCGAGCTCGCGAGCTGGCTGGCGCACCTCTCCGCCGAACGCCGCATGTCGGCAAAGACGGTCGAGGCATATGCGCGTGATGTTCGCCAGTTCCTCGTCTTCCTCTGCGGGCATTTCGGCAGCCGGCCAACGCTTTCGGCGCTGTCACGCCTAAAGCCGCTCGACGTACGCGCGTTCATGGCGGCGCGGCGAGCCGACGGCGTCAGCAGTCGCTCGCTCATGCGCATGCTGGCGGGCGTGCGCTCCTTCGCCCGCTTTCTCGAACGCAGCGGCAAAGCCAAGATCGGCGCCCTCGCTGCCGTGCGCACGCCCAAACTGGCGAAGACGCTCCCGAAGCCGCTCGCGGTCGCGGCTGCCAAGCGCATCACCGACACCGAGTTGCGCGCCAGCGAGGAGCGCGCGCCCTGGATTATCGCCCGCGACGCCGCGGTTCTGGCTTTGCTCTACGGCTCGGGATTACGAGTGAGCGAGGCGCTGGCGCTCAAGCGCCGCGATCTTCCGGCCCCAGGAGGCGGCGACGCCATCACGGTGACCGGCAAGGGCAACAAGCCGCGCATGGTGCCGGTACTAGCGCAGGTCACGAGGCTCGCCGCCGAATACCTCGCGCTTTGCCCCTACGACCGTCCCGCCGAAGGTCCATTGTTCGTCGGCGCTAGAGGCGGCCCGTTGTCAGCGCGCGTCGTCCAGCTCGCGATGGCGCGGCTGCGCGGCGCGCTCGGACTGCCGGACACCGCGACGCCGCATGCGCTGCGCCATTCGTTCGCGACCCATCTGCTGGCGCGCGGCGGCGATCTGCGCGCGATCCAGGAGCTGCTCGGCCATGCTTCGTTGTCTACCACCCAGATCTACACCGCGGTCGACGCCGAGCGGCTGATGGAAGTTTACCGCAACGCCCACCCGCGAGCGTGAGCGAGCGCCCCTTGCGCAATCCGGCCGGTTCGATACATCGTCCGCGAGCGAAGCGCGGAGGGGTGACATGAGTCATGGCGTGCACGCGGTCCAGCACGAGGTTGAGCACCACATCGAACACGAGGAACACGGACACGGCGGCCGCGGAAAGCCTGTCGGCGAGAGCAGGAGCAAGCAGATCGCGCTTTTGATCTCGGTGATGGCACTTCTCCTGGCGCTCGCGGAAATGTTCGGGAAAAGTGCCCAGACCGAGGGCATTTCGTTCAACATCAAGGCGTCCGACACCTGGAATTTCTTCCAAGCCAAGACGATTCGCCAGACCGCGCTCCGCACCGCCGCTCAGGCTTTGACCACCGAAGCCGCGCTTTCCGACGAGACCCGCAAGGCGGCGCTACTGAAGCAGGCGGACGACTGGACGAAAACCGTGGCACGCTACGAGTCCGATCCGGCGGAGAAGGATGGCCGCAAGGAATTGCGGGCGCAAGCGGAAGCCTATGAGCATTCGCGCGACACCCAGTTGGCGCGCTACCATCACTACGAGTTCGCGGCGGCGGCCTATCAGATCGGCATCGTGTTGGCGTCGGCAGCCGTCATCACCGGGATGATGGCGCTGGTCTACGCGGCCATCGGGCTCGGCGTCATCGGCTTGGCCTTCATGGCGCTCGGGTTTTTCGACCCGCATTACTTGCATTCGCTGCATTTGATCTAGAGTGCACCCGCCATGCCCGCGCTGTCGCGGACATGACGGATCTCCTCGGCATCACATGTGAATCGCGCGTTTGTCGACCGCCAATGCCGCTTCCTTCACCGCCTCTGTGAAGGTCGGGTGCGGGTGGCAGGTGCGGGCGATGTCCTCGGACGCGGCGCCGAATTCCATGGCGACCGCAGCCTCGGCGATCATATTGCCGGCGTCGGCGCCGACGATATGCACGCCGAGCACACGGTCGGTCTTGGCATCGGCGAGGATTTTCACGAAGCCGTCCGTTTGCAGGTTCGCCTTGGCGCGGCCGTTGGCGGTGAAAGGAAACTTGCCGACCTTGTAAGCGATGCCGGCCTCCTTCAATTCCTCCTCGCTTTTGCCGACCGAGGCAATCTCAGGATAGGTGTAGACCACGTTCGGAATGACGTCGTAGTTCACGTGGCCGGCTTGTCCGGCGAGGAGTTCCGCCACCGCAGTGCCCTCGTCCATCGCCTTGTGCGCCAGCATCGGGCCGGCGATGACGTCACCGATGGCGTAGATGCCCGGCACGTTGGTGGCGAAGCGCGCATCGACGATGATGCGGCGCTTGTTGTCCATTTTCACCCCCGCGGTTTCGAGCCCGAGCCCCTCGGTGAACGGCACACGGCCGATCGCCACCAGCACCACGTCGGATTCGATCGACTCCGGCGTGCCGCCGGCTGCCGGCTCGACCGTAACCTTGACCTTCTTGCCTCCCGTCTCGATGCCGGCAACTTTGGACGACAGCTTGAACTTCATGCCCTGTCTTTCGAAGATGCGCTGGACCTGCCGGCAGACCTCGTTGTCGATTCCCGGCAAAATCCGGTCGAGCCACTCGACCACGATCACCTCGGAGCCGAGCCGGCGCCACACCGAGCCGAGCTCGAGCCCGATGACGCCGGCGCCGATGACGAGCAGCCGTTCCGGCACTTTGGCGAGCACCAGCGCACCGGTCGAGGACACGATGCGCTGCTCGTCGATGTCGATTCCGGGCAAGCGCGCCACGTCCGAGCCGGTGGCAATGACGATCGCCTTGCCCTCGATGGTCTCCGTCTTGCCGTTGGCGGTTTTGATCTCGACCTTGCCGGGGGCGACGATGCGACCGATGCCGTGCATCGTATCGATCTTGTTCTTCTTGAACAGGAACGCGACGCCTTTGACATTGCCGTCGACGCCCGCGTCCTTGAACTTCATCATGGCTCGAAGGTCGAGCTTCGGCGCGCCGACGTTGATGCCCATCTTGTCGAGCATGTGGCCCGCCTCGTCATAGAGCTCCGAGGCATGCAACAGCGCCTTCGACGGAATGCAGCCGATATTGAGGCAGGTGCCGCCGAAGGTGTCATCCTTCTCGACCACCGCAACCTTCATGCCGAGCTGCGCTGCGCGGATGGCACAGACATAGCCGCCGGGCCCGGAGCCGATGACGATGAGGTCGTAGGACATTTGCATCACATCTTTCTTTGTCCAACTCAGCAGTACGCCGCGAACCGGGCGCGCCCCCGAGCCGCGGCGTTCAAGTCACGCTTCGTTGGCGGCCGCTCGTGCCGCGAACAGCGAGATGGCGGTGCGAAGCCGGCACGGACGCCTCGACTCACAGATCCACCACCAACCGCGCCGGCTCCTCCAAAACCTCTTTCACCCGCACCAGGAAAGTGACCGCCTCGCGGCCGTCGACGAGGCGGTGGTCGTAAGAGAGGGCCAGATACATCATCGGGCGAATCTCGATCTTGCCGGCGACGACCATCGGCCGCTCCTCGATCTTGTGCATGCCGAGGATGCCCGACTGCGGCGCATTGAGAATGGGGGTCGACATCAATGAGCCATAAACACCGCCGTTCGAGATCGTAAACGTGCCGCCCTGCATCTCCTCGATCTTGAGCGCGCCCTCGCGCGCACGTCGCCCGAAATCGGCAATCTCCTTCTCGATCTGCGCGAGCGATTTTCTGTCGCAGTCGCGCACCACCGGCACCACCAGACCTTTGTCGGTGCCGACCGCAACTCCGATGTGGTAATAGTTCTTGTAGACGATATCGGCGCCGTCGATCTCGGCATTGACGGTGGGGATTTCCTTGAGCGCCTGCACGCACGCGCGCACGAAAAAACCCATGAAGCCGAGCTTGACCCCGTGCTTGCGCTCGAACAGATCCTTGTAGTGGCTGCGTAGGTTCATCACCGCGCTCATGTCGACCTCGTTGAAGGTCGTGAGCATAGCCGCGGTGTTCTGCGCCTCCTTGAGCCGCCGCGCGATGGTCGCGCGCAGCCGCGTCATCTTGATGCGTTCTTCGCGCGCGGCATCGTCCGGCGGGGTGGGCGCGCGCACCTGCACGGCGGCGGCGGGCTGCGCAACGGGAGTGGGAGCAGAAGCGGCGCGTTCGATCGCCGCCATCATGTCGCCCTTGGTGACGCGCCCGCCCTTGCCGGAGCCGGGAACGGTAGAGGCGTCGATGCCCGTCTCGGCGGCGAGCCTACGCACCGAAGGCGCTAGCGGCGCGGCCGGCGGCGGCTTGGCAGCGGTTTGCGGGCGCGGGCGCGGCTCCTCGGCCGCGGCATTGATCGGGGCGGTCGTGTCGGACTTCTGATCCGGCCGGCCGGTC
>Ga0081540_1004796_pt1 | contig 10194 bp, 8 predicted proteins | sample TabmetS2T1R1_FD_71024 | JGI IMG/M metagenome (GOLD analysis project Ga0081540, IMG submission 71024) | Tabebuia heterophylla rhizosphere microbial communities from the University of Puerto Rico - S2T1R1 | ecosystem: Host-associated > Plants > Roots > Rhizosphere ... | reverse complement strand
AGCCGTGAAGCCCTTGCCGCAGCGTTGCGTGGACGGTGTCCTCGACGGCCCGGAAGAAGGCGGCCGGCATGGTGCCGTGGGCCGCGACCTCGCGCGTGTAGCTGACGCCGCTGCCAGGCTCCGCTGGCTCGACCCGCAGCCCGACCGTGGCCAGGAACGGATTCGGCTCCTCCCTGATTCGCTCGACCGCCCCGCCCACGGCCACCGGCCGCTCGACGCAGATCGTCGTCGTCTCGCGGAACTCGACCTCGAGGCCGTAGTCCGCGAGCAGCGTCGCCTGGATGACCTCCTTCTGCACCTCGCCGTACACGGAGACGAAGAGCTCCTGACGGACGTCGTCCTGGCGCAGGTTGATCAGCGGGTCCTGCTCGGCGAGCTCTGCGAGCGCGCCGTGGAGGGCCGCCTTGCCGTCCGGTGCGCTGGGAACGACGACCGTCTCGAGCGTCGGCGGCGCGAACTGATGCCGTGCGGTCGGCTTCGCCGCGCCGATCGCGTCCCCGATCCGGATGTCGGCGAGGCCGCGGAGCTGTCCGATCTCCCCGGCTGCCACCGAGGAGCGCTGCACGGACGAGCCGCGCTCGAACACGCGGATCGCGGTCACCTTGTCCTCGCCCTCGCGTCCGAACCGGAGCCGGTCACGCACGGTGACCACCCCGGAGCGCATCCGGGCGTACGCGATCTTCTCGCCCGCCGGGCCTCGCTCGATCTTGAAGACGGTGCCCGCAGCCGGGCCGTTACCGTCGGGCTCGGAGGCGGGCAGCAGCGCCGCGATCCCCGACATCAGCGCCGGAACGCCGTCCCCGGTTCTCGCCGAGCCGAAGAAGATCGGATGCACGAGCGACCGTTGCGACTGGTCTGCGAGCGCGTCGCCGAGGCGTTCGGCGGGGATCCCCCGGTCGTCCACGAACGCTGCGAGCAGCGCCTCGTCGTGCTCGGCGAGCACGGGGAGGCTCCCGGCGGAGAGGGGCATCGGGACAACCGCAGCCGTGAGCCGCTCGGCGATTGCCTCCACCACGCGGCCGGTGTCGGCCCCCGCCCGGTCGGTCTTGTTCACGAACAGGAGCGTCGGCACCCGCAGACGCTGGAGCGCGCGCATGAGCAGCGGCGTCTGCGCCTGCACGCCCTCGACCGCCGAGACGACGAGCACCGCGCCATCGAGCACGTCGAGCACGCGCTCCACCTCGGCGATGAAGTCCGGGTGGCCAGGGGTGTCGATCAGGTTGACGGTGACGTCGTCGATCTCGAATGACACGACGGCCGACTTGATCGTGATGCCGCGCTGCTGCTCGAGCGGCAGCGAGTCGGTCTGCGTGGTGCCGCGGTCGACGTCGCCGGGCTCGTCGATGACGCCGGCGGCATGCAGCAGCCGCTCGGTGAGCGTTGTCTTACCGGCGTCTACATGCGCCAGGATCCCCAGGTTGAGCGTTCGTCGAAGCAAGCGTCATTCCCTCCGAATAGGTCACAAAGGCCTCCTCGTTTGGCAATGACGCTGTGCGCATTCGTCGCTCCTGGTCGGATCGGCGCTGTCGCTGAAGAGTAAAGCAGAAGCCGCTACGAGAGCCGCTCGCGCACGCGGTCGCCGACCGCGGACATCTCGATCTCCGAGCCCGAGACGTCCTTCAGCAGCTCGTCGGCGGTCGGCCGCTGGCCCTCCGCCCAGAGCTCGCGCAGCAGCGAGCCCGCCTCGCGGTGGGTGAACCAGTCGGTGCCGAACCGCTCGCGCAGGTGGTCGCGGAGCTGGCACTCGAACGCCCACGAGCGCAGGTACGCGGTCACGTAGAAGCCCGAGTCCATGTCGGCGAGGTAGTTCTCCTCGGCGATCTCGAACTTGAGCGCGTCACCGAGGACCTCGGCGTACCGCTTGGCCATCCCGCCGATGTCGTCGCTGGAGTGGAAGTCGAGCTCGTAGAGCAGCTTCGCCGAGTAGCGCCGCACGAAGAACAGCAGCCAGAGCATCCCCTCGGCCGCGTACTCCTCGGGCCCCGGGAAGTCGAGCTTGCGCGTGAGCCAGGCGGGCTCGTCCGTGAGGTGCTGCATCAGCATCGCCCAGCCCTCGGTGACGGCCACGTCACCGAGCCGCTTCTCCTCCATCGAGAGGTCGGGCGAGGTGCCGCCGAAGTGCTCGGCGTGGCCGGCCTCGTGGAAGAACGCACGCCAGTCGTCGGCGCCGCCGATCGGCTGGATCACGAGCATCACCTTGTCGGGGATCTCGATCGGCGAGCAGAAGGCGCGCGGGGTCTTCTGCGGCCGCTGCTCGATGTCGAGGTGGATGTTCTCCTGCGCGTCGAGATCGATGCCGAGGTCGTTCAGCGTCGCCTTCAGTGCGGGCACCAGCTTGTCGGCCGGGAAGCCCTCGTCCCACTGCGGCGAGCGGATCATCCGCTGCAGGTCCCAGCGGGCCAGGTCGTCGAGCGAAAGGCCCAGCTGCTCGCGCGCAGCGCGGCCGAGCACGTCCTCGTAGAGCCGCTCGGTGTCGGCGAGGAAGGCCTCGCATTGCCCGGCGAGCTCCCTGAGCCGGAAGCCGAATTGCTCGTAGAGGTCGACGTAGCTCGACGCGCCCAGTGCGGGCAGCTCGCGGCGCTCGATCTCGATCGCGTCGAGGTAGATCGGGTTGAGGTGCTCCTCGGTCGCCTCCCACATTGCCCGGTCGAGCTTCTCGCGGCGGTCGCGATCCGGCTCGTTCGCCATCTCGGGCCGCAACATGCGGAACGGGATCTGCTTGCCGTCGACGGTCACCTCGAGCTCGGCCTCGATCGCGGCGACCTTCTCGGCGTGCTCGCGCGTGAGGTTCCCGAGGTAGCCCTCGCAGCCGAAGTGCCAGAGCTCCCGGACGCGCCGGTCGCCGTCGACGGCCGCGCCCACGGCCTGCACGTGCTCGAGCTCGGTCAGCGTCGAGTGGCGGTCGTAGATCTCTTCGAGCTCCAGCCGGTCCTTCAGGCCGGCGTAGTGCTGGTAGTACTCCTCGTCGAGCTCGGCGATGAACCGGTCGGCGCTCGCCCGGTAGGCGTCGAGGTCCAGCGAACGGGACGGGTCGCTCGGCATAGGCCGTAGGATATCCGGGTGCACGAGATCAGCCTCAAGACCGACCGGCGGACGCAGCTGCTCGACATCACCGACCAGGTCGAGCAGGCGCTGAACGGGGCCAACGGGGCCGCCGCCGCGCTGGTCTACGTGCCGCACACGACGGCGGGCGTGACGATCAACGAGGACATCGACCCGGAGCTCGCCAACGACCTCGAGCAGGCGATGGAGAAGATCGTCGAGGACGGCTGGAACTGGCGCCACGACGACGCCGACGGCCCCAACGCGCCCTCGCACGTGCGGGCGTCGCTGATCAGCCCGGAGGTGCTCGTGCCGCTCCGCGAGGGACAGCTCGCGCTCGGCCGCTACCAGGGCATCTTCTTCTGCGAGTTCGACGGCCCGCGCGACCGCAAGGTCTACGTCACCGCGCTGGGCTGAACCGGCCGCCTTAGCTGAACGACAACCGGCCGTTCACTTCAACTCAACGCACCCGATTTAGGTTCAGCCCGTGCCGCGGCGACTGCCGATTGCGTTCGCGCTGTCGGTCGCGCTCGTCTCCGGCGTCGTGTTCTTCGGGCGGGCGGACCGTCCACACGCGCGCACGGTGGGGATCCACAAGATCCGGCACGTGGTCGTGATCATGCAGGAGAACCGCTCGTTCGACTCCTACTTCGGGACCTACCCGGGAGCCGACGGGCTGCCGCGGGAGAACGGGCGCTTCATGGTCTGCGTCCCGGATCCGCGCAGTCACATCTGCGTCCGGCCGTTCCACGACGCGCGCAACCGGAACAGTGGCGGGCCGCACGAGCAGATCGACGCGATCCGCGACGTGCACGGCGGCAAGATGGACGGCTTCATCCGACAGGCGCGGACCGGGCGCGTCACGGGCTGCGAGAAGGCGCCCGACTCGCCGCTCTGCTCGCTCGCTGCCGCGAAGCCCGACGTGATGGGTTACCACGACCAGCGGGAGATCCCGAACTACTGGGCCTACGCACGCAACTTCGTGCTGCGAGACCACATGTTCGAATCGGTCCGGTCCTGGAGCCTGCCCTCGAAGCTCTATCTGCTCTCGGAGTGGTCGGCCCGCTGCCACCGCGCAGGCGACCCGTCGAGCTGCGTCACCGCCCTGGAGAACCCGCTCGCGCCGCCCCACGAGCCGCAGAACCCGACGAACAGCAAGCCCAGCTACGCCTGGACCGACCTCACCTACCTGCTGCACGAGCACCATGTCTCGTGGCGCTACTACATCTTCAAGGGCGCGCAGCCGGACTGTGACGACGACGGCATGGTCTGTGACGAGAAGTGGCAGGGGCCGGGGACACCCGGGATCTGGAACCCGCTGCCGTGGTTCACCACCGTCCGCCGGGATCACCAGGTCCGCAACGTCCAGCCGATGCATGCGTTCTTCGCGGCGGCGAAGCGCGGCGCGTTGCCGGCCGTCTCGTGGCTCACGCCGAGCAACCGTGTGAGCGAGCATCCGCCCGCGCTCATCACCCGCGGCCAGACCTACGTGACCAGCGCGATCAACGCGATCATGCGCAGCTCGGACTGGCGCTCGACAGCGATCTTGCTCGCCTGGGACGACTGGGGCGGCTTCTACGACCACGTCATGCCGCCGATCGTCGACCACGACGGTTTCGGGATGCGCGTGCCCGCGCTCGTCATCTCGCCCTACGCGCGGCGCGGCTTCGTCGACCACGGCACGGCGAGCCTCGATTCCTTCGTCAAGTTCATCGAGGACGACTTCCTCGCCGGCCAGCGCCTCGACCCGAAGACGGACGGCCGCCCGGACCCGCGACCGTGGGTGCGCGACGCGATGCCGCAGATCGGCGACCTCGCGCAGGACTTCGACTTCCACCAGAAGCCGCGGCCGCCGCTGATCCTCCCGCTGCACCCGGCCTTCTCCTAGTCTGGGCGGCCTGATGGCCGCACCCGTCTCGAAAGACCAGGAGCTCGAGCTCTCGATCGACTCGCTCGCCTACGGCGGGAACGGCGTCGCGCGGCTGAACGGCTTCGTCGTGTTCGTCCGCCGCGGCCTTCCCGGCGACCGGGTGCTCGCGCGCGTGACGAAGGTGAAGCGCAACCACGCCGAGGCGCTCGCGGTCGACGTGGTCGAGCCTGGACCGAACCGGGTCGAGGCTCCGTGCGCCCACTACCCGGCCTGCGGCGGCTGTCGCTTTCAGGACCTCGCGTACGAGGTCCAGGTCGCCGCGAAGGAGGAGCAGGTCGGCGAAGCGCTGCGCCGGATCGGCGGGATCGCGGAACCGCCGCTCGAGCCGATCCTCCCGGCCGTCGAGGTCTTCCACTACCGCAACAAGCTCGAGTACTCCTTCACGCAGACCCCCGCAGGACCGGCGCTCGGGTTCCACCGGGCCGGGCGCTGGGACGAGGTGCTCGACGTCGAGCAGTGCTGGCTCAGCTCCGACCTCGGCAACGCCGTCCGCAACGCCGTGCGCGACTGGGCGCGGGCGGAGCGGCTCGAGCCATACGACCAGGCGGAGCACACGGGGTACCTGCGCCACCTCGTCCTGCGCGAGGGCCGCAACACGGGCCAGCTGCTCGTGCAGCTCGTGACCGCCGAGGGGGAGCGCTTCGACCGCGACGAGCTCGTCGAGGTGCTGCGCCGCTTCCCCGAGGTGCGGTCGATTCACTGGTCGGTGAACGACTCGCAGGCTGAGGTGACGAACCTGCCGACCACGCTGCTCTGGGGTGACGAGGCGATCGAGGAGGAGCTGTGCGGGCTGCGGTTCCGCGTGCGGCCGAACGCGTTCCTGCAGACGAACTCGCGCATGGCCGAACGCCTGTACGAGCTCGCGGGCGAGTACGCGGGGCTGACCGGCAACGAAACCGTCTACGACCTCTACTGCGGGATCGGGACGATCGGCCTCACGATGGCCTCGCGCGCGCTGACGGTGTGGGGGGTGGAGGTCTCGGAGGAGTCGGTCGCCTGCGCGCTCGAGAACGCGGACCTCAACGGGATCGCGAATGCGGCTTTCTTCGCGGGCGAGGTCGGCGCCTCGCTGGAGGAGCTTGCGGAACGGGCGGGACCGCCGGACGTAGCGGTGGTCGACCCGCCGCGGGCGGGGCTGTCGGGGAAGGCCCTGCGCCGGCTGGCGCGGCTCGAGGCCTCACGCATCGTCTACGTCTCGTGCAACCCCACGACCCTGGCCGGCAATGTGAAGGAGCTCGGTGTGGAGTGGGGCTACCGCCTGGAGCGCGTACGGCCGGTGGACATGTTCCCGCACACGCCGCACGTCGAGGCGGTCGCGCTCCTCACCCGGAGCTGAGCTCGGCCTCGATCGCCTCCCGCAGCTCGCCGAGGTCGCCGCGCAGGGAGCCGATCCGGTCGGCGCCGAGCCGCTTCTCGACTGCCCCGGCGTATGCACGGAATCGCGGCCGCGCCTCGCCGAGCAGCTTCGTCCCGGGCGGGGTGAGCCGCACGAGGTACGAGCGCCGGTCTTCGGGGTTCGGGAGCCGCTCCACGTGCCCGCGCTTCTCGAGCCGGCCGACGCGGAAGAGGACGGTCGAGAGCGGCATCTCCATCCGGCCGGCCAGCGCCGTCGGCGTCCACGGGCCCTCGGCGCCGATCAGGACGTAGAAGGGGTAGTCCTCGGGCGGGAGGTCGACGCCTTCGAGCGCCGACTCGATCAGCCGCTCGCGAACCTGGTTGGTGCGGAAGAGGTCGAGCAGGATGGTGTCCGGGCCGACATCTGGCATTACCGCAACCTTGTGGTAATGTAGTTCAAGGTTGTGGTAACTCTACTGCGACGGACGGCGGGCGCGCTGATGGTCCTGGCGGCGGTGTGCAGCGCCGCGGCCGGCGCGGCGCCGCCCTCGAAGGTGCATGTCGGCATCTCGGCGTCGTTCATCCGCTCCGGCGGCGGAGCGCTCTGGATCACCGACCGCACGGACAACCGTGTGATCCGCATCAACCCTGTTACCGTCCGGGTCGTCTGGCGGGCCGCAGTCACCGACCGCCCGTTCGGCCTCGCCTACGGCGCGGGGAGCGTCTGGGTCGGCTCGCGCGATGGAAGCCGCGTGACGCGCCTGAAGGCGTCCACGAAGCGGCGGCAGGCACGCATCCGCGTCGGTGCAAGCCCCTACGCGCTCGCGTTCGGGGGCGGCTCGGTCTGGGTCTCGAACGAAGGCTCGGGAACGGTCAGCCGCATCGGCCCCAAGCGCAACAAGGTCGTGAAGACGATCCGCGTCGGCGGCCAGCCGAACGGGATCACCGTCGCGTTCCGCAAGGTGTGGGTGGCCGACTACGGCCGCGGCCGGCTGATCCGCATCGACCCGGTCCGCAACCGCATCGAGCGTCGCATCTCCCTCCCGAAGGCCGACTGGATCACCGCGTCGGCCGATGCCCTCTGGGTCTCGAGCGAGACCGGGAAGATCTACCGGGTCGACCCGGTCTCGCTCGCGGTCCGAGCCGTCGTGACCGTGGGCGCGAACCCACTCGCGAGCGCCTGGATCGGCGGCAGGCTCTGGGTCCCGAACATCGACGACGCCACCGTCTCCGTCGTCGACCCGGCCACGAACGCCGTGGCGCGCACGATTCCCGTCGGCACGAGCCCGCTGGCGGTCGCGGAGGCCGCCGGCTCGGCCTGGGTCACGTCGGACTTCGACGGGGATCTTTGGCGCGTCGATCCCTGACCGCGCGCCAGAGGAGGTCGGCGTTCGGGAGCAGGAAGCCGACCGAGAGCAGCGGCAGCGCGGGGAGGCCGGAGACGTCGAGCGCCGGCCACGTCGCGAGCGCCAGCGTGCCGCCGAGCGAGGCGGTCAGGCAGAGCCAGGTCCAGCCGACGCGGAGATTCCAGCGGGCGGCCGCGCCGAGGTAGAGCGCGAAGAAGAGCAGATCCGGCAGGCCGAGCCGAGCCCCGGCATCCGAGCCCGGCACCGGAAACTCGAACGAGAGCGAGAAGAAGACGTGCTCGTGCTTCTGCGTGATCGTGTTCGTCGGGCCGCGCCAGACCGAGTAGGCGTCCACCCACGGCACGATGCATGCCACGAGCACGACCCAGCTCAGCTCCTCGAAGAAACGCAGGAAGCACCACCCGGCAAACGTCATCGCAGCGAGCTTCCCGAAGTTCGCCAGGATCCCGGCGCCGGCCCACTGGAGCAGGACCGCCGCCGCGCCGCACGCGACTGCGAGCACGACCAGTTGCCGTAGGGGCGCCCGCCAGAGCGGAAGCGCGAACCAAACGAGCCCGAAGACCGCCGGGATCACCAGCAGGCAGATGAACGCGAGGCTCGGCCAGAGCGAGAGCGCGAACCACCACTGGTGTGTGCCGTAGTAGACGCCGACCACGACGGCGAGCGCGATGAAGCCGAGCGCCCGCGGCGTGCTCAGTACGGCGGTAGCTCGGCCCACCAGGGCCCCAGCGCCTTGAAGGCGTTCCAGAAGCGCGTCTTCGACGGCGCCTCGTCGAGCGACTCGTCGATGTCCGGCACGTAGAGCGCCTGGATCGTCGGCGTGAACCGCTGCAGCTCGCCCGGCTTGACCTCGAGGGCGTCGGCGAGCGGGAACTCGAGCGCGTTGAGGAACTCGAGCGCCGCTTCGCCCATCACGACGATCAGCTTCGGCTGGACGATGTGCAGCTCACGCGTCAGCCACGGCCGCGCCTCCTCCTCGTCGCCGCCCGCGAACTTGAGGCAGTTGGTCCCGTACACCGCGAGCGGGTCGACCCGCAGCCGCTGGAGCGACTTCAGCAGCGCCTGGCCCGCGCGGCCGTAGAACGCGACCCCCTCCTGCACCTCTGCCTGCTTGGGGTCGTGCTTGAGCAGGAAGACATCCGCGAGCGGGTGGCCCGAGCCGAGCACCGGAACCTGCGCCTCCCCGGCTGCGCGCGCGATCTCGTCGCCGAGCTCGTTCGTCTCGGCGATCGCCTTCTGCAGGTACTTCTCGAAGATCTCGTCCGTCACAGCAGTCATTCCGCTTCGCTTACCAGAGAGATAGCTGTTGCGGGAGTAAGAGGGGATTCACGGAGACAGTTCTGCGGCGAAACCAAACGCGTAGCGTGGGCCGATGGACCTTCTCCGCTACCGCACGCGTTCCTTGGCCTGCGCCGCCCACTTCAGCGACTGCAGGTAGAGGAGCGAGCGTGGCCGCCGGAGGACGTGTGCGGTTCGGAGGCTGGCGAGGAACTCGTCGGGGCCGTCGAAGGCGCGCATGCGCATCGCGCCGGTGCCGACGCCCTGGAGCACGTGCGCGTCGGAGCCCGCGCCCATCGTCAGGTCGTACTTGCGGGCGAAGCGCAGCGCCTCGTCGTTGTAGGCCTCGAAGAGGAGCCGGGCGTTGTAGACCTCGAGCACGTCGATCTCGGCGAGGTGGCGGTGCAGCGTCACCGGCCCCGGGATCGCGTGCAGGCGGTCGAACGGGTGCGGGACGTAGACGACGCCGCCCTGCGCCCGGATCGCCTCGACGGTCTCGCCGAAGGACATCCCGCGTGGGATCTCCTCCGAGAGGAAGAGCCCGATCACCTCGCCCTGGTCGGCGGTCTTCACCTCCTCGCCGGGGATCACGATCAGGTCGCGGTCGCGTGCCAGCTCGACAGCCTCGAGGGCGCCGCCGAAGACGTTGTGGTCGGTGACGGCGATCGCGCCGAGACCCTCCGCCTCCGCATGGTCGAGCAGCTCCTCCACTGGGATCTGGCAGTCGTGCGACCAGTTCGTGTGCAGGTGTAGGTCGGCGACGAGCCACTCGCCGTCGCTCAGGGGCGCCACGGTGCGGTCGCGTCGCCGGGAGGTCAGGTCGGCGTAGAGCGCGTCGAGCTCGCGCGCCGCGTCTGCGAAGCTCTGGTCGTCGACGCTCTGCCGCGCGCGGGCCTGCTCGCGCCCGCGGTAATCGTCGTCCTCGGCCAGGCGCAGGATCGCGGCCGCCGCAAGCTCCGGCTGCTCGGCAAGGCCCGGAGGCGACACGATCGCGCAGCCGGCGGCAGCGGCTTCCAGCGCCACACGGTCGAGGCCGTCGAGGGCCGGGACGAAGACCGCCGCCTCGTTCAGCAGCGGCGCCCGCGCCTCGCCGCTCCGCAGCGTCCGCACGGCCGAGCGCCCGCGGAGGGGGCCTGGCAGCGCCGGGCGTCCGGCGAGCGGCTTCGTCCGCAGGAGGACGAGCTCCCAGCCGGGGAGCGCGCTCAGCGCCCGGACGACTGCGCGCGTCAGCGCCCGCTCGCC
>Ga0081540_1004795_pt1 | contig 10195 bp, 7 predicted proteins | sample TabmetS2T1R1_FD_71024 | JGI IMG/M metagenome (GOLD analysis project Ga0081540, IMG submission 71024) | Tabebuia heterophylla rhizosphere microbial communities from the University of Puerto Rico - S2T1R1 | ecosystem: Host-associated > Plants > Roots > Rhizosphere ... | reverse complement strand
TCGACGACCTGCTCGAAGTCCTGCATCAGGCCGACGATGTCGCCGAAGCCGAGGATGCGGCTGGCGAGCCCGTCGGGCCGGAACTCCTCGAGCTTGTCCAGAGACTCGCCCATGCCGAGGAACTTGATGGGCTTGCCGGTGACTTCCTTGATCGACAGCGCGGCGCCGCCCCGGGCGTCACCGTCGAGCTTGGTGAGGATGAACCCGTCCAGCGCCAGGCGCCGGTCGAACTCGGCCGCGGTCCGCACTGCGTCCTGGCCGATCATCGCGTCGCAGACGAGGAGGATGTCGTCGGGCTGGACGGCGGCCTTGATGAGGTTCAGCTCGTTCATCAGCTGCTCGTCGATCGCCAGCCGACCGGCGGTGTCGATGAGCACCACGTCGCACTTCTGGGCCCGCGCCGCCTCGAGCCCCTTCACCGCCAGGTCCGGGGGGAGGGTGTCCGGCTCGAAGAAGACCGGGGTCTTCAGCCGCTCGCCCAGGACCTGGAGTTGCTCCACCGCCGCCGGCCGGTAGATGTCCGCGGCCACCAGCAGCGGCTTCCGGCCCTTCTTCTGGAGATAGCTCGCGAGCTTGCCGACGGTGGTCGTCTTTCCCGAGCCCTGGAGGCCGACCATCATCATCGTCGTCACCCCGCCCTTGGGCTTGAACTTGAGCGAGGTGTCCACCGGGCCCATCAGGGCCTCGAGCTCGTCGTGGCAGACCTTGATGAAGTGGTCGCCGGCCGAGACCTTGTGCTTCCGCCCCTGCTTGTCGGTGATGGTGGTCTGGACGGTGGCTCCGACCGCCTTTTCTCGCACCCGGGCGACGAACGACTTCACGACGTCGAAGGCGACGTCGGCCTCGAGGAGCGAGACGCGGATGTCCCGCAGCGACTCGTCGACGAGCTCGGGGGTGATCTCCTGCTTCCCGGCGAGCCGATTCCTGGCTGCCCGGAAGCCCTTGGTGACGGTTTCCAGCATGAGGGGAAACGTCTTTAACACCGGCCCCGCACAGGTGGGACCCCCGAGCAGCTTTCTTGCTGCTCCCTCTCCGAGCAGGTGTCATCGGGGTGGACCTCGCGAGGGAGGCCTCATGCGGAGAGGGCTGTTCCTGTTCCTGGCGTCGATGCTGCTGGTGGTCGCGCCGGCGCGCGCGCAGGAGGGTGGCCCGGACGATCCGGGGCGGTTCCGGATCGGGGTGAACCTGGGAATCGTCAGCATCCCCCGGTTGATCAACATCGAGGGCTACGCACGGCTGCACCCCTACATCGGGGTGAGCGGCGGCTGGAGCACCTTCCCCAAGTTCGCCTCGGACGCGATCCTCAGCTGGGCCGGCGCGAAGAGCGACACCACCGACGCCAGCCTGAACAACTTCGACGCCTGGGAGGTCGCGCTGCGCATCTATCCGCTGCGGGGCACCTTCTTCATCGGGGTTGGAGCAGGGCAGCAGGTCATCGACGCCCTGGTGGGCGAGAAGCAGGCCGGCACCCCCATCACGCTGGGGGCGTCCGCCCGGGTGCAGAGCTGGGTCCTCACTCCCCGCATCGGATGGCAGTGGGTGTGGAGCAGCGGGTTCGCGATGGGGCTCGACCTGGGTGTCCAGTTCGTCGTCGGGCACACCGAGACGGTGAACATTCCGCCCGGGACCTCACCGGACGTCGAGCAGGACATCCGGGACATCGTCCATTTCGGATCGACGGTCCCGCTGCCGGTCTTCCGCTTCAGCATCGGCTACCACTTCGGGTAAGCGAGGCCACCGCCTAGATCGTCGACATCAGCAGCGCCATCAGCAGGCCGATGTTGATCGGCTTCCACTCCAGGATCGTGGAGGGGAACACCACCGTGACCGGGCTGATGCCTCCGGCGCAGGAGCGCGAGCCCGAGTACGTGTCGTTCGCTCCCCGGAGGTCATAGCTGCAGAAGCCGATCTTCCCCTCGATCCTCTCCCTGGAGGCGGTCCAGTTCGAGAGCCGGCCATTGATGAGCCCGTTGAACTGCAGCTGATTCTCCTGCTCGGTCACGTCCAGCGTGACCGGACCGCTTCCCCAGATTCCCTGGGCGTGTCCCTTCGCCTCGTCGACCGTGATGTTGACCGTCCCTCCCGGGGCGGAGCCACGGATGGCCGTTCCGTTGTCGTACCGCCCGAGGTTGACCTGCGCGCCCTGGGCGCCGTCACGGGTGATGACGGCGTTGGTCTGGAATCCTGCCCCAGTCATGCTGAACCGCTGCTCCGGTCCGGCCGAGGTGCTGAGCTTTGCCTTGCTGGACGTGGCGCAGCCTGCGGCGAGCAGGGGGATGGCGAGCACGAGCGCCGCCTGGCGCACGCGGGAGCGAGCGGGAGACATCGTCACCTCGGCGTCGACGGGGGGCGCTACGGGGTCGACATCAGCAGCGCCATCAAAACGCAGATGTTGATGGGCTTCCACTCCAGAATGTTCGTCGGGAAGGTGACGGTGGCCTGGGAGATACCGCGGCCGCAGGAGCGGGAGCCGGTGTAGCTGTCGCCGGCCCGGACCAGCTCGTACGCGCAGACCCCGACGTTGCCGTTGATGGCCTGCTGGGAGATGGTGATCGTCCCCGGCCGCCCGATGAGCCCGTTGCACTTGAGCGTGTCACCTTCCTCGGTGGCGTTCATCGAGAGCGGGCCCCACCCCGTCTGACCGTTCGCCGTTCCGGCCGCCTGGTCGACCGCGAGCTGGAACGGCGCGTTGTTGATCGTGCCGCGGATCGCGCTGCCATTGTCGAAACGGCCCACGTTGATGTTCGGGCCCTGGGCGCCGCTCGGACTGATGACCGCGGTGGTCTCCCAGCCGTTGCCGACCATCCGGAAGCGCTGCTGTGGCTCGTTCGAGGTCTGGAGCTTCGCGTTGCTGCTGGACGACGTGGCACAGGCTGCCAGGAGACACAGTGCTGGGACGACAACGAGCGCCGCGCGGCGCGTGCGGACACGTGCTGAGGACATGGGCACCTCTCGGAGGTCGACTCCCCTCGGGCGCGGACCATACTCCCGGTCAAGGGGGGAGGGGGGGCGATGCGCCGGGGACTTCCGTGACCGGACACGCCCGGCGCGGCCCTCACTGCAACCGGGGGGCGTCCCCCTGCAGCCGGGCGATCCGTCCGGCGCCGCGGACGATTGTGCGGGCAGGCCCTCACCCGTGGAGGATCCGTTGATCTCGCACTGGCGCCTCGGTCTGCGGCCAACCCACAGCGCTGAGGCAGGGAACCTCGTGTAGAGTCCCCTCGAGACGATGGCTCGACCGCTCTTACGCCGCTGACCCGAGCTCGGGTGGCGGAACCGGTAGACGCAGCGGACTTAAAATCCGCGGCTGCCTCGGCAGCGTGCCAGTTCGAGTCTGGCCCCGAGCAATTCCCGTCAGTGCTCGAAGAACACGTCGGGCCCGTGCAGCGCCCGCCGCACCAGCAGCCGCACCGCCCAGACGCCGAGCCAGGCTCCGATGACCAGGCTCAGCGTCGGGGCCACCCAGTGCCACCCGAAGAGCGCGATGCAGCCCGCGCCCACCAGCCCCCCGAGCGTCATCCCGCCGTCGGAGAGCTCGTGGGCCAGCGCGGCGCGGAAGGAGAAGTGCGTCTCCGCCGGCTTGCGGAAGAGCAACGCCGAGCAGGTGTTCGCCGCGAGCCCCACCAGGGCGACCAGCATCGCCGCCGCGTTCGGAAGCTCCGGCGACGGATGCAGCAGGTGGTCCACGCTCAGCCAGACCACCCAGGCCGCGATGGCGACCACGATCACCAGCACCGCCACCGCGCCGAGATCCTCGCTCTCCCCGTGCAGGCGCCCCGGCGGGATGAGCAGGACCAGGAAGATGCCCAGGTGCGCCAGCAGATGGACCGCGTCGGCGAGCAGGAACAGGCTCCCGCTGGCGCGCGAGGCGACCAGCTCGATCCCACCGGCGAGGACCGTGATTCCCGCGGCGAGCGCCACCCGGGAAGCGGGGACGTGCGAGAGATGCTCGTGGTGGTCGTGCGGAGGGTGAGAACCCAAGCCGGGAGCTATACGACAGCCCCGCGCCCGGCGCTCGAAACTCGCACCCGTCCGCCGCTCATTTCCTCGCCCCGGCGGTCCCGGCCGTCGTCGTCGTGGTGGAGGAGGGTGCGGACCGCCCGAGCCCCAGCGCCTCGACCATCACCCGGAAGACCTCGGTGTTGTCCATGAAGCCGTGGACCCGCTCCGACCCGGGGCCGACCGCATCGAGCACCACGTCCTCCATCGTGTGCACGCCTCCCTCAGCGGTGCGCGGGAGGTTGCCCTCGATGAGCGGCGCCCCGGGCGCCTTCTCCGCCGGGTTGGCGACGAAGCCCTTCTTGTCCGGCGCAGGCACGGTCGGCTCACGCGGACCCTGGAGCGACGGGGCGCGGCTCTCGTGGACGTCCGGGGTGTCGGAGAAGAAGACCGCCAGGCGCCGCTTCGGATCCGGGCGCGCGGGATAGCCGTCGCGGTCCGGCGCCGGGTAGTCGGGGAACCCCGCCTCGGCGTAGGTGCGGACGCGGTCCCTCGGCGGCCCGGCCCCGTCCTCCACCGTTCCGACGATGGAGAGCCCGTGGGCGTGGTCGGCGGTGACCAGGATCAGCGTGTCGTTCCTGCGCGCCGCGAAGTCGCGAGCCACCTGCACCGCGTCGGAGAGCATGATCGTGTCCCAGACCGAGCGCTCCCAGTCGAGCCGGTGGCTGAACTTGTCGATGAGAGCCGCCTCGACCATCAGGACGAACCCGTCGGGGTTCCGGGAGAGCACGTCCAGGGCCGCCCGGGTCATCTCGGTGAGGTCCGGCTGGTCGGGGAACTCGGACACCGTGCCCTTCTTGAGGAAGCGCCGGTCCAGCACGCCGTCCATGTTCTCGGGGTGGAAGAGGCCGAGGAGCTTCCGCGTGCCGGACTGCGCCGCGGCGGTCAGCTCGCGACCGGTCATCGCGACCGCGTAGCCCTCCGATCGTGCCCGTGCCAGCGGATCCAGGCCATCCTGCCGCCTGCTTCCCGCCGCCCCTGCGGGGAGGAAGTACGCCCGGCCGCCACCGAGCAGCACGTCCACGCCGGCATCGAGGAACATCGGGGCGATCTCGGCCTTGCGGGCGCGTCGCCGGGTGTGGGCCACCATCGCCGCCGGGGTGGCGTCCTCCACCTCCGCGTCGCTCACCACGCCCACCGCCATCTTCGTGCGCCGCTTGACCAGCTCGACCAGCGTCTCCACCCGCGGGTGCTCGAAGTCGTTCTCCGCCCGGGAGGCGTAGACGCCCATCGCGTTCAGCGAGCTCTTGTGCCCGGTGGTGTAGGCGCTCATCGAGTTCGCCGAGTCGGTGATGATCGAGTCCATCCCGCTCGTCCCCACTAGCCCGGTGTGCGGGAAGTCGTCGAAGGCGAGCTCGCCCTTGTACTTGCCCTGCTCCATGCCCCGGGCGAGGAGCCGGGCCGCCGTCCGGTGCGCGGGGGACAGCCCGTCGCCGATGAAGAGGATCACGTTCCGCGCCTTGCGAGGCCCGGTGCCGTAGACGTCCCAGCGCACTTTCAAGGTCTGCGCCCCGCCGGTGGCCACGACCTCCACCGGCCCCGGGTGGCTGAGCGAGATGCCCTGCAGCACCCAGGAGGAGACCGGCTTCCCGTCCTCGCGCTCGAGGAACTGCGCGCGCCGCCCGAAGACTGCCTCCGCCGGCTTGCCGCCCACGGTGACCTGGACCTGGTCCTGGGGCACCACCTTGTCGAACTCCACCTTCAGGTCGAAGCGGCTCCCGGCGAGCACCGAGGCCCGGTCGATCGGGTAGATGGCGCCGGCCCACGCGGGCGAGGCGAGACAGAGGATCGGCAGCAGGCCGGCGAGGAATCGGGTCATGGACCGCAGGGCTCCGGGGCGAGAGTCGGTGCGGCAGGTGTCCCCCGGCTGCGTGACGAACCGGTGACACGCACGACGAAAGGGAGGTGGCCGGCTCAGCGCGCCGCCGTCTCCGCGACCAGCCGGCGGATCCGCGCCTCGGCCGGGCGGAGGTCGAAGGGCACGCCGAAGATCTTCGCCACGTCCTCGGCCTCGGTCTTGTTCCCCTCGGCGACGATCCGCTTGATCAGCTTCCCGGCCTCGGGGTTCCCGTACCAGTCCGCGCCGAACTTGCCGCGAAGCCCCTCCGACATCAGGTGCGCGAGGGCGAAGGAGCGCGAGTAGTCCAGCGAGTAGAACGTGTCGTCGACGTCGGTCCGGAACCGCAGCGCGTCGGTCTCGTCCATCGGCACTGCGTACGCGGTGGCGAAGAGGTCCCGGTAGACCTCCATCGGATCGCTCGTCGGCTTGTCGTAGATGCCCTCCCAGAGCGAGGGCGAGCCCCGGTGCAGCACCGACTCGTAGACCAGCTTCGCGTACGCGTACCGGCGCAGGTAGTAGAGCTGGTACAGGATCTGGAGCCGCGACAGATCGCGGATGTCCTGATCGGACATCAGTGGATCGTTCCGCTTCGCCTCCGCGTTGTGCGCCTGGACGAAGCTCCGGTACCGCCGCAGCCACACCGGGTCCGCCCAGGAGTAGCGGAAGGTCTCGCCCAGCCCCTCGGTCACCGCGCCGGGCCCGAGCTGCTGGAACTCCCAGACCTTCGTCGTGGTGTTGGCGAACATCACCGCGTGCCCGCCCTCGTGGAAGAACACGCCGAGGCTGTCCAGCCCGGGCAGCGGCTTCACGTTGATCCGCACGTCGGAGGGAACGCGGATGCCCCAGCAGGCGGCGCGAGGCTCCTTGAGCGGATTGACCGCGTCGTCCACCCGTACCTCGGTGCCGGCCACCGTCTTGAAGTCGATGCCCATCCCGCCGAGGAATGCCTTGAAGGACGGGACGGCGAGGTCCGCCGGGAAGAAGCGCTCGAGGCGCGGCGCCTTGAACAGCCGGTTGAAGTCGCTCCGGCGAAGCTGCGCTGCCGGGATGCCCACCTCGCGGGGGGCGACTTCCTGGAGCAGCTCGCGGAAGATCCCGTCGGTCGCGTCGAGGAAGCGCTTGCCCTCGACCATGAAGGGCCGGAGCTTCGCCCGGCGGCTCTCCTCGGACAGCTCGACGTAGGAGGCGTACCCGAGATCGCGGGCCAGCTTCCGGGCGGTGGCCTCCTTCTCGGCGAGGATCGGGTTGAGCACCGTCTTCCAGATCTCCGCCCGTGCCTTGTCGATCTCCACCCGGCGCCCGGCGTCCTTCTCCTCCGCCACCAGGAGGTCCAGCTGCTTGTAGGGCACGGGTTCCTTCATCCAGGGGAGACGGACCGTCGCCTGCAGCGCCGCGTTCTGGGCGCGGTCGTCGTACTTCGACGTCGACTGCGACAGGAACTCGTTCGCGAGGTAGGCCTGGAGGTACTCGCGGGAGCGCCGCTCGTCGGCGGAGATGCCGGGCTCCTTCGCCGCCTTGCGCACCCGGGCGATCGTCTCCTTGGAGAAGAGCCGGTCGTGGCCGAGGTACGTCTCGGCCTGGATGCTGGTCTCGCCGACGGTGGCCGTGTACCACTGGAGGGTCTGCTGGATGAGGACCAGCGCCTCGGATTCGGCGCGGACCCCGGCGAGTGGATCGGGTCCGGCACCCAGGGCGAGCGCGGACACGGTCAGGAGAGGAGCGAGCATCCGCAGAGCCTAGGCCGGGCGCTGCGGCAGCCTCCCGAGGTGCAGCGAGCGGGGCCTCCGGTGCGGCGTCGATCCGCGGGGGGCGTCTACCGGGCGGGATCGGGCGCGGGAGCTGGAGCCGGCTCCTCCGTTTCGTCGTGGCTCGTGGTCTCGCCGCTCCGGTCCAGCGCGGTCTTGAAGAGGATGGGGCCGACGAGCTCGTTCATGGCCACCGTCGCCACGGCCATCGCGGCGAAGCCGGCGCCGTACCCGGGGTGCTCCTTCTGGATCTTCGCGGCGATGCCCAGCGCGAGCCCGGCCTGCGAGACCAGCCCCGCCCACGCCCACCGCCGCAGCGCGGGGGGATCGTCCGCCATCCGGCTGGAGAGCCTCGCAGCGATGAAGGTGCACCCGGCCCGCGACAGGGTCAGGGCCAGCGCCGCGGGCCAGAGCAGGGCCAGGAGCGGCAGGTCCAGGTGCGCGCCCGCGGTGGCGAAGAAGACGACGTAGACGATCTCCCCCAGCCGGTCGATCTCCTCGAGGAACTTGTCCCCCTGCTTCGAGAGGTTCTGCACCACGAATCCGGCGGTGATGAAGATCAGGAGCCAGTCGAACCGCAGGTAGTCGAGCACCTGGGTCATCACCAGGCCCAGCGCCACGAAGACCAGCACGAGCTGCCGGCCGACGAAGCGGAGGTAGGCCGACAGCAGCAGGCCGAGCGTCGACCCGAGGGCGACGCTCCCCAGCACCTCGTGGCCCAGCTCCTGGAAGGCCCGGAGAGAGAACGTGGACCCGGGCTCGAGGAGCGGCCGCGTCACGGTGAACACCACCGCCAGGATCACGACCACCACCACGTCCGAGGTCATGACGAAGGCGAGGGTGAACGTTGCCAGCGGCCCCTTGGCGCCGGTCTGGGAGAGCACGCCCAGGGTCGCCGAGGGGCTGCGGGTGATGCCCACCACCCCCCAGAGCAGGGCAATCCCCAGCACCACGGTCAGCGGCAGCCCCGCGGTGAAGGGCAGGAAGGGGCGGAGCAGGAGGAAGACCACGGCCATGAAGATCAGGACCACCACGTTCTGGAACAGCGTGGCCCAGAGGAGCGAGCGCGCCGCGGAGATCAGCTTCGACACTCGGAGCTCGGCGCCACCGGCGAGCGCGATGAGCGAGAGGGCGAGGGCGTTGATCGGCGAGAGCTCCTCGACCGCCTGGTGATCCACCAGGTGCAGGGCGTACGGCCCCGCCGCCATCCCGGCCAGGAGGTACGCGGTCAGGTGAGGAATCCCGATCGGCTCGAGGAGGGTGGCCACCACCGTCCCCGCCAGCAGCAGGAATCCCAGGGCGGCCAGGGCGTGGCTCCGACCGCCCTCGTGCGTCGCGTGCGAGGCGAGGAGCATCAGCCCCACCAGGACGATCAGGAGCAGCAGCTCGACGCCGCGGTTCGCGCCCCTCTTGTGCTCGCCGGTGGAGCTCACGCCGCAACCTCCACCACCGGATCCGACCCGCTGTCGGCAGTGGCCTCACCCGCCCGCCGCAGCGCCGCCCGGAGCCCCGCCGGGGCGAGGATCTCGCCGAGCAAGGTGCAGGCGGCGGCGGAGACCAGGACCGTCTCGCCGATCCGCCCCGGGAAGCGGAGGGCGAAGGCCAGGCCGATGCTCATGCTGTTCGGTCCGCACGCCATGAGCCCGGGAACCAGGGGCGCTCCGGCCCGGCGAAGCGGAGGGCAGACCAGGGCCGCGCAGCCCGCCACCAGCGCCTTGGCCACGAACCTCGCCCCGAGCACGGTGGCGAGCACCGAGGGGAGGAACGGAACCTGGCGCACGTCGATCGCAGCTCCAGCGAGTAGCAGCGCGGGGAGCCGCAGCGGGACCTCGGCCGGGAGCACGACCGCCCGGATGGCCTGACGGTGCCTGGAGACCGCGTTCAGGCCGAGGCCCATGCAGAAGGCGACGGTGAGCACCGCCAGGTCTGCCCGGACCGCGAGGCCGATTGCCACCATCGAGGTGCCGAACAGGACCCCCCACAGCGAGCGGGAGCGGAAGCGCTTCGAGACGAGCAGCGCGGTCAACAGGCCGATGGCCACCCCGAGGCCGATCTGCCCGCCCCAGAGGATGACCGGGTGGGCGGCCCAGCGCAGCCCGGCGGACGGCTGGAGGGTGAAGATCGCGCCGACGGCGAGCAGCGGAACGAGGTCGTCGGCGTCGGAGATGTCCAGCAGGAGCTCGGTGACCGTGCCGCTCGCCTTCAGCCGGTCCGCCACCCAGCGAATCGCGTGACGGGTCGTCTCGGCGCACGCCGCTCCGACGCCGGCGGCCTCGATCCACGTCTCGGTGTCCTGCAGCCACGGGTCCCCGCTGGGCTGCAGACGGCGAAGCAGGGCGAAGACCGCCGCGGTGACGAGATGCAGCGACACCGAGCCATCGGTGGCGGAGGGGCCGATGCCGGGCAGCGGTCCACCCGGCAGCACCAGCATGTCCGGGTTGGCGCGGATCGCCCATTCGGCGAACACGATGAAGGCGAAGCCGGCCGCGGCGGCGACCGCCGGAGTAGCGGCCTCCGCGCGCCAGGCGACGAACAGCGTGCCGGCCACCAGGAGCCCGAATCCGATTATCGCAGGATCGGCATGGTGGCCACTCAGCACGATCAGGGTCGC
>Ga0081540_1004794_pt1 | contig 10196 bp, 14 predicted proteins | sample TabmetS2T1R1_FD_71024 | JGI IMG/M metagenome (GOLD analysis project Ga0081540, IMG submission 71024) | Tabebuia heterophylla rhizosphere microbial communities from the University of Puerto Rico - S2T1R1 | ecosystem: Host-associated > Plants > Roots > Rhizosphere ... | reverse complement strand
TCGCCCATTTCGGCAGCGCCCAGCAGAACGAGTTCGATACCTATCTGCTCGACTCGATCGCGGCCGTCGTGGTCGGCGGCACCAGCCTGTTCGGCGGCCGCGGTGGCATCGGCAACACCATTGTCGGCCTGTTTGTGCTGGGTGTGCTCAACAACGGGCTCGACCATGTCAATATCGACAGTTTTCTGAAGATACTGATCCGCGGCCTGATCCTGCTCGCCGCGCTCGTGATCAATGTCTATGCGCAGCGATTGCGAGAGCGAGCGGCCGACTGATGGGTTGAATTGAGTCGATTCCCCTAAGCGAAAGCAGTGACGATCCCATATCGCGGGCGCGATGCAGCGCGCCTCCTCGGCGGTGCACCAGGGCCTGGACGCAAAATCGCGAAAACAACCCCATGCAAAGTAGAATGGAGCCCGGCCCACAGCATTCGTGCTGCCCTTCTCTAGCTACCACGGCGACGTCCGCACACCGTGCCGCCGACACCACCTCGACGTGCAGATGACGATTCAGCAGCATCGCGACGTTGAGGTCGTTGGTGATGACCTGCAGGTCCTATTCCGAGATTCAGCGGCTGGCGCTTCCATTATGGGTGGAGGGGATAAGGCACCCAGTAGATATCTGCATACGGCGTAACAGGCGACACGTTGCCGTCGATTGGCTCGCCGGGCGACGGGAGATCGACGATCTGCGTGCTCTGAATGAGCGACTGGACCGCGTTGTGATAAGGAGTCCAGGAATCTATTATTTCAACCGTTGACTGACTGCCATGATAAGCCTCCAACTTCGGTTCTGAAACGTCCGTGAAATTGAGTCCAAGCTCACCATTCTCGAACCCGTCTACTCGAACGCTAAATCTGCCGTAAGCAGATTGAACGAAAACGAAGAGTTCAGATTCCGGCTTGTACCACTGATAACTAACCTGGAAATAGCCAAGCTCCGGCCTCACATTTTCAAGACCGGTTTCCGTAATCCAGGCTCCATCGCTATTGGTCTCGATTGCTTGCGGCTTGACTAGAACCGACGAAAAGTCCGCAAAAACTTGGTCGGGGTCGACGCCTCCTTGACCGATGGTCTCCACTCCACCGTTCAGGACGATTCCCTTTGTCCAATTCCCCGCATCGGCAAAACCCAACGTGTCATCGAGACGAAGGACGAGGCGATCGGCGGCACTGGCGTTGCTTATTATGAAATCAGCATCACTGCCGTTTTTGGCATCCGCGCCGTTACCTATCACAAACGTGTCGGCGCCAGCGCCGCCGACGTAGTGATTACCGCCGCCATCAGATATGTACCCTGAGCTCTGGCCACCATCCAGGACACTACCAGCGCTTCCAGCGATCAGGGTATCGTTGCCATCACCCCCAAGGAGAATTGCATAGGCATCTCCGGCCGTGATGACATCGTCCCCTGATCCCCCTTCCACTTTCGTGACCGATGACCCTGCAAAGTTGAACGTATCGCCCGCGCTTGAGCCAATCACCTGTTCGAAGTTCTTGATCAGGATGCTGATGTCAGTACCTATCAGCTTACCATCGGCAATGGTCAGGGTGCCGTCGAACTTCGAAAAATCAAGAATGTCTTTTTCGCCAGTCCCGTTTCCCCCCGCGTCTATCTCCTTCAGACCCTTCAACAACTCGTCGCTACCAGCACCGATCAAGACCGTATCGGCTTGATCCGTTAGCTTAATTGTTTCGATAGAAACTAGACGGTCGCGCCCACCGAACCCATTATCGGTCACGATGATCGGCGTAACGTCATCGACCTTATCCGCTGATGTGACCAAATTTGGATCAATGGAAATACTTACGCCGTGACGCCCGGATAATCCGAGATCGCCAGAATAGTCAGCAGTATCCGCTCCGTCACCTGCAGTTGGCTTCGTTCTGTCCCCGCCGTGCAGGAGATTGTTTCCGCTTCCGCCAACCAACGTGTCGTTGTCCTGGCCACCGTATAAAAAATTGTCGCCAGCACCACCGTAGATCTTATCTACACCATCAAACCCGAATGCAACGTACACACCTTGCGTAGTACGCTTCGACATGTCGATGACGTCGGTAGTGTCGGTAGCTCCCAGCACGATGGAACTAGAAAGAGGCAAGTCACCGAACCTGGCGACGCTTACGTCCCGACCATCTGAATAGTCAATTCCGGCGTCTAACCAGGCAAATCGCGGATCGCTGTCCGCTATCCCTGTCAAGTAGGATGGCAGAAGATAGTCGGTGAGCCCCATCTGCGCCGCAACGATGTTTGTATCCCTTGCAGCCGCACCGACGTCATCGAATGTTGGGTCGTTCAAATCCGAATCTGTGACGTTTCCGTTGACCGGACCGGAGCCGCTCGGATCCACATCCCCGGCAATCGCATGGAAAAGTTCATGAATAATGGCTAACTCTTGGGGGAATTTAACAAGCTCACCTTTGCTGTTGAGCATATAGGCATGGCCAATTGCCGAAAGGTTGACTCCAGCTACGCCGCTGCCGGGTACGGCCCCCCTGGAATGCCCGGATCTGTTTGGACGAAATTGATGTATTGCCCTCCGCTCGCTCCACTTTCCAGCAGCGCCCGTGCATAGGAAGACTCATCGTATAGCTGGTGCAGCGACTGGCGAATTTCATTCTGTTCATCTGGAGTGAAGGGTATCCCCGAGTTTGGCGAGTTCGTGAAATCGTCCCATGTATCCTCGGCTGACCAGAACCTGACGGCCAAGTTGACTGTTTCCCAGCTCATTTGACGTTCCTTCTAAGAGATTCCGAATTCATCGTCTTTGCGTGAGAATCTCATAGGATCGCTGTATGGCAATCAGTTCGAGCCCACGCTGAGCATCATGCTCGAGCCTACCGGTCACGAAACCATGTCCGACGCCAAGTCTGGTACAACTACCAATATAGGTAACGACTTTTAACGCGTCGCTATCGAGTGTTCCCCTGACGACTCTTTCGACCCGCGCCTTCATCACAGCCAATGGAGTATGGTTCGGAGAGCTAATATCGGCTTCTCTGCTGACGATCGTCACCTCGACGATGACCGGCGCATCGATTCCTTCGGGGATATGGTCAAAGAGCACACCACTTTGTGAACTCGACAGCAAGCAGGCCTCCGCCCGGTCGAATACAAGACAACCAACAATCAAACAAAGCGTGCAGAACTTTGTCGTCTTCCAACCGAATACTCGACCTATATGGGACATTTCCGATGTTCTCTTTGCAAAGCTTCGTTGCGCGTTGAACGCAGGCGATCCGTATCAAGTGCTAGGTCGCGGCTCTAGTGTCCGACCACACGCAAATAGAATTGCGAAACCGACCACCCATTGACTCTATCCCCCGGATCAAATTGCAAATCAGATGCTATTCGAATTCGGGCATATGAGCAAGTCAAGATTGTATGATTTTTTCCTGCGATCTAAAATTGATCCACATTCTCTCAAAATTCGCTGCAATTCATCGTACGGCCCGCAGCGTCGTCCAGCTGGTATTGGCCGCAAGCGCCTTGAATGACGTGACCTCGGCGAGCAGCGTGGCATCATGCGACATCGCCAGATCGGTGACGTCGCCAAATCCCTTGAGGTTGGCCGCCGTCGCGGCAGCCGCCGACGATACCGTGGTATCGCCGAGATATCTGCTGTCGGTCGGGTTGTTCTGCAGGATCACGTCGGCGATCGCCGAGGTCGACCCGTCGGCGCGGGTGAAGGTCGCTTCCGCCGTCACGGTGTTGCCGCGCACGTTGCCATGCGCCGGTGTCGAGGCATTGAGCGAGAATGGCGATGTGTTCGGATCGAGGCCCCAAGTATCCTCGGGTGACCAGAACCTGATGGCCAAGTTGACTGTTTCCCAGCTCATTTGGTGTTCCTTCTGAGAGAGTCCGAATTCGCTCGTCCTCGCACGAGATCCTCAAAGGGGCGCTGTATGGCAATCAGCTCGAGTCCGCGCTGTGCATCATGTTCAAGCGTACCGGCCACGAAACCATGTCCGACACCAACTCTGCTGCAAGTATTAAGATAGGTGACGATTTTTAACACGTCGCTATCGAGCGTTCCCCTGATGACCCTTTCGACCCGAGCATTCATCACTGCCAATCGAGCATTGTTCGGAAGGCTGATGTCGGCTTCTTCGCTGACGATCGTCACCTCGGCTATTACTGGCTCGTAGATTCCTTCAGGGATATGGTCAAAGAGGATACCAAATCCCGTACTCGAAGTAGTGCAGGCGCCTGCCCGATCGAATACGAGACACCCAACAATCAAACAAAGCGCGGTGAGCCTTCTCGTCTTCCAACCGAATACACGACCGATATGGGACATTGCCGATTTTCCCTTTGCAGAGCTTCGTTGCGCGTTGAAAGCAAGGCGATCCGTATCAAGTGCTAGGTCGAATGTAGACAGATGCGCAAGCGAGGATCGATCTTGGCTGTGCCCGTCCCTGCTCTTGACGAAGATCCATTGATGCTTTTCATCAGCCAGATGTCTTCGCCAGCGGTGGCCCCGTCCAGCATAGCTCGGGCAGTAGCTGAATCATCGTAGAGATCCTCCAGCGCAGCGAGAATGTCAGCTTTTTCCGTGGGGACCGTGTAGAATTTCAATTTGTTCGCTACATCTGACCAAGCCATAGCGCGCGCTCTCCCCTCGATCGCTGCAACATTCTATGAATTCAGTTTTTGGGCAGAGGCAGAGAACGCTGGATCTTAAACATTTCCGCCTGCCATTCCGAGAATTGCGTGTAGCTGACTGGAAATCCGATCAATCGGTGCTTGCCATCCCCCGCATCGCGATACATCACGACGATGTAGTCGCGGCGGAGCTGCTCCGGTGTAAGGGGGTACATGAGCTCGTGCCCGCCTTCACCGAAATAAACTGCATATTCCTCACCGACAGCCGCGCTCCCAAGCCGAGCCTCCAGTATCTTGATTCGAGTAAACAGCCTGTCACGAGATCGCCCAGGTGGGGGAATTCCAGACTGGTCTCGCCCTCCGAGTGAACTCGGAGACTCGGTTGCGCGCACCTTTGCGATCACCACATCCCTTGCTTCACTTGGAAGCTTCGTCAGGTCAAAATCCGCCGGCAACTCATTGAGGAAGTACGCCATCGGCGCCTGATCGTTCGCCGCCATATGAATCTCGCCTCCAGGCATGTTGAAGATCAATACCGAGGGTACGTGGCGTGGCAGACCGTTGGCGGCCCATACATCGCCATTAGCAATCGATAAGAATAGCATTATGAAGAAGGCGGCCATTCCCGGAGACCGAGCGAACCATGAGCAGCGCAGCCGAAGCATCAGAATCACATTGCCCAGCACGCGATTCGAATCCCCAGCCAAATCCAGGACAACGCTCATTCGCTTTCCCTGCACCGATTCCTCTAGCGAGATTCATGACTACGCTCATTCGCTCTCAGGTTGCAAACGAAAAATCGCCGATCGCGCGAAGAAAATTCAGCGTGTCGTGTGATCGGGTACAAATTTGTTTCAACTTTTCTTGGACAAGAGCGCACGCAACCGTGGTCTTGCGCGAGCGGAAATCGAGAAGCGCTGAATCGATCTTCGCAGATTCAGGCGGTTTCACCGTGTAGTGCCGAGGTACGGGTGAGACGGGTTTTTGGGATCGACCAGATCTTCGTAACCGTACCCATTCATCGCATGGATGAGTTCATGGATCAGCGTTACCGCGAGCGCCTCCGTCTGGAGGCGGCCGTCGCTGCCCATCCACTGTAAAGTGGATGCATTAGCGAGGTCGATTGCGACCACTTGCGACTTAACGTCTGGTGACCGAGACCCGCTTTCGGTTTTGAGCAGCCAAACATCCCTGGAATCGGCAGCTTCAAGAACGCTGCGAGCACTCGGGGACTGCGCATACAGGAATTGCAATACCGAAAGGATTGTATTCTCTTCGCTCAGGCCAAAAGGACCGACCGTAATCGGCGGCCGGCCATCCGTTTACGGTTGCAGGCGTACCATCGAGCCCCGTCGCATGGCCCAAGTCGTCAGTGGCGGGGCCATAGAACTTAAATTTTGTCTCAACATCTGCCCAACTCATGAGAGCCCCCAGCTGTTTTTACTTTCTCTGTCGTTTCGCTTATCGCTTTGGTCCGACACCCATGCGCTCGCGCTCGTCAGCCCAAAACTTCTCCTCCCACTTTCGATACTCAGCCTCGCTCATCGGAAATCCGGCCAAATGCCACTGACCACCGTCGTCCGCGTACAGGACGACAAAATAGTCCCTCTCCAGCTCGGACTTGGTACGCGGCACCGGAATCAGGGAATGGGTTTGATCAGTTACTCCAAACGTCGCGTCGTAGACCGAGTCGACCAATGCATTTCCGCTCAGGACTTCGAAAACCCTGAGGCTGGCCGCGAGACGCTCCCTGAGAGGATCGTTCCCATGGCCTCCCGGTGGAATCCGCCCCCCAAGGCCGGCCGCAGTCCCCAATAGTCTCACCCGGGCCAGAACCGCAGCCTTGGCTGTCGTGGGCAGTATCGAAGCGCGGATATCGTTCGGCGCCTTGTCGAGAAAGTATTGCAGCGGAACCGCACTATCTCTTTTCATCTGGACGCCATACGTTGACGAAGGGTTTGCTCGTGCTGCGTTGATATCGGGAATAAAGGCAAGATCCGAAGCAATTCGCGTGGAGTTGTTGCCTTGCGGCGTTTCAAAAACGACTGCCTCTGTATCGAGGTCGAAGGTCGCGAAGTAGGGGCGGACCGGAACGCCACCTTCACACCGCACCGAAAATAATTCAGTAGCTGCTGCCACATCCAGCGTCAGCGCGAGAACGAGTATGACAGGGAGGCCCATGCGCCGCATCATGTCGCACGCTTCGTTCGCACATGAGAGCCCCCCACGGCTTGGCAGCAACGGAAGGCAGTTCGAACTCTCAACATTGTCCAATGATGAATTGGCCAGATGAACCACGTAAACGCGCGATCGGAGTGCACTGCTCCAACGGACACTGAACGCATTGCAAACCCTAGTCACAACCTGCAGCCCGCACGGGGGAACGCGCCTTCCCAGACGAGCATAATAAGATTCACTCGCCAACAGGCTGTAGCCACTAACAGAGTCCTGGGGTGAGTTGCAAGACGGAAACGCTGCAACTGTGGAAAAAACTTTCGACAAACAATCTTAGTTTCATCGTGGATTTGGTCACAAGGAACAAGCATCATGGTGATCGATACGCGCCATGACAGCACGCGGCGGCTGAACCAGTCGAGCACCACGGCCAGATAGACGAAGCCGCGCGCCATCGTGATGTAGGTGATGTCCATCGCCCACACCTGGTTCGGCCGCGTGATCTCCATCCCGCGCAGCAGATATGGGTAGATCTTGTGGCCCGGCTCGGGCTTTGTCGTGCGTGGGCGGCGATCGAGCGCCTCTATCCCCATCCGCCGCATCAGCGTTTTGACATGCCGCGGCCGATCTTGCACCCTTGCAAAGCCAGCAAGCCTCTCAACATCCGCGAACCGGCGAAGGGGCACTCCAAATGTAGCCGGTCGAGGCGCCGCATGATCGCAAGGTCGGTGCGCGGGACATAGACGCAAGCGAACAAGAGTTCTTCGGTCGTTTCCTCTAGCTACTTTCCGGCGCAAGAAAGTAGCTAGCAGGTGAAATCCGGCTGCCAGTCGCGGAGGTCACGCGCCGCCGTTGTGACACTGCCGATAGTGTGGAACGAATCCGTATCCACCATCATGGCCCGCGCCAGCCGCAGGCTGCGCGCCTCGCAGATCGCCCGACGCTTGGGGTCCTCGATCAATTCGAAATCGATATTGTGGGCGAGCCCGAGGATGCGCCGGATGATCTTTGCGGCCGAGAATCCAACGGTGTCCTCGAACAGTCGGCTCATATAGGCCTGACGCTCGGCCTCCAGACGCGCAGCCCCCTCCTTTCCGGCGAAGAGCCCGGTCGGATAGGCATCGCCAGCCGCTTCCATCCTCCACAATTCGAGGAACTTGCGGGAGAACTCGTTCCACACCCCTTCCACGATATCGAGCACCCAGGCCTCGAACGCGCGCCGTTCACCCAAGGCGCGCTCGTGGCCGCTGGAAGCAAAATAGGCCATCAGGAGATTGGCAAGGACGGCGCCGATATCGAAACCCATCGGACCGTAGAACGCGAATTCCGGGTCGATCACCCGCGTCTCGCTCTCGGTCACCATGATCGACCCGGTGTGGAGGTCGCCATGGATCAGCGCTTCAGGGCTTGCCATGAATCTAAGCTTGAGGCGCGAGATCGCGACATGCAGGTCCAGATCTTTGCGGAAATCTGCCGCAATCGCGTCGAGATAAGGCTGTGTCCAGCGGTTCTGTTCGGCCTCACGATACGGATCGGTGAAAATCAGATCTTCCGTGATCTTGCACAGCGCATGATTGCCGGCAAAGGCGGCGATGCCTTCCTTCTTCGCGGCAGCGGAAATTGCAAGGTCGGAACTGAAGAACAGCGTCCGCGCCATAAAGGTCGTGATGTCTTCGACGAAACGCGGATACTGCGTTCCGGCAATCAACCCCTTGCGCATGATGATGTGCGGCTCAAGCAGCTCCATCACGTTGAGCGCCAACGCGTCGTTGTGATGCAGAAGTGCCGGCACGAGGCCCGGCGCGAGTTGTGCCTGCTTCTCGAGAGCCAGATATTCATAATGCGCACGCGAAAGCGGCAACGGCCAGCTCTCGCCAACGAGACGTACATAAGGTAGCGCCTGCTTCACCGCGACGCCGCCCTGCGCGCTCTTCACGATGAAGACGAGATTGAGATTGCCGTCGCCCACCTCGGTGATCGTCCAGGAACGGGGTTCGCCGGGCAGCGCCGCCGTCAGCTCTGGAACGCCCGCGAGATATTCGCGTAAGGCCGCTTCATGCAGGATTCGATATTGATCCGGGCGTTCTGTCTTCATGACGATCCGTCCCATGGTTTTTTTGACCGGATCGTCAGTCCCGTTCCAGGAAATTCGAGCCGATACTCGCCGTCCGCTTGATCGGATCGAAGTCGCAATAGACGCCGTCGGCGAACAGCGTGTAGCTCGCAATGATGGCGTCCTTGTTGAGCTTGACCGAGTTGAGGCCGATCACCGCGGTCTGCTTGCCGCCGTTCCACTTGAAGGGCGTGGTGCTCTGCGCCCGCTCGCAGGCCGCCACGGCTTCGGCGAAGACGGCGCTTTCGACGAAGGCCTTTGTGGTTTGAAGCTGTCTCAGCGTCCTCCAGTTCATGTAGAAGGCGCCGGCCAGGCCTGCGATCAGCAGGACGACGAGCCCGATCATGATGCGTTGAAAATTCATCTTCTCCCTGCCCCTTCAAGACTGTTTGTTTGAGCATGACCTTATCCGAAAACCGGTACCCACTTTTCGGGGTCATGCTCTAGAACGGCATCCCCATCAGCTTCGACAGCCGCTCGATGGAGAGATATCCGGCCCGATAGGCCCACATGCCGATGCCGAAAATGATGCCTGAGATCACCGTGGTCCAGATCAGCTTGTAGCCCATCCGCGCCATGATCGGCGCGCCGGGGTCGGTGCCGGGCGCGCCCTCACCTTCCTCGTGCTGGCTGCGCACGCCAAACGGCAGTGTCAGGAACAACGTCACCCACCAGAGGACGAAGTAGATCGCCAGCGCCGTAGAGATTGTGTAGGCCATGGTCAGGCCTGTTCGATCTCGACCAGCGCGCCGGAAAAATCCTTGGGGTGAAAGAACAGCACCGGCTTGCCGTGCGCGCCGATCTTGGGCTGGCCGTCGCCGAGCACGCGCGCGCCTTCCTTGATCAGCTGGTCGCGCGAAGCGATGATGTCGACGACCTCATAGCAGACATGATGGATGCCGCCGTCGGAATTGCGCTCGACGAATTTCGCGATCGGCGAGGTTTCACCGAGCGGCTCGATGAACTCGATCTTGGTGTTGGGCAGCGTCACGAACACGGTGACGACGCCATGCTCGGGCAGCGGCACGGCGTCCGAAATCTGCGCGCCGAACGCCCCGCCATAGATCTTTGCGGCCTTCTTCGCGTCCTTGACCGCGATCGCCACGTGATTGAGCCGGCCCAGCATGTTTCTCTCCCACTTCTCACGCGTCACACTTCGAGGACGTGGACGAAGCACAAGGGCTTCTTGCCCCACTCCTCGGCGACCGCCGCGCGCACCGCCCGGCGCACCGATTCGGCCAGCGCATCCGGATCGCGCCGCCGCGCCCGCGGCAGGCCTTCGACGGTCGATACCACCACATCG
>Ga0081540_1004793_pt1 | contig 10196 bp, 11 predicted proteins | sample TabmetS2T1R1_FD_71024 | JGI IMG/M metagenome (GOLD analysis project Ga0081540, IMG submission 71024) | Tabebuia heterophylla rhizosphere microbial communities from the University of Puerto Rico - S2T1R1 | ecosystem: Host-associated > Plants > Roots > Rhizosphere ... | reverse complement strand
ATCGGCCACCGCCTCGGGTGGGATGACGTTGCGCTTCTCGCTGCCCTTGAGCATGTTGATGGCGAAGGTGGTCCGCACGAGCGCCGCGTGACGCCGATTGCCGAGGAAACGCGCCCGGAAAGCGGGGTCGCGCAGCGAGGCCTCGAGCCGATCGTAGCCCGCTCCCTCCGCGGGCGGCAGGACCGAGCCCATCCGCGCGAAATACTCCTGCACCTCGGGAAGCACGCGCTCCGGGCGCTCCGCGGCGAGCAGCCGGCCCAGCGCGCGCACGAGCCGATGCGGCGCCGTGTCCGGCCAGGGCATGGAGCCATGGCCCGGCTCGCTGCGCGCGGTGAGGCGAAGAGGCAGCCCGGTCTTCTCCGAGATCACGATGGACCCGAACGGCGTGCGCCCGTGGCCTGCCTCGATCGCTCCCAGCTCGGACAGCGCGTATTCCGCGCCCGCGAGCCAGTCGCGCCGCTCGTCGGCGACCCACTGCGCCCCGAAGCGACTGCCCGCCTCCTCGTCGGCGGTGGCGAGGAACACGAGATCGCGCCGGAGGGGCACGCGGTCGCGCGCGAGGGCGAGGAGCGCCGCGAGCTGCACGACGCCCGTCGACTTCATGTCGAGGGCGCCGCGGCCGTAGATGTATCCGTCGCGGAGGAGACCGCCGAAGGGATCCACCGTCCAGTAGCGCTCGTCGGCATAGACCACGTCGATGTGGTGATGGAGGACGATGCCACCGAGGGAGCCGTCACCACGCAGTCGCGCCACCAGATTGCCGCGCCCCGGCGCGGACTCCACCGTCTCGCTGGCGATCCCTGCCCCGTCCAGGACCTGGGCGAGAAAGCGCGCCCCCGCCGTCTCGTTGCCGGGGGGATTCGTGGTGTTCACGCGCAGGTAATCGCGCAGGAGCGTCACCGCCTCGTCGCCGACGCGCTGCCAGTCCATCAGGTCCTCGCTTCCATCCAGTGCCGCCCGGGGTTCGGCCGCTTCTCCAGGCGCCGCTCGAGGAGGGGTCGCGCGTGCTCCGGGTGGCGCGCGCGCAGGGCGGCCTCGAGCAGGGTGTCGTGAAAGACTTCGCGCTGGGCGTGGCTGCCCCCCACCTCGACGATGCGCGGCTCCAGCGGCGCGATCTTCGTGACGGCCTGGGGGTAGTCGCCGCGCGCAAAGGCGTGTAGCCCCTCGAGGAGCGGCACCACGACCTCGGGCAGCGTGGAGGTGCGGGACTTCTTGCCGCGCTCGCGCAGGCGATCGAGCTGCGTCTCCGCGGCACTCCAGTCGCCGGCGGCGGCGAGCGCCATGCCTACGTGGAGATCGTGGAAGAGGAGCAGCGGCACCTCGAGCCAGCCGCGGGCGGCGATGCCCAGGTGCTTCCAGCGCTCGGGATCTGGCTGGCCGTAGAGATCCAGACGCCAGGCCAGGGCGACCGAGTCCTGGAGATCCGAGCCCACCGTGATGGCGATGTCACCGAACACGCGCCGGAAGAGCTCGTTCACCTGCTCGTAGCGACCCTCGGCCAGGTGCATGAGGGCGAGATGCCACAGGAGATGGTTCTTGAAGTACCCGAGGTGATCGCAGGGATCGATGCGAAGCGGCAGCGCCTCGATGCCGCGGAGATTCTCGCCGCGCTCGTAGAGCACGTGGGCGAGGGTATGCACGGCCCACGCATCGCGGGGATTCATGGCGATGGCGCGCTCGGCCAAGGGGAGAGCCTCCTCGTAGCGGCGGTTCTCCTCGAGAGCGAACGCGTGGTAACCGAGCATGAAGCCATCGGCGGCGAGGGCGTGACGCACCGATTCGGTCAGCGCCAGCATCTCCGCGGAGCGCCCTTGCCAGAAGTAGATGTAGTAGAGCCGCTGCATGAGCACCATGTCGCGAGGGTGCTCGGCGAGACAGGCTTGGATGAGGGGGATGGCCTCGTTGGCGCGGCCGGCGACCCAGAGGGCGAGGGCATCCACGTGTCGCCGCTCCCGCGGCGGCAGGGCGGCGGCAGACGCGGAGGCCCGCTGCATCTCCGCCCGCGCCTCGGTCATCTTCTCGGCGAGAAAGAGCGCGACGGCGAGGGCGGCGCGGGCGAGCACGAAATCGGGATCGGCGGCGAGGGCGGCGCGGAAGCTATCGATGATGTCGGCGCTGAAGCCCAGCAGGCCCCGCACGCCCCGGTCGTAGGCGTCCACCGCGGGTCGCGAGTGGGAGGACACGGCGTTGCCGTAGAGATCCTGGAGCGACACGACGGTCATCCTAGCAGATGGCCGTGGACAGATGGCGGTCGAGGAAGGCGAGGGCCCGCGCCTCGGCCCAGGAATGCCTGCCCGCGAAGCCCTCGAGAAAACCCGCGTGGCCTCCCTGCTCGACGAAGTCCGCCTCGAGCCAGCGGGAGGCGGCCACCGCCGCGCGCGGCAGGGCCGAGGCCGGCATGAAGGGATCGTTCAGCGCGTTGATGAGGAGGGTGGGACGGCGGATGCCCGGCAGGAACTGGGCGCTGCTCGAGCGCGCCCAGTAGTCGCGCTCGTCGGCGAAGCCGTTGAGCGGCGCGGTGACGAGGCGATCGTACTCCGCGAAGGTCCTCGCCCGGCGCGCCGCAGGCAGGTCGAGGAGTCCGCCATAGAGATGCGCCTTCTCGTCGAGCTTGGCCTTCATGGTGGCGAGGAAGTTCGCGGTGTACAAGCGGCGGTTGAGCCCGCGATCGAGCACGGCGGCGCAGGCCGCGAGATTGAAGGGTGTCGAGATGGCTACCGCAGCCGCCACCGGGGCGGGCACGCCATCGCCGAGCTCGCCCAGCCACTTGAGGACGACGTTCCCGCCCAGCGAGATGCCGACCAAGCCCAGGCGGAGTCGCGGCTCACGATCGAGGAGGCGGCCGATCACGAAGTCGAGGTCTCCCGTGTCGCCCGAGTGATAGAGGCGGTGCGAACGATTCACCTCGCCGCCGTAGGAGCGAAAATGGATCACGAGGCCACGCCAGCCCACCCCCTCCAGGCCGCGGAGCAGCCCTACGGCATAGTGAGAGCGCGACGAGCCCTCGAGACCATGGAGCACGACGACGACGGGCGCCCCCCGCTCACGTCCGGCAAGCCAGTCGAGATCGACGAAGTCGCCGTCCGGCGTCTCGACCCGCTCGCGGAGGAGCGCCGGCGCTCGTCCGCGACGCAGCAGCGGCCCCCACAAGGTCTGGAGGTGCCGGCCGCGGTACCACCACGGCGGACGGTAGGCGGGTGCGGCAGTCGTCTGCGCGCAGGGGCCCCGACCAGGCCCCCGCGCGCTCAGCTTTCCGCGATCACCCACCCTGACCGAGTCGGTTTCCCGATCGCTACTCCTGGCCCTGGAGGAAGAGCTTGACGATGTCGGGAATGATCTCCCGCGCACGCTGGTCGAGCTGGGCCTCGGTCAGGTTGGCGATGGGATGCGGCAGGGCGAGGAACTTGTAGTCTGGCAGGCCCCAGCTCTGGGCCATGGCATGGCCGGTGGCCTCGAAGACGTCGGTCACGATGGACACGGCGGGAACGCCGAGCTTCTCGAAGAGGATTCCGTCGAGCACACTGCCCGACGAGCAGGACCCTCAGTCGCCGATGCCGGCGACGACGCAGTCCACCCCGCGGCGCGCCTCGTCGAGGATCTCCTGATGGGCGGGGACGCTGGAGTTGTGCTTGCGCCACATGGTGTAGTCGGCGGCGCCGTACTCGCTCTTGAGGATCTCGCCGATCTTGACGAGGAGCTTGTCGGAGTTGAACTTGGTGTTCTCCACGAGGCCGATGCGCTTGCCCTTGAGGGAATCGGGGCGCGGCACGTACGTCAGCGGCTGCTTGCGTGGCTCCACAGTGGGGTCGAGGATCTCGAAACCTGCCATCATGCCCTCCTCTCGCGAATGAGCTTCGTGACGCTCTGGCTCGACTTCTTGCCGCCTGCCCAGCCGGGGATGTAGCAGGAGAACGCTCCGGCCCGGCCTCCCGCGGCCACCACGAGCACGTCCTCGGGGCTGGGCACGAGAGGGCGCATGGTGGTCTCGTCGGCCGGGGTGATCGCGCCCGCCAGGCGCTGGACGCGCTTGAGGTGGGCAACGGAGTTCTGGGTATGCTCGTAGACGAACTTCTGGATGTCCGCCTTGGACCAGCCGGCGGCGGCGACGGTGCGCATGTGCTCGCCGGCGAGGACCACCACGTACTGGGGCTGTCCGTTGGTGCTCGCGTGGTGCTGCATGTCGTCGCAGAGCGAGGTGAGCACGCCCTCGGCTCCGCTGGAAAGCTGGTTGTAGAACTGATGCGGCCCTTCCGCCGACATGACGGTGACCGTGCTCTCCTCCGCCTTGAAGCCGCGCTGCACGTGGAGCGGCGTCCACGGACTCTCCCGCTCGTTCTCCGCGATCACGTAGCTGTACTTGCCCGGGTGCGCCACCGTGCCCCGGTCGAGCGCGCCAGGCAGGGTGCCGATGACGTTGCGCATCACCAGCCGCACCGCGCGGCCCGTGGTGGCGTTGCTGCGCCAGCCCGGCCCGAAGAGGTTGTCGCCCGAGTTGAAGCCGAGGCGGGTCGCGATGGGACCGTTGACGATCATGAGCACGGCCGCCCCGCCCGTGGAGGCCGCGGGCCCGTGATAGCCCCACTTGGGATCGCCCAGCCCCTCCACCGCCGCGACCACCACCGGCATGTGCTCGGGGAGGCAGCCTGCCATGACGGCATTGACCGCGACCTTCTCGGCGGTCACCGCCACCTGGCGATTGGTGATGAAGCAGAGCTCCTGGCCGGGCTCGAGGCCGGCGGCGTCGAGCATGGCGCGCACCGCGCCCTCGGTGGGCGGCACCACGGGCAGGCCGTCGGTCCATCCCTGCTGATAGCAGAACTCGATCGCGTGGTTCAGGTCCTGGACGGCGTGGCGCTTGGACACGAGCTGGGTGGTCGTCATGGGCGGGATTATACTCCACGCTCCGCGCGTCTGGGGAAGCGGGGCTCGCACGGGAGACTCGCAAGCTCGCCGCCTTTTGACGTATGCTTTTCTCGTGACGCCTCTCGTGGCTTACTTCTCGATGGAGTACGGACTCCACGAGGAGTTCCCCTCGTATTCGGGCGGCCTCGGCATCCTCGCTGGCGACTTCATGAAGTCGGCGGGTGATCTCGGCCTCTCGGTGGTGGGCATCGGCCTCCGCTGGCGGCAGGGCTACACCGTCCAGCGCATCGGTCCCGACGGCTATCCGTACGATTCCTGGCGCGACCATCCTCCGGGCCCGCTCAAGGACACAGGGGTGCGCGTGCGCGTGCGGGTGGGCGCGCGCGAGGTCGAGTGCTGCGTGTGGCAGGTCGGACGCTACGCCATTGCGCCGCTGTATCTGCTCGAGCCCGTGGACGAGCGCGACCAGTGGATCACCCGGCGCCTCTACGATCCCGCCCCGGATTGCCGCATCGCTCAGGAGATGCTCCTCGGCATCGGCGGGGTCCGCGCCCTCCGCGCCCTCCACCTGCCCGTGGAGATCTATCACTTCAACGAGGGACACGCGGTCTTCGCGGGCATCGAGCTCATCGCCGACCGCATCGAGGCGGGAGCCGATTTCCACGCGGCATGGACGGAGCTGCGCGAGCGGATCGTCTTCACCACCCACACGCCGGTGCCCGCGGGCAACGAGATTCACGCCATCGAGGACCTCCATCGCCTCGGCGCGGGCTGCGAGCTCGTCAAGGGCGAGCTGCGGGAGATCGGCGGCGACCCGTTCAACATGACGGTGGCGGGGCTTCGCCTCGCCTGCCGCGCCAACGCGGTCGCTCAGCTCCACGGCGAGACCTCGCGCTCCATGTGGTCCGCGGTGGATGACGCCGCCCCCATCATTGCCATCACCAATGGCGTGCACCGCGGCACCTGGCAGGACCCGCGCGTCGCCGCCGCCGCGGCGACCAACGGCCACGCCCTCCGCGCCGTGCGTCGAGAGATGAAGAACGAGCTGCTCACGGAGGTGGAGGCACGGACGGGAGTGAAGCTGCGGGGCGACGCCCTCACCATCGGCTTCGCCCGACGCGCCGCCACCTACAAGCGCCCCGACCTCCTCCTGCGCGATCCCGACCGGCTCGCTCCCCTGCTGAGGGACGGCCACGTGCAGCTCATCTTCTCGGGCAAGGCGCACCCCGCCGATCAGGCGGGCAAGGCGGTCGTCGCCCTCCTCATCGAGACGATCCGCCAATGGCCGGAGTCCATCGTCTTCCTCGAGAACTACGACATGGCGGTGGGCCGCCTCCTCACCCGGGGATGCGACGTGTGGCTCAACACGCCGCGCCGGCCCATGGAGGCGAGCGGCACCTCGGGGATGAAGGCGGCCATGAACGGCACGCTCAACCTGTCCATCCTGGACGGCTGGTGGCCGGAAGGGTGCGAGCACGGGGTGACGGGATGGGCCATCGGCGACGGGAGCTTCGCCTCCGATCCCGACGTGCGCGATTTGGATGATCTGTACGCGACCCTCGAAGAGGACGTGCTGCCCGCCTGGGCCGACCCCGATCGGTGGGAGCGCATGATGCGCGCCTCGATCCAGATGGCGGAGGAACGCTTCTCCTCCGATCGCATGGTCAAGGAGTACTTCGCCCGTCTCTACACCGCGACGTAGCTCGCCCGCGGCGAGCGCCCACTGAGGAGGCGTCATGGACATGAGCGCGCACACGCAAGAGCTGATCATGGAGATCCTGACGCGCTACGGCCTCCAGGTCCTGGGCGCGCTCGCCATCCTGGTGATCGGACTCCTCGTCGCCCGCTGGCTGGGCGGTCTGGCCGATCAGCGCTTCCAGAAGTCCCAGATGGAACCGCCCATGCGAATCCTCCTCGTGCGCGTGATCAAGATCATCGTGCTGATCCTCGCCGTGGTCGTCGCTCTCGACAAGTTCGGCTTCTCGGTGGCGCCCCTCATCGCGGGCATCGGGGTGGCCGGCCTCGGCTTCGGCCTGGCGCTGCAGGGCGTGCTCGGCAACGTCGTGGCCGGGCTCACCATCATCTTCACCAAGCCCTTCCGGGTCGGCGAGCACATCGCGATCGTGGGCGTGCGCGGCGACGTCACCCACATCGAGCTCTCGGCGACCACACTCGTCCAGGCCGATCTCTCGCGGGTCATCGTGCCCAACCGCAAGATCGTGGGCGAGATCCTCCACAACTTCGGCACCATGCGCCAGCTCACCCTCACCGTGCGCGTGCCGCATCCCACGGACCTGAACCTGGCGCTCCAGGCAGCGCGCCAGGTGGTGATGGAGAGCGCGCGCACCCTCAAGGACCCCGTACCGAGCGTGGGCATCGCCGCCGTGGACGACATCGGGATCAAGATCGAGGTGCAGCCGTGGGTGCGCGTGGTGGACGTGGTGGCCGCCGAGCCCGAGCTCTACCAGGCGCTCGTGGAAGTCTTCCGCGCGCGCGGCATCGGCGTGCCCGTGGCCGCCCACGATGTCCGGCTCCTGAACAACGAGGCCGGCGCCGTCCGCTAGGACACTCGGAGCGCGTCTACTTGCCCTTGTCGATGGCCTCGGAGAGCTCGGCGGCCCGTGCCGCGTCGAGCGGCTTGAGGCGATCGAGAACCTTGCGGGCGTCGTCCATCCGCCCGAGCTTCACGTAGGCCTCGCCGAGATACTCCAGCGCCTCCGGGAAGTCGGGACGGAGGCGCAGCGCCTCATCGTAGGCTTTGAGCGAGTCCGGGTACTTGCCCTGGTTGCGGAGGGCAAAACCGAGCTCGTTCCAGGCCTCGGGATAGTTGGGCTTGAGATCCACCGCCCGCTGGAAAGCGGCGGCCGCCGCTCCCCAGTTCCTGGCGCGCTTCGCGGCGATGCCATGGATGTATTCCGCATCCGCGGTGGGCACAGCGGAGGGCTGCACACGTGGGGCCTCGCGGCCGCTCTCCGCCGCGATGGCCTCTCCCACAAGCACGGTCAGGGCGAGGCAGACCAGCGACATCACGATGGCGAGTGCTTTCATCGAGCGATCTCCTCTCAGTCGGTGATCCGTCGGGTCACGGAGCGCGTGGCGCCGAAGCTCGGGATGAGGGCGGAGTGCTTTCCCGCTCCGCCCGCCACCACCACCATGATGTCCCGCCAGTCGCGGGCGAAGCGCGCCACCGCGCCGGCGGGACGGTCCTTGAATCCCTCGGGATAGATGGTCTCGAAGCGCGTGATGTTCTCGGGAGCGAAACGGGTGAGCGGGACCGCCGAGTGCTCCCACACCTGGCGCTTGAATTCGTCCTTGCTCCACCCGGTCGACGCGGCGGTCGCCGCGTGCTCGGGTCCCAGAAGGACGAGGGGCTCGCCGCCCAGATAGATGTTGTTCGAGCCGACAGTGGCGGCCACGCTCGACACTGTGGCCACGATGGCCGACGGCGTGGTGGAGGCGTGGTCGTTGATGTTGTGCGGCGCCTCCGATCCGCAGACCGTCACCGTGCTCTCCCCGGCAAAGCCGCGCTCTGCTGCGAGCGGCTCCCACGGCGAGGCGGCCTCGTTCTCGGCGAGGCAGTAGGAGTACTTGCCGGGATGGCCATGGGTGGCGCGATCTTCCTTTCCCGGGCGCGCCCCGCCCACGTTCTGCAGGACGAGGCGAAGGGCCCGGCCGATGACGGCGTTGGCGCGCACGCCCTGGCCCAGCACGTTGCCGCCCGCGTGGATGCCGAGGCGACGGGCGATCGGGCCATTGACGATGAGGAGCGGTGAGCACGGATGGGTGGTCGTTTGAATGGCCTGGAGATTGAATGCGGGATCGGCCACCGCCTCCACGGCAGCCAGGATCACCGAGAGATGCTCGGGCAGCGCGCCCGCCAGTACAGCATTGGCGGCGATGACTTCGAGGGTCGCGCGGCCGAGGCGCGGCACCAGGATCGCCGCGACTTCGTCGGCACGCCCGCGCATGACGGCCAGCATGCGGGCGACGCGCTCGCGCGTGGGCGGGATGGCGGGCAGGCCATCGCCCCATCCACGTTCCATCAGCCAACCCTGGAAGTCGTCGATGTCCGGCGGCGCTTCCACCAGCTGCGTGTCGCCTCCCGACGGAGACACGTCGGCATCCGGGTTGGTGGTGAGACCGCGCAGCACCCGATCCACGATGCCCTCGGCCTTGGCGGCGACCGCCGCTGCCGGGATCCCGCCGATGGGATGTGACACCGTCACCACCGGCAGTCCGGACAGACCCTTGGCGGTGACCTGCGCCCGCGCGAGCGGACTGAACTCGTCGGTGCCCAGGACGACACAGGACACGCCCCTCGCTTCCAACTCCGCGGCGTCGTGGACACTCCACGACGTGCAGGAGCCTCAGTCGGCCGAGGCAGTGAGGGCGACGCGGGCCTCGCTGGCGATCTCCTCGAGCACCTCCGGCGAAGCGCCGATGGAGGAGCCGGGCTTCCCCCACGCCCGGATGGCGCGGGCGCCGCTGCGGGCGGCGAGGAGCTCCCCCACCCGCGCGAGGAGCACCGCGGCGTTGGGCTTGGAGTTGTCGAGGAGCGCGATGGTGAGGCCCTCGAGGGAGGACGGCCGCTTGGCGAGCGTCTTCGCCGTGGCGGCGCTGCTGCCGGCAGGGTCGATGATCTGCATGTCTAAGTCACCATGACGGGGCGTTGACGGCGCCCCTCTCTCGGGTGAAGGCGGCGCGCACACGCGCCAGGGCCGCGAAGCCCGCGCACGCGTTGAAGGCCGCCGGAAACCTGCCGCTGAGGTCGAGTATCTTGCCCACGAGCGCGGCAATGAGCAAGCTTCCCGCGAAGCCGAGCCGGCGTGCGCGACTCATGCCTCGCCGTTCGCCGCGCGCGACGTCGATGACCGTCCGGGGGCGAGAGCGAGCAAGACGGCGAGGGCGCACACGATGGCTGCGCCATCGAAGGCGAAGCGGAAGGCGGGCAGGAAACCCAAAAGCGCGGCGCGCGCGCCGAAGAGCCACGACGCGCTCTGCACCCCCGCCACGATCCCGATGGTGCGGGAGAGGAAGGCGAAGCCGCCCGCCGCGCCCTGCTGGCGCGGAGGAAACGACGCCATGATCTCGGCGAGATTGGGCACCTGGAAGGTCCCGATCCCGAAGCCTACGAGGGCGAGGGCGGCGCCCACGAGGGGCAGCGTCGTGGAGGCGCCGCAGCGGCCCACCAGGAACAGTCCGGCCGCCTCGGCGGTGAGCCCGATCACCATCGGCCCCCACGGTCCCCAGCGAGCGGTAGCCCGGCCAGCGAGCGGCGCGGCGAGGGCGGTGGCTACCGGCGTCAGCATGAAGAGGAGCCCGCCCGCCGTGGG
>Ga0081540_1004792_pt1 | contig 10198 bp, 7 predicted proteins | sample TabmetS2T1R1_FD_71024 | JGI IMG/M metagenome (GOLD analysis project Ga0081540, IMG submission 71024) | Tabebuia heterophylla rhizosphere microbial communities from the University of Puerto Rico - S2T1R1 | ecosystem: Host-associated > Plants > Roots > Rhizosphere ... | reverse complement strand
CGGCGAACCATGCATCGGGAATCCGGCCCTTTTTCATCAGGAATGAATAAAGCGTGGTCACGAGTTCGGCATGGGCGGCCGGCGCCAGGCGGCGATAATCCGGGATCTGGCAGGCCTCCCACAGCCGCTCCACGGCGGGCGCGCCGTGGGCCATCTCCCGCACCGCGCCGTCGCGCGCCGCGTGATCGAGCACGCGCAAATCTTCGGCAATCGGCGCGCGGGTGAGCACCTCGTGCCCCGGCGGCAGCGCCAGCGACACCTGCAGCGCGCCGAGCGAGGAAAAATCCAGCTTCGAATTCCGCCACTGCAGCATTTTGACGCTGTCGAAGGTGTGGTTCTGCAGCGCGTTCACCAGTTCCGGCTCGAACGGCGCGCAGCGGCCGGTGGTGCCGAAGGTGCCGTTTCTTGTGGCACGGCCGGCGCGGCCCGCGATCTGCGCGAACTCGGAAGGGTTGAGTCGGCGGAACTGATAGCCGTCATACTTGCGGTCGGAAGCGAACGCGACATGATCGACGTCGAGGTTCAGCCCCATGCCGACGGCGTCGGTGGCGACGAGATAATCGACATCGCCGTTCTGGAACATCGCCACCTGCGCATTGCGCGTGCGCGGCGACAGCGAGCCGAGCACGACGGCCGCGCCGCCATGCTGGCGGCGGATCAACTCGGCGATCGCGTAGACTTCATCGGCCGAGAACGCGACGATCGCGGTGCGACGCGGCTGGCGCGTGATCTTGCGGTCGCCGGCGAATTCAAGCTGCGACAATCTGGGCCTTGTGACGATGGACGCGCCCGGCAACAGCCGCTCGATAATGGGGCGCATCGTCGCAGCACCGAGCAGCAGCGTCTCGTCGCGGCCGCGCCGGTGCAGGATGCGATCGGTGAAGACGTGGCCTCTCTCGAGATCGGCCGCGATCTGGATTTCGTCGACGGCGAGAAACGACACATCGAGCTCGCGCGGCATCGCCTCGACGGTCGACACCCAGTAGCGCGGATTTTTCGGCTTGATCTTCTCCTCGCCGGTGACGAGCGCGACCGCTTCTACGCCCGCGCGATCGACGATCTTGTTGTAGACCTCGCGCGCAAGCAGCCGCAGCGGCAGGCCGATCACGCCGGACGAATGCCCCAGCATCCGCTCGATGGCGAGATGCGTCTTGCCTGTATTGGTCGGCCCGAGGACAGCGGTGACGCCCGCGCCGGGCACGCGATCATTCGCGAACGTGGAAGGAGAGAAGGCCATGCTGTGCAGGTGTTTCTTGCGTCGTAGACGTTATCGCCGTTCCGTCATCCAGAGGTGCTCGCGCAGCGAGCCTCGAAGGATGCACGGCCGAGATGAGGGCCGCCGCCCTTCGAGACGGCCGCTCCGCGGCCTCCTCAGGGTGACGGGGAGAACGTACCGCTCGGTTGATGATGTATTGGCGCAATCTCCGCCGATTCTGTTTCACTTTGCGACGGCGATGCGGTCGCGGCTTAAGGTCTGGAACGAGTCTGGAACAAATCACGCCCGAATCGCTGACTCCTCCCGAGGCTCAGTTCGTTCACCGCAACATCTCGCGTTCATGCGATCGAGGCGGCACTAGATCAAGTTTATGGCGGCTCCACAAGCGGCGGTTTCGGGCTGAATTCCTTAAGAAGATAGGGTGCGTGGAGTCGAATCAGAAGCGGGCAAGAGTCAACATGATTCAGCGCGGGTGGGGCTCCCCCTCTCCCCCTGTGGGAGAGGGTGGATCGACGGCGCGAAGCGGCGGCGAGACGGGTGAGGGGTTCTCTCCGCGAACGCAAATCCCTCCCGCTGAGACAGACCCCTCATCCGGCGCTGCGCGCCACCTTCTCCCACAGAGGGAGAAGGAAGGAAAAATCACTGCGTCTTCGCAACCCGTGGCGGCGCGGCCGACGTCACGAAACTCGTCGCTTCCAGCATGGCCTGGCCGAACGGCGTCGGGATTGTCATGCGGAACGGAACCAGGATCCGCGTTCCCGCGATCGGCACGAAGGCGATCTCGATCCGGCGCTCGGTGGCGAGATATTTGATCACCGGGCGGTCGGGGATGTAGCCCGCGACCGGGGTGAAATAGACCGCGCAGACCACCGCGGGCCCGTGATAGCCGCGCTCGGCCTTGACCATTTCCATGCGCTTGTAGTCGAGCTTGAGGTCGTAGCGCAGGCGGCCGTCGAAGATCCCGGCGCCGGTGCGGCAGGCGTCCGGTGTCAGCACCTCGCCATTGCCGGGCACCCGCACCATCGATCCCGTCATCGGATCGAGCACGCCCTTGCGGTGCGCGTCGGTGACGACGATACGGTCCGGATCGACCGGCGGCACCGGATCGATCGTAAATTCCTTCACACTGCCGTTCACCAGCGAGATCCGGATGGTCTCGGATTTCTTCTGCGTGGTGGTGGTCGCGACATAGGCGTTCGGGACCAGCGCGCCATTCACGACGCGGCCCTGGCTGGCCCCGGAACCGGTGCCGCCGGAAAACGCCTTCAACAGGCCCGCGGTGCCGCCCTGGGCAGAGGCCGAAAACGTGTCGTCGCCGATTTCGATGGTCCAGGCGCCCTTGCCGACCGCAATCCCCGCCAGCGTCGCCTCATATTGCGCGTCCAGCCGCCCCTGCGCGGAGGCCACCTGCGGCGCCAGCGCGATAAACGCGGCGGCGCACAGGCCGAAACCGATCCTGGAAGGCAGTGAAACGGCGCGTTTTGCAGTCACGAATGGGCAGTCCCGGGATCGGCGCGATCTGATGTTCATTTAGGCAGAAAAATCCGGCAAACAACGCGCGTTTTGACGAAAACCACGCACTAATCAGACCCTTCATCGCCGCCCGCCGCTTGCGGACGGCCAAGATCTTCAACAAGCGAAACCCATGATGTCGGCGCGGATTGCGCCCTTTATATGATCCCTTAAGTGGCTGGAACCCCTCACAAACCGGCCAGTTCTATAGGGTTTATCACCCCAAGAACCTTGACCCGGTGGCCATCTCCCCCTATACACCCGCGGTTCCTGGAAATGGACGCGATTTTGGACCCCCGCGCGAGGCCCGCGAGAAGCGGCTCGGCACTGGCGGGGATGGAAGAGGATTTTTCGAAATGTCCCGGCGCTGCGAACTGACGGCCAAGGGCCCCCAGGTGGGCCACAAGGTGAGCCACTCGAACATCAAGACCAAGCGGCGCTTCCTGCCGAACCTGGTCAACGTCACCTTCATCTCGGACGCGCTCGCCCGCAACGTGCGCCTGCGCGTCTCGACCAATGCGGTCAAGAGCGTCGACCACAATGGCGGCCTCGATGCGTACCTGATGAAGGCCAAGGCCGACGTGCTGTCGCCGCGGGCGCTGGATCTGAAGCGCGCGATCGAGAAGAAGGTCGGCAAGCCGGCGTTCGTGAAGAAGGCGAGCTGAGCTTTAGCTACATCGGCGGATCGAGTTTTGAGCGGTCGGGTCGGATGACCCGGCCGCTTTTGTTTTTTGAAGTACGTATACGGAGGCCAAACAATTGCTGGTTGTTGAACCGGGTTGTCGCCAGGCTTGGGTATTTCGCTCTGATTGCACCCCGTCGAGCCCCATCAAATGCGCATTGCCTCTCTTGAACTCAATGCAGCAAATATCCTTGGACCAGCTGCCGTGAAGGCCGCCCATTCGAGCAGGGTCACTGTGCTGCCGCGTTACCACCTGGAAAATTATTTTCTACAGGAGGAGGTCTTGGCAGCGGGGTTTAAGCAAATTGAACCTAACGGTTCATGGCTCCGCGATATTGCCGAGGTTAAAAAAACGCCTCCTGAACATTGCAGCGGATGCTATTCCATATGCCGTTGCCCTAAACGTGACGGCCGCAATGAGAGAGGGTTGGCAACGTGAGCGTTATGCCAAAAGCAGCGGTCGAGGCAAAAACGCCAGCAGCGCTACTTCAGTTGATGGAAATGAAATTAAATCAGGAGGTGAACCGCGTCCAAGTTGGATTAGATACCGCACTTCTCAGGACACTGATCACCGCCGAGTTCGAGCGCTTGACCAAAGCTGTTGAGCACGATGATCCAATATGGAAGATCGACTTACCGGGCCGATTTATCTTTGATCCACGAATCCGTCGTAAAACGGATGGACGCGCTTTCAGATTACAAACCAATCAACCTTCCTGAGCGTTACGGAACCTTTCCGATGCCGTCGGCGCCTGTCGCAGCGCGGTAATCTGCAGATGCAGCGATGCCAGATCGACGTCACGATGGTTGTCCGGCAGCAGGTCCAGCGCCATCGCCGATATCTTCGCCAGCAGCTCGTCGAGCGTCGGCGCATCGGCGGCCGCGGGGATGTCGTCGCAATGCCCGCTCCACACCGAGGCTTCATCGTCCCAAACGGCGGAAATGGTAAAGATGACCGGTTTCGGCATATTGGCTCTGCCCCCGTCTGCCGGGCCGCGCTGGAGCGTAGCCTCAACCTCGATATATGTCATATGGTGGCCTTGCGGGAGATGGGTCCCGCAATGCTGAGGCCCGCTAAGTCCGAGCTGGCCGTCAACCTGTCGGTCCTCGCATGGCAATATTGATCCCAAGCCTGGGCTACGCGCGCTTCGACACCCGCGGCGAGTTACGCCTTGCGGAGCGTCTCAAGGACTTCCTCGAAGAGAACGCTGTCGTCTGGCACAATCTCCCGGTGGGTCCCCGCAACCGGCATCCCGACTTCATCATCGTGCACCCGGCGAACGGCCTGCTTGTGCTCGAGGTAAAAGACTGGCGTCTCGAGTCAATCGTGTCAGCCGACAAGGGCAACGTCGAACTGCTGACGGCTCGCGGCATCGTGCGGGAGAGCAATCCCCTGGAGCAGGCGCGCAGATATACGTTCGATGTCGTGCGCACGCTGGAACGGGATGGGCAATTGCTGTTTCCACCCGGGCATCGCTTCATGGGCAAATCCATTGTTCCGTTCGGCTTCGGGGCCGTATTCACGAACATCACGCGCAGGCAATTCGATCAGACCGATCTCAAGGAGGTGTTCGCCGAGCACCTGTGTGTGTTCAAGGATGAAATGACGGAGGGCACGCCGGCGGAAGAATTCCGCGCCAGATTATGGCGCATGGTTTATCCGCGTGTCGGAGAGCCCCTGTCGATGCCGCAGTTCGACCGGCTGCGCGCGCTGCTCTTTCCCGAGATCCGGATACGACAGATCGCCTTGCCTCTGGACGAACCGATGGCGCCCGATCCGTCCGACCGGACGCTTGCGGTGATGGACATGCATCAGGAGCAGATCGCGCGCAGCTTGGGAGAGGGACATCGAATTATTCGCGGCGTTGCGGGATCGGGCAAGACGCTGATCCTTGCCTTTCGAGCCGAATACCTGGCGCGCGGAGCGACAAAGCCGGTGCTCATCCTGTGCTACGCCAATGGCATCGCTGGGCGACTTGAGGATGCGATGCAGAATCGCGGCGTTGAGCACCGTGTTCAGGTCCTTACCTTTCATGGATGGTGTTACCGGATGCTGAGAACGTACGGGATTGCCGCCCCATCCGAGCGAGAATATCCAGACTATGCCAAGCGACTGGCTGCGAGTGTTGCAGAGGTCGTGAAGGCGGTGGATCAGGGGCATATCCCAATGGAACAGTACGATGCTGTCCTGATCGACGAGGCACACGACTTCGAGCCGCAATGGCTCGCGCTCGCGGCCAAGATGGTGAACCCGCGCACCAAGGCGCTGATGGTCGTCTACGACGATATACAGGCCATCTACAAGGAACGTGAGCGCCCAGTATGGAAACAGCTCGGAATTGAAGCGACGGGCAGAACGACCGTACTGAAAGTCAACTACCGCAACACGGCCCAAATCGTTGCCTTTGCGCGACGCTTCGCTTCAGACGTGATCGGCGCTCCGGGCACGACGGCTGATGATGAGCACCCCATCCTGTTGCCCGAAGACGCGGGCCGGCAGGGACTGATGCCAGACGTGCGGCAGTGTGTGAGCATCGAAGCGGAAGCTCACTGCGTCGCCGAGTGGTTTCTCGGGCGAAAAAAGGCCGGGTACGAGTGGCCGCAAATGGCTTGCCTCTATCCGGAGCACTGGATTGGAGAGAGGGTCGCTCAGATACTCACCAGGCATGAAGTGCCGATCGATATGGCGAAGAACAACAAGAACAGAATTTCGACGAAGCGGGTGGCCGTGCGGTTGTTGAGCATGCACACCGCAAAAGGACTCGAGTTTCCGTGCGTCGCTATTGCAGGTTTGGGTTTGCTCGGCCGTCACGGCGAGACGGTCGAGGAATGTGTGCGGCTGACGTATGTTGGAGTTACTCGGGCGACTCACGAAGCGCTTTTGACGTATTCAAGCGATTCGGCGCTGGTGCAGCGGCTGATCGCGTAGGCCAGAGCCGCTAGGGTTTTCGCGCGGTCACCGAAGCGGCCTGACGCCGCGCCATCCAAAATCTCCAAATTCCGCTATACTCGCTCCGGTAGCATCGGGGGAGCATCACTATGCGCAACATCATCATCTGCTGCGACGGCACCGGCAACGAAATTTCCGAGAACATCTCCAACGTTCTCAAGCTCTATCGCTGCCTGCGCAAGACCGAGAAGACGTCCCCGCGGCAGCTGGTGTTTTACGATCCGGGGGTCGGCACGCTGGAGCGGCCGGACCCGTGGCACAAGCTGAAGCAGGATTTCAACGCCATCCTGGGGCTGGCCACCGGCTTTGGGCTCGATTTCAACGTGCTCGCGGCCTATGCTTTTCTGGTCCACAATTATCAGGCCGGCGACCAGATCTATCTGTTCGGCTTTTCCCGCGGCGCCTATACCGTCCGCGTGCTGGCGGGGCTCATTCATAAGGTGGGCCTGATCACGCCGGAGCAGGCCAATCTCGCAGGCTCAGGGCTGATCGCCTACAAGCAGTTCTCCTCCGACGAGGCGCCGAAGCTGCGGGCGAAGGTCAAGTCGGCCGCCGATGTCGCCACCGCGGAAGACACGCTGCCGCAGAGCGCCTTCGACAACGCCGCGCAGTTCGCGCGCATCACCTCGACCCGGTGGCCCACCATCCGCTTCGTCGGCGTCTGGGATACGGTGGCGAGCGTGATCGTGCCGCGGGCCGATCGCTTCTATCTCCCGAGCCTGGAGGAGCTGGCGTTCACCCTTGTGAACCCGAGCGTGCAGACGTTCCGGCAGGCGATTTCGATGGACGAGCGGCGCTGCATGTTCCGTCTGAAGAAGTGGGACGAGCCGCAGACCTACAAGCACAACCGCTTCAACGACGCGCATGCCGAGCCGCAGGATATTCTGCAGGTGTGGTTCGCAGGCGTGCATGCCGATATCGGCGGCGGCTATCCGGAAAGGGAAAGCGGGCTTTCAAAATATCCGCTGCTCTGGATGATCGACGAGGCGACCAAAAGCGGCCTGCAGGTGAACCAGGCCACCGTCAACCAGCTCGCCTGGGGCATTCAGCGCAAGGGCAGCCCGTTCTCCTATGTCGTGCCCGACGTGCGCGGCGATCTGCACACCTCGCTGTCGGGGGCGTGGTGGCTGCTCGAATATCTGCCGAAGAGCGCGAGCTACAAGGAGTGGCCGGCGCGAAGCGCGCATTTCGGCTGGTACATCCCGGACGCCGAGCCGCGCTTGATCCCCGACGGCGCCATGATCCACGAATCCGCCGTCCTGCGCATGGACGCGATGCCGAGCTACCGGCCGGTGAATTTGCCAAAACAGTTCGAGAAGTTTCCGATGCCGGTAGCGCCGGCGCACGGCGCGAGTGCGGAGCCGGAGGAGGAGGAAGCGTAAGCTTACACCCAGCCGTCATTGCGAGCGAAGCGAAGCAATCCATGCCTCCGCGTAACGAAGCATGGATTGCTTCGTCGCTTACGCTCCTCGCAATGACGGGGAAAGAGCGCGGTGCCCGCTTCCCTTCTCCCAAGGGGACAAAGAAAACGCGGTGCGCCTTCCGCCAACAAAAACGGCCCGCCCGAATGGCCCGCCCCCACAGGCCCGGGACCGTTCATCCAATGGCTACCGCTTCACCGGCTCAGTTACTGGTTTTCCCTTTTCGACCACGAATACGTTGAAGGTTTTTGCGGGCGCGCTTGCCTTGTTGTTTGCTTCGTGAACGACGCCGGGCTCATTGTGGTAGGACTGTCCGGCCGCATAGGTCTTCGCTTCACTGCCTTCCTTTCGCCCGACGACTTCGCCTTCGAGGACGGTCGTGTATTCGTCGCCGGGATGCGTATGAAGACCGGTGCCAGCGCCCGGCGGCCACTCGACGATCACCGTGAGAACTTCTTTGTCCGCTTGTCCTGTCAGCGCCTCCTTCTGCAGCGGAGTGACTTTCAGCTTGGGGAGCTCTTGCGCACGGATGACAGTGCAAAACGCGATGGCCACGATCAGCGCAAGCAGCGAAAAAATGTGAGTGAGCTTCATTGGAGTTCTCCCAGAATAAAGATTAATAATAGATTAGAATCGTAGGGTGGGCAAAGCGCAGCGTGCCCACCATTGCAGACGTCACTCTCTCCTCGTCATTGCGAGGAGCGTAGCGACGAAGCAATCCATCTCTCCGCTTGCCGCGCCATGGATTGCTTCGCTTCGCTCGCAATGACGGGGAGAGAGATGGGCGCTCAGCGCGCCGCCCACTCGCTTGTGTGACCTCGTCTGTGACTGCCCGACGGGCAAATCACTAAAACCTGTCCAGCCCGCGCGTGAAAAATATTCCGCTTCGCGTTCAACCCAAATCAACCGTACAACTCCCGCCATCCCGCGCCCACAGGAGGGGCGTATCGCGATCGTCACGGACGTAGGGTGCGGGGAGCGGTGGCCGCGGCAGCGCCGGGCGCGCAACAAGTTTTCGCAGGGTGAGCTTGCTCATGAGCGAAGGCCGCGCGCGGCGAACGGCGCTGAAGCGGACGGCAAAGCCGTGTGGTCCTGGCGCCCGTGGCTGGCGTTAAGCCGGCGGAGATGTTGCGAACCCAACCGGGTTTGCCAACATCTTCAATCCGCCGGCGATGGAGGCAAAAGGAATTCGTCTCCAGGGAGAGCGCGGTATAAGCCGTAAACCCACTGCGCAGGGAATGCCGGGCTGCTCCGGCTGTACCTGTATGCTCGTGTGCGCACTTCCTCGTGCACATTGCACACGAGACCGCGGGTGCCAGCCGGCACCCGGCATTCCCTGCGCCCTCTTGATTTGAGCGACAAGGTACATGGAAAGGCTCGGGCGCAATGCGCCGCGAGAAGGCGAAGTCGCGTCTTCGTAGGATGGGTAGAGCGCAGCGAAACCCATCACCTATCCCAGTGAACGGAGGCAATCGATGGGTATCGCTTCGCTCCACCCATCCTACGGAAGCGTCGCCGCACCACTCGGCCACTGGCCGACCACCCCCGCAATCTTGCGGCCCCAATCCCGCCGCCCCGCGACCCCAATGGTTTACGGAACGTTCAACTCTGCCTTCTATTCTTACCTATCCGCTGCCAGGACCGGCTTGAAACGCTCAGGAAGAGCGATGTTGGAACGATCGATCACCGATGAAGTCGAAGCGGCCATCAAGGCCGGCTCCACGGAAAAACATCTGGATACGCTGAGGCAGGTCACCGACCTGTTTCTGCTGTCCGCCGACGGCTATTCCGGCGAACAGATCGAGCTGTTCGGCGACGTGCTGGAACGGCTGATCAGGACTGTCGAGCTGCGCGCGCTGGCCGATGTCGCCGCGCGCATTGCGCTCGCCGAAATGAGCACGCAGTTCGCCTCCATCAAGCAGGCGCCGGCCGCCGTGGTCCGCCGCCTGGCGCATAATGACGAGATTTCGATCGCGCGCCCGGTGCTGACGGAATCGGCGCGGCTTACGGCCGAGGATCTGGTCGAGCTCGCGCAAACCAAGGGCGAGCAGCACCTGCTGGCGATCTCCGGGCGCTGGTGGCTGACCGAAATCGTCACCGATGCGCTGCTGAAGCGGCATTATCCTTCCGTCAGCCGGCGGCTCGTCACCAATCCCGGCGCGCGGATGTCGGCGTCAGGCTTTGCCGTCGTGCTGAAGCAGGCGGAGAGCGATCCGGAGCTTGCGATCGAGACCGGCATTCGCGTCGACCTGCCGGCCGACCAGCGCCAGCAATTGTTGCGCAACGCCACCGAGGTCGTGCGCACGCGGCTGTTGTCGCGCGCGCCGCCGCATCTGTTCGAGGAAATCAGGCACGCGATTGCGATCGCCGCCGCCGGCGCCAACCGCGAAATGTCGCGCACGCGCGATTTCACGGCG
>Ga0081540_1004791_pt1 | contig 10199 bp, 8 predicted proteins | sample TabmetS2T1R1_FD_71024 | JGI IMG/M metagenome (GOLD analysis project Ga0081540, IMG submission 71024) | Tabebuia heterophylla rhizosphere microbial communities from the University of Puerto Rico - S2T1R1 | ecosystem: Host-associated > Plants > Roots > Rhizosphere ... | reverse complement strand
GGCACCACGTGCACCCTGGTCCGCGCGGAGCTCGCCCGCGCCGCCTGCTCCGCGGCGAACGGACCGTCGGCGATCCCGACCCGGCTGCCCGGCACGTCGAACGTCTCCAGCCGGTCGAGCAGCTTCTCCGCCGCTCTCTCCTCGCTGCCGTAGAACCGGGCCGGACCGCGTGCCTTCAACGCGCACATGCCCGGGCGGATCACCTGCACGCCCGGCGTGATCGCCTCCAGGCACGCGATCACCGGGTCGAACGCGCGCGCGTCGATCACCGGGTCGTACTTCAGCACGACCAGCTCCGGGCACCGCGACTGCGCGTCCCGGGCCCGCTGCCCGCGCCGCACCCCTTCGGCCCGCGCGGCCGCCGAGGTGGCGGAGATCGCCGGCGAGACCGCCCGCACCGGCAATCGCAACCTGCGCGGCGACGCCATCACGGGCGCACTGCTCGCCGAGGCGGCCTGCGCGGCGGCCGCCCGCCTGGCCGACATCAACCTGGCCGGACGCCCCGCCGATCCGCGCCGCGAGGAGGTCGCCGAGCTGCCGGCGCGCGCGCTGCAGGCGCGACTCGCGGCGCTGTCCGCGACGCGCGACGTGTAGGGTCGCCCATCCGTGGGGGAAGCTAGCGCCATGCTCACGGCGTCCGCCTGCCGTGTCTGCGACGGCGAGCTGGTGCTGCTCGTTGCCGGCAACGGCAACGGCGCTCTGGCCGCCGACGCCTTCGCGCCGTCCGCCCACGAGCCCGGGCGCCACGGCGACCTGCTCGAGTGCGTCGAGTGCGGGACCGTGCAGCAGCCCGCGCTGCCCGCCGGCGCGCAGCTGCACGACCTCTATCGCGACATGCGCGACGACGCCTACATGGTCGAGGAGACCGGGCGCCGCGCGACCGCCGCGAGCCTTCTGGACCTCATCGCCGAGCACGTCGACTCGGGGCGCCTGCTCGACGTCGGCTGCGGCCACGGGCTGCTGCTCGACGAGGCGCGGCGGCGCGGGTTCGACGTCGTCGGCCTGGAGCTCTCGCGCACGGCGGCGCGCCATGCGCGCGATGCGCTCGGCCTCGACGTCCGCGAGGTGCCCCTCGAGGAGTTCGACAGCTGGAGCAGCTTCGACGTGGTCGTGCTCGCCGACGTGCTCGAGCACCTCGAGGACCCGGTCGGCGCCATCGAGCGCTGCGCGCGGCTGCTGCGCCCCGGCGGCGCGCTGTGCGTCGTCACGCCGGACCCGTCGTCGATCACCGCGCGCGTCGCCGGCACGCGATGGTGGGGCTACCTGCCGGCGCACACCTTCCTGGTCCCGCGCGCAACGCTGCGCGAGCTGCTCGGCGCGCAGGGGCTGTTCGTCTCGGGCGACGAGCCGCTCGTGCGCTCGTTCTCGGCGGCGCGGTGGGCCGGCGGCCTGGCCGAGCGCCTCGGGCCGGCGCGCGCGCCGCTCGACGCGCTGGCGCGCCGGCTGCCCGATGGCGCGTCGCTGAGCCTCGCGCTGCACGACGAGCGCGTGATCATCGCCCGGCGGATCGAGGTCCAGCATCCCGCCAAGCCGCTCGTGCGCGATCGCGGCGGCAGGGCGACGGTGACGCTCGTTCTCCCGGCCTACCAGGCCGAGGTCACCATCCCGCGGGTCGCCGGGGAGATCCCGGTCGACGCGGCCGACCGGGCGCTGCTCGTCGACGACTGCAGCTCGGACGACACCGTCCGCGTCGCGCTCGAGCAAGGCTTCGACGTCGTGCGCCATCCGCGCAACCGCGGCTACGGCGCGGGCCAGAAGACCGGCTACGTGCGTGCGCTGCTCGACGGCGCCGACGTGGTCGTCATGGTCCACGCCGACGACCAGTACGACCCGGCGCTGGTCCCCGAGATGGTCGCGCCGATCCTCGCCGGCGACGCCGACATGGTCATCGGGTCGCGGATGCTGCGCGACCGGGCCATCGCCGGCGGCATGCCGCGCTGGAAGTGGCTGGGCAACCGGCTGCTGACCGGCATCGAGAACCGCGTCTTCGGCGTGCAGCTCTCCGAGTACCACACGGGCTACCGGGCCTTCTCGGCCTCGCTGCTGCGCTCGATCCCCTTCCTGCGCAACTCCGACGACTTCGTCTTCGACCAGGAGATCTTCGCCCAGGTCCTGGCACGCGATGCGCGCATCGTCGAGGTGCCGATCCCGACGCGCTACTTCCACGAGGCCTCGAGCGTCGACCTGCCCACGAGCGTGCGCTACGGGCTGCAGACGCTCGGGGTGCTCGGCCGCTTCGCCATCGATCGCCGCCGCGGGCGCTGGCCGCTGCTGCGCCGCTCGGCCCGGGACCTCGGCGGCACGGACCCCGGGAGCTAGCCGTGCGCGTCCCGTGGGTGGGCGTCGCGGCGCTGCTGCTCGTCGGCGCCGCGTTCGCGCTGCGCGTGGCCTACGTCGACGCGACGCCGGGCTACGTCCTGCGCCACGACGCCCGCGACTACGACGTGCACGCGCGGTCGATCGCGATGGGCCAGGGCTACTCCAAGACGCTGGCCCACGGGCGCCCGACCGCGTTCCGGCCTCCGGGCTATCCGTACTTCCTGGGCGGCGTCTACAAGGTCTTCGGGGTCGAGAAGGCGCCGGCGGACAGGCGGCTGCGCGTCGCCCGGATCGCGCAGGCGTTCGTGGGGACGGCGATCGTCGCCCTCGTCGGCGTGCTGGCGGCGCAGCTGTGGGGCTGGGGGATCGGGCTGCTCGCCCTGGGGCTCAGCGCGGTCTACGTGCCGCTCATCACCGTGGGCGGGGCGGTGATGTCCGAGCCGCTGTTCGACGCCTTCATGCTCGGCGCACTGGTGCTCGCGCTGCACCACCGGCGATCAGCGCATCGCTATCGGTGGGCGCTGGCGGCCGGCTTCGTGGCCGGGCTGGCGATCCTCACGCGAGCCAACGCGTTCGTGCTGCTGGTGCCGTTGGCATGGGCGGTGTGGGATCGTCGGCCGTGGCGTTCGCGGGCGGCGATCGGCCCGCCGGCGGTGCTCGTGCTCGTCGCGCTGCTGACGCTGGTGCCGTGGACGATCCGCAACGAGCGCGAGCTGCACGCGTTCGTCCCGGTCTCGACCCAGCTCGGCTCGGCGCTGGCCGGCACCTACAACGACGCCGTCCGCGCCGACACGCAGAACCCGGCGGCGTGGCAGGGCCTCAAGCACATCCCCGACTACGCGCCCCTGTGGGAGCGCATCGACGTCACGCCCGAGCCGGTGCTCGAGCGCAAGCTGCGCGCTGCGGCGTTCCACTACATCGGCGAGCACCCGACGTTCGTGCTGAAGGTCGGCTGGTGGAACACCCGGCGGATGCTCGAGCTCGCCGGCCTGCGGCGCTCCCGCGCCACCGCGGCCACGATCACCATCGACCACAAGTGGGCCGACCGCGGCGTGCTGTGCTTCTGGATCGTCGCCGGCCTGGCGCTCCTGGGCACGCTGACGCGTCGCGCTCGCCGCATCCCGCCCTACGTCTGGCTGGTCCCGGCGCTGATGTTCCTCAGCGTCGTGTTCCTCGTCGTCGAGACGCCCCGGTACCGCACCCCGATCGACCCCTTCCTCGTCCTGCTCGCGGCCGCGGCGCTGGCCGCCGGCTGGGAACGGGTCCGCGGCCTACTCGCCCGGCCCCGCGATCACAAGCTGCTCCGCCCACGTGAACGTGACGAAGCTCGGAAGGGTCCCGTCGGACACGGTGACCAGGGTCTGGCTGGCCAGTCCTAGCGCGTCGCCCGCCCTCAGCCCCTTGGCCGCCAGCGGCGGGTCCGTCGTCCAGTTGCCGCCGGAGGTCTGGGCCTCGCCGTGGACGACCTTCTCGCCCTGCACGATCGCGATGTGCAGCGACGCGTCCTCGCAGCCCGCGATCTGGATCGAGTTGCCGATTGCCCGGACGTTCTCACCTTCGAGCGTCACCGCGCCGAAGTTGCCCGTGTATCCCATCTAGGTGACCCCCCTGGTTTGGCTGAGCTGCGCTCGCGCGCGCACAGCGCCGACGGCATTGCCCTTGCGCTCGTACAGCGAGAGGGCATCCTGGACCGCGCCGGAGGCATCGTCCGCGCGCCCGGACGTCCGCAGCACCTCGGCGAGCTCGAGCATCGCATCGCCGCGAAGCGAAAGCAAGTCGGTCGGCTCGACCATCGCCACCGCCTCGCGGGCGATGCTCTCAGCCTCTGAGGCGCGCCCCTCGCCGGCCAGGAGCTTGGCCTTCACGCCGCGCCAGATGACCTGCGTCACGATGTCGTCGGGCGGCGCGTCGGCCGCCGCTGCCAGGCAGAGCGCATCTGCCTCCGCGCGGCGGTCCTGGGCGTAGACCGCCTGCGCCAGCATCGCGTTGGTCGTGGCCAGAAGCCCCCGGTTGGTCATGAGCGAGAGCGCCTCGGCGCCGCGGCGCAGCGGCGTCTCGGCGCGCGCCGGCTCGTCGGCGAGCAGCCACACGAGCCCCTCGATGTGCGACACGCTCGAGTGCAGGCTCGCGAGCTGGTCGAGCGTCTCGTTCGCCTCGCCCAGCGCCTGCTCGGCGAGCTCGAACCGGCCCTGCAGCGCGTAGAGCAGCGCGAGCGCGTTGACCGCCCAGGCAACCGCCACGGGACTCGTGGCCACGGCCGCGCGGACCTGCTCGCAGCGCGCCACCGCCTCCGCGACGGGGGTCGGTCCCAGGACGGCCGCCGTGGCCCGCCAGCCGAGGATCGCGAAGAGCTCGCGCTCGTCGGCCGCACGGCGCGCGAGCCCGGCGGCGTCGCTCCAGGCGGCGTCGGCGGCCGCCACGCGGCCGGCGACCCAGTCGGCGTGCGCGTGCAGCGACCACGCCCGGCACTGCCCCCGCTCGTCGCCCTCTGCCTCCAGCAGCGGCAGCGCGTCCTCGGCGACGCTGCGCGCCCGGTCGATGCCCGCTGTCGTCTCGGCCTCCAGTCGCACGAACTCACGCTCGATGCGCGCTCGAGCAGCCAGGCGCGGCTCGGGCGCCTGCTCGACGGCCTCGTCGAGCACGCGGATCGCATCGGACATCCGGCCGGCCTCGAACAGCGACGCGCCGAGCGCGGGCAGCAGCTCGCCGCGAGCGGTCGCGTCGGAGCCCGTCAGCGCGATGGCGCGCTCGTAGAGGCCGCTCGCTGCGGCGTGGTCGTCGCGCTGGGCGGCGCGGCGGCCCGCGGAGCCGAGGCTTGCCGATGCGCGCGCGGCGAGCGGCGCGGTGGTCGCTTCGGTCTCGCCCAGGTCGCGCCGCAGCAGGACGGCGCGCTCGAGGTGATAGCCGAGGAGCTCGTCGGCGAGGACGAGCTGAGCGGCGTGACGGTCCAGCCAGTCGGCCAGCCCCTCGTGCAGGGCGGCGCGGCGGCCCTTGGCGATGCCCTCGTAGGCGACGTCGCGGATGAGCTGATGGTCGAAGCGGTAGGTCTCGTCGTCCTCGCCGGCGCGGACGAGGTCCTTGCCGGCGAGCGTGCGCAGCTCGTCGTCGACCGGTGCGCCCATCAGGGCGGCCAGGGAGGTGCGGCGGAACTCGCTGCCCTCCACCGAGGCCGCCTCCACGACCGCGCGATCGCGCGGTGCCAGGCGGTCCAGGCGCGCGGCGATGAGCGCCTGGATGGTCGACGGCACCGAGATCGCGCTGAGCTCGGCGGAGAGGTGTCCGCCCTGCGCCAGCACGCCGTCGTCGGCGAGCATGGCCACGACCTCGACCATGAACAGCGGGTAGCCGGCGGCCACGCCGAGGATCCGCTGCGCGGCGTCTGGGTCCAGGCGCGCGCCGCCGAGCAGGAGATCGAGCAGGTCGGCCGAGTCGGCGTCCGGGAGCGGCTCCAGGCGCACCGAGGTGGCGCTGGGCGCGCGAGCGCCCCAATCGGGACGCGCCTCGCGCAGCTCCGGACGCGCCATGGCCAGGACGACGAGCGGGACGTCGCCGGCGCGCTCGGCCACGTGCTCGAGGAAGTCCATGAACGTCGGGTCGGCCCATTGGAGGTCGTCGACGACGAGCACGACCGGCCGCCGGCGCGCCAGCGCCTCGATGACGCGCCGCAGGGCCCAGAACGCCTCCTCGACGCCGACGGCGTCGCCGCCGGGCCGCAGGACCTCCGCGGCGCGGGCGCCGGCGGGATCGCCTGCCACGACCTCGTCGAGCAGGCCGCTCGCGCCCAGCGCCTCCACCAGCGGCGACCACGTCATGCCGTCGCCGTAGGGCAGGCAGCGCCCCGTTGTGACCGTCGCGGCGCCGCCGAGCGCGGCGGTGACGTCGGCGACCAGGCGCGACTTGCCCACGCCGGCGGCGCCGAGGACCGTGACGAGCTGGCACGAGCGCTCCGAGCGGGCTCGCTCGAACGCCTGCAAGAGCCGCTCGCGCTCTGCGTCGCGATCGACCATCGCCGGGCGACCGCGCGGGGCGCGGCTGGGCGCGCTCGGCGCGACCGCGATGAGCCGGAACGCCTCGAGCGCATCGGACTTGCCCTTCACCGTGAGCGGCTCGACCGGCTCGGCCTCGACGGCGTGGCGCACGAGCCGGAAGGTCTCGCGCCCGAGCAGGATCTCCCCCGGCTGCGCCGACTGCTCCAGCCGGGCACCGACGTTGACGATGTCGCCGGTGGTGAACGTCCCGCCGCCGGGCGTGTCGCCGGTGACCGCCTGCCCGGTGTTGACCCCGATGCGGAAGGCGAGCCCGACCCCGCGCTCTCGCTCGAGCTCGGCGGCGAGCGCGACGCCCTGATCGCGCATCTCCGCCGCGGCGCGGACCGCGCGCAGCGCGTCGTCCTCGTTGGCGACGGGGATGCCGAACACCGCCATCACCGCATCGCCGACGTAGTTCTCGACCGTCCCGCCGTGGCGGGCGATCGCGTCGTCCATGCGGCCGAACCAGCGCTGCATGGCCCAGCGCAGCGTCTCGGGGTCGACCCGCTCGCCGAGCGCCGTCGAGCCGACGACGTCGGCGAAGACGACGGTCACGACCTTGCGGCGCTCGCCGCCCGAGGCCGCTGTCGCGAGCGGCATGCCACACGCCGGGCAGAAGCGGGAGCGCTCGGGAGCCCGCTCCCCACAGCGGGGGCACGTCGTCACGGCGCCAGTCTAGATCGGCCGCAGGAGGGCTCGCCGCGCTAGCGCTGCTCGTCGAGGTAGGACTGCGCCAGGCGCTTCGGCGCGCGGCACAGCCACGCCTCGACGATGACCTCCTCGAGGTCGTCGACCGAGATCTCGTCCAGCTGGACGAGGACGGCCGGGTAGCCGTCGAAGTGCGGCGTGGTGAAGAAGGCGGCGGGGTTGTCGGCGAGCAGCGCCTCCTTGGCCACGAGGTGCTCTACCCGCGCGCCGAGGATGGGCCCGTCGGGCGCGGAGTCGCCCAGCGCCTCGAGATCCGACCTGCGCAGCGGGCGCTCCCAGACGAACAGCTTGTCCTTGACCCGCCACTGCCGGTTCTCGCGCGAGACCCGCTCGTCGCTCTCCGGCATCGCCATCGCGAGCCGCTGCACGTCGTCCCAGGTGGCCATGGCGCCCAGACTACGGCGCGGCCCGCGTGCAGATGTCGCGGCCGCAGATGCGGTACTCGCGTCCCTGCTCCATGTGCCAGCGGCGCACGAAGCGGTACGTGATGCCGGGGCCGCCCCGCGCCAGGGTCACGATGTAGGGCGTGCCGTAGTCCCAGCCCCCGTCGAAGCCGGAGAACGCGGCCTCGCGCCCCGCCCCGTACGTGCCGGGCAGTGGGGGCGCCGCCGGGCGATCGGCGGTATGCCGACCGATGAGGAAGGCCGCTGCGGCCAGTGCCAGGGCGGCCAGTGGTGTGGCGACTCTGAACGTCGGCCGAGGCGAGTCCGCTACAGCTCGAGCGCCTCGTTGCCGCGGCGCACGCCCTCGAACCAGGCGACGGCGATGCCGATCACCGCGCCGGGGATCGCCTCGAGCGCCTGGAGCAGGTGCGTGTCGCTCTCGCCGGGGATCGTGAAGCCGTTGACGAGCAGGCCGCAGAGGATCGAGCCGACGAGGGCCCCGACGAACGCGCCGACGATGCCGCCCCAGAAACGGTCGGGCAGGAAGATCGTGAAGTGCCAGAGGGCGAGGCCCATCATCACCCACGCGAGCATGGCCATGGCTAACGGGACCTCCCGTGGCGGCGGTTGCGCGGCCGGCGCTTGGGCGGGCGCTTGGCCTTGTCGTCCTTGAGCACCAGGTCCTCGGGCGAGAGGTCAGCCGTGCGATCGGGTTCGGGCTCGGGCTCCGGCTCGGGCGCGGGCTCCGGCTCGCGCTCCTTGGTCGCCGTGCGCCGCGGGGCCTCGTCGGCGTGCAGGTCGCGGACCATGTCGTCGAACTCGGTCTGCGAGACGCCGCGCTGCGGGTCCTCGGGCTCGGTCAGGCGTCCGCGGCGGCGGACCTTCTCGGGCGGGGCCACGTCCACCGGCGCTCCGGCGGTCGCCACGGCGTAGGCGGGCACGACCCCGCCGTTGTCCTGGGCGATCCGGCGCCGGCGGCGCACGTAGACGGGCTCGCGCTCCTTCCAGTGCGTCAGCACCGGCGAGGCGATGAAGATCGACGAGTACGTGCCCGAGATGACGCCCACCAGCAGCGCGAAGGCGAAGTCCTTCAGCGTGTCGCCGCCGAAGAGCAGCAGCGCGAGGATGGGCAGCGCCGTGCAGAAGGACGTCGCCAGCGACCGGGTGATGACCTCGCTCATCGAGCGGTTGACGATCTGCGAGAAGGCGGCCCGCGGCATGCGCGGCACGTTCTCGCGGATGCGGTCGAACACGATGATCGTGTCGTAGAGCGAGTAACCCAGGATGGTGAGCAGCGCCGCGACCGTCGACGTCGTCACCTCCCGGCCGAGCAATGAGTACACGCCGCTGGTGATGAGGATGTCGTGCATCACCGCGATGAAGACCGGTACGGAGTACTTCCACTCGAATCGCAGCGCGATGTAGATCGAGATGACCAACAGCGACGCGATGATCGCGATGATCGCGCTCTTGGCCACCGTCTGGCCGAAGGTCGGGCCGATCGTGTCGTAGTCGAAGGACTTGACGCCGAAGTCCTTCTGCAGGTCGTTCTGGATCGACGTGCGCTGCGGCTCGGTCAGCGTCTTCGTCGAGATCTGGAACGCGTTGTTGCCCACGCCCGAGCCGCTCAGGCGCTGGATCTCGGCGTCGGCGAACCCGGACGGCGAGATCGCGTCGCGGACCGCGTTCTCGTTGGCCGCACGGTTCAGCTCGGTTTTGATCCGCGTGCCCGACTTGAAGTCGATGCCGAAGTTCAGGCCCTTGCCCCCGATGGCCAGCGCGCCGATGAGCAGGATCACGCCGGACATCGAGAAGAACCACCGCGACGCGCCCATGTAGTCGAAGTGCTTGCGCTCGCGCTGCTTGCGCGCGCCCAGCGCCGCCGGGCTGTGGATGAGCTTGGAACGGCTCATCGTGCTCAGCACCGCCTGGGTGAGCAGGACCGCGGTGAAGAACGAGACCAGCGTGCCGAGCGCCGAGAGGAAGAACCCCCCGCTGAACGACGCCACGTGATGCAGCACGGTCTGCGCGGAGTTCGTCAGCCACTCCTGCATGTCCGCGCCTGAGATCGAGAGTTGCTCCCGCGCGAGCCTCACGAGCGGGCCGATGACGCGATACTGCTCCAGGTTCGCGAACAGGGTTTCGTCGAAGTGGATGTTGCTCTCTTTTATATAGGCCACGAGCGCGCGCGCCTGGTTCGCGAACACGATGCCGAGAAAGATGAGCGGGATCAGCAGCGCGAACGGGGTGAGCGCCGTCAGGATGCCGGCCGACAGGCCCGCGCGCCCGCGGAACCTGCGCGTCATCCAGCGATGCACCGGATAGAGGATGAACGCGAGGAAGATCGCCCAGGTGAGTGATCCCGCGAACGGCTGGAGCACCAGCAGCAGGCCGTACCCGACGAGGGCGGCGAGCACGACGAAGAAGGCCTTCTGATAGAACTCCATGGGTGCCCGGAATCTACGCGATCGCGGCGCAAGAATCGAATCGCCCGTGGTTAGTCCTACAGAGTTGTGAGGGCCGACAGCTTCCCCGTGGAAGCGGTTGATTTGCGTGCGACTGCCGCGCGCTGCGTCGACCGTCGCGCGTGACGCGCCCGGCCGCGGTGCGATCCGCGATCGCCGCATCGCGCGCGCGCCGCGGATGAAAGTCTCACTTCCTCCGCGCGACGACGAAAACCGCTAGTGAACGCGCGATTTCCATCTGCTAGCGTCACCGACGCACGGCGCCCAGACGCCGCGTCTCATCCATCCTCGACGCA
>Ga0081540_1004790_pt1 | contig 10201 bp, 6 predicted proteins | sample TabmetS2T1R1_FD_71024 | JGI IMG/M metagenome (GOLD analysis project Ga0081540, IMG submission 71024) | Tabebuia heterophylla rhizosphere microbial communities from the University of Puerto Rico - S2T1R1 | ecosystem: Host-associated > Plants > Roots > Rhizosphere ... | reverse complement strand
CTCCATGAGGGGCTGGAACGCGGCCCCTGGGGGAGAGACTACCTGCTGGAGTTGGCCCGCCGACTTTCTTAGGACATGATTTCTTCAAGTGGCGCCCGCTCTGCGCCGGCATTGTTGTCATTCCCGCGCAAGCGGGAATCTAGCAAATGGAGAAGCCATGCGATGAGCTGGATTCCCGCTTGCGCGGTAATGACAGCAGAGCAAGGTGCCGGCGTTCGTCCGTTTGACATCGTCCGATCCCGCTTTGGGTTCCGGACTCAATGGCGTCCACCAGATGAGGCTTCTTGAGTACGAAGCCTGGTCTCATGGCGAGGTGAGGATCGTTGCATCGGGGTGAAGTGCAGAATCTATCGTTCGGCGTTCGGAGGTCACTCACGAAGCCAGGCACTCCTTCAGGTTCTTGGCCAGATTCCGCATCATCGTGAAATAGAGATCTGGTCCTTCCGGTAGCCCTGCGCCGAGCCCATCCAGAGTTCCAGTCTTTGCGCTGGTGCCCTCGACAAGGCGGGACACCAGCTTTGGCTCGAATTGCGGCTCGGCGAATACGCAGGCTGATTTCGCCTCGGCGATCTTGGTGCGGATCGCGTTGAGACGCGCAATGCCCGGCTGACGCTCGGGCGAGACCGTGATCGAGCCGGCGGCATGCAAGCCGTAGCGCTCTTCGAAATAGTGATAGGCATCATGGAAGACGATGAAGCGGGCGTCCTCCATGCCGGAGAGCTCAGCCTTGAGCGCAGTATCGAGCGCCGTCAGCCTTTGCTTCAGCTTCACCGCGTTGGCCGCAAAGAGCGCCGCGTCTTCCGGCCGCGCCTTGCCAAAAGCCGCGGCGAGGTGATCGGCAATCAGTGCGGCGTTCTGAACGTCCAGCCAGAGATGTGGGTCGTATTCTTCTTCCTCATGTCCGGCCTGCTCAACGCCTGGTTTGTCATGATCATGACCCGCAGCATCATCATGATGATGTGCCTCGAAGGTCCCGCCCTCGCGTGGCGGCAGGAGCCTCATGCCAGGCAAGTCCGCCAGCGCAATCACCGCCGCCTTCTGCGACAGGCTCTCGATGGGCTTGTTCAGGAAGCTCTCCAGATGCTCGCTCACGCGAATGACGATATCTGCCTCGCTCAGCGCCCGCGCATCGGAGGGCCGCAGGGCGTAGGTATGCTCCGAGCTCGCGCCCTTGACCAGCAGCCGGGGTTCGCCCTTGCCCTCCATGACGGCGGCTGCAAGGGAATGGATTGGCGGAATGGTAACGACGACCCGCAACGGTTCGGCCTTGAGCGGGCTGGCTCCGTCGAAGGCGGGCAGCACGACCCCGGCAAGAATTGCGAGCGGGAAAACGATGCGCATGGCAGCCTCAAACAAGTCGCGGCATTTCATTGATTGCTATTCCCCCTGCGGGCCGGGTACGGTTGAGCCGTTGCCGTAAGTTTTGCCTCGTTTCGCTCCGATTCTGCTGCTAGGCAAGCGCTACGGCGAAGCATGTCGGAGATTTTGGCAGGTGCGCCTTCACTCATTCCATTCTGGCTTGGCCGGCACTCTCGCAGCGCTTCTTGGCCTGTTCGCGGCCGTGACATCCGCCCGCGCCCATCCGCATGTCTGGGTCACGGTCGAGACCGAGATCCTGCATGATGCGCAGAAGAACATCACCGGCTTTCAGCACAGGTGGACGTTCGATGAGTTCTACACCAGCTTTGCCACCCAGGGGCTGGATAAGAACAATGACGGCATATATGACCGCGAAGAGCTGAAAGAGTTGGCCGAGGTGAACGTCACTTCGCTGAAGGAGTTCGGCTTCTTCACCTTCCCCAAACTCGCCAGCCAGGACCTTCCCCTGCTCGAGCCGCGCGATTACTGGCTGGACTACAAGGACAGCATGCTGACGCTTAACTTCACCTTACCTCTGAAGGATGCGGTGCCTAAGGCGAAGCTGAAGGATTTCCATTTCGCGGTTTATGATCCGACCTTCTACGTCGCCTTTGCCTTCATTAAGGACAATCCCGTCCGCGTGGCGGAGGGGCTTTCCGAGTGCAAGGCGGAGATTTCCAGACCTGAAGCGCAGGCGCCGCAGAAATCCTTGAGCGAGTCGCTCTTCAGCTCGAACAACGCGCTGATGAATTTCGGCCAGCAATACGCGGAAAACGTCCGGCTGAAATGCGGTGCGCCTTAGGCGGCGGAGCGAAATACGCGATAAAGCACCACTATCGCGTATATTTGGCGCCGAAAAAGAGCGCTGCCAGAGCAAAGACGGCGATCATCACCGCGAATAGTCCGCTGGCCAAGGTGGCGCCCGCCCAGGTCGATATCAGCCCGATTCCGATGACGGGAAGCGCGTTTCCGCAGAAACAGCAGACAAAATAGCTCGAAACCACTTCAGCCCGCCGGTTCTCAGGCGCGATCTGATTGACCACCTGCAGGCTGCCGCGATAGCCGAGCGCCGCTGTGATACCGCAAATGGCCGTCGCCGCGATCATGACCAGCATCGAACCCACGACCTGCGCCGCCACCACCATAGCCACGCTTGGGATCATGAGTCCCAGCGCCCACAGCATCGCCGTTCGGCTCGACAGCTTCTGAGTCGCCACGATCGCTGCGGAGACGACGGCGGCGAGCTCGAACACCAGCGCCCCGGCAACAGCATGGTTCGTCTCATGCAGCTCGCTTGCGAGGATGCTGGGGGCGATTGCTGCGTAGAAGCCGACCAGGGCCATGGTGCCGAAGCCGGTCACAGCCGGTGCAATGAATTGCGCGCGTATGCTGCTCGGCACCGAAAGCCTTGGGTGCATCGACACAGTTCCAAGGGGGGAGGGCTGCGTTATGGTTTCGTGGGTGAACCAGATGAGGGCGCCGATGGCCATAAGCGCCGCGAGATAGACGATAAAAGTCAGATGCAGCGGCCAGGGGGCATATTCCGCCAGAATTCCGGAAACCAGCGCGCCAAGCCCTAAGCCGGCGAAATTGGTGCTGGTGGCGATGATGGTCGCCCGCGCCTTGTCTTCGCCGGCAATCAGTTCTGCAAGCCATGCGGTTCCGGTGGCCGCACCGACGCCGATGGCGAAGCCGCTGAGAATCCGCCCGGCATAAAGTGATGCGGTATTCTGCGCGAACAGAAACATCAGCGTGCTCACGATAGCCACCGCCATCGCTGGCACCGCAGTTCGTCTGCGCCCGATTGCATCGGAAATCCGTCCGAACATCAAGAGCGCTGCCACGTTGCCTATGACATAGGCCGCATAGATCAGCGTCAGGGTGATCTGCGAGAAACCGAAGCTCTGTTGATAAATGATATAGAGCGGCGTCAGCACCGTGCTGCCCGCGAACAGCACGCCGATCATTGCTGCGACGGTGGCGATCGCAGTGGTGCCACCGAGTTCGATCGGCGATGATCGTCTTGGCTGCGAAAATTCCCTGGCCGTCATAGGTCACCCGCACAAATGGAGGGAACGTGCACATCCTGCGGCCGTTCCGATAAAAGCCACCGGGAAGACCCGGCCGCGTGCTGATTTACGCCGCAATATAGGTGCGCGTTGCATTTGTCGCTTCGATTCCGGTCGAAGTGTCGGCGCTAAATCAGCTGTCCGTCGGGCGCGCGGGGCGCCTTCGAGCTGTTGACGGCGTTAACGACGAGATCAAGATGAATTGCAATCCGCGCCACGCTGAATATCTTACTTTATAAGCCCACCTGCTTGTTCTGCGGGCATTTCTCACGCAAATGTGCCCGATCTATAAACTGGGCATTTGGGTTCTTTTCGTTTACGATCGGGTCATAAAATTATAACGGCCAGCAATATCCTTACCCGGAGGGCTCGCCATGCCTCTCGCGAAAGTCGGCCTCGACGACAAATATGACCTTGCCGTGAGGCGTATCTACGTATCGGGCAGTCAGGCGGTTTTGCGCCTTGCCATGATGCAGCACGCGCGTGACGCCGCGGCAGGGCTGAATACCGCGGGCTACATCACCGGCTACCGCGGCTCACCGCTCGGCAATCTCGATCTGACGCTGTTCCGCTCGAAGTCTCTCCTCGCAGCACATAACCTCCATTTCCAGCCCGGACTCAATGAGGATCTGGCCGCAACGGCGCTCTGGGGCTCGCAGCAGGCCGAGCTTCGCGGTGAAGGCAAGTTCGATGGCGTGTTCGGCATCTGGTACGGCAAGGGGCCCGGCGTCGACCGCTCCGGCGACGTGTTCCGCCATGCCAATCACGCCGGCACATCGCGCTATGGCGGGGTGCTTGCCCTGATGGGCGATGATCACACCTGCGAGTCCTCGACGTCGGCGCATCAGTCCGAATTCGCCTTTGTCGATGCGATGATCCCAGTGCTCAACCCCTCGAGCGTGCAGGAGATGCTCGACTATGGGCTCTACGGCTTTGCCCTGTCGCGCTTTGCCGGCGTCTGGGTCGGCCTCAAATGCGTGAAGGACAATATCGAGCAGACCGCCGTCATCGACGCCTCGCCTGATCGGGTTAACCCGATCATTCCCGCCGATCTCGTCGTGCCGGAAGGCGGCCTCAACATCCGCCTCGGCGACACCGCACTCGCCAAGGAGGCGCGGCTTCACGACTATAAGCGGCCGGCCGTCGTCGCCTTTTCCAAGGCCAACAAGCTTGACCGCATTATCCTCTCGGGCGGCCGCAACCCACGCATTGGCATCATCACCACCGGCAAGAGCTATCAGGATGTCTGCGAGGCCCTCGACCTGCTCGGGATCGATGAGGTGCGCGCCGCAGATCTCGGCATTCGGCTCTACAAGGTCGGCATGCCCTATCCGCTCGAACCGGACGGCATCATGGCTTTCGGCGAGGGCCTCGAGCTGATCATGGTCGTCGAGGAGAAGCGGGCTCTGATCGAGGTGCAGATCAAGGAATACCTCTACAACGCCGCAACGCGGCCGCCGATCATCGGCAAGCATGACGAGCAGGGCAAATGGCTGTTCCCGGCCAAGGGCGCGCTGGAGCCGGTCCAGATCGCGCTCGCGCTCGCCCGCCGCATCACGCGGGGCATGGATGTGCCGGACATCAGGGCGCGCATTGGCGAGCTGGAAGCGGCCGAACGCCAGGCCATGAAGGCGCAGACCCTCGTCGAGCGCATCCCCTATTTCTGTGCCGGCTGCCCCCACAATTCCTCGACCATCGTGCCGGAAGGCGCACGCGCCTATGCCGGCATCGGCTGCCATTACATGGTGCAGTGGATGGATCGCTCGACTGAGGGCTTCACCCAGATGGGCGGCGAGGGCGCGAACTGGATCGGCGAGGCGCCATTCTCCAAGCGCAGGCATGTCTTCCAGAATCTCGGCGACGGCACGTTCATTCATTCAGGCAGCCTCGCCATCCGCGCGGCCGTCACCTCTGGTACGAACATCACCTTCAAGTTGCTCTATAACGACGCTGTGGCCATGACTGGCGGCCAGCCCTTGGACGGCGCCATGACCGTTCAGCAGATGGCCCATGCGGCTGCGGCGGAAGGCGTGCGCCGCATCGCGGTGGTCTCCGATGAGCCCGAGAAATATGGCGGCTCAGCAGGCTTTCCTGCCGGCACGACCATCTCGCATCGCGACGACCTGGACCGCGAGCAGCGCGGCCTCTCCGAGATCGACGGTGTTACTCTGCTGATCTATGACCAGACCTGCGCGTCGGAGAAACGCCGGCGCAGGAAGCGCGGCGCCTTTCCCGATCCTGACAAGCGCGTCATCATCAACGAGCTGGTCTGCGAAGGTTGCGGCGATTGCGGCGTGCAGTCGAACTGCGTCGCCATCGAGCCGGTCGAGACCGAGTTCGGCCGCAAGCGTGCCATCGACCAGGACGCCTGCAACAAGGATTTCTCCTGCCTCAAGGGCTTCTGCCCCAGCTTCGTTACCGTGCACGGCGCCCAGAAGAAGAAGCCGGCTGCGCAGGCGCTCCCTGACGATGCGGTATTTGCCCGCGTTCCCGCACCGGCCATTCCGCCGGTCGCACGTCCCTATTCCATGGTGATCACAGGCGTTGGCGGCACCGGCGTGGTGACGGTCGGCGCCATCCTCGGCATGGCCGCGCATCTGGAAGGCAAGGGCACGGGCATCATCGACATGTCCGGTCTCGCGCAAAAAGGCGGGCCGGTCGCAGTGCATGTCCGCATTGCTGAGCGCCCTGAAGATATCACCGCTATCCGAGCCTCGCTCGCCGGCGCCGATCTCGTGCTTGGCGGTGATCTGGTGGTGGCAGGCTCCGCCAAGGTGCTGAGCGTGATCCGCAGTGGCCGCACCTCGGTGGTTGCCAGTCCACATGAGACGATGACGGCGAACTTCACCCGCTCGCCGGACCTGTCGCTGCCGGCCGCCGCAATCCGCCGGGCGCTGGAGGAACGGGCGGGGGCGGGCGCGTGCAGCTTTGTTGATGCGCAGTTCTTCGCCTCGGCGCTGACCGGCGACAAGACCATGGCCAATATCTTGCTGATTGGCTTTGCCAGCCAGAAAGGCCTGATCCCGCTGTCGCCTGAAGCGATCCTGGAGGCCATCAGGCTGAACGGCGTGGCCGTCGCCGCGAACCAGGCGGCCTTCCGCTGGGGACGGTTGCTCGCGCATGACCCGGCTGAGGTCGAGGCCAAAGCCAAAGCGGCTTTCAAGCCGATCCCCGCCGAGCGGCTGTCCGAGACACTGGACGAGGCGATCACCCGTCGCATCGCTTTTCTCACCGACTATCAGGACGCCGCCTATGCCGAGCGCTACCGTGCCCGGGTCGAGGCCGTCCGGCAGGCCGAGCGCGAGCGCGTGCCGGGCAGCGACAGGCTCTCCTGGGCGGTGGCGCGAAACTATTTCAAGCTGCTGGCCTATAAAGACGAATACGAAGTCGCGCGGCTCTATACGGATGGGACATTCCACAGGCAGCTTGCCCGCACCTTCGACGGCGACTGTCGGCTGGAATTCCATCTTGCGCCTCCCGTTCTTTCCAGGTTCGACCCGGAGACCGGGCGCCCACGGAAAATGCGCTTTGGTCCATGGATGATGACCGGATTCCGCCTGCTTGCCCGGATGAAGGGCCTGCGGGGCACGCGATGGGACATCTTCGGCTATAGCGCGGAGCGCCGGATGGAGCGGCAGCTGATCGCTGACTATGAGGTCGTGCTGGATGAGATCACGCGCGCGCTCGGTGCAGTCAGTCTCGACGACACCGTGGCGCTCGCAAGTGTGCCGGAGAGCATACGCGGCTTCGGTCCAGTTAAGATCGCCTCACTCGAGAAGGCCAAGGCGCGCGAGAAGGAGCTTCTCCTGGCGCTGCGCAGCCCGCAACGCAAGCGCGTGGCCGCCTAACCTTCGCAACTCTGATCCAATCTGGGCAATTCTTAGGAAAATTGTTGCTGGACATCGCCATTGCGATTGTTGAGCGGAGAATTATTTTCTATAACTCAGTCCCAATATCCGCCATCTCGAAACTGAGCTGGTGCAACGCACGGAGGCTGTCATGGTGCTGAAACTTGGCCAGGTTGCGCCTGATTTCGAGGCGCAGACGACGGAAGGCCCGCTCCGGTTTCACGAATGGCTCGCCAAGAGCTGGGGCGTGCTGTTCTCACACCCGAAAAATTTCCCCCCCGTCTGCACCACCGAGCTCGGCGTGATGGCTGGCATCAAGGGCGAGTTTGACCGCCGCAACGTCAAGATCATCGGTTTGAGCGTCGATCCCATCGAAGATCACACGCGGTGGATGGATGACATCCAGGCGGTGACAGGGCACAAGCCCAACTACCCGCTGATCGGCGACCATGACCTCAAGATCGCCAAGCTCTATGAGATGCTGCCCGAAGGCGCCGGCGACACCTCCAAGGGCCGCACCCCCGCCGACAATTTCACCGTGCGCAACGTGTTCGTCGTCGCCCCGGATAAGACGATCAAGCTGGTTCTCACTTATCCGATGACGACGGGCCGGAATTTCGAGGAGATCCTGCGGGTGATTGACTCGCTGCAGCTTACCGACAAATACAAGGTGGCAACGCCGGCCAACTGGAAGCAGGGCGACGATGTCATTATCACCGCCGCCGTTTCTGACGATGAGGCGCGGACGAAATTCCCGAAAGGCTGGACGGCGCCGCGGCCCTATATCCGACTGACGCCGCAGCCGGAGTAAGCTTCTGGCAGCAGATGCGGCAGTTGAAAAGCATGAGCGCGCACGGGACGCCCCTGCGCGCTTTTTTTTCGCTGCTGCGGCGTTTATTTTAGTGAGACCTGCGCCCTTTGCCTGAGGCTGTCTTCGCGTCGGCGGCAGGGTGAAGAGGGGCGCGCCGGGTTTGTCAAAAGAGGCAAGCGAGAGTCGATGTATACGCCGCCCGCCTTCAAGGAAGAAGACCTTGCCGTCCTCCACGAGATCATGAGAGCGGCCAGGCTCGCAACGTTCGTCACCGCAACCGAGAACGGCCTCATGGCGACGCCGTTGCCGCTCTTCATCGATCCGAGCGAGGGGCAATATGGCGTGCTCTACGGGCATCTGGCGCGCGCCAACCTGCAATGGTCCACCCCCGTTATCGGCGAGGCGATGGCTGTCTTCATGGGGCCCGATGCTTATGTCACGCCGTCCTGGTACGCTACCAAGCAGGACACCGGCAAGGTGGTGCCCACCTGGAATTACGCCGCCGTGCATGCCTACGGACCGGTCGCCTTCTTCGAGGACGTGGACAAACTGCGCGAGGTCGTGACGCGCCTCACCAATCTCCATGAGCACCCGCGCGCCGAGCCATGGGCGGTGACCGACGCGCCCGAACCCTTCGTTGCGGCGCAGCTTCGCGGCATTGTCGGCCTGCGCATGCCCATCACAAGGCTCGATGGCAAGCGCAAGATGAGCCAGAACCGCAACGAGAGCGACCGTGTTGGCGTCGCGCGGGGTCTCGGCGAAAGCGATCGCGCCGGGGATCGGGAGGTTGCCGCGCAGATCCCGGTGTCGAGGGGTTAGACACAGCGTCGCTCCGCGAGCGCGATCCTCGTCTGGCGAACCGTGGCCCTGGCCAGCGCCGGAGGAAAGCAGCCTCGCACAGGCGTTAATTGTCTCAAGGCATGCAAGACCGTAGGAAGAAGCACAGCAATCAAGCTGCGGTTCAACTACGTAATCTGGATGCCGCTCACCTCAGTCACCCTTCGGGGTTACCGATCCGTTCGCGGCCTGACCCTCCCGGTCGAGGCCTGCTCCGTCTTCGTCGGCGGCAACGGGGTCGGCAAGACCAACCTCTATAAGGGACTTGGGCTGCTGCGCGCCGCGGCTGAGGGGACTATCACCCGGGCGATTGCGGATGAAGGCGGGATCGAGTCGGTGCTTTGGGCAGGAGGGCGCCGCTGCGGCAAGCCTGTTCGGCTGATCCTCAGGGCTCATTTCGACGAACTGGACAATGGTACCGAGAGCGGCGTGCCGCATTCCTATGAAATCGAGATCGGCCTGCCGCAGATTACGGAAGCCGCCTTCCAGATCGAGCCCCTGGTCAAGGAGGAGCGGCTCACGATCCGGCAGGGCCGGCGCGAGGTTATGATGATGGAGCGCAAGCGCGGCGTCGTGATGCTCCGCAATCATGATGGAGAACGCGAAACCCACAAGAATACGCTGCTCTCCTCGGAAACGGCCCTCGCCGCCTTTCGCGATGGCTCGCACTATCCGGAGCTGGAGACGGTACGCAGGGAAATGCTCGACTGGCGGCTCTATCATGACTTCCGCACCGACAATGCATCGCCCGTCCGGCAACCCTGCCATGCCATCACCACCCCGACCTTGGCGGCGGATGGCCGGGACCTCGCGGCGGTGCTGGCGACCTTGTACGTCATCCGCGGAGACACGGCCGATCTCGCGAGCGCCATCGAGGATGCTTTTCCCGGTGCGCGGCTTTTCGCCGGCGATGAAGGAAGCTGGTGCCGCCTTGCCATGCAATTTCCGGATATGCCGCGCGAATTCGGCGCCCATGAGCTGTCAGACGGCACGCTCAAATATCTCTGCCTGCTCGGCGCGCTGATGGGCTATCGCCTGCCTTCGCTGGTGGCGCTGAACGAGCCGGAGGCGAGCTTGCATCCTTCGCTGCTTCCGCCGCTCGCGCGATTAATCGCCCGCGCTGCCCGCCATGCGCGGATCTGGGTGGTCACCCATTCCGAGCTGCTGGCCGATGCCATTACTGCTGAGACCGGAAAGCGCGCCCGGCGCGTGGTGAAGATCGACGGCGCAACCATGATTGAAGGGCTGATGCTATCGGGTGAATTTCGCGACGAGGA
>Ga0081540_1004789_pt1 | contig 10204 bp, 4 predicted proteins | sample TabmetS2T1R1_FD_71024 | JGI IMG/M metagenome (GOLD analysis project Ga0081540, IMG submission 71024) | Tabebuia heterophylla rhizosphere microbial communities from the University of Puerto Rico - S2T1R1 | ecosystem: Host-associated > Plants > Roots > Rhizosphere ... | reverse complement strand
TGAGAGAACACTTGCAAATTCGGGAGCGATATCGGTGCCGTCGCCTCCAGATGTGAGCGAAGTCCCTACAAATTCGGAAGCAACAACGGGAGATTGGTCAACATTAGGATCCCGCTTAACATCTAGGACCCAGTTATTGTGATTATCGCCACTCAAAATGACTACATTGTCGAGTTTGCTTTCCGCAATGTGGTTCACAAGCCTCTGCCGGGCCTGCACGTATCCATCCCACTTATCCATCATGAAACGATGACCCGATCCAGGATCCACGTCGATCTGTGAAAAGATGATCTGCTGTGCGAGTATGTTCCACTGCCTCGGATTGTCTGACCTTGCAGTGGCTAGTTGCTTGCGAAGCCACTGCTCCTGAATATCTCCGAGCATAGTCGATGGACCTTCTCTTGCTGGGCACGACGGTTTGCTGCCATCCCCGCAGGGTTGATCTGTTCGATACTGTCGTGTATCAAGCATGTGGAAATCGGCAAGTGTGCCAATGCGCAATGTCCTATACATCGTCATGTAAGCGTCACGCGGCTGAACTGTCTTCCGCAGGGGCATATGCTCGTAATAAGCCCGATAAGCCGCGGCGCGTCGCTGAACGAAGCCCGGAACCTGAGATTCTTTTTCGGGGATCAACCCGGCATAGTTATTTGCTACTTCGTGGTCGTCGGAGACCACTGCCCAGGGAAATTGGGCATGGGCTTTCTGTAAAACGAGATCCATTTTATAGAGCGCATATCTGTTGCGGTAATCTTCCAACGTTATGGACGTAGCAAGTGGCATCTCGCGTACGCCTTTATGCGGGCCCGTCTCATAAATGTAGTCGCCGAGATGAATCACCAGCGACAGGTCCTCTTCGCACAAGTGATCGATCGCGGTGTAATGGCCAGCTTCATATTTCTGGCACGAGACAAAAGCAAACGGAAATCGTTCAGGCTGAGCATGAACATCCGGAGCTGTCTTCGTCCTGCCAACCGGACTGGAGATTTCGTTTATTCCATTTCCTACATCGAACCGGTACCAGTACCAGCGGTCCGGTTTAAGACCGTGCACTTCGGCATGAACGCTGTGGGCCCATTCCGGATCGGCCGTGACGGTGCCTGTCCGGACAATCTTTGTCATCTGCTCATCAGCAGCAATGCTCCACCGCACAGAGACGTTCTCGTTGGGCATTCCGCCACCATGCAGCGGATCGGGAGCGAGACGCGTCCACAAAACTACGCTCTCAGGCCAGGGATCGCCTGAGGCGACTCCCAACTGAAAAGGATCACTCTCGAATCGAGGATTTGCCCACAGCTTTACACTGCTCAACAATGGTGTCGCCAGAAAGGCGAGACCGACCTTTAAGATATCCCGTCTGTGCATCGATTTATTATCAGTGTTATCCAGAAGGCATCATTGATGTTAGAAGCGATGAAGGTCGTTTTTAATGAATAATTCATAAGACGAGAACGGTGAGGCGTTGTGAATTACGACTGCGTATGTAAGTCTCATTGAAGAGATCCAACTGCGCGGACCGCATTTTTCTTTTGCTGCGCCATCCACATTTGAATTCACACAAAATGAAACGGTTATTTCTGTCGGCTTTTCTCATTGTTTTTGCCACTGCCGCGCTCAGTGGACAAACCACTGTGTTCATCTCGCGTCACGCTGATCGTTTCGGTACCGAACCAGACCCGTCGCTTACTCCTAAAGGCAAAGCTCAGGCAGAATCCTTGGGTCGCATGCTCGCAGATGCCAATATCCGGCACATTTATACGACTGAGTTGATACGTACGCAGCAGACCGCGGAGCCGCTGGCATTGAAAACGGGAGTAAAGCCCGTTGTAGTTCCTCAAGACCGACTCGATGACTTGATTAAACAAGTCCGTCAGACCGCTTTGCCGCACGAATCGACCCTTGTCGTTGGCCATCGTCAAACCGTACCAAAGATCGTCAAAGCAATCACAGGCCAGGACATTAGCCCATTAGGCAGTGGTGAATACGGCCGATTGATCGTAGTTACGCTCTTTCCCGATGGGAAATCGAGCATCGTCACTTTGCATTACGGCGATTGAGCGCAAGTGCGCTTTCGAAAAGTAATTGACTGAGCTGGGCGTGAAACCTGCCCGACGGAACAAAAGTGTAAAGTATCGGCGGATCAATCAGCGCTTCCTTTTCCCCAAACTGATCAATTCGCACGAGACTCAGTTTGTCGTCGCATCATTGTGCTCAGCTGTCGTATCTCCCATATAAGCAGCGAACGCAATGTTGCCGGTTCAAATGGACTATTGCGCCTCCTCCCGTAACGACGGCGATAATTGCCTGGTAACGTTTTTGCGGTTTACGCATGGGAGAAAAATAATTTGGATCGCCGGGAATTTCTCAAAATCATGTCTGCCATGGGCGCGGCCTCGGTCTGTGGCACGAATTTATGGAGCGCGGAAGCTGCTCAAAATCATTCGGAATATAAGCCTGGAAGAATCGAGAACGAATATTGCCTTCTTCTTCCGGGTGAGGCTGAGGCTCTGAAGAATCCACCGAAGGTTCATTCATTCAACAGCGAGGGAGTAACAGCAGAACTGAGCGGCACTCAACGACAGGTGGCCGTTGGCGGGCTGATTGATGGTTGGTCGTTATTGGCCTCGTTCGAAATGAATGGAGTGCAAACAGCAGCTTTCGAGAGACATGTTACTCACCGTGGCGCCATTGCATACGTAACAGAGCGTGGCGGAACGATCGCACTTATTCCGAAGGGAATCGGCGAACTGGGTCGAATTCGGCCGCGTTCGACGAACACAACACAAGTAAAGTTTGAGAGGCCGCTGCGCCTGAGCGGCGGACCAGATGTTCCCGGGCAATTCTTTCTGGGATCTGGGGAAGATCCATGCTATGAAAATGTGGCTGCCCTCGGGAAAGAATATGTCGGTTGGACGCTGGTATCGAGCGACGGAGCAGGCGCAATGCGCTCTGTCTACTTGGAAGCTGACGGAACAAGCAGACAGCCCAAATCAAATCCTCAGCAGAGCTGGGCGCCAGATCTCGAAGGCCCTCTATTCAACCCTGTAGATTTCTTACCCTTTACAGCGCCTGAATGCTATGAGTATGTGCCCGGCTACAGTAAGAGGACATTACTTGGTGGGTATCTTCCTGTTGCCGATATCGGAGTCTGGAATCCAAAGTACAACCTGGGCTACGAAGTTATGATGCTGCTTCCTCCTGTCGAAGACAGCACGCCGATTGCCCGTATGCGGATCCTCTTGCCTCAGGGCGAAACCGCAGGCCATCAATCTCAAGCACGGATCGTTGTCGGCGCTGATGGAAGAGCCTATGAGGAGTATTACTGGAATACCAGTCCGGACAATTTCTATCGAAATCTCGCCGGAATTTGGAATCACTGGAAAGGCCTTCATGAAGAAATAATGCCGGTTGAAATTCCGGACCCGTGGCTGCTCGACGCGGCTCGTGCTGGAATTACGCTCTCACGCTGCAGCTATCGTGGGCTGGAGCCCACATATCAGGTAGGAGAGGGTGCTTACACCAAGATTCCCGAACGCAGCCATGCGCTGTTTCCCGTCGCGCATTACGAATTCATCTGGGCACAGCAGCTATGGGGACTGGCCGACCAGGTAAGACCTTATACGCAGCATTATCTGGACCACTATGTACTGCCGGATGGCAACTTTACCTACAACACGCAGGATCAGGTTGAGGCTCCTCTAAATGTCGGTATCTTCCTGATGAATGCTGCTCGCGATTATTGGTACACCCAGGATGCCGAAGGCTTCGGACGTCAACGGCCGACACTGGAACGGATGCTGCACTATGTGCTCAAACGCTATGAATACGGAAAGTCGCGGTTTGACAAGAGTGATCGTCGATACGGTCTGATCTGGGGATCCCCCGAAGCGGACCTTGGTGATCCTGCGAATGACTATCCAGATTCGCATCCGTTCTATTACCAGAATGCCGCCTGTGTCTGGCGAGGCCTGGAGCAATACAGCCGGGCATTACAGTCCCTGGGCGCTGCAACAAAAGACCCAGCTACGACTGCCACCGGTGAAAGCTACGCCGCAGTTGCCAAAGAAATGCGGGAAAACATTCAGAGATCGATCGAGGCAACGATCGGTGCATCCACACCTGAGTTGCGCCAGGCTGGCATTACTCCTTTCGAGCCAAACGATACTCAACGTAAACCAACCGACTTGCTGAATTACGAAAATCACCGCTTCATGATGGATTGGTTTCTCTCCGATTGGGGAGTTCCAGCCTATGATGAAGGCCATCTGAAGCATAGGGAACTCGCAGGGCAACAAATCTGCGGACTGAGTACCAATGGTGACGTGCCGCGGACCAGCAACTTCATGGAACACGGGACGCTTGCAGTTCGCATCCGAATGGATGACTACAGGCCCTACCTGCTCACGTTATATGCACTTGTTTGCTATGCGGCAGACTCGGGGAATCGTTATGCGCCTGAGGATGCCTATCTTCCAGGAGGCTATCCGGGAGAACAGAGTCCTTATGGCTGGTCGGCCGTAATCAACAGCACGCTTCAGCCGACTCTGGGTCTTCGCTGGCTACTGTGTTATGAGGAGAACGACCGCGATATATGCCACCTTCAGAAAGCTGCACCAACTCACTGGTTCCGAAAAGGAGAACGCATTTCAGTAAAGAAGTGTCCTACCCGTTTTGGCAACATCTCATGGCTCACTGAAGCAGTAAGCGATCGCCGATGGACTGTATCGCTAGCCCGTGACCGAGCTTTCACTGGAGATATTCATCTCCACATCCACCCACCGTCGGCGAAGAAACTTACATCGACTACCGTCGGGGATCTCTCCGGCAACGTCGTCATCATTTCTCCATCAGCTTGGGAAAATAAGACGAGCATAACAATGACTGTCGACTCGTAGTCGTGATCGTAAACGTCACTCTATCTGTCCGAGTACCTTTGTGAGCTTCTCCACTCCGGTCGAATAGCGCGCGGGCCAAAGGCGGTGAAGCCAAATAACAGTCCTGAGCAAATATTCGAAATTGAGTACTTCGCGAGAGGCGGGATATCCAGCCTGTTGAGTTGAAGCTCTTCAGAGCAGTGCAGATCGACCTGCCGTTTGGAAGCCGCCGAGCAATGTTCATGCAGCCGTCCGTACACCCTTGGCTCCGCCTATGCCGAGAGCCAGGGGGCCAAGAAGGCTCGCTCGAAAGGGAAAAACTCGCGGATTTCGTTGTCTTTTCAGCGGATATTTTTCAACCTCGATCCCATGAAGATTTAGGAGGTGAAGGTCGATATGACCATGTCCGGTGATTGAGATCGTATATGAACGTGGCCAAAGCAGCCGACTAAATTTTTGCGAGCAAGGAGAAACGCGGATGTTTGTTCGGCCGTATTGGAGGCCATTGTCAGAGCAGGATGCCTTCGACCTGATAGAGAAAAGCCCTTGAGCACTCCTTGTAAGTAACGGAGCAGATGGACCCACGGCAACGGATCTGCCTTCGCTGTTTGATCACAAGCGTCCGACAAAACGGTGCTAATTGGCCATATCGCTGCGAACGAACGATCACGCAGCGTCGTTAAATCGGGTGGGTGAGCGCACGCTTGCCATTCTTTGAGGGTTTCTACAGTTACGTCATCGTAAGTTGGTACCCCAGTGCTGGACGAGAAAACTGAACTTGGAGTCACACGCAAAATTATCAGGAAACTTTGAAAAAACAATAGGTCACTAAGTAACGAAATCATTCCTTCATCAAGGAGGCTCTCACCTTGATAAAACGTAACCTGCAACACGCAATGGGAATATGGGTGATGTGCTTGTTTGCATCACCGTGGCTTAGTGCACAGATAGAAAGCGGAGGCATCACAGGTCAGGTCACGGATGCTCACGGAGCCGCCGTTGCCGATGCCGAAGTAACGGCAACCAACATTGAAATAGGCAATTCTGTTCTCACGAAAACGAATGATGGCGGTGCTTTCGCATTCTCGACGCTTCATCCGAGTCACTATAAGGTAACGGTCCAGAAAGAAGGCTTCAAGCTTGAGGTGAACCCGGACATTGATCTGCACGTGCAGGATAAGCTGGCGATCAATTTCAGCCTTACAGTTGGCTCGTCAAATGAAACGGTAAGAGTCAGCGCGTCCTCCGGAGCGAATCTGGAAACGTCTGCCGCCGTGACAACCACTGTGGATCGTCAGTTTGTAGAGAACATGCCCCTGAATGGACGCAGCTTTCAGGCGCTTATTGCTCTAACTCCCGGCAGCGTGACCGCTAAAACGTATTACACGAACTCAGGTCAGTTCAGTGTGAATGGACAGCGTACCGATGCGAACTACTTCTCAATTGACGGCGTAAGCGCGAACGTTGGCATCACTCAGGGCAGTAATGTCTACCTCGGAGCAGCAGGTGCTGGCGCACAACAGGCTACAAGTAATAACGGTGGTTACAACAGCCTGGTCTCCGTCGATGCGATGCAGGAATACAAAATCCAGACGTCATCGTTCGACCCCGAGTATGGACGCACGCCGGGTGCGCAACTTTCTATAGTGACGCGCTCAGGCACTAATCAATTTCATGGTACGGCGTTCGAATACATTCGCAACGAGGTCTTCGACGCGAATAACTGGTTTAACAACAATGCTGGTCTTCCACGTGCAGCGGAAAAGCAAAACGATTTTGGTGGTGTGATCGGCGGGCCCATCTTGCGCGATAAGCTTTTCTTCTTCTTCTCGTATGAGGGCCTGCGGCTGCGTGTTCCCGAATCGAGGCAGGATATTGTGCCATCAACAGCGCTGCGTGCCCGCGCGGATTCAACAGTTGCTCCGTTGCTCAATGCATATCCGCAGCCGAGCCATGGACTGTCCGGCTACCCAAACAATGACGCTCCGGACTCGGATACAGCGATCTTCGCCACCACCTTCTCGAATCCCTCCACACTCAACGCGACGAGCGTAAGGCTGGACTACAACATCAGTCCGAAGCTGAACGTATTTGTACGCGGTGACTATGCCCCATCAAACGGCGCGCAGTATGGGGCCTTCGACTTCTATACGCGATCTACGCTGAGCCATACCATCGCCAACGTCGATACTGAAACCGCCGGTCTTACGTACGCGCCCACGAGTAGTTTGATAAACGACTTCCGCTTTAATCTGAGCCATGCCAAAGGTGCAACTGTCGTGAATGCGACGGATTTTGGAGGCGCGTCGATTCCATCGGATTCGTATCTGTTTCAGTCAAACCCGACCTACTCGACGGCTACTTCAGTCTTCTCTGTCGGCTTCGACGATGGCAGCACGCAGTATTACGTGGGCAATGATGCCACTAATCACCAGCGTCAATTGAACTTTGTCGATACGCTGAGTTGGGTAAAGGACCGGCACAACATCAAGTTCGGTGTGGACTATCGCCGGCTCACGCCTAAGAACGGGATTCGGCCATGGGACATTAGCTATTATTTTGAGTCATTTGCAGCTGTCCTGACGCATGTTCCTATAAACGCAAATATCAATACGACTGATACCTCTGAACTGCGTCCCGTGTTTTATGACCTGTCTTTATTTGCGCAGGATTCGTGGCAGGTTTCGCCAAGACTGACACTCACTTATGGTGTTCGGTGGGACTACGATCCGCCGCCTGGTGAAGACTCTGGTCATCCTTTTTATACGGCTCTCAATCTGAATGATCCCCCAAACGTTGCGTTGGCACCTGAAGGTACGCCACTGTGGCATGCGAGCAAGCACAACTTTGCCCCACGTCTCGGCTTTTCGTATGTAATCAAAACAACTCCTGGCAGGGAGCTTGTCCTCCGCGGGGCCGGCGGGATCTTCTATGGTCTCGGCAATCAGCAGGGAGCGCAGGGAACACTCGGATTCCCATATTCGCGCTCTAAGTATCTCTTTGGCACGGACGGAACATATCCTGTGAGCCACGCAGACGCTGCTCCGATTCCATTTACTCTTGATCCACCTTACGGCTTGGTCTTTGCCTTTGAACCTGATCTAAGAGACCCAAAGGTTTACCAGTGGAATGTGTCGCTGGAGCAAGCACTGGGAGAATCGCGCGCTTTCCAGGTTGCATATGTTGGCAACGTCGGTTCCGATTTGCTGCGGCGCGATATGTTGCAACCGGCAATGGGTGGCAATCCTGATTTTCAGTACTTGGACGTTGTAACGAACCAGGATCATTCAAACTATAACTCGCTGCAGGCACAGTTCAGGCAGCGCATGTGGCACCACCTCCAGGTGCTCGCGTCGTACACCTGGGCACATGCACTCGACAACGGTTCTGGCGTTGGACTGCCCAATCCTTACTACACGGTCTACAGCCCCGATCTCGACTACGGGAACTCCGATTACGATGTGCGCAACACTTTCTCGGCAGCATTGAGCTATGAGTTGCCTGGGGTGCAGGGCAGCAATGGCTTCGTCAGATATTTGACGAACGGATGGGCCGTAGATAGTCTGCTTCGCTCGAACTCGGCACAACCTATCAACGTTACGACCGGCAAAAACGCTTTCGGACTTGTCTGGAATAACGACGCAATCAACCAGCGTCCGAATGTAATAAACGGCGTGCCAATGTTCATCTATGGATCGGAGTGCGCGGCGGCGAATGGTGGAGCGAGTTGCCCCGGCGGTAAGCGGCTCAACCCAGCTCACTTTTCCGCGCCAGCAGATCTCTTTACGCAGGGCGATTTGGGCCGGAATCAGTTGCGGGGGTATGACGCAGTGCAGGAAGACCTTGCTATCCGACGGTCATTCCCGATCCATGAAAGTGTCTCGCTGGAATTCCGAGCTGAGGCATTCAACATTTTCAACCATCCCATGTTCGGAGATATCGGTACCCAGTCTGATGGACGGAACCTGCTGAACGATTCGCTGTTTGGAATCTCCGCTCGCAGTCTTGCAGATAGCCTGGGCGCAGGTGGTGCGGATGGGGGATTTAGCAGTCTCTATCAGATTGGCTCTCCACGGTCATTACAGTTCGCACTCAAGCTGAAATTCTAAGATGCTCTCTCCAGAGGACCACAGTAGTTACGATACGCTCCCTGTTTTTTGCTGGAGTATTGATAGAGATATGCCATGCAGAAAATCCATGTGAAACTCGAATTTGTTAGACGCTCGATTCATCCCCGCCCTTTCCTGACAGGATTTGCTCTGCATTCCATGATCACAGCCTGCATTTGGCCAACAATCAGTACAAGCAGGGCAGTGTATCTCTCGGAAAAGGCGCGTATGAGTGAGTGGCCATACGCGCCAAAGTGCAGGAGCTTAGGGAAATGACTTTAGCTCTTCTTTTCTTCCAGTGACTGAATGGTCCGCTGGTGATGGTGTTGCGGTGATTTCGGCAGGATGAGGAAGTTCTGCATCATTCCGGTGTCTTCGTGCGGAAGAATGTGGCAGTGAAAAACTGATTTCCCCGTCCACTCCTTAAAACGCATGCGAATGACGGTCGCCGTATCTTGCGCGACCCAGATAGTGTCCTGGATCAAACGGTGCGCCGGCTCGATGCCCGCCACAGAAACGATCTCAAAGTCGTTGACGTGAATATGGAAGGGATGGCCTTCCGAACCTCCTCGTGCCGCGTCAGGTACCTCGATCGTCCATTCCTCACAAGTATCTCGGTAAACAGTAGTGGGAACAGCGAACTCGTCGTAAAGCTGGTTGTTGATGCGAAAATCGATACCAACTACCGGGTTCTGTTTCCCAGGAAAGAGTCCGCTGAAGACAAAACGTCGCTTGCGAACAATCTCATCTTCACGGATAGGCGGTGTTCGTGTGGTGGGTGGAAGCTTTTGCGGCAAGTCCATGTTCATGGGCTCGCCCTCGACTTCGATGATGGCGATGGTCTTCTGCGCAGCCGTAAGGAATTGGGCATTCTGCGCAAGCTGCAGGATTTGGTACTTTCCTGGTTTGGCAGATGCTTTGATGAGAAACTCCGCACGGTTGGCCGGTCCAAGAACGACCTGGGAGGCATTCGGTGCATATTCCTTCGATTCCAGATAATCGAAGTTGTTGCCATCCATAGCCAGCAGATACATCGTGTGCTGCTCGACTTGGATGGGCATCATGAGGTCAGAGCACCCATTTAACATGCGGAAGCGGGCAACTTCGCCTGGTCGCATTTTGAAGGTCGGCGGAGTCATCTGACAAGGAGTGGGCGCAGTAGGTGTGGTGAAGCTGTGTTCTTCCTTGAAGTAGGGCTGACCGTTCACGAGGTAGTAGCGC
>Ga0081540_1004788_pt1 | contig 10206 bp, 8 predicted proteins | sample TabmetS2T1R1_FD_71024 | JGI IMG/M metagenome (GOLD analysis project Ga0081540, IMG submission 71024) | Tabebuia heterophylla rhizosphere microbial communities from the University of Puerto Rico - S2T1R1 | ecosystem: Host-associated > Plants > Roots > Rhizosphere ... | reverse complement strand
CGCGCGCCGCGATAGGTCCACATAACGCGCCGCATAGGCCAGCAATCCGCCGGCTTCCGCCTGGGAACGGAAGGGAAAGATCGCCGGCAGCCCATGCTTGATCGCACCCTCCGCCAGCGCCTTGCGGTGCGCGATGTACACGCCGTCCGCGGTGACGACGAGACCCTCGACGCCGTTGGCGGCCATGGCGGCAAGCGCACGGTCGAGACGATCGGCCTCGGCCTCGACAACATCGAGCTCTACCCCGAGCGAGCGCGCGTCGGCGACAACGCCGCGTGCCCAGGGCGTGTCGCGCCGGTAAGACAGCTTGGTGGCGGACGTCAGCAAGCAGGCCTTCCGCAGTCCCGGCATCGCCTGTTTGAGGATCTCGATGCGCTTGCCGTAGATGCCGAAGTCCATGTCGGTGAGCCCGGTGACGTTGCCGCCGGGGCGCGCGAGGCTTTGCGCCAGCCCCAGTCCGATCGGGTCGGGGTTGACGATGGTGACGATGGGGATCGACGCGGTGGCGTCGCGGGCCGCAATGCTTTCCCGCGTTCCGGTGACCACGATGATGTCGACCGGGCGGCGAACGAGGTCGGCGACAAACGCGCTGACCCGCTCGTCGTGCCCGGCGGCGAAGCGGCGATCATAGACGACAGTCCGTCCGTCGATGTAACCGAGCTGACCCATCTGATCGAGGAATGGACCAAACAGGCCTGGATCATTGGCAGTGGCGCCGATGGACACGAGACCAACAAGCGGGAGACGTGCCTGTTGGGCGCGCGTCGCCGCCGGCAGTCCGGCCGCGCCACCAAGGAGCACAATGAAGTCCCCCCGCCGCATAGTTCCTCCGGCTCGAGAGACATCGCCGACCAGCTATCCCTGGCGGCAAGGAAAGCCATCAAGGTCTGGTTCGGGCGCGGAGCAGACATCATGCCATAAACGATGCCACGTCCGCCAAGTGCCACAAGACATAGGCGTCGCCCTGTTTCACTATAAGCTCTCGGAATCTACAAAACGGCTGGATGGGGTGCGTGAGCGAAATATTCATTGCAGTTGTGGGGGGCGGTATCGGCGGCGTATCAGCCGCTCTGAATTTGCTGCGCGCCGGCTTCAACGTACATGTCTACGAGCAGTCGCGTGCACTACGCGAGGTTGGCGCTGGTATCAACGTGACGCCAAACGCAGCTCGCGTGATTCATGGGCTCGACCTGGGCGACAAGCTCGCCAGCCTCGGCGTGATGCCTATGGCCGTGCATCAACAGCGCTGGGACGACGGGCATACTTTGTTGCGAACGCCGCTCGGCACCGAAATCGAACGCCATTTTGGTTTTCCGCATTATCAATCGCACCGCGCCGACGTACTCAAGATGCTGGTTGGCGCGCTGCCACCCGACCGCATGCACCTCGACCATCGCTTGACCGAGTTTGGCGAACGCGCCGACAAGGTCGAAGCCCGATTCGAGAACGGAGTGCGGGTCATAGCTGATGCGTTGATCGGGGCCGACGGCATCCACTCGACTGTGCAGCGCCAGCTATTCGGCGCAACGCCGCCACGCTTCACCGGCTGTGCCGCCTATCGCGGGTTAGTGCCCGCCGAAAAGCTCAAGCATCTCGATCTCGAAGTTGTACTGCAATTGACAATGGGGCCGGGCAAACACTTCGTCCGATATTTCGTCGCCAGCATGCGCTATGTCAATTTCGTCGCGGTTATCGAGCAGAATTCGTGGACGAAGGAATCCTGGACCGATCGCGGTGACGTCAACGAGGCGCGTGCGGCCTTCGCAGGCTGGCACAAGGACGTGTCCGGCGTGCTCGACGCCGTGGAGGAAACGTTTATCTGGGGTCTGTTTGACCGCGCGCCGCTTGCGCGGTGGTCAGTGGGGCGGGTGACGTTGCTCGGCGACGCCTGCCATCCAATGTTACCGTTCGTTGCACAAGGTGCAGCGCAGGCGATAGAAGACGGCGTGACGTTGACGGCGTGTCTGCAGAAGTACGATGACATCCCGGAAGCGTTGGCCCGCTACCAGATGCTGCGCTTGCCGCGCACCGCACATGTGCAGTCATTGGCGGCCAACAACAAGATTCGTTTCCATTTGCCGGATGGTTCTGAACAGGTCGCGCGTGACGTCAAGATGGCGGCCGGTGGCACTGATTGGTCGTTCCAGGCGATGGAATGGATTTACGGCCACGATCCGGTAGCAGCAGTCGAAACCGGAAGTCTCGGGCTACCGCCCCCAGCATAGCCTTTTGCACTCCGGCATGGGGCAGCACCTTCATTTGTCCGCCGTGAGTCAGATTCGGTCATCCGACGCCTCAGCCACACCACTGCTTTAGAGCATGATCCCGAACATTGGATACCGGTTTTCGGAAAAGATATAGCGTGCGCCAACCCCAACTTACGCGGCTCTTTGGCGGCGGCGGAAGCGCAGGTGCAGGCGTTGCGAGCGGTCGGAGCCAGCGGAGCGGTCGGCGTCGGCCTTGGAGTAGATGCGTGGCAGCCGCAGGCTGATGGTGCAGTGGTCGCCGCGCTCGAGGCCGAGCTCGTTGAGCTTTTCGCGCGTCGTTTCCGCCTCGATGAGCTTGCGCTCGTAGAACAGCTCCACGGCGGCGCGCTGACCGAGCGCCGAGATGAAGCGCACCATCGCGGTGCCGGGCAGCATGGCGTCCTGCGTCCGCTCCGGTCGCTCGGCACGCGACAGCACGATATCGTGCGGCCGCACGAAGGCGACGGCCGGGCCGTCGGGCGTGCCCGGGTCGACGGGGAGCACCTTGTCGCCGAGGCGCACGCGGCCGTTCTCGATCACGCAGTTGAAGGAATTGGTGCGGCCGAGGAAGTCGAACACGAAGGGCGTGCGCGGCGATTCGTAAATCTCGCTCGGGGTGCCGATCTGCTCGATGCGGCCGTGGTTGATGACGGCGACGCGGTCGGCGAGGTCGAGCGCCTCCTCCTGGTCGTGGGTGACGAAGATGGTGGTCAAGCCCGTGGCGTCGTGGATGTCGCGCAGCGAGCGGCGGAGCTCGACTCGCACCTTGGCGTCGAGGGCGCCGAACGGCTCGTCGAGGAGCAGCACCTGCGGATCGGTGGCAAGCGCGCGCGCCAGCGCCACGCGCTGGCGCTGGCCGCCGGACAATTGCGCCGGGAAGCGGCGTTCCATCTCCTTGAGCTGCACCAGCCGAAGGAGCTCGCGTACGCGCTCCTCGATCTTCTGCCGCGGCGGCCGCTTGCGCCGCGACCGCACCTTGAGGCCGAACGCGATGTTGTCGAACACGCTCATGTGGTTGAACAGGGCGTAGTGCTGGAACACGAAGCCGATCTGGCGCTCGTCGAGGCCGAGCGCGAGGGCGTCGACGTCGTTGAGCAGCACCTGGCCGGAATCGGGAAATTCGAGGCCGCCGAGAATGCGCAACAGCGTCGTCTTGCCGGAGCCGGAGGGGCCCAGCAGCCCGAGGAACTCGCCCTGGCGGATGTCGAGGTTGATGCCGTCGAGCACGAGCGTCGACTGCAGGCGCTTCGTCAGATCCCTGACGTCGATGCGCACGGTGGCCTCCTCAATGCAGCCGGGTCGCCGCGACGCGCGAGCCGGTGCGCCATTCCAGCCATGTCTTCACGCCCAATGTGGCGAGCGCCATCAGGGTCAGCAACGAGGCGACGGCGAACGCGGCCGCAAAGGCGTAGTCATTGTACAGCACTTCGACGTGCAGCGGCATGGTATTGGTGAGCCCCATGATGTGGCCGGACACCACCGCTACCGCGCCGAACTCGCCGATGGCGCGTCCGTTGCACAGCAGGATGCCGTAGAGCAGGCTCCACTTGATGTTGGGCAGCGTGACGCGCAAGAGCGTCTGCCAGCCGCTGGCGCCGAGGATGAGCGCGGCTTCCTCCTGTTGCGTGCCCTGCTTCTGCATCAGCGGAATGAGCTCGCGCGCCACGAACGGCAGGGTAACGAACAGCGTCGCGATCACGATGCCCGGAATGGCGAAGACGATCTTGATGCCGTGCGCGGCGAGCCACGGCCCGAACACGCCTTGCAGCCCGAACAGCAGCAGGAACACCATGCCGCCGATCACCGGCGACACCGAGAACGGCAGGTCGATCAGCGTGATGAGCAGGTCCTTGCCGGCGAACCGGAATTTGGTGATGGCCCAGGCGGCGGCGATGCCGAAGGCGGCATTGAGCGGCACCACGATCGCGGCGGTGAGCAGGGTGAGCTCGATCGCGGCGCGTGCCTTCGGCTCGACCAGCGCCGCGAAATAGGCGCGGATGCCCGCCCGCAGCGCCTCGGCGAACACCACGATCAGCGGCAGGATGAGAAAGACCAGGAGGAACAGGAACGCGGTGCCGATCAGCGCCACGCGCGCCGCGAACGGCTCGGTCAGCGGCAGCGGCGATACCGGCGCCCGCGCCGGCAGGCGCCCCGGTATCTCGGCGTCGTGGGCGAGATCAACCACCTTGCCGCCTCCGCGCCCAGGCCTGCAGCAGGTTGATGGTGAGAAGCAGGATGAACGACGCCACCAGCATCAGGCTGGCGATCACGGTGGCGCCCGCATAGTCGAACTGCTCCAGCTTGATGACGATGAGCAGCGGCACGATCTCGGAATAGCCGGGCATGTTGCCGGCGATGAAGATCACCGAGCCGTACTCCCCGATGGCGCGGGCGAAGGCCAGCGTGAAGCCGGTCATCAGCGCCGGCAGCAGCGGCGGCAGCACGACGCGTAAAAGGATGCTGGTGCGCGAGGCGCCGAGCATGGCGGCCGACTCTTCGAGCTCGCGGTCGAAATCCATCAGAACCGGCTCGACCGTGCGCACCACGAACGGCAGGCCGACGAAGATGAGCGCGATGAGGATGCCGAGCGGGGTGAACGCGACCTTCACGTCGATCAGGGACAGCGGGTGGCCGAGCCAGCCGTGCACCGAGTAGAGGCTGGTGAGCGCGATGCCGGCGACCGCGGTGGGCAGCGCGAACGGCAGGTCGATGAGCGAATCGATGAAGCGCCGGCCGGCAAATTCGTAGCGCACCAGCACCCACGCAACGATCAGCCCGAAGAACGCATTGACGAGAGCCGCCAGCGCCGCGATGCCGAAGCTCACCCGGAAGGCGGCGAGCGTGCGCGCCGATGACAGCTCGGCCCACAGCTTGGCCCAGCCGGCGTCGCTCGCCTTGAAGAACAGCACGCACAGCGGAATGATCACGATCAGCCCGAGATAGGACAGCGTGATCCCAAGGCTCAGCCCGAACCCTGGAATGATGCTGCGTTGCGCCAGCGAGCGGGCGGTCATGGGGCGGACCCCAGCGGCCCGAGTTGACGCCACACTTCGTCATGGCCGGGCTTGTCCCGGCCATCTCGCTCAGGGACGCACCGCCGTGCCAAATGAATCGGGATCACCGGGACAAGCCCGGTGATGACGAGCGGCAAAGTGGTGCGGACTCCGGTTCCTCGCACGATGCGCTAGCTCCCCGGCCGGTAGATCTGGTCGAACACGCCGCCGTCGGAAAAATGCGTCTTCTGCGCGGTATCCCAGCCGCCGAACTCGCCGATGGTCATCAGGTCGAGCTGCTTGAATTGGTCGCGGTACTTTTCTGCGGCTGCGGCCTGGCGCGGACGGAAGAAGAAGCGGCCGGCGATGTCCTGGCCTTCCGGCGTGTAGAGGAATTGCAGATACGCTTCGGCGGCCTTGCGGGTGCCGCGCCGGTCGACGACCTTGTCGACCACCGCCACCGGCGGCTCGGCCAGGATGCTGACTGACGGCACCACCACCTCGAACTCGCCGGCGCTGATCTCGTTGCTCACCAGCAGGGCTTCGTTCTCCCATGCGATCAGCACGTCGCCGATCTCGCGGCGGGTGAACGTGATGGTGGCGCCGCGCGCGCCGGTATCGAGCACCGGGGCGTTGCGGAAGAGCCGCGCCACGAAGTCGCGCGCCTTGCTCTCGTCGTTGGCGGACGTGCGCAATGCGTGGCCCCAGGCCGCGAGATAGTTCCAACGGGCGCCCCCCGACGTCTTCGGGTTGGGCGTCACCACGCTCACGCCGGGACGCGCGAGGTCGGGCCAATCGCGAATCTGCTTCGGGTTTCCCTTGCGCACCAGGAACACGATGGTGGACGTGTAGGGAGCGCTGTTGTCGGGCAGCCGCGTCTGCCAGTCCTTGGGGAGCAGGCCGGCGCGTCGGGCAATTGCATCGATGTCGTAGGCAAGCGCGAGCGTGACGACATCGGCTTCCAGTCCGAAGCTGACGGCGCGCGCCTGCGCGCCCGAGCCTGCATGCGACTGGTAGATGGTGAGGGTTTCGCCGCGCTCGGCCTTCCAGCGCGGCGCGAACACGTCGCCGATCGCGGAATAGAAGCGCCGCGTCGGGTCGTAAGAGGCGTTGAGCAGGGTCTCGGCCTGGACGGGCAAGGTCAGCAGCACGAGCAGCGCTGCCGCTGCCCATCCGCCCGCCTTGTGGCATCCCTCTGTCACGTTTCGACCTTCGGTCTGGCAGCGCATACGCGAGGCGAGAAGCGGGAACGGCCCGGGATTCACTCGCGTCGGGCTGGCGGCACCCGGCTACAAACGCGACAACGCGCACCGGAGTTCAAACGGCAGGCTCCCGCGTGCTCCACGCGGCCCGCGTGCCCCACGCGATCTTCGACCACATCCGTTCGTGGAGATAATACACGATCGTACGGCCGACGACGTCGAGGAGCGCCATGGAGCCGGCGAATCGGATGCTGCCGGTGAGGGCGAGGGCCAACGCGAAGGTGGCGAGGGTTGCGAGCGCGCGCCAAGTGAGGGCTTTGGCGGCGGAGCGCAGGCGCGAGTCGCGGTGCGCTGTTTCGCCGCGCTCGGGCGTGCCTGCCTGCCCGGCGGCATCGCGTCGGGCCGTGCCGTTCGCCAACGCGTCCTCCACGGTCCCGAGCGCAATGGTGTCGTAGGATTCCGGGTCGAGCAGGATGAAGCTGCCGGTGATCCGGTTGTCGCGATAGCGGTCGACCGCGATGCGGCGATCGAGCTGCAGCACGCAGGTCCCGATTTCGTTGTCGGCGATGCGGTCGGCCGACCGCTCCTCGCGCGTGTCGAGATCGACGACCGCAATCCTGTCCCCAACAGTGGCCTTGACGGTGGCAGTGCCGGCCTTGAGCAGGTAGGAGCGGCCCGGCGCAAGCGGCGCGTCCGCCATCCACACTACGCGGGCCGACAGCCGGTCGGAGACGAGCGGCGCCGCGCTCGCCTCGGCCAGCATGTCGCCCCGCGAAACATCCACTGCCTCGTCGAAGGTGAGCGTCACCGACTCGCCGGCAAGCGCGAGATCGCTGTCGCCGCCCGGGGTGCCAATGCTCTTCACGTGCACGATGCGGCCGGCCGGCCAGATGCGCACCGACATGCCGGCATAGACTTCGCCACCGGCGATCAGGCCGGAGTAGCCGCGAAAGTCGCTGTCGGGACGGTTGACCCATTGGACCGGCATGCGGAACGGCTGCTCACCGTCGCCGGCCGGCGCGATTTCCACCTGCTCCAGGTGCTCGAGCAGCGTCGGGCCGCGATACCAGTCCATGTGCGTCGAGCGGGCCACCATGTTGTCGCCGGCGCGGGCTGCCACCGGAATGAAGGCAATTTCGTCAACGTCCAGGTCGGCCGCGAAGGCGCGAAAATCCCCTTCGATCCGGGCGAAGGCATCCTGGGACCAGCCGACCGTGTCCATCTTGTTCACGGCCACGACCAGGTGTCGGATTCCGAGCGCCGACACGATCAGGGTATGGCGCCTGGTCTGGCCGGTCAGGCCGGCGGCGGCATTCACCAGGATCACGGCGACGTCGGCAGTGGAGGCGCCGGTCGCCATGTTGCGCGTGTATTGCTCATGCCCGGGCGCATCGGCGACGATGAACTTACGCTTCTCGGTGGTGAAGAAGCGGTAGGCGACGTCGATGGTGATCTTCTGCTCGCGTTCGGCCGCAAGACCGTCGAGCAGCAGCGAGAAGTCGATCTCTTCCTGCGGGCCGGCGCGGCGCGCGGTTGCGGTCAGCGCCTCGACCTGATCCTCGAACAGGAGCTTCGCCTCGTAGAGCAGCCGGCCGATCAGCGTCGACTTGCCGTGGTCGACGGAGCCGCACACGACGAAGCGCAACAGGCTCTTGCGCTCCTGCTGGTGCAGGAAGGTCTCCAGCGCGAAGGCGCAAGGATCGGGCCGCGCCGTCATCAGAAATACCCTTCCTGCTTCTTGCGCTCCATGGAGGCGAGCCCGTCGTGATCGATGAGCCGGCCGCGCCGCTCGGAAAAGCGCGTCTCGACCAGCTCGCGCACGATCTCCGGCACCGATGCGGCGGTGCTCTCGATCGCGGCGGTGAGCGGATAGCAGCCGAGCGTGCGGAAGCGGATCGACTTCAGCTGCGGCTTCTCGCCGGGATTAAGCGGCAGTCGCTCGTCATCGACCATGATGAGCTGGCCGCCGCGCTCGACCACCGGCCGCGGCTTGGCGAAATAGAGCGGCACCACCGGGATGCGCTCCTGGTGGATGTAGAGCCACACGTCGAGCTCGGTCCAATTGGACAGCGGGAACACGCGCATGCTTTCGCCGGCGCGGACGCGGCCGTTGTAGAGCCGCCACGGCTCGGCGCGCTGGCGCTTGGGGTCCCAGCGGTGCTGCGCGTTGCGCAACGAGAACACCCGCTCCTTGGCGCGCGACGTCTCCTCGTCGCGGCGCGCGCCGCCGAATGCCGCGTTGAAGCCGTGGGCGTCGAGCGCCTGGCGCAGCGCCTGCGTCTTCATGACGTCGGTGTGGACCTCGGAGCCGTGGGTGATCGGGCCGATGCCGCGCGCGAGGCCGTCGCGATTGACATGCACCTTGAGGTCGAGCCGGAGTTCGCTGGCGCGGGCGTCCCGGAACGCGATCATGTCGCGGAACTTCCAGGTGGTGTCGACGTGCAGGAGCGGGAAGGGCAGCTTGCCGGGCGCGAACGCCTTCATGGCGAGATGCAGGAGAACCGCCGAATCCTTGCCGATGGAGTAGAGCAGCACCGGGTTGCTGCACTCCGCCACCGCCTCGCGGATGATGTAGATGCTCTCGGCCTCGAGCTGCTGCAGATGCGTCAGCTGCGAGGTGCCGAAATGTCCGTAGGTCGCGGCGTCCACGGTCAGACCTTTTCCAGGGTGGGAATGGAATTCGACGTCGGGTTCGCCGGGTGGCCGTGCAGTCCGCATTCTTTCTTGTCGTTCTGCTCCCACCACCAGCGGCCGGCACGTTCCGGCTCGCCCGGCCTCACGGCGCGCGTGCATGGGGCGCAGCCGATCGACAGGAATCCCCGATCGTGCAGGGCGTTATAGGGAACTTTGTGGCGATGCACAAAATCCACCACCCGGTCGCGCGTCCAGTCGAACAGGGGTGAGATCTTGAGGACGCCGTAGGACAAGTCGGCGACCACGAAATCGGCCAGCGCCCGGTCGGCGGATTGCTCGGCGCGCAGCCCGGTAATCCAGCCGGCGGCGCCGTTGAGGGCACGGCCGAGCGGACCCACCTTGCGTACGTCGCAGCAGGCGCGGCGCGCGTCGATCGAAGCGCGGAAGCCGTCGATACCCTGTCGCGCCACGAGAGCCTCGAGGCGGCGGCGATCAGGGAAAAGGCCGCGAATGCGGCGGCCGTAGCGGGCCTCCGTATCGGCCCAGACCTGGTGGGTCTCGGGGAACAGCCGGCCGGTATCGAAGGTCACCACGTCGACGGGAAGATTTTGCGTGAAGACCGCGTGTGTGAGGGCCTGGTCTTCGATGCCAAAGCTGGTGGTGAGCACGATGCGGCCGGGAATGCGCGCGGCAACGAGTGCGAGCCGCTCTAACAGATCGCAGCCGGGAAGCTCTGCCGTCAGCGCGGCGGCAAGGCGTTGGGAGTCGAGAGGCGGAGTCGGGATCATGGATCGACGCCAAAACGTGATGCGTTGTTATGTAGAATACTTTGCTAAATGGGTTCAAGATATGCGCTAGTAAAAGAAAAATATACCTACGATCACGCAAATGCAAAACAACATTCTCTTGAGCGCCGCTTGACCCATGGCAGAAATTCCGCCGGCGAGCGGTTATGGGTTCTCAGCTTTGCAATTTGTCATCCCGGCGCTGCGCGCCAGGACGGCGAGCGGCGCGAAGCGCAAGCGAGCCGAGCCGGGACTCACGTCTACCGGCGTCAGGAATCAAAGGCGAGGCAGGGGCACATGGATCCCGGCTCTCGCGACAAAAAGAACTCGCCCGGGGTGGCACGTC
>Ga0081540_1004787_pt1 | contig 10206 bp, 5 predicted proteins | sample TabmetS2T1R1_FD_71024 | JGI IMG/M metagenome (GOLD analysis project Ga0081540, IMG submission 71024) | Tabebuia heterophylla rhizosphere microbial communities from the University of Puerto Rico - S2T1R1 | ecosystem: Host-associated > Plants > Roots > Rhizosphere ... | reverse complement strand
ATCTGGAACAGCAGGCGGCTCCACAACATAGGGGCGGTCATTGCAAGCAGGATCAAGGCCCCTCGCACCCGTTCGCGATGGTTGTTCGCGAACACCAGGATGTACAAGCTCAATACCGTCACCCCCACCCAACTCAGGGGGAATATCGGAAGACTAACCAAGATCAGAAATACGAGGGCGACCACCAGGTCGAGCGATTGCACGCGTTCAGGGGTCTTCGCAGAGATCAAGGAGATTCCGGCAAAGCAGGCCAGCAATATGATGACGTTGATATCTGCGCCCGCAAGTGCACCCTCCCAATCCGAAAACTGGAAGCTCTGGATCAACCGCCCCAATAGCCCGTTTGCGCAACCTACAATGTAAAGCATTGCGAAGAAGTCATTGCGCGGGGTGGCCTTGACAGCAGAGAATATCCGCGGCTTGAAAGCGGTCGACCGCTCGTGAATTGACGCGTCCGCCATCAACATCTCTGACAACAAAACCCAGAAATCGTGCTGCCCTCTAGGCTAGCACGCATCAATCGCCACTCAAACGCGCGTCAGGCAAACATTTGCCGGCGCCGCCGCGCGAACACCAGAAGCCCAGCGATTAAGCCAGCTACTGCGAGAACTAAACCAGGCAGACCTGCACCGACGACCGGTCCCGGCACGGGCGCCGCTGCGAGCGTGCTGATACCATTGAGCGACTTTGACACGTTATCGTAATTGCCCCTCTTCGAACCCTCCCAGTCAATCTTGATGTGAGGGTTCCAGCTCAGAAAGTTGCCCGAGGACAGCGTGATCGAAAAAGGTATGTTGATGACAGAATTGGGCGCTAGGGCAGGTTGCGACGGAATCGTTCCGTTAAAGCAAAAGAAAGCACCGTGACCGTTGCATCCGCCTGCATTCAGTCCGCCGGCTTGGGTAACGAACCCAGCAGCGAACGCACTGGAGAAGTTGCTCGGAAGAGAGAAGGCAAGGTCGTCAACGCCGTACCGGCCCTTTTCAGTGTCAGCCGTTCCATTGATGCCGGAGATGCGGAGATTGAAACTCGCCGTCGATGTACTGAGGCCTGAGGTGACCTGCAGGTCATAGGTCACGCCTTGGCTAATAAGAACGGCGCTGGCTCCGGCACCACTCATCAGAAAAGCCACAACCGCCAACGCTGATACGAGTCTTAGTCTCACGGCAACTCCTACGCTCCAACATGGAACAGAACTTGGAACATTTTCGACGGCCCCGTCTGCTTCAGCCTCTGTCTCTACCGCGCGCACAACCGCACGGACGGTTGATCGAGCAATGTCGTCGCGTAGCGACCGCTACGACATGCCGCCAACTACCTCGCCTTTGTCCAACTTGCATCAATCCGGCTGTTGCCGCGTGCTGCGCCCCAGCAAATCCATTGATTATCCCAGGTGGAGCGTACCCTCGTTTCAGCGAAGGGGCCACGCAGAATTCGGCCACAATTGTCGGGCGTCACTTTATGGTCAGCGATCATCACGCCCGAACCAGATCCCATTGTACTGAATGTGAATTAGTGCAATAGGTTATGCTACGTCTTTAAGTTTTATCAAGCCAATCGAACACTCCACGCGAGTGTGCATAAGTTCACCCGCAGATTAAATTCCTTAGCGATCGCTCGGAAACGGCCAGCAGTTGAATATCAGAGCCTGGGCCAGTAAGACGCTGGCGGCATTCTTTCGCGCAATCCACCTGCCTTTCTGACGCGGATCTGGAACAATCAATTGGGACAGCTCTTTATGCCCATTATCTTTTTAATCCTTGCGTCTCGCGCGGCCCGGCTGGTTCGGGGCGCTTGGTCGGGCCAAAGCTGGCGATCAGTGTTCGCGTTGTCGGTCGCAGCGCTCGCGATTACGGGTTGCTCGGAAAAGGCTCCCACCAAGGACCAAATTCTATCTCGCGCCAACGAGGCCTTTGCTGCCCACAGGTATGGCCAGGCCGAGAAGGACTATCGTGAGGTACTCCGGCTCGCTCCTGACGATCCGGTCGCGATGCGCCGATTGGGGATGTTGTACTACGACCAGGGGCAGATAGCCCAAGCCTACCCTGTGCTGAAGAAATATGCGGGCCTGCAGCAGGACGACGCGGAAATGCAGGTCAAATTCGGACTCGCTCTCCTTGCGACGGGCGACTACGCACAAGCACGCGAAGCAGCCCTGCAGGCATTGTCCAAACGGCCGGGCGATGAGCAGGCGCTGTCGCTGCTGGCCGATACCGCCCGATCGCCCGAAGAAATTGAAGATATCAGAAAGACCATCGAAGACTTTCGCAAAAATGACCAAGACCGTCCGAGCTATCATTTGGCGCTCGGCTCGCTAAACCTGCGAAAAGGCGAAAAAGCGCGCGCCGAAACAGAATTCAAGACGGCCCTCCAGCTCGATCCCAAGTCCGGCACGCCTCACGTGGGACTGGCTACGTTGTACTGGAGCAACAACGACCTCAAGGCAGCCGATCAAGCACTCAAGACTGCGGCGGACCTTGCTCCTATCGATTCTCCTATCCGAATGCGATACGTCGATTTTAAGCTTCGAACGGGAGCCGCCGCAGAGGCGAAGGCGATGCTGGAGGACATCAACAAGAAATTACCCGACTATCTGCCGCCTCGCGTAGGTCTTTTGAAAATTGCATGCGCTGAACAACAAAAAGAGGATTGTGCTGCGCGCGTCCAGAATATTTTGGCACAAGACCCCGTCAACTTCGAGGCAGTCTATCAGGATGCACTCATCAGCGCGAGCAAGGGCGACTCATCCAAGGCGATCCGCGAATTAGAATTTTTAAGCAATTCATTTCCGCGCAATGCATTGCTCCGCTATCAGCTTGCCAGCGCGTATTTGCTCTCTGCCAATAACGCCAGCGAAACCAACGCTCGGAATGCCACCGAGAGTGCGGAAAACCGCCTGAGCGACGCGGTCAAGCTCGATCCGAAACTCGAGCCGGCAGTGCTGCTGTTTGCCGAGTTGAAGATTCGCAAAGGCAGCGCCGCCGCCGCGATCGAACCTTTGCGGGAATTGATCAAGGAACGGCCGCAAACCGCTCAGGCATATTATCTCCTGGCAACAGCTCAATTGACCCAGGGGCAGGCCACCGAAGCAACGTCGACGTATCAGCAGATGGTGGCGCTATTTCAAAAAGATCCGCAGCCGCCATTTCTCTTGGGCAACGTCCTGCTTGCACAGGGCCAGCAAGCAGAAGCCAGAAAGGCATTCGAACAATCAGCCGCGATTTCGCCCGATTACCTGCCTGCCACCGAAAGGCTTCTTGACTTCGAGATCGCCGACAAACAGTACGCGGCCGCTATAAGTCGGGCCCAGCAACAGATAGAAAAGGATCCAAAGCGAGCTCAGCCGTGGGCGTTGCGTGCCAAAGTCTACTTGGCACAGCGCGATTTCGCTCATGCCGAACCAGACTTGTTGAAGGCGATCGAGGTCGAACCCAAACTTGAAGCGGCCTACCTTCTCCTCGCGCAGCTCTATCTTGCCACAGATAGACAGGACCAGGCGATCCAGAAGCTCAACGCCTTCGTTGAGCAGAATAAGAGTGTTCCAGCGCTGCTACAGCTCGCCTCCATTCACGAAAAGACGAAGAATTATTCTGCAGCACGCGAAGCCTACGAAAAGCTGCTTGCCATCAATGGCAATAACGTGATCGCCTTGAACAATCTTGCCGTCGTTTATTCCGAGCGCTTCGACCAGGTCGACAAGGCGCTGGACTTAGCGAAGCGAGCTCGCACGACCTTCCCGAACAACCCGAGCTTTGCGGATACGCTGGGCTGGATCATGTTCCGGAAGGGCGACTATCGAAATGCCCTGCCGCTCCTGCAAGAGGGTGCCGCCAAGCTCACGGACAACCCCGAGGTCCAATATCATCTGGCCATGGTGTATTACATGCTGGGGGACGAGGCAGCGGCAAGGAACGCGCTGCAAAAAGCGGTGCAGCTACCCTCGGCGTTTGCGCAAAAAGAGGAAGCGCAGCAGCGGCTGGCAATCCTTACGATGGATACACAAACCCCAACCGGCGACGCGCGCGCGACCCTGGACGCCTTTCTGCGGCAACAGCCGAAAGATCCGGCGGCGCTCACCAGGCTAGCCCGCTTGCAAGCGCGGGAAGGCTTGGCTGATCAGGCAATCGACACCTATCAGAAGGCCATCGACGCGAATCCGTTGTTTGCGCCCGCTCTTCGCGATCTCGCCCTGGTTTACTCGGCGCGAGGTGACTCCAAGGCTTTCGACATGACCGCAAAGGCGAGGCAGGCATATCCGGATGATGCCGAACTCGCCAAGACTTTCGGTCTCCTAAACTTCAAGCGCGGGCTTTATCCGCAATCGGCTGAGCTCTTGAATCAAGCCGCGGGCTCCCGTCGCGACGATGCCGACATCCAGTTTTACCTCGGAAAGAGCTATCAGCAGCTGAAGAAATGGGATGAGTGCAAATCAGCCCTGGAGCGGGCACTCGCACTCAATCTGGCCGCGGCATCGAGAGAGGACGCGCAGGCGCAACTGGCAAACTGCACTGACCAATCCGCACAGTGATCATCACGGCCGATCGTTGCCGTCGTGCAGTCAACCCGCGTCCAGCTTGGTCGCGACGCGCCGCTCGTCAAATGCTGACGCGCAAAAGCCAGTCAACCGCTTTGCGATCAGTTAAGTCGGCGCGCTCTAACTCCGAAAAAAGTTGCGACCGGACGCCAGCCGCCGAGCAACGTTCCCCTTGCTGCGTCCCGACCACCTTCACCGATGGCCATTGCGGACGAGCTACCGCCGTCCAACAGCATGGCATCGCGGGCGCCCAACTTCGCGAACTGTTGGAGCATAAGACGCGGCGACGCCCACTCCGCAACAGCCAAAAATAGCAGCTTGCGCTCCGCATCAATTCCGATAGCCGTTCGTGAATCGGGCTTTCGGTCGCTGCCAGGCCATATCTTACCCCCTTGCAGCCCAACGCCCTGTCCGCCGATCCCCCATTTCGCCTCGCGAAGGTCTTCTGGCCTTGGCGGCTTGTACGGCCGTAGATGCGCATTTAAATTATCATCGAACCACAAGAGATACGTGTGTTCCCAGACATGGCTCGTCACGTGGTCCGAAACAACTGTTTCCACGCCCTTTGCGAGATCCCCTGGCAATCGCGGTCGCCAGCCAGGCTTTGAAGTGAACAGCGTCCCATTGATGGCGACTGCAAGGTGTTCATTCCGCAGCACGTCGTCGATCCAGCGCAATCGATACTGAAAGCCGTTCTCGAGCGCAGAGCGGTCAAGCGGGGTCACGTAAAGCTCTATTCCCGGAGCACCGAGCTCAACGCGCACCCAATGCAGGATGCCATGCCCCTCCTCGGTGCGCTCCAGAAGTTCGCAGCCGTAGGTGATGCCCGAAAATATCGCTCTCGGCTGGGGCGTGCACCGCTCCCAATAGGCTGAATCCGCACTGGCAAAGAGCGCCAATGCGAACGCAAGGGCAAATTTGGCGTAGCGATGCTTTGAGGGCGTTAAGACCGTCGCACAAAAATCCTGCATTCAAGCCTGACGCTCGTTTGATACCACCGCGAACTTCCGATGTTGCAAACCGGCCACATCTTCGCAAAAGCGTTCGCGGAGAGAATTACATCATCGACGCTTTTATATAACGATAGCAACGTGTTGAGGACGAAAGCTTGCGCGCACATTTTTGGTCGAAGCCATCAGATACTTCACCATGATAAATTCCACGATCGAGGGTCCCCCTCGACCGCGATAAGTGCATATTCGATAAGTGCATACTCATTGAGAACCTGGTCAACGGTACGGATTCAACGGGCAATCATCACCTGCCCGGGTGCGCGCCAAGACCATGAGGAAATCTATCTGCGGACTTCGCATGACCGTATGATTACATCGCTTAGGCGATGATACCTCGTTTGTTTAGGCGTTACATGTTTCGGAGCGAGATTTGCGAGGGCTCACCTCAAAGCGAGAACACAAGGCTTCGGCCTCTCCTCGCCGTCCAGCGACGCTTCAGCCGGGCCTTGGCGTTCTTCGGTCGGCGGTTCTGTTAGGCTTGTTGCTGTCAGCAGGCGGTGCGGTTGCAGCCGCCTTCTGGTTCCAAGAGGGCAGCTGGCCGCTTCCTATGCTCAAACAAATGCAGACCCCTGCCCCCGGCTCCGAAGCTGACCGCCATCCGGGGCAGGCCGACAAGCTCGAACAAAAAGACGAATATCGCACCCCTCATCTGGCTTTTCAAAATTCGACAGCGCCCATCAATCAGCCGCTCCCGCTTGGAATCGCCTTGAACAAAAGTATCGGCGGCGAGACGTTGGTCCTCAGTAGGCTCCCCGAAGGCACAAGCGTCTCCGTTGGCACGGCGTTGGGCACGACACGCTGGTCCGTGCCCGGACGCGACTTGGACAAGGCGTTCATCTCAGCTCCGGAAAACTTCAACGGAACCATGCACGTCACCGCCACACTGTACTCTTCTGCTCACGACATCATCGAAACGAAAGAGCTTCGCTTCGAGTGGGGCATTTCGAAAAAGGAGGACCGACTGCCGGCACCGATCTCACCAGCGGCTCCCCAACCGCAACCCAGCGATCCCGCGGAAGCAGCGCGCTAGTACAAACGCGCGCTTGAACTTGGGCGCAAGGACGTTGCGGCGGATCTCGAACGTGTCACCCGCATGATGAGAAACACGGCGCCACAATGAGGAACGCAAGCGGTCCGGGCAGCCTCACCCGAACGAAACCTTCGGCTCAGCCGCTCGAGGCAGAGCGCTTCGCAACCTCGGCGCGGGCTGGCGGCGTGGCGGCGGGCTCACTACTGGCGATCGCCTTCGGGGACGGCGAGTTGTCGGGCATCGCGAGGCTGCTTCGTTTAGCTTGCACCTGGTCCAGATCCGCCGAGGCTTCTGCCGATCCTAGATAGTTCCGGGTCAATATCCGAAGCGTCATAAGCGCGATTTTTGTATCGACCCAAGGCGACGCATTGCGAATGTACCACTCGTCAAACCTCTCTTTATCTTCCTTGCTGACGAGCTTCGCGCCATTGACTTGCGCCCACCCTGTAATCCCCGGCCGCACCGACAGCCGCAGCGCTGTGTTGGACGGCTGATCCTCGGGCAGCAATGGTCGAGGACCTATCAGCGACATATCCCCGAACAGCACGTTGATGAGCTGAGGCAGTTCGTCAATGCGCGTGGCCCGCAAGACCCGGCCAATCACCGACGGTTGTCGATCGCCAAAGGCCGGTCTGCCCTTCGAATCAAACGGTGCCCGCAACGTCCTGTACTTGTAGATCAGGAACGGCACCCCTCTCCGACCGGTTCGCTCCTGCCAGAAAAGGACAGGCGAGCCGACGTCAATTAGAACAAGCAGCGTTGCAGCCGCGAAGAGCGGCAAAAGCAGGATCATTAGCGCAAGCGATCCCAAGATATCGATCAATCGCTTCAGTCTGAAGAAGAAACCGTACTCCGCAGCTGTGTCGATCGCGGCAACGACCTTCAAACTAGACGGCCCCTGTTCGGTCAGCCCCAGCATGCGCGGCAGGTAAGACAACTCAAGTTGTCGCTTTTTGCAGACGCGCTCGACATCATGCAAGGCTGCGGAACTGAGAAGGTCCGTATCACCAGCGAGGATTACCCGATCAATTTGAACTCCGTGAACTGCGAATTCGGCAACGATCACATCAAGTTCCTGCGGTGTTCCAATGACCTGCACCCCGCCAAGTGAACGGCCGATCGCGCTCGATTTTTCTTCGAGCACCGCGACCACCCCTTCTTGATTAGGTGTGTATGCGCGCAGCATCGAGATGAATGAAGCAGCGAGGCGATTGGCGCCTATCACGACAATCCGCTCGCGGCGTAACTGGTAGTCACTCGCACGCCTCTCGTCGCTCCCAACCCGCGTCACAATACGAACGAAGATGAGGCCGCCTGCGAGCAGCAGACCGTGATACAATGGGACTGAGCGAGGGATCCCGTCGAGGCGAGTAAGCGTGAACAGAATGCCGTAGATTAGTAGTTCCGCGAACAACACCGCTTCCGCAATGTCGAGCACTTCGTGCGCAGAAAAGTGTCGCGTTACACTGTTCCGAAGCCCGAAGGCGAGAAACGCCACGACCGCAAATCCGGCAGAAAGCGCGCAATAAATTATTATCGCGTTCCAGTCCTGCTGCGCCAGGATCAAGGCACCTCCTAACCACAGCGCCAGAAGGGGCGACGCCAAGGCGCATAACGCGTCCCATATCGACACGTCGACCTTTCTCTTAAATCGCGACGTCGGGGATGGAACGGCCATAACTGCCAACAACTCCTACTAGCAAACAATGGTTTGGCGCGAGAAAAAGTTTCGGTGCAAGTGCTTTGCCTTTTACACCTTCTCAAGCCCAATGTCCGATTAAGCTTTAGGCCTGCGCCGCCGGCTTTTCGAGCATCGTATCAACTGCGATGAATCTCCGGAAAATCTTCTTGTTGCACGAAATGGGAGCCCGAAGTTGTTCCGCTGGACCGGCATAATACGTGCTGATGCGAGCCAGCGACAAGGGGGCGACTGTGGATGGCGCACCGTCTGCGTTTACAGCTCGATTTAAGACGAGGAACCAGTGAACGAAGTGACGGCCCCGCCCGACAAAGACGAAGCGAGCAACGCGTCCGCAAAAAAATGTCGGGTTTGACGACTCGCAAGACCTGAAAGATCGACAAAGCTCAAAAAAATCAAGGAACTGTCGGGCTGCCGGATTTTGTTGGCTCGACGAACAGCCGAATGCACTCGGCTTGTCAAGAAGCACAACTTGGACCCCAATCCCGCCTACTCTGACCGAATTTGTGCAGGAATCGGATGTCCGTAAGACTACTGACTCGGCGGTCTTGCGACCGCGCTTGATGGTGTCGGATAAGCTCCGCTCATTTCGAGCTTGTAGAAGGGTGCACTCATGCCAGCGACGGTGATGGTCGCAAACTGATACCGAGGCACTGCAACCGTTGCAATTTGTGAAAAGGGGCCCGTGGCGGACGGCGCTGAGTAGAGATTGTAATTTATTCCAGGTTCAAGACTAGACGTCTTTATGTTGAGAGTTCCGTTCACGAGAGTTGCTCGGGTGCCGAAAGGTCTCGCGAGAGGGTCGCCCACGAAAATTCCTTGTGACGGCTGTCGAACCGACTTTGTGTACGCCTCCAGCGCGGTGTTGCCGCGAAAGTAATTCTTCACGAGCACAGAAGCCGCGGGGAACTTCTCCGTGTGTGCACATGGCTCCGTCACTGTGCCATAACTTGCCGTTACCCCAGCTTCGAGCCAACGAAGCACGCTCATTTGATCCGCCCCGAACAAATTGCCTCCGCTAGACGTGAGATGATCTGCCAGAGCCCCGGGGACATAAGTGTTTGTATTCAGCCCCGAGACGTTGGCCAACCCCGACTCGTAAAAGAGAATGTTGGTCGCGTTTGTGACTTCCGATCGCCGACCGTTCGTCAAATAGTCGAAATACGTCATGGTAAGGGCATCTGGATGATTCCAGTTCTGAACTGTCGTCTGGAAGTCCTGCAGCCGGGGGGCACTTCTGACGCTATCGGCAGTTCTCACAAACCAGCCGTTCCCTTCAGGAAGGTTTCGATCGGCCTTTAATCCTTTGTCGATAGTTGCCTTTACACTCGCCGTGCTTACGCCAGCGAGCATCATGGTTGGTCGAATACCGAAGTCCGTATAGGGGGCCGTCGAAGCCGATCCGTAATACCGGTTCAGAGGTGTCGCAGCACAATTGTTACTGTTGAGGTAAGTGGCGTCTATTCCAAATGTGAAGGCGCTCGTTATGGAATAGTTGCTGAAATAGTAGTTGAATCCCGCAATACGAAAAGGCCTGCTCCAAGAGACTACAAATGCCTGAATTTCCGGACCTGCTGCCGCATCCACCTGCGCTTTGAGAGCGGCGAACTCGGCCGGGTCTATGCCCTGATTTGCTGTAAAGCCGGGATGGATTTTATTCTGATCAAAATTCAGGTGGATCATGTTTCGGTTCGGGATGTTTCTCACCTGTTGATAGTAGCTTGCAACTTCTACGGACTGCGGATCGTTGTCGTTGATCAAGACCGCAATTTCCGAAATTTGAATGCTACTGCGCGGCACGAAGAGCGTTGCTACCGTTGCCGAATTTGCATCCAGCACGTCCACAGGCTCAGTCTTTTGCGGAGACTGTGCGGCCACGAAGCTTGGCACAAGCAGGCAAGCAAACGTAAGAACTGCAGCCGACCGAGAC
>Ga0081540_1004786_pt1 | contig 10207 bp, 11 predicted proteins | sample TabmetS2T1R1_FD_71024 | JGI IMG/M metagenome (GOLD analysis project Ga0081540, IMG submission 71024) | Tabebuia heterophylla rhizosphere microbial communities from the University of Puerto Rico - S2T1R1 | ecosystem: Host-associated > Plants > Roots > Rhizosphere ... | reverse complement strand
GACCGTCCTCGACACCGTGCTGTCAAAGGTCGACGCAACGCCGGGCGCGAAGCTGGTCGTCTGCGACCTGTCGTCGTCGCCCTCGATTGACCTTGCCGGCTCCAAGATGCTGCGCGACCTGCATGGCGAACTCGCCGCGCGCGGCATCGCTCTCCAGATCGTCGGCGCCCGCGGCAAGGTCCGCGATGTCCTGCAGGCCGATGGCCTTGCCGAGAAGACCGACAGCGCCAACTGGACCCGGAGAATGGACAGCCTGCTCGCGGATGCGAAGACGGGCGAGACCCCTGCGGCGATATCCACCGACGTTGACCTGGATCAAGGAAGCGAACCCCCGTGGGGATGAGCATCCGCGGGCTTCTGGGGGATTCGCGAAAGGAACGGCAATGAGGAAGAGTTTGACACGCGTGATACTGGCCGCTGCATTGGGATTGGTGGCCTCCGCCGGTCTGACGACACAGGGCCTCGCCGAAACGGGCCAGGTCTCCGTTGTGTTCACGAAAGGCGGTCTCATCATCGGCGTCGGCGGCGGGCAGGGCGTGCTGACCTTCCGTGGCAAGAAGTATCCCTTCACGGTGTCGGGCATGAGCGTGGGCTTCACCATCGGCGCCTCGACCAGCAAGTTCGTCGGCAGGGCGTTGAACCTGAAGTCTCCCGGCGACCTCGCCGGCAGCTATGCCGTGGGCGGCGCGGGCGGCGCGCTTGCGGCGGGCGCCGGCGGCGTGCAGTTGCAGAACGCCAATGGCGTGATCCTGCAACTCAGCGGCCCCAGAGTAGGTGTTGAAGCGTCAGCGGCGGTAGGCGGCGTCACCATCACGATGCAATGATGGTGAGGTGCGGGAGCCGCCTCGCGCGGCTCCCGTTCTCCGCGGCCTCCGACAACATCCTCGCGCCTCAGGTATAATTACGGTGCCGGGAAAAGATGGCAGGTAGGCGCCGTGAAGACTGCCGCGCGCTTTGCTTGCGTCCTACTCTTCAGGCGTGAGTGACCGTCGATTCCTGTTGTTGATTCTAGGCCTAAGCGCGCTTTCCGTGGTGCTGGTCTGTATTGGGCTTTTCGCGCTCTGATCCCCAACGGGGATCGCTAGAAGCGCTCCTCGACAAACTTCATCCCGCGCAGGCTGGCCTCGTCGTTGTAACGGCCCTTGAAGGAACGCTTCGGCAACTTGACCTTGTCGCGCTTGACCTTCTTGTAAGGGATCGTCTCGAGAATGTGCGAGATGACGTTGAGCCGCGCCCGCCGCTTGTCGTTGGACCGGATCAGGCGCCAGGGCGCGTCTTTTGTGTCGGTCGCCTTGAACATCATGTCGCGGGCCCGCGAATAGTCGTACCAGCGTCCGAACGACTCGGTGTCCATCGGGCTCAGCTTCCACTGCCGCAGCGGGTCGTCGATGCGGGCCTGAAAGCGCTCCTCCTGCTCCTCCATCCCGACCTCAAGCCACAGCTTGATCAGGAGGATGCCGCCGTCGACGGCAAACTTCTCGACCCGCGGGCACAATTCCAGGAAACGCTTGTGCTGATCTTTGGTGCAGAAGCCCATGACATATTCGACGCCGGCGCGGTTGTACCAGCTGCGGTCGAAGATCACGATTTCGCCGCCGGCCGGAAATTGCTCGATGTAGCGCTGCATGAACATCTGGGTCTTCTGACGATCGGACGGTGCGGGCAGGGCGCAGACGCGGAAAACCCGCGGGCTCACCTTCTCGGTGAGGGCCTTGATCGTGCCGCCCTTGCCAGCCGCATCGCGGCCCTCGAAGATGATGATGACCCTGAGCTTCTGGGCCTTTACCCATTCCTGCAGATGGCACAGTTCCACCTGCAGCTTGCGCAGCTCCTTCTCATATTCCTTGCGCTTCATCTTCGATGAGGCTTCGTCCTTTGCCATACGCAATGTTCTCCGTTTTGAAGTCCCGCCGGCCGGCTAGGCATCCCAACTGATGGTAACGCCGATGTCGCCGGGCATGCCGCCGGGGAAATCGATGATCTGGTAGCGGATGCGATAGCCGCGGGGCTGCAGATAGTCGCTCCAGAGCTGGAAGATTTCCTTGGGGATGCCGGTCAGCGTCTTTTCCCAGCCCTTTTCCATCTGGTTGATGGCGCGGCCCTTGTCGGTGCACAGCGAATTCGGGAAGCGGTAGACCTGAACCTCCGAGAGGCCGTTGCGGACCGCGCGCTGGATCACGGTCGAAGCGAGCTGGACTTTCTCGTCCTCGGTCAGGCCCGAAGGCTTGCTGAGCCTGTCGATCAGCGCCTGCTTTTCGGCCTCGGCCGCCGCGTGGCGCTTGGCGTGTTCATCGGCCTTTTGCGCTTCCTTCAGGGCCGCCTGCTTCTGGATGTCTTTCGCGCTGGGAATGAGATCGTCGATCTTGGCCATGATTTGCTCCTAAAAGGCGGTTCGCCGGGCTGATTACCGTAAGGTTAGGTCGGTGGCGGCAGGGCACTTCTTGATTCAGATCAAGCCTTGGGGGACCATAGCGACCACTGTGCGTCGCTCGACGCCTGGGGGCCGACTTACGAGGAGACGGGAATTTTGGCTGAGCAAATGCATCCGCTGGCGCCGCATCATCTGCCGTGGTTCATTCCCGGCCCGGACGGGTCGGATACCTTGATGGTGGTGATGGGCATTTTCCTTGTAGGCACCATCCTTTGGGTTGGCACGCTGTACTGGAAACTGCACAGCCTGCCGGAGCGCATGGCGCACAAATCGCAGAAATTGCAATTCGAGATCGTAGCCGTCCTCGGGTTGATCTCGCTCTTCACCCACATTCACATCTTCTGGGTCGCGGGTCTGATCCTCGCGATGATCGACATTCCCGACTTTGGCTCGCCGCTCCGCGAAATCGCCGGATCGGTCGAGCGCATTGCCGATGCCACGCCCGGCGCTCCCCCCGCCGAGGAAGAAGAACCAGTGCCGGTCCAGGCCCATGGCCATGGCACGAAGCAGGAAGTTCCGGCCAAGCAGGAGGCGCACGGCCATGCTTGAGCTGATGATCTGCTCATTGGTAACGATCGTCCCGGACTACCTCTACCGCCACTATGTGCAGGGCAAGCGGTTTGGCAGGGAAATTACATTCTTCTCCGTCTGGTACGAGTTGAGGTGGGGCATCACCGGCTGTCTGATGCTGACGATCTCGCTGATCACGATGATCTTCTACTTCCATCCTTCGACGACATCGGCGGCGATCTACTTCCGCACGATTCCGATCCTGCCCGAAGGCTCCGGCCGCGTCGCCGAGGTCAATGTCGGCTTCACCCAGCAGGTGAAGCAGGGCGATGTGCTGTTCCGGCTCGACAGCTCCAAGCAGGAAGCCGCGCTGGAAACCGCCAAACGCAAGGTTGCCGAGGTGGAAGCGTCGATGGCCAGCGCGAAGGCGGATGTGTCCAAGGCCGAAGCCCAGATCGGTGAGGCGAAGGCCAACCTTCAGCAAGCCAGGGACGAACTGGACACCAAGAGCGAACTGCAGCGCCGCAATCCCGGCATCGTGCCACAGCGCGACATCGAGAAGCTCCAGGTGCTGGTCGATCAGCGCCAGTCTGGCCTTGACGCCGCCAATGCCGTCAGGGAATCGGCCACGTTGCGGGTCACCACGCTGCTGCCGTCGGAGAAGGCAAGCGCCGAGGCCGCATTGGCGGAGGCGCAAGTGGCCCTCGACAAGACCTTCGTGCGCGCCGGCGTCAATGGACGGGTCGAGCAATTCCTTGTTCGGCCCGGCGACCTTGTCGCCCAGATCATGCGGCCGGCCGGCGTCCTGATTCCAGACGAAGCGGGCCGGAACATGTTGCAGGCCGGCTTCGGGCAGATCGAGGCCCAAGTGATGAAGCCCGGCATGGTAGCGGAAGCCACTTGCATGTCGAGACCCTGGGTGATCATTCCGCTGGTCGTTACCACCGTGCAGGATTTCATCGCAGCCGGCCAGTTCCGGGCCACCGAGGTACTGATCGATCCGCAGACCCTGCAAAAGCCGGGTTCGATCCTCGTCTTTCTGGAGCCGCTCTTCAAGAATGGCCTTGATGGCGTCACGCCAGGCAGCACTTGCATCGTCAACGCCTACACCAGCAACCACGACGTGATCTCCGATCCCAAGACCGGTGCGCTGAAGGGCTTTGCATTGCACGCGGTCGATGCGACCGGGCTCGTGCATGCGCTGTTGCTGCGGATCCAGGCGCTGTTGCTGCCGATCAAGACGCTGGTGCTGGCTGGTCATTAGAGGTGCAAGAATGAAAACTGTCTCCATTCGCGTCGCGTCTGCAGCGTTACTGCTCGCGGCGGCCGTCGCCATGTCCGAATCTGCCGACGCCGTCGATCTCAACGGGGCGTGGGCCGGCGACGCCGACAATTGCGCAAAAATTTTCGAGCGCAAGGGATCGCAAATCAGCTTTACCGAGATGTCGGATGTCTATGGTGGCGGCTTCATCGTCGAGGGCGACCAGATCACCGGCAAGTTTGCCCGGTGCCGGGTCAAGGCGAAGAAGGATGACGGCAAGACGATCAACCTCGTTGCAGCTTGCGCCAGCGACATCATGCTGCAGAGTGTGCAGTTCAGCCTTCGCGAAGTGGATGCCAACAACGTGATCCGTATGTTCCCGGGTATGGAAGGCATGGAGATCAAATACGCACGCTGCCCGGCGCAATAGCGCCGGGGTGCATCGCTGCGGCTTGATTCAAGTCAAGACCTCGATCCATAGGCGCGCGATCAATGCCGCGTATCCATGGAGGATCCCAATGACAACCGGAACACGTCTTCGGACATCGATCAAAATGGCGGCGACCGCTGTCTCGATCGCCGTCCTTTCAAGTTTTGGTGCGCCAAGCGCACGTGCCGATGATCCTGCCAAGCTGCTCAAGGCAATGAGCGACTATCTCGCCGGCCAGAAATCACTTTCGGCAAAGTTCGACAGCGACATCGAGGTTGTGACGCCCGAGCTGCAGAAGATCCAGTTCACCAGTTCCGGCGAGATGAAGATGAACCGGCCCGACAAGCTGCGCATCCGCCGCACCGGCGGCTATGCCGATGTCGAGCTGGTCTATGACGGCAAGACTGTCTCGCTCTATGGCAACAACGCAAAGTCCTATGTTCAGGCCGATCTCGCCGGCACCATCGACCAGATGATCGACACACTGCAGTCGCGCTCCGGCGCGGGACTGCCCGGAGCCGACCTGCTGCTTTCCAACTCCTATGATCAATTGATGGCCAATGTCATCGAAGGCCGGCATATCGGACAAGGCGTCGTCGATGGCGTCGAATGCGAGCATCTCGCGTTTCGGGGCGAAGAGACCGATTGGCAGATCTGGATCGAACCCGGCGCAAAACCCGTGCCGCGCAAGTGGGTGATCACCAGCAAGACCATCACCGGCGCACCGCAATACACGCTGAAGATCAGGGACTGGAAAACGGATGCCAATGCCGATGGCGATTTCGCTTTCAAGCCACCGGCTGACGCGACCAAGGTCGCGCTCGATGCCGACATCATGATCGAGTTCGATGAAATCCCGCCCGGCACGTCCGCAGGAGCAAAGAAATGACTATCTCGCGAAACCTTCTCATTGCTGTTGCCGCCACCACCGCGCTCGCGGCCGGCCTGTTCTGGAACGGGGAGTCTGCCCTGGACAATGGGCTCGTCACCTCGGCAGAGGCCCGCGTCGGACGTCCGCTGACGCCGATGAGCTATGCCGGTGTGGCGCGCCGGACCACGCGGCGTGCGGTCGCGGTCGGCGCGGGCGCCGCCGCTGCAGGCGCGTATTACGGATCAGGATGCGCGCAGGTCGTTGACGCCTACGGGCGAGTGGTTACGCGCTGCTAGGTGAGATGGGCGCTTCGGCGCAGTTTCCCTGAGCCTTGAATCGTGCTGCTATTGCCGGGCATGTGCCGTGCAACGGAACCGCGAGCGCGATGAGGCGTCGCCGGGTCATCGAAATCGGGGAAGGGCGCCTGACCGGCAGGGTCTGGTGCCTTTGCCTGCTGCTGTCGGCGATCCTGCTGTTCCAGGGGATCGGAAACGCCGCAGCGCCGGAGGCCAAGCGGGTGATGATCCTGCACTCCTTAGGAAATGATTTCAGGCCGTGGGGCGAGTACGCCAGGACGATCCGTTCCGAGTTGACGCGCCAATCGCGCTGGCCGGTGGATATGCTGGATCATTCCCTGGTGACGGCGCGGAGCGACGAGAATCCGGAAGGGCCGTTCGTCGACTATCTCAGCGCGCTCTACGGCAGGCGTCCGCCTGATCTCATCATTTGCGTCGGTGCGCCCGCCGCCGCGTTCGTGCAGCGGCATCGTAGCCGCCTGTTTCCGGCGATACCGGTGGTAATGACGGCGGTCGAGCAGCGACGCATCCAGTTCGACAGTCTCACCGAGAATGATGCGGTGGTCGCGGTCAAACATGACATCCCCGCGTCCCTCGATACGATCCTGCGTGTCCTGCCGCGGACCAAGAACATCGTGATCATCAACGGCGCCTCGCCCAACGAGAAATTCTGGCGAGGCGAGATGCAACGGGAAGCCAAACCCTTCGAGGGCCGCGTTCGTTTTCAGTGGTTCGACGACGTACCGTACGAAGTCGCTCTGAAGAAGGCCGCATCGTTACCGCCTGACACTGCGATCTTCTGGATGTTGATGAACGTCGATGCCGCAGGGGTGGTCTACGAGGGCGATAGCGGCTTGAAGAAGCTCTATGCCGTGGCCAACGCGCCGATCTTCTCCTATGACGATGGCTTCTTTGGTCAGGAAATTGTCGGCGGCCCGATGCATTCTGTACTGGAGGGAAGCCGCAGTACAGCCGCGGTGGCTGTTCGGATCCTCGGCGGAGAGAAGGCCGGCGACATCAAGACACCTCCGTCGGGCTATGCCGCGCCGAAGTTCGACTGGCGGCAATTACAGCGCTGGAGCATCAGCGAGCGTGTGCTGCCGCCCGGCAGCACCGTCTATTTTCGCGTGCCTACGGCCTGGGAAAAGTATCGCTGGCTGATCGCCGTAGTAGGTGCGGTGGTGCTCCTGCAGGCCAGTCTGATCAGTGTGCTGCTTTACGAGCGGCGGCGGCGCAAGCTTGCCGAGTTCGAGGCACGTCAGCGCATCGCGGAGCTGGCCCATGTCAACCGCTTTACGCTGGCCGGAGAATTGACTGCGTCGATCGCGCATGAACTCAACCAGCCTCTGGGTTCCATCCTGGTCAACACCGAGACGGCTACGCTGATGCTGGATTCGCCTCCACTGGACGTTGGCGAGCTAAGGGAAATTCTCTCCGATATCCGGCGCGACGATCAGCGAGCCAGCGAGGTGATCAGGCGCCTGCGCAGCCTGCTCAAGCGGGCGCCGTTCGAGGCAAGGGAAATCGATCTCAACGAGACGGTCCGCGAGGTCCTCGACCTGGTTTCGGCCCTGTCCCATGCCCGCGGAGTCGCGCTGGAGGATGTGCTGACGGGGAGCCCGCTGGTGGTGAAGGCGGACAATATCCAGCTTCAGCAGGTTCTCATCAACCTGATCGTCAACGCGATTGATGCGATGCAGCCTTTGGACAAGTCGCCGCGCCGCATCACGGTGCGCACTGCACAGGATCGCGACTTTGCCGAGATCGAAATCGCCGACCACGGCCCGGGCATCCCGGACGGCAAGCTCAACCAGGTGTTCGAACCGTTCTACACGACCAAGCCCAACGGTATGGGCATGGGATTATCCATCGCGCGCACCATCGTCGAAGTGCATGGCGGCCAGATCTCGGCGGAAAACCAAGCAGGCCAGGGTGCATTGTTCCGGATCAGGCTGCCGCTTGCGCGCGTGTCCGCTAGCGACCTCGCGGCATCTTGATGCCAAGCGCCCGTTCGGCGGCGGACATCACAGTGGCGCGCGGAGTGGTCGCGCAATAGTCCTTCACCGTCTTGGCGGCCTGCGCGAACTGATCAAGGTCGATCACGGTGTTGCGGACGCTGGCATTGTAGTAGCCGCTCATCCACATGGTAATGCCGGCGAAATCCTGAAAGCCGAGCCTGTTCAACTCGGCGCAGGTCAGTTTGCTCATGTCGACGACCATCTTGTCCTCGGCTCTGGCGGCCGAAACCAGGGACAGCAGGGCGATGAATAGGATTACAGGTCTCGGCATGGTCCCCCCAGCATCATGTGTCACGCATCCGGCCAGCGCCTCACCTCGGGTCCCTTGATCCAGATCAAGCTTCGTAGGTCGGACTGTCTCCCAATCCCATTGCGGTTGATGCCGAATTGATCCAGTAAGGCCGCATGGACCCGATCAAATTGCCGACCTGGCTGCGCGCCACCCTGGTTGCCGGTATTGTTGTCCTGGTCGCGGGCGCCAGCCTCTTTGCCTGGCGCTGGTATTCCCGGCCGACCACCTTGACCATCGCGGTCGGATCGTTCGACGGCGAGGCCAGCCGGGTGGTGTCGGCGCTGGCGAGCAAGCTCGCGCAGCAGAAGGCGCCGGTCCGGCTCAGCGTGGTGGAGTCCGGCAACGCGCTCGATGCGGCCGAGGCCTTCTCGTCCGGCAAGGTCGATCTTGCCGTGGTGCGGGGCGATGTCGGCGACCTTTCGCAGGCGCAGGCGGTCGCCGTCGTCGCGCACACCGTGGTGCTGCTGGTCGCGCCGCCGGGTTCGACGATCACCGACATGGCAGGGTTGAAGCGCCTGACAGTTGGCGTAGTCGGCAGTGACATCAACAAGCGGCTGATCAAGGTGCTGACGGACGAATACGACCTGACGCGGGCGGGCGTTACCTTCAAAAACGTTCCACCTGACGACGTTCGGCGCGCGCTGGACACGAAGGATATCCGCGCGATCCTGATCGTGATGCCGCTCGCTGAAAAATACCTCTCCTTGCTGCGCGGCTTGTTTCAGCACGGAGCAAAGACGGGCCCGGTCCTGATTCCCATCGAGTCCGCCGGCGCCATTGCCGAAAAGGAACGCGCCTATGAGAGCTTTGACGTGCCGAAGGGCACGCTGCGCGGCTCGCCGCCCAATCCGGCCGACGATGTCACGACACTGCGAACCGCCTTCTATCTGGTCGCGCAGAAGAAGCTCGGCAACGACCTGATTTCTGACCTGACGGAATCCCTGATGAATGCGCGACGCGACCTGATCGCGGAGTATCCGCTCCTTGGTCAGATCTCGACACCCGATACGGATGCGTCCGCCTACATCCCCCTGCATCCGGGCGCCGCCGCGTTCTACAACGGCACGCAGGAAAGCTTCCTCGACGAATGGGGCAACATCATCTTCCTGGCGCCGATGATTGCGGGCGGGCTCCTTTCGGTGCTCGCCGCGGCCTGGAAATTCCTACGCGCGGGCGAGCCGCTGACGCGGGAGGAAGCCCTGGACGCGCTCTATGCGCTGGGGCAGCGCATCCGCGCCAGCAGCAGCGTGGCCGAACTTGACGAGATTGAGCGCGAAATCGACCGCTTGCTGCTGGCGCAGCGCAAGAAAGAGGCCGTCGGTGAGGAGGGGGTGCGCGATGTCGTTGCGGTGAACGTGGCGGCGCACCGGCTGGAGAACCTGATCCACGACCGCCGGCTGGCTGTCGCGTCGCAGCAAGACGCCAACCCGCTGGAGCAGGTCAAGGGCTGAGCCCCGAAAATTTCTTTGATCTTTGTCAAGCCTCTGACCTGTCGGCCGCGGGAAGTTGGTCCGGCAATCTTGGGGAGGCGTCGATGTTCCGTTGCGGCACAATTCTGCTTGGCTTGGCCCTTCTGACCGTGACGCCCGTCGCCTCCATGGCGCAGACGCCCGCCGCTCCGGCAACGCCAAGCCCCGCGCCGGCCGCAGCGCCAGCGCCGGCCCAGCCGCAAGCCGAACTGCTCAAGCCCGAGCAACTCGAGGCGCTGGTCGCGCCAATCGCGCTTTATCCGGACGAGCTGCTCGCCAACCTGCTGGCGGCCTCGACCTATCCGCTGGAAGTCGTGCAAGCCGATCGATGGATCAAGGCCAACAAGACCTTGAAAGGCGACGCGTTGAAGGCGGCGGTCGACAAGCAGCAGTGGGACGACAGTGTCAAGGCGCTTGCCTCCACGCCCGACGTCCTTGAGACGATGAGCGACAAGATCGACTGGACCAAGAATCTAGGCGATGCCGTGCTGGCGCAGCAGCCCGACGTGATGGACGCCATCCAGCGGCTGCGCGCGAAAGCGCAGGCCAACAACAAGCTCGTCACCACCAAGCAGCAGAAGGTCAGCGTCCAGAAGCAGGACAACCGCGACGTTATCGTCATCCAGCAG
>Ga0081540_1004785_pt1 | contig 10207 bp, 12 predicted proteins | sample TabmetS2T1R1_FD_71024 | JGI IMG/M metagenome (GOLD analysis project Ga0081540, IMG submission 71024) | Tabebuia heterophylla rhizosphere microbial communities from the University of Puerto Rico - S2T1R1 | ecosystem: Host-associated > Plants > Roots > Rhizosphere ... | reverse complement strand
CCCTGCCGCGGGCTCGCCCCCACCAACGCCACCGAGCGCGGCGCCAGCACATTGCCCAATCGATAGGTCGACATCGCAGACCTCGCACGGCCCGAGGCCCAGATGTACGATAAGGATTACCGTTGAGACTAGAGCATGATCCGGAAAAGTGTGAAGCGGTTTTCCGAAAAGATCATGCTCCAACAAAGAGCTAGAGTGAGATGACGATTCGAAGAAAAGTCATCTCGCTCTAGTGCGACAGCATAACCCAGCACGGTGGCCGGTTGATGACGGTAGACGTCACCCCGCCCCAGATATGCTCGTTCAGCCGGGAATGGCGGAACCCGCCCATGACCAGGAGGTCGATAGCGTTGTCCTCGACATATTGCTCGAACACTTTTCCGGTCGAACTGCCGGCGATCTCGACGGTTTCGAAGACAGCCCTGATGCCATGCTCGGCCAGATGGCGTTCGAGCGCCATGCCCGAGGCGCCCTGCGCGGCTGTGGTGTTGTCGGCCGCCGTGACGATATGCACCGTTGAGGCCCGTCGTAGCAGCGGCAGTGCATCGCCAACCGCACGCGCCGCCGGCGCGGTGTGATCCCAGGCGATCGCGACGTCTTTGAGGGAGGTATCGAGATCGTCCGCCGTCTCCTCAGGGCACATCAGCACGGGCCGGCCGGTTTCGAACAGCAGCCGTTCGACAAGCTTTTCCGAGAAGGAGTCGGCGGTCTTGACCAGCGCAATGGAAATGTCGGTGAGCCGCGCCTCCATCGCGATGGCGCCGATCATGCCGGCTCCAGGCGAGCGTTGCAGCCGCTGCTCGTTGCGCAGCGAATGCTTCTTGGCGGCGGTGGCGAACGCCGCGAGCAAGGCGCGGGCGGTCGGCGCGGTCTGCACGATGTCGGCTGCACCCAGCACGTCGGCGACGCTTGGCGGCGGGTAATCCTCAGTCTCGATCGCGAGCGCAGTGACGCGGGCATCGAGCCCGCTCGCCAGTGCGACGCATTTCTCGATCGCGATCATGGTGGTGCGTGAGGATTCGCCGACCAGCGGCAGCAAGATATCCCGAATCGACATGGCTATGCTCCCTGTGCCTCGCATTGCGCGCAAAATTCCAGCGCGCGGATGACGTCCTCGCGCGCGATGATGCCGGCCAGGCGCGAATCCGCATCCAGGATCGGCAGGCTGCGCAGCCGGTGCTCGGTCATCAGCTGCAGCACGCGGGTCAATTTGGTGTCGCGGCCGACATAGATGAATTCGCGTGTCATGACGCCGGCCACGCTCCGCCGCATCAGATCATCATAGCGCGGCACCATCCGCGCCGGCGTGAATTCGAAGCAGGCGAGATAGTCGAACTTGCTGACTACGCCGACAACCTGGTCGCCGTCCACGACTGGAAAGCTGTTGAAGTCGGTCTCCTTGAAGCGCTGGCCGAGCTCGCGGATCGACATGGTCGGCGGCACGGTGGCGACATCGCGCGTCATGTAGTCGGAGACGATCTGTTCGAGGAATTTGTACAAGCCGACCGCCGAATGCCTGGTTGCCAATGAGCGCCGGACAAATCCGGACTTCTGGCATTAGAGACCCCTGCGCCGGAAAGGGATTTGATCGAAGTCAACAAAGCCATCGACTACGTAATCAACCCTAGGGTCGGGTGCGGAATGTCGCGACGGAAGCCGATCGGGTATAGTTTCTGCCAATCGAGGGAGAAAGCGCCATGATGCGACGGCTTGTCTATTTCCTGGTGGCGGCTACGGCTTTCCTGGCGGGCGTCACCGTGATCCTTCGCTATTTCTCGGACATACTGCCGCTGGCCTCGACCGAGCCGCAATCGGTGTGGCGGTTCGAGGCGGCCTTCCTGCTTACGGCTGCGCAATGGACCGCGATCGCGGTGGTGGCGATCACCGCGGTCTCCGTTGTCGTGCTGCTGTGGAAATCCACCCGTCCCCGCACGCCGTAGCGGTGCGGAGCCGCGTCTAGTGCTTCCTAGCGTTGGTCAGCAGCTGCGACGTCGCCTCGAACAGACGCTGGTTCCGTCGCGCGATATTCCGGCTTTCCCGGCTGAACACCTCCATCTGGTGCTGGCCACACTCCTTCAGCACCGTCCTGATGTTCTCCACCGAATGCGCCTCGTTGATCTTGGCGGCGAACTCAGCCGCGAGATTCATCTCCGCGCGCACGTCTTCGAGGATCTCGTCGCTCGCAGCCACCATTTCGCCCAGAATGACCCGCTGCGCGTCGAACAGAAAATGCAATGCACGCTTGTTGATTTCGACAATGGCGCCCGGCGCGTCGCTCGGAAGCCGTTCCACTCCGGTTTCGGTCAACGTCTCTGACATGGCGTACCTCCTGCGTCCTCCATCAAGGCAAGCTAACGCGTGAGCCTCCGATATCGTTGAGCTGCATCAAGAAAAAATTCAGCGCGACAGCAGCGCACAGCGGGCAGTTTGCCCGACGAGATGCTGGGTAACCCCGCCGAGCACCCATTCGCGGAACCGCGAGCGGCCATAGGCGCCCGCCACGACGAGGCCGGCTCCGGTGTCGGCGGCAATGCGTTCAAGTTGCTGCACCGCGTTGCCGCAGCGCGCGGGCACCTGTGCGCGCGCAACGATGCCGTGCCGCGACAGCCAGCCGACGACATCTTCGGTCTGCCGTCGCACAACAACCTCGCTCCCCTCCTCCTCGGCAATGCCCGCAACCGTGACTTCCCCGGCTTTGGCAAGCAGCGGCAGCGCATCGGCGACCGCCCGCCGCGCCTCCGGGCAATCCTTCCAGGCCACCAGCGCACTGCGCAAATCCAGCCATTTCACGTTGGCAGGCACCACCAGGAGCGGCCGCGCCGCCTGCAGCACCAGGTCGCTGGGACCAGCGATCGAGAACGGGTCTGACACCGCGCCGCCGTCACCACCCACGATGACGAGATCGGCCGCGCGGGCTTCGCCCGCGACATAGCGCGCCGGCAATTGCATCGCATGACGCCACTCGATTTCCCTGACACGGCCGTGCATCGCCGCACGGAACCGGCCTTCCAACTCGGCCATCCGCTTGGCGATGGCGGCTTCCCCCTCGCCGATCAGCTGCTGGCTCGCCGCGCCATCGAGGAAATACATCGGCGGGCTGAACATCGCGGCCGCAATGCCGATCACCTTCGCGGCAAACTGGCTGGCCAACTGCCCGGTCACCTCCAGCAACGCCTCGTTCGGCTGGTCCACCGCCAGGCTGACCATTGCCGTCGCATATGTCATTAGAATCTCCCGCATCATGTCCTTGTATGTGCTTAAGCGAGGGAACGGCGTGGCATGATGAGGTAGATCAACCGCTGCAGTCGTGGCGCGGCATAGCATACTGGCTATGCCTGCCTTCACGAGAAGCCTTGAGCTTTGCCCGGCCTTGGGACAAATAGGTTTGTTCCATGGCCGTCTTGCTGTGTTGCGGTGGCGCCGCAACCCGCAGACAGCCGACCGCAAAGGCCCGGCGTGACCAACATCGTCCAGCCCCAGACAGACGACCCCGTGCGGGATTTGCGCTTCCGCCTCGGGATCGAACGATCCGGAGTCGGGATCTGGGATCTCGACCTCGTGACACAGGAGGTCACCTGGTCCGAAAATGCCGGCGAACTGTTCGGCGTTTCCGGCACGCGGAAAGTGAGTTACGAGTTCTTTCTCTCCTTGCTCGATCCGCTCGATCGCGAGCGGGTGAAGCGGGCGATCGCGCAAACCGCGGAAGCCGGCGCAAGACTCGACACCACCTTCTCGATCGCCGCACGGCCCGCCGCGCGACACTGGATACGCCTGCGCGCAGGCCTGGTCCGCAGCGAAGACGGTCGCCCGCATCATCTCAGCGGTCTTGCGCTCGACATCGACGAGCAGAAGCAGGTCGAGGAAGCGCTGCGGACCCGCGAGACGCATCTGCGCTCGATCCTGGAGACGATCCCCGACGCAATGATCGTCATCGACAACCGCGGCCTCATGCAGTTCTTCAGCAACGCCGCCGAACGACAGTTCGGCTATACTGCCACCGAGGCCATCGGCCAGAATGTCAGCATCCTGATGCCGGAGCCCTACCACACCCACCACGATTCCTATCTCGAGCGTTATCGCGTCACCGGCGACCGCCGCATCATCGGCATCGGCCGCATCGTCACGGGAAAACGCAAGGACGGCACAACCTTCCCCATGCACCTGTCGGTCGGCGAGACGCGCTCGTGCGGCGAGACTTTTTTCACCGGCTTCGTGCGCGACCTCACCGAGCAACAGCAGACCCAGCACCGCCTGCAGGAATTGCAATCGGAGCTCGTGCACATCTCTCGCCTCTCCGCGATGGGCGAGTTGGCGTCCGCGCTGGCGCATGAGCTGAACCAGCCGTTGGCTGCGATCAGCAACTACATGAAAGGCTCGCGCCGGCTGCTCTCGGCCAGCAGCGACCCCAACCGGGAAAAGATCGAGAGCGCGATGGATCGCGCGGCCGAACAGGCCATGCGCGCCGGGCAAATCATCCGGCGGCTGCGCGACTTCGTCGCGCGCGGCGAATCGGAAAAGCGCGTTGAAAGCATCATCAAGCTGATCGAGGAATCCGGCGCGCTCGGCCTGACCGGGGCGCGCGAACAGGGCGTCAATTTGCAATTCGAACTCGACCGCAAGCACGATCTCGTGCTCGTCGACCGCGTCCAGATCCAGCAGGTGCTGGTCAATCTGTTCCGCAATGCGCTGGAGGCAATGGCGGCATCCCCGCAGCGCCGGCTGGTGGCGTCGACACGGCCCGTCGACGACGACATGATCGAGGTCGCCGTTGCCGATACAGGCACCGGTTTTGCCGATGGCGTCGAATCAAACCTGTTCCAGACCTTCTTCACCACCAAGGAAACCGGCATGGGGGTCGGGCTGTCGATCAGCCGCTCCATCGTCGAGGCGCATGGCGGGAAGATGTGGGCGGAGCAAAATCCTTCCGGCGGGGCGACGTTCCGCTTTACGTTGCCCGCCGTACCGAGCGAGAGTCTGACTGATGCCTAAGGGAAAAGTTTACGTCATCGACGATGATGAGGCGATGCGGGATTCACTGCAATTCCTGCTCGGCTCCGCCGATTTCGAGGTCATGCTGTTCGAATCGGCGCAGGCCTTTCTCGGCAAGCTCGGCAGTCTCGATTTCGGCTGTGTCGTCTCCGACGTGCGCATGCCGGGGATCGACGGCATCGAGCTGCTGGGCCGCCTGAAGTCGCTGCAATGCCGCTTTCCGGCGATCATCATGACCGGACATGGCGACGTGCCGCTGGCGGTGGAGGCCATGAAGCTCGGCGCCGTCGATTTCCTGGAAAAGCCGTTCGACGACGATCTCCTCATCGCCATGGTCGACACCGGCCTGAAGCGCGCCGAGCCCGAGGTGAAGCAGGAGGCGGTCACACGCGAGATCGGCGAGCGGGTCGCGACCTTGAGCCCGCGTGAGCGTCAGGTGATGGACGGGCTGGTCGCCGGCCTCTCCAATAAGGCGATCGCGCGCGAATATGACATCAGCCCACGGACGATCGAGGTCTATCGCGCCAATGTCATGACCAAGATGCAGGCCGGCAGCCTGTCAGAACTGGTGCGGCTGGCGATGCGGGCCGGCGCGCTCAAGGATTGAGCCAAATCAAGTCGCCGCCCGCGAACTCTGTCATAAAATCCCGATGCTGTTTTCAGGCGCCCCCGGGACGCACGGGAGTCGGTGATGCAGGCTTCACCGGCCAAAACCATGATCTGTGTTGTCGATGACGATTCCGATGTCCTCGGCTCGTTGCAGTTCCTACTCGAGACCGACGGCTTTGACGTGCGTACCTTCAAGAGCGGAGCGGCGCTGCTCAAGGATGCCGCGTCTGGCGATGCCGATTGCTTCGTGATCGACTACAAGATGCCCAGCATGAACGGGCTCGACCTGGTCTACCGCTTGCGCAGCCGGGATATTTCAGCGCCCATCATCCTGATTACCGGGCATCCCGACGAGCACATTTCGGAGATGGCCGCGACCGCCGGCGTCCGCCACGTCCTGCGCAAGCCGCTGCTCGATGACAGCCTGATCGGCCACATCCGCGGCGCGCTCCAGGAGCGCGATACCCGCCACTAGAGCATGATTCCGACCCGAAGGGCCGCGTTTGCGCAAAGTGGGCCGCAAAGGCCGCCTCCGGTAAACTACGTAGGGGTTTCCCCTTAAGGCATCGGACCAAATTTCGCCCTGCCCTGTTCCCGATTACAGCTTGGTCATCCCGGAACGAGGAGATGCCCAAATGCTCACCCAGTCGATCAGCACTTCCGCCCCCATCGGCCGCAAGGTTGCCGGCATTCCCTGCGCGACCGCCGACCGGTTCGGCGTGCTGACCGGGCAGGCGGGCCTCATCGCCACCGAATTCACCTACCGCAAGGACGAGGAGATCTACGGTGAGGATGAGCCGGCGGAATATGTCTATCAGGTGATCCGCGGCGCCGTGCGCACCTACAAGCTGCTCTCCGACGGCCGCCGTCAGATCGGCGCCTTCCATCTGCCCGGCGACGTATTCGGTCTCGAATCCGGCGCGAACCATCGCCTCGCTGCCGAAGCCATCCTCGACACCACGCTGCGCCTGGTGAAGCGCAAGAGCCTCGAACAATCAGCGCAGAGCGATGTCCGCGTCGCCCGCGATCTCTGGTCGATCACATCGGGCGAACTACGGCACGCCGAAAACCACATGCTGCTGCTCGGCCGCAAGACCGCGATGGAACGCGTCGCCACCTTCCTCTTGGAAATGGACCGCCGCCTCGCCAAAACCGGCATGATTGCGCTTCCGATGTGCCGCCGCGACATCGGCGACTATCTCGGGCTGACGCTGGAGACCGTCTCGCGCGCGCTGTCCGAACTGCAGCAGCAGGGCGTGCTCGGCCTGTCCGGCGCCCGCCAGATCATGCTGCGAAACCGCGAGCGCCTCGCCGACCTCGAGGCGTGACGCCAGCAGGCCTGAGCCTTTTCTTTCTCCCTGAGCCTTGGCTGCCCGCCCGTCCGGCGGGCAGCTTTTTGCAGCCCGAAAATCAACCTGATTGCGGCCGCGCGCCCCACCAGGCGCGCCGCAGCAGATCGCGGATGGCCTCCTGCTCGATGGCGCGCGGATTCCAGTAGGGATTTTTCACCGCCAGCTCTGCGGCACGCTCGATACCATCCTCGGGCATCCCGATCTCGGCGAGCGACATCGGCATTTTGAGCCGCCTCTCAAGCTCGAACACGCCCGACGCTGCGTCGCTCGTGCGAAGCGCACTGGCGGCACGGTCGAGCGCATCCGGCGCCGCCGGCGTGTTGTAGGCAATGGTGTGCGGCAGCAGCACGGTATGCGTTTCTGCATGCGGCAGGTCGAACAGCGCGCCGACGGTGTGGCAAAGCTTGTGGTGCAACGCCATGCCGACCGAGCCGAGGCAGACGCCGGAGAGCCAGGCACCATAGAGCGCATCGGTGCGGGCGCCGACATCATTCGGGCGCGCGCTCACCTCAGGCAGCGCCGCTGCGAGCCTTGCGATCGCCTCATGCGCCATCAGCGAGATCACCGGATTACGGTCACGCGCATACAGCGCCTCAAGCGAGTGCGCCATTGCGTTGAACCCCGACAGCACGGAGAACCGCGCCGGCATCGAAAGCGTGAGATTGACGTCGTAGATCACGGCCTCGGGCAGGATCTTTGGCGAGGACTGTGTGGTCTTGACGCCGTCCTTTGTCTCGCCGAGCACCGGCGTCATCTCCGAGCCGGCATAGCTGGTCGGCACGACCAGCTGCGGCAGGTCGGTGCGCAGCGCGATCGCCTTGCTGAGGCCGGTGGCAGCACCTGCGCCGATCGCGACGATGCCGTCCGGCTTCAATTCGTCGACCGCCTGCATGGCGCGCTCCGTCACCGCGAGCGGCGTGTGCACGATCGCGCCGCCGAACACGCCGGCCATGCGCAAGCCCGTCAGCGACGCAAGGTCGCCAAGCTCGGCCTGCTGCCGCGGCGTCGCCAGAACCAGCGCGCGGGTAATGCCGAGCCGCTCCAGCTCGTCGGGCAGGCGCTTGATCGTGCCGGAGCCGAACACCACCCGCATCGGGCTCGCCGTATAGGTGAATTCCTGCAAGCCGTCCCTCCGCTCGCACGCCGGGATTGATCGGCGCGCTCGGGAGCCTAGCGCGGATCTGCCGGCGCCGCGACGAGCAATGAGGGCTAGCCGTGCGCGTTGGCCCGCAAGGCGCGCAGGTCCATGTGCCGGTTGACGTCCTTGTAGAGGAGATAGCGGAATCGGCCGGGGCCGCCGGCATAGCAGGCCTGCGGGCAGAAGGCGCGCAGCCACATATAGTCGCCGGCCTCGACCTCGACCCAGTCCTGGTTGAGCCGGTAGACCGCCTTGCCTTCGAGAACGTACAGCCCGTGTTCCATGACATGGGTTTCCGCGAACGGGATCGACGCGCCGGGCTCGAAGGTGACGATGGTGATGTGCATGTCATGCCGGAGATCGGCCGGATCGACAAACCGCGTCGTTGCCCAGCGTCCATCGGTGCCCGGCATCGGCGCGGGCGTGACATCAGCGTCGTTGGTCACGACCGGATCGGGCAGCACGAGATCAGGCACGCGCTGATAGAGTTTTCTGATCCAGTGGAAATGTGCCGCGCCCGCACCGCGGTTGCGCACGCTCCATGAGGAGCCGGGCGGAATATAGGCAAAGCCGCCGGCGCGCATCACATGCTCCTTGCCTGCAAGCTTGAGTGTCAGCTCGCCACCGACCACGAACAGCGCGCCTTCGGCGTCCGCATCGGGCTCGGGCTGCTCGCTGCCACCGCCGGCGGAAAGCTCGACAAGATAATGCGAAAAGGTTTCGGCAAAACCGGACAGTGGGCGCGCCAGCACCCAGACGCGCGTATGCTCCCAATGCGGCAAATAGCTGGAGACGATGTCGCGGATCACGCCCTTGGGGATCACCGCATAGGCTTCGGTGAACACCGCCCGCCCCGTCAGGAGCTCGGTCTGGGCGGGGTGTCCTGCTGGCGGCACATGATAGGATGACATTGCCTTTGCCTCTTTGAGATCACGCGGCATTGGGCGCGAGCGCGAGCCAGTCTGCTTCCGCAAGCCTGACCTCCTCGAGATTGTCGCCGGGACCTCCGCGGTCGACAACCAGGAACGGGCTCAAATCCGTCAGCACCAGCAGCGGATGATGCCAGGTATTGCGCGCGTAGTTCGCGCCTTGCTGCCCTGTCGCGGCGAACGCCCGGTAGCTCGCGGGCGCGCGCGGATCATCGCACACCACGACCAGCCATGGCTTCTCGTTCAAGGGCATGAACAGCTGGCTGCCGAGCGGATGGCGTTCCATCAGCTTGATCAGGATCGGGCTCGGGCGGATCGAACCATCGAACAGGCTGATATTGACCGCACCGCCCTCCGCCGCCACGTCGATCTGCGCGAGGTCGTCGAAACGCTGTGCGAAGCCGTCGTTGATCGACTTCGGCTTCGCATCCTTGGTCTCTATCACCTCGCCGAACGGCGCGAAGGCCGCTTTGGTCAGGGGTGCAATCGGTAGCGTCAACATGTCCTGTCTATCCGGTCAGCCGCGGCGCGTCGATGAATGCGCCCCGGCTGACATTTACGAGGCCGCGGCCGACGGCGCCAGCCTGCCTTCCGCCGCACCGGCGGGATCGATCTCGCCGTTGAGCACGCGATGGGCCCGCTCGCGGTCAATGTCGCCTTCCCAGGAGGCAATCGCAACGGTCGCGACGCAATTGCCGATGTAGTTGCCGAGCGCGCGCGCGATCCCCATGAACCAGTCGATGGAAAGGATCAGCACCAGGCCGATCGCGGGAATGGCAGGCAGCGCCGCCAGCGTCGCGGCCAGCACGACGATGGCTGAGCCGGGCACGCCGTGTGCGCCCTTCGAGGTCAACAACGCCACGCCCAGGATCGCCAAGAGGTCGCCAGTTGCAAGCGGCGTATTGGTGGCCTGCGCGATGAACACGGCCGCGAGCGTGAGATAAATCGAGAACGCATCGAGGTTGAAGGAGTAGCCGGTCGGGATCACCAGACCAACTGTGGAGTCCTTGATGCCGAGCAGTTCCAGCTTGCGCATGGTCTGCGGCAGCACGCTGTCGCCCGCCGCCGTGCCGAGCACGATGGTCAGTTCCTCGCGCAAATAGCGCAGGAGTTTCAGCAGGCTGAAGCCGAACAGCCGCATGATGCCGCCCAGCACCACAAAGACGAACAGGAACACAGACACATAGAAC
>Ga0081540_1004784_pt1 | contig 10207 bp, 9 predicted proteins | sample TabmetS2T1R1_FD_71024 | JGI IMG/M metagenome (GOLD analysis project Ga0081540, IMG submission 71024) | Tabebuia heterophylla rhizosphere microbial communities from the University of Puerto Rico - S2T1R1 | ecosystem: Host-associated > Plants > Roots > Rhizosphere ... | reverse complement strand
TGCCGCCTCGCCCTGGTCTCCGCCGCCTATATTTTAGGCAATCGTACGAATGCGAGAGGTTCGCAAGGCATGTGCGGTTACGCCATAAGCGCCTGAAATTATGTATCTATCTTTAAACCTCGCCCGATCGGGCCATTGTGCACAATGGCATATCGCTTGCTTCAATCCCGGTAACCATTGCCCGCCGGAGTTTTGCTTGCCATGAGGCCTCACGCGCCCGAAACAATTGCCGCCATCGTCGCCGCACACCGCGCCGGCACCGTGACGCCGGCCCAGACCGTCGCGCGCAGCTATCAGCGCATCCGCGACCACAACGATCCAGCCGTCTTCATCAGCCTGCGCGAGGAGAAGGCGGCGCTCGCCGAGGCCGAAGCGCTGGCCTCGAAGGATGCGGCGTCGCTTTCGTTGTTCGGCGTGCCGGTTGCGGTGAAGGACAATATCGACGCGCTGGGATTGCCGACCACGGCCGCCTGCCCGGCCTTCTCCTATTCGCCGGCGCAGGATTCGACGGCCGTGGCAAAGCTGCGCGCGGCCGGCGCCATCATCATCGGCAAGACCAATCTCGACCAGTTCGCGACCGGTCTGGTCGGCGTCCGCTCGCCCTACGGCATTCCCGTCAATCCGATCCGCGGCGATCTCGTTCCTGGCGGATCGAGTTCGGGATCGGCGGTTGCGGTTTCCGCCGGCCTGGTGCCGCTCGCGCTCGGTACCGATACCGCCGGAAGCGGCCGTGTGCCGGCGATGCTCAACAATATCGTCGGCTTGAAGCCGAGCCTCGGGCTGATCTCCAACGCCGGACTTGTTCCGGCCTGCCGGACGCTGGATTGCATCTCGGTGTTCTCGCTCACCGTCGACGATGCGATGACGGCGCTGGCGGCGATGGCCGGCCCCGATGGCGCCGATCCGTTCTCGCGCGACCGGCCGCTCGGCGCGATATCGGCGTTTCCCGAAAAGCTCCGGCTCGGCGTTCCCCGCAACGGCCAACTGATCTTCTTCGGCGACCGCGCGGCGGAAAAAGCCTATGGCGAAGCGCTCAAGCGCTGGACATCACTCGGCGCCACGCTGATCGAATTCGACCTCGAACCGTTTTATGAGACCGCGCGGCTGCTCTATGAAGGACCGTGGGTCGCCGAACGCTATCTGGTGGTCCGCGACCTGCTGGCGTCATCGCCGGATGCGATCCATCCGGTTACCCGCGAGATCACCGCGGCCGGCGCGCGGCTGACGGCGACGTACACCTTCGCCTCGCTCTATCGCCTGCAGGCGCTGCGGCGCGCGGCCGAGCGAAGCTTTACCCATTTCGACGCGATGGTGCTGCCGACCGCGCCAACCGCCTATTCGACCGCGCAGGTGCTCGCCAATCCGATCGAGCTCAACTCAAGGCTCGGCACCTATACCAACTTTGTGAATCTGCTCGACCTCTGCGGCCTCGCGCTGCCGGCGGCGATGCGCGCGGACGGCATTCCATTCGGTATCACGCTGCTGGCGCCCGCGGGACGTGACGCGCAGCTCGCCAGCATCGGGCGGATTTTCCACGCCGACACCAAACTGACGACGGGAGCCAAGGGTCTGGCGCAGCCTCCGCTCGCCCCGTTGTCGACTGGCGCGAGCGCGGACGAAATCACCATCGCAGTGGTCGGCGCACATCTTTCCGGCATGGCGCTCAACGGCGAATTGCAGGTGCTGGGCGGGCGCCTGCTCGAAGCGACCGCGACCGCGCCGGACTACAAGCTCTACGCGCTCGACACCACGCCGCCAAAACCCGGCATGCTGCGCGTCGACGCGGGCGCAGGACATTCGATCAAGCTTGAGCTGTGGGCGCTGTCAGCGGCGGCGTTCGGCAAATTCGTCGCCGCAATCCCGCCGCCGCTCGGCATCGGCACGATAAGGCTGGCCGATGGCCGCGGCGTGAAGGGTTTTCTCGTGGAGCCCGCCGCCATCAACGGCGCGCGCGATATTTCCGCATTCGGCGGCTGGCGCGCGTTCATGGCGGAGAAAGCGGTCTAGTTCGTCATTGCGAGGAGCGAAGCGACGAAGCAATCCATCCTTCCGCGTGCGTGGAGCGATGGATTGCTTCGCTGCGCTCGCAATGACGGAAGCTTACACCGACACCGCGTAGATCTCATACTCCCCGCGCACCAGCGTGATATGCGCGCGCATCGCGGCCGCCGCACCATTTCTGTCGCCGCGCATGATGGCGACCACGACCCGGTCGTGTTCAGCGTGCGATTTCGCCAGCCGGCCGAGATTGCGGAATTGGGCGCGGCGGAACGGCTGCACCCGCACCCGCGTCGCCAGCGTCATCTCGGCGATATAGCTGTTCTGCGAACCGGCATAGATCGCATTGTGGAAGCGCTCGTTGACTTCATGAAAGCGATCGGGATTGCCGGCATGGCTCAGGACCCGCAACTCCTCATGGATCGCCTCCAGCTTCTGACGATCGGCCGCCGGCATCCGTTCGGCGGCGAGCCCCGCGCACAGCGCTTCCAGTTCGGCCATCGCCTCGAACATTTCGGTCAACCGGCCGAGCGACGGCTGCGCCACCACGGCGCCGCGATGGGCACGGGCTTCCACCAGGCCGCTCGCCACCAGCTGGCGCAGCGCCTCGCGCACCGGCGTGCGCGACACCGAAAAGCGCCGCGCAATATCAGTCTCGTCAAGCGCCGATCCCGGCGGCAGCACGCCGCGCACGATCGCGTCGGCAAGCTGCAGCCGCAATTCCTCCGCGCGCGTGACCTTGTCCTGTCGCAGCAAGGGGCGATCGACGCGCCGGACCGACGTCTCCACAGCTTGCGGTGCGCGCGCCGGAAGATCGTCAAGGCTCATGTCATGTGACCCTGCGGCTCGTCGATCACGCTGACATGGGCCGCGACGATCCGCCAGCCTTCAGGAAAGCGCACCCAGGTCTGCATCTGGCGCCCTACTTTGCCCGGCACGGTGTCGCGATAGAACAGCGTCGAGGCGACCGCGGTGTCGCGGCCATAGGTCGTGATCACGGTCTTCTCGGTTCGTCGCATCAGGCCAACCGGCGAGCGCGCGGCGCGGAACGCCATGATCTGCTCGTAACCGTAGAGGTTCTCGCCGATGCCATAGCGCAGCGTGCGGCTATCGTTGCGGAACAATTCGTCGAGGACGGCGACATCGTTCGACACTAGCGCCCGTTCGTAACGTGCAAATTGCGCGGTTACTTCGGCGAGCACGTCGGGAAGATCGATCTCCATCGCTAAAGTCCTCTCGGGAGCGGCGCGCTTGCGACGCCGGCGCGTTCCAGCGCATGCGCAACACGCAGCGCGATATCTTCCCGCCAGGGAGCGGCGATGATCTGCACGCCGATCGGCATCGGCACCAGCGGAACAGGCACCGCGACCACGGGCAGGCCGATGAAGGAAATCGGCTGGGTATGGATGCCGATATTGGCGCGCACCGGCAGTTCGACGCCGTCGAGCACAAAGTTCACCTGCCCGAGTCTCGGCGCGATGCATGGCGTGGCGGGCGCGATGATCACGTCGACCGACTGGAACAGCTCCAGCACCCTGGCGCGATACCAGCGGCGGAATTTCTGCGCGCGATCGACCAGCGACGCCGGGACCATGGCGCCCGCGATCAGGCGGTCGCGCACCGCCGGATCGAAATCGTTCGGGCGCTTGCGTAGGCGATCGAGATGCAGCGAGGCGCCCTCGGTGGTGGTGATGACGTACGCCGCGGCGCGGGCGCGGGCGGCTTCAGGGATTTCGACCGTCGTCGTGGCATTCAGCGCCTTCGCGACGCGCGCGACTGCTTCCACCGCCTCGGGGAAAACATTCTTCTGGAAATAGCCGCCGGCGATTGCGACTCGCAGACCGGAGATCCCCTCCGCGAGCAGTTGCGAGACCGGTTCAACCGGCCGCGTCGTGCAGGCAGCGTCATCGGCGTCCGGCCCCTGCATCGCGTCATAGGCCAGCGCGAGATCGCTGACACAGCGTGCGAGCGGACCGAGATGATCGAGGCTTGCGACGAACGGAAACGAGCGCGCCCGCGACAGCCGGCCATAGGTCGGCTTCAGCCCAAACACGCCGCAGAATGACGACGGCACGCGGATCGAGCCGTTGGTGTCGGAGCCCAGCGCGATCGGGACCAGGCCGCCGCCGACCGCACTGCCCGAGCCGCCCGAGGAGCCGCCGGTCATCCGCGTCGTATCATGCGGATTGCGCGACGGGCCGTCATGCACGTTCTCGCCGGTGAAATCATAGGCGTATTCGCCCATGTTGAGAGCGCCGACCAGCACTGCGCCGGCCGCTTCCATCCGCTCGATCAGCGTGGCGTCGCGCGGCGCGCTCGCGAGATCGCGGTTGATCTTCGATCCGGCGCGCGTTGCGAGGCCTTCAACGTCGAACAGGTTCTTCACCGCGAACGGCACGCCGGCGAGCGGGCCGACCTTTTGACCCGCGGCAATCGCCGCGTCGACGGCGCGAGCCTTGGCGCGGGCGCGATCGGCGGTGACATCAGTGAAGGAATTCAGCACAGAATCATGTTTGGCGATCCGCACCAGTGCGGCCTCGGTCGCTGCGAGGGCGGAAAGTTCGCCGCTGGCGACAGCTTGCGTGATTTCATGGGCCGGCAGCCCGTCAGTGTTCACGGTCATGGCGCTATCACGCAGTGTAGACACTGGCCGGCTCGGTTTCGTCCGGCAGCGCGAATTCATCAACCAACCGCGCCAGCCGCAGCGACACTTCGAGATTGGCCCGCACCGCGGGACGCCAGGCATCTTCGATAGGCAGCGCCAGCGCCTTGGCGACGGCATCGATATAATCGTCGAGGGGTTCGGCAGCCATTTTGCTCTCACTCAATCTACTGATGGACCGGCAGCGGCGGATGCGGGATCGCCGTCAGCAGTTCCCTGGTGTAAGCGTCCTGCGGATCGCCGAGCACGCGTTCGGATGGACCCTGCTCGACGATTCGCCCGCTGCGCATCACGATGACACGATCACATAACAAACGCACCACATTCAGATCGTGCGACACAAACAAATAGCTCATGCCCATCGACGTCTTGAGATCCTGTAGCAGATTGAGCACAACGGCCTGAACGGAGACGTCGAGTGCGGCGGTCGGCTCGTCGAGGATCACGAGCTTTGGATGCAACGCAATGGCGCGCGCGATGCCGACGCGCGCTTTCTGCCCGCCGGATAATTGGTGTGGGAACCGATCGAGCAGATTGATTGGAAGGCCGACTAGGCCGGCGAGTTCCTCGCAGCGGGCGCGCAGCGCGTCGCGACCCCCGACCTCGCCGAGTTGCAGAATCGGATCGGCAATCGCCCGCGTCGCGGTGAAACGCGGATTGAGGCTGTCGGTCGGGTCCTGGAACACCATCTGGATGCTCTTGCGCAACGGCAGCCGCGCAAATGCCTGCGGCATGATGGCGCCGATCTCGTCGCCATCGAACATGATGCGGCCTGAGGTCTGATCCAGCAGCCGCATCACCATCATCGACGTGGTCGATTTGCCACAGCCGGATTCGCCGACCAGGCCGACGCTCTCGCCATGGCCGACGGTGAAGCTGATGCCGTCGACGGCGCGGAATATTTCGGCCTCGACCGGCGGCTTGCGCGAGAACAGTTTTGTGAGGAGAGCGCTTGCGCCCTGGCGCGGATACTCCTTGACGAGCTTTTCGACGAGGAGGAGAGGCTTTTCGTTCTCGTCACCCCCGGGCTTGACCCGGGGGTCCATCGCTGAAGAGGAGTCTTTCGAAAGTGGATGGATGGCCGGGTCAAGCCCGGCCATGACGGTGGTGCCCTCCTCCTCCGGCAGCAGATCGCGCAACGACACGCCGAGCCGCGGCGTCGCGCGCATCAGCTTGCGTGTATAGGGGTGCTCGGGCCTGGCAAAAATATCGGCCGACTTCGCGGTCTCGACTACCCGGCCCTTTTCCATCACGACGACGCGGTCGCAATAGGCCGCAGCTAATCCGAGATCGTGCGTGATCAGGATCGTCGACATGCTCCGCCGTTTGGTCAACTCGACGATCAGATCCATCACCGCCTTTTGCGTGGTGACGTCGAGGCCGGTGGTGGGCTCGTCCGCGATCAGGAGCTGCGGATTGCAGGCCAGCGCCAGCGCGATCACGACGCGTTGGCACATGCCTCCTGACAATTCGAACGGATAGGCGTGATAGCGTTCGCGCGGCCGCGCGATCTTGACCTGTTCCAGCGCCTCGATCGCCTTTTCGCCGCGGCCGCCGACCTGCGGCTGCTGCACGTGCTGGCGCAGCACGTCCTCGATCTGGTCGCCGACTTTCCGGATCGGGTTGAGGGCGGCGCGCGGGTTCTGGAAGATCATCGAGATTTCACGGCCGCGCAGATCGCGCATCTCGCGTTCGGTCGCCGCCTTGACGTCGATGCCGGAGAACATCACCGAACCCTCGGCGATCTTGCCGGCGCGGTCGAGGATCCGCATCACGGCATATGACGTCACCGACTTGCCGGAGCCGGATTCGCCGACGATGCCGAGCGTCTCGCCCTTGGCGACGGAGATGTTGACGTGCTGCACCGCCTTGACGATGCCGCGCCGGGTCGAGAATTCGACGGTGAGGTCGCTGACGTCGAGCAGCGGCCGCGCGGTCATGGATGCTCCACTTTCAGGCTGTCATGCGCGGGCTTGACCCGCGCATCCATCAAAGAGTCAAACCTGCGCTTCGCGCGATGGATTGCCGGGTCAAGCCCGGCAATGACGAGGATACATGACGCCACACCCATCACGTCCTCCGCTGCGGATCGACGATGTCGCGCAGGCCGTCGCCGAGCAGGTTGAAGCAGAACACCGCGATCATCAGCGCCAGCCCCGGGAACAGCGCGATCCACCATTCGCCAGACACCATGAAGCCTGCGCCTTCGGCGACCATGATGCCCCATTCCGCCGTCGGCGGACGGACGCCGAGGCCGATGAAGGAGAGGCCGGCGGCGTTGAGGATGGCGTAGCCCATGGTCAGCGACATCTGCACGATCATGATCGGCATGATGTTGGGAAGAATATGCACCAACAGTATCCGCATTTCGCCGTTGCCCGACAGCCGCGCCGCCTGCACGAAGCCGGCGTTGCGGCGGACATTGGCTTCCGCGCGGGCAACGCGCGCATAAAGCGGAAAGTTCACGATCGCGGTGGCGATGATGATGTTCTGCACGGTGTTGCCGAGCGCGGCCACGATGCCCATTGCCAGCACGAACAGCGGAAACGCCATGATGGTATCGGCGATGCGCCCGACGATGCGATCGGTCCAACCACCGAAATAGCCGGCGGCGATACCCGCAAGGCCGCCCATCAGGAACACCAGCGCCACCGAAGAAATCGCAATGAAGGTGTCGAGCCTTGTCGCGACGACGACGCGGCTGAAGATATCGCGGCCCAATTGATCGGTGCCGAACCAGTGCGCCGCCGAGGGCGGCTTCAGGGCGGACGCGGTATCGCTGGCGAGTGGATCGTAAGGGACGATGAAGGGGCCGAAGATCGCGGCGAACAGGATGACGATCAAGAGGCCGAAGGCAAAGGCGGTGACGCGGTTCTCGCCGAGCACGTAACGGGTATGTTCAAAGATCGCTGCAAGGCCCGAGCTGCGCGCGGGACCGGCGGGTTCGACGGCAGGCAGAACAGCACTCATCTTTCCAACCTCACCCTTGCCTCATCCTTGCCTCACCCTTCAAGCCGGACTCGCGGATCGATCACGCCGTAGAGAATGTCGATGACCAGATTGAGCAGCACGTACATGACCGCCATGGTCAGCACGAAGCCCTGCACCGGCGCGAAGTCCGAGGAGATCAGCGCTTCCACCGCGTAGGAGCCGATGCCGGGCCAGGCGAATACCTTTTCGACCAGCACGTTGGCCCCTAGCAGGAACGAGAACACCATGCTGAGCGTGGTGATGACCGGCAGCATGGCGTTGCGAAACGCGTAGGTGACGATCACGGTCGACGGCGATAGCCCGCTGGCGCGCGCGGTACGGACGAAGTCGGATGCCAGCACCGCCAGCATCGAGGCCCGCGTCATGCGTGCGATCGGCGCCAGCGAGAATATCGCAAGCGTCGCCGCCGGCAGGATCAACTGGCTCAATGCGGAACGGAACGCCTCGAAATCGCGCGCGATCAGGGTGTCGATCAGATAGAAGCCGGTGATTGTCGGCGGCGTGCTGTAGAACACGTCGAGCCGGCCGAGCGGCGCCGGCGACCAGCCGAGGCGGAAATAGAACACGTAGACCAGCACCAGACCCGTGAAGAACACCGGCAGCGAGACGCCGGCGGTGGTGGTCACGCGGCAGAGATGATCGATCCACGAGCCCGGCCGGGTGGCGGCAAGCACACCAAGCGGGATCGCGATCATGATCGAGACGAACAGGCCGAGCAGCGTCAGCTCGGCCGAGGCCGGCAGGCGGTTGCGGATTTCGGCGGCGACCGGCTGGCCTGTGGTCAGCGAATTGCCGAGATCGCCATGCGCGAGATCGCTGGTGTAGCGGATGAACTGCTCGATCAGCGGCTTGTCGAAGCCGAGCTTCTTGCGGATCTGCTCGACCGCTTCCTTGGTCGCGGCGGGGCCCGCGAAATACGCCGCCGGATCGCCCGGCAACGCGCGTGTCAGCAGGAAGGTGACGATGACCACCCCGATCAGCGAGGGGATCGCGAACATCAGCCGCTTGCCGATCATGGTCAGCATGGCGAGCTCCCGATTTGTATGCGCGATCGCGCTACAGGCCGCGCTGCGCTCCCTCCCCCCTTGCGGGGGAGGGCTGGGGAGAGGGGTAGCCCCAGGCAAGGTCGGAGTTCGTGGCCACCCCTCTCCCCGCCCTCGAGAGCGAGCTTCGCTCGCCTCGGACCCCGCAAGGGGGGATGGAGTGAGAGAGCGATGGCCGCCTCACTCCCATCAACGACAAAAGCCGATGCGTCCCGCCCGGCGACCATTGCATCACCCCTTCACCATCGCGCGGTAATCCAGCCGGCGGTGGAACCAGTACTGATAGCCCGAGATGTTCTTCTGCATCGCGACGTTGACGAAGGGCTGATACAGCGGGATGCGCGGGACGTCGGCGAAGGCGAGATCGACGAAGCCTTTGACGTCCTTGTCGTAGGCCGCCGTGTCACCGGTCGCGGCGGCCGTGCGCGCGCCGTCGATCAGCTTGTCCATCTCCGGCGACTTGTAGCTCATGGTGTTGAAGACGGAATTGTTGCCGTGATAGCACCAGTAGAAGAAGTATTCGGGGTAATCGAGCCAGCCCGAGAACACGTTGGTGTAGAGCGGCATCTCCTTCTTGTTCAGCTCGGTGCGCCAGTTGGCGCCGGGCACCTTGTTGATCGTGGTCTTGATGCCGAGCTGGGCGAGCGACTCCTGCACCAGGATGCAGAGCGGTTCGTTCACGCCAGCAAAGTTCAGGTCGAACGAGATCGTCGTCTCGAAGCCGTTGGCGTAGCCGGCTTCCGCGAGCAGCGCCTTGGCCTTGGCCATGTCGGTGGAATATTTGGTCGGTTGCGGCCACGCGACCTCGGTCGCCTTGTCCGCAGCCGCGCCGAACATTGGATTGGCGAGCCCGAACAGCACCGCGTCCATGATCTTCTGATACGGCATCGCATAGGCCATCGCCTGACGAACCTTGGGATTGTCGAACGGCGGCTTGGTGACGTTCATGCCGATATACTGGATGCCGTTGGAGAACGGCAACGACACCACGTTGAGCTTGCCGTTGGCCTTCATCTCCTGAAAATCCTTGAAAGGTAGTTCGTAGGAGATATCGGCGTCGCCGCGCTCCAGCAGCGCGCGGCGGTTACCGGCCTGCGGCACCATGCGCCAGATCACGCGCCTGATCTTCGGCAAGGGGCCACCGACCCACGCGTCGTTGCGCTCCATGATCACCTCGGTGCCGGCGGTCCATTTCGTCAGCTTGTAGGCGCCGGAGCCCGCGGTCTGCTGCTTGGTGTACTCAAGCCCCCAGGGATCCTTCTCGCTGGCGTTCTTCTTCACCAGCTCCGAGTTGACGATGCAGGGCACGATGACGGCGAGATCGGGAACGGTCAGCCGGTCCTTTTTGGCAAAATCCACTCGCACCGTGTTGTCGTCGACAATGACGAACTGCTCGGCCTTGGTCAGCGAGCCCGCGCTCATCTGGAAGGTCGGGAAGCCGCCGACGCTGACGGCGCGGTCGAGCGACCATTTGACGTCCTTGGCGGTGACCGGCGTGCCGTCGTGGAATTTG
>Ga0081540_1004783_pt1 | contig 10208 bp, 7 predicted proteins | sample TabmetS2T1R1_FD_71024 | JGI IMG/M metagenome (GOLD analysis project Ga0081540, IMG submission 71024) | Tabebuia heterophylla rhizosphere microbial communities from the University of Puerto Rico - S2T1R1 | ecosystem: Host-associated > Plants > Roots > Rhizosphere ... | reverse complement strand
TTCAAGGACTGCTACGCCGACACGGCGCTTTGTGGCGGCCGCATCGGAACCGTTTGCGGATTGGAATTTTTCGGCGCCGATCACGTGCTCTTTGCCTCGGACGCGCCGTTCGGCCCGCAGGGCGGCGCAAGTTACGTCCGCGAGACCATGAAGGTGATTGCCGCGCTCGATATCGCCGAATCCGACAAGGAGAAGATTTGCCATCGCAATGCGCAGGCGCTGTTCAAGCTGCCATGACGGCGCGGCGGCTTTACCGGTCTTTACGGCATCGGTTAAGGTTGCATCCTCAATGAGACGCCGAGCGCAGCGCTCGGCCTATTTCATCGGAAGCTGCGGTGACGGTCCTCGCCAAGCCTGCCGAAGCGACAGCCGCGAATATGATCTCGATTGCCGGGATCGAGCTCGAGATGCTCGAGCGCGGGGGCGGCGCGCCGATCCTCTATCTGCACGGCGGCGCGGGCATCGCGCCGGATCTTGCCTTCATCGACCTGCTCGCGCGGGGGCGGCGCGTCATCGCGCCGTCGCATCCCGGATTTGGCAAATCGTCGCTGCCGGACTGGCTCGACAGCGTCGATGACATCGCGCACGTGTATCTCGAATTGCTGGATCGACTGGCGTTGACGCGAACCGACGTCATCGGGTTGGCGCTCGGCGGATGGATCGCCGCCGAGCTCGCAACCAAGGTGCCGGAACGGATCGATCACCTCGTGCTGATCGCTCCGGTGGGCGTGAAGACCGGCCGCGCGGACCAGCTCGACATTCCCGACATCTTCGCGATGCCGCGCGATAAGCTCGATCGGCTGCGCTTCCACGATCCCGCGCGGAACGCGCTCGACCTCGCGGCCATGCCGGACGAGGAGCTTTATATCGTCGCGCGCAACCGCGAGACGCTGGCGCTGCTGACCTGGGAGCCGTACATGCACAACCCCAAGCTCAAGCATCGCCTGCACCGGGTCAACGTTCCCACCCTGTTTCTGCGCGGGGCGAGCGACGGCATCGTCTGTGCCGAATACCTAGAGCGCTACGCCGCGCTCATTCCCAAGGCTTGGACCGACACCATCGACGAGGCGGGACATTTGCCGCAGGTCGAACAGCCCGGCACCACGGCGGCAAAGGTGCTGCATTTCCTGGAGGGGGACAAAGCGGCGCAGGCCTCGGGAGCACGGCCATGAAAGCGTGGCACTTCAGCGAGAACGCCTATCCCTATCTGCCGCCCGCCGACCAATACGAATCGATCCGCGTCTCCCTGCCCAGTCGTTTTTATGATCCGAAGAAGGGGGCGGCGCTCTATGACCGTTACATCGACGAATGGTTGGTGGCCGAGGATGAAGGCGTGGAGATCATGCTCAACGAGCATCACCAGACCGCGACCTGCGTCGATCCGGCCGCGCCATTGGTGCTCGCGGCGCTGGCGCGGCTGACCCAGCGCGCGCGGCTGCTGATCCTGGGAAATCCTGTCGCCAACCGCCGCCAGCCCGTGCGCGTCGCCGAAGAGATGGCCATGGTGGACGTGCTGTCGAAAGGGCGCCTCGAATGCGGTTTCGTGCGTGGGGTGCCGTATGAGGTGCTGCCGGCGAACAGCAATCCCGTGCGCATGAACGAGCGGCAATGGGAGGCCATGGACCTCATCGTCAAGGCCTGGACCAGCCACGATGGCCCGGTCAGCCATGAAGGGCGGTTCTTTCACCACCGCAACATCAACATTTGGCCGCGCCCGTACCAGCAACCGCATCCGCCCATCTGGGTATCGACGACCACGCCGGGCGGCGCCGCGCGCGTCGGCGCGCGCGGCTATGTGCAAGCGACGTTCCTCACCGGATACCGCGGCACGCCGGCGATCTACGCGTCCTACCGCAAGGGCTGGCGCGAGGCCGGCCGCGGCCACGAGGTGCCGGTCCACCGGCTCGCCTACGCGGCGCTGCTCTATGCAGCGGAAAGCGAGGCCGAGGCGCGCGCGGGCGCCGAGAAGCTCCTCTGGTACGTCAGGGCGAACAAGGTGCCGCTGCATTTTTGCTATCCGCCAGGTTACGTGCCGACGGCGGTGCATGCGCAGATCCTGCGCGGGGCGGCGGTCGACCAGCATGCGGCGAACAAGGCCAATGCAACCGTCGAGAACGCGATCGAGGCCGGCATCATGTTTGCCGGCACGCCGGATCAGGTCTTCCGCCAGATTGAGAAGATGTACAATGACGTCGGCGGGTTCGGACATCTCTTGATCATGGGACAAGCCGGATTTCTCGAGCATGCGGAGACCGTGCGCGGCATCAAGACCTTCGCGCGCGAAGTCTATCCTCGGCTCAAGGAGGCGTTTCCCGATACGGCGATTTCGGGCCTGCGCGAACAAACGCCGGGCGCGCGGGTGACGGCGTAGGGCGCGCGCGCGAGAATCGTGGTTTCGAGGCTGCTCACTATCAATGGTAGGGGAGAGAAGCCGGACCGATTGCCGGGATACCTTACACCCACCTTACCGAGCAACGGCGGACTTGCGGCTGGGTAACAATACCCGCATATGGTGCCCGTCGACCGGAAACCGGGCCAGCGAGGTGTTGGGGGGTCACTCCGGATCGTAATGCGAGGGTGACGGCCCAGGCGGCGCTTTAACTATGCGGCCAAAAGGCTTTCTTGGCATTTGCCGCGGTGAGCTTTTTCAGTATCGCGCCGGCAAAATCTATTGCGTGGCCGGTGCCGTTCACCCAAGCATAGCATGTTTGTGGTAGGAAGAACGCCACTCGGATATATAAGCAATAACGGCGTCGCCCCGAGGTTGGAAACAGGTGTCCAGCGATCTCAATCGCCCGCAGTCACGGGCGCGCGCGCTGCCTGCTCGCGTGCAGGTGCTCATCGTCGTCGTCTTGGTGTTCGCCGCTGGCGCCGGGGTTTGGGTGGCCAAATCGCGCACCAACAGCGATGTGCGGGACCCGGACAGGGCGGCGCTGAGCCCGTCCAAGAAAGGTCCCGGGGTGTTCTATCCGACCACGGCGCAGTGGGCGACGCTGACGGTCGAGCCGGTGCAGCAGCGGTTGTTCCGCTCCGAACACGTCACCGAGGGCAAGATCGCGGTCGACGAGGACCGGTCCACCCCGATCTTTTCGCCCTATGCCGGCAGGGTGCTCAAGCTGTTCGTCAAGCCCGGCGATACCGTAACGGTCGGGCAGCCGCTGTTCACGGTGCAAGCCGCCGACATGGTGCAGGCGCAGAACGATTTCATCTCGGCGGCGACGGCGCTGAACAAGGCGCGCTCGGCGCAAAACCTGGCCGAGATCATCGATAAGCGTCAGCGCCTCCTTTACGAGGGCAAGGCGGTACCGCTCAAGGAGGTGCAAAACGCGCGTGCCGCGCTCGATGCCGCCGAGAACGACGTGCGCTCGGGCGAGGTGGCGCTGGAGGCGGCGCGCAACCGGCTGCGCATTCTCGGCAAGACCGACCAGGAGATCACCGACTTCCAGGAAAAGGGCACGATCGATCCGTCCACGCTGATCACCGCCCCGATCGCGGGAACCATTGTGCAACGCAAGGTCGGACCGGGCCAATACGTCGGCAGCGGACAAACCGATCCTGTGTTCATCATCGGCGACTTGTCGACTGTGTGGGTCGTCGCCTACATCCGCGAGACCGAGGCGCCGATGGTGCACGCCGGCCAGCAGATCTATTTCACTGTGCTCGCCTACCCGGACCGCGCATTCCCCGCCACCATCTCCTATGTGGCCGCGGCGCTCGACCCGACCACTCGGCGGCTGCTGGTGCGTGCGACCGTCAATAACGCCGAAGGAATGCTCAAGCCGGAAATGTTCGCGAGCGTGAAGATCCTCACCGGCGAAGGCGACAAGGCGGTCGCGGTGCCGCGTGATGCCATCATCTACGAGGGGGATACCGCCCGCGTCTGGGTGGTGCGCGAGAAAGACGATGAAAAGGCCATCGAGCTGCGGCGCATCAAAGTCGGGTTGACCAACGGCAACATGGTCGAGGCGCTCAAGGGGCTCGCTCCGGGTGACCGCGTGGTCACCAAAGGAAGTCTCTTCATCGACCGCGTGGCATCGAGCGCCGAGGCGGTCCCGAAAGCGCCGCCATGAACGGGATCGTCGCCTTCTCGCTCAGGCGTCGCGTCCTGATGGTCCTGTTGTTCGTGGTCATCCTCTTGGGCGGCGTCATTGCCTTCCGCGAGCTCAACATCGAGGCCTATCCCGATCCCACCCCGCCGATGGTGGACGTGATAACCCAGAGTCCCGGCTTATCGGCCGAAGAAATCGAGCGCTACATCACGATCCCGATCGAGACGCAGCTCGCCGCGATGCGCAACCTCACCTCGATCCGCACCATCTCGCTTTATGGGCTTTCCGACGTCAAGCTGCAGTTCTCGTTCGAGTTCACTTACGAGCAGGCGCTGCAGCAGGTTCTCAACCGGCTGCCGCAAGTCCCCCCGCTGCCGAACAACGCACAGCCGCTGATTTCGCCGGTGAGCCCGATCGGAGAAATCTACCGCTACCGGCTCGTCGGTCCTCCCGGCTACAGCGTTCTCGATCTTAAGACGCTGCAAGACTGGGTGCTGCAGCGCCGCTTCCGCGCGGTGCCAGGCGTCATCGACGTCATTGGGTGGGGCGGCAAGACCAAGACCTTCGAGCTCGAGGTCGATTTCAACAAGCTGATCGCTTACGGCCTCACGCTGCCGCAGCTGCTGCAGGTCCTCAACAACAGCAACATCAACGTCGGCGGTAATACCGTCAATATCGGCCCGCAGTCGGCGGTGGTTCGCGGCGTGGGGCTCATCCGCTCGGCGGACGAGCTCAGCAATACGATGCTGACCCAGAGCGGCGGAAATCCGGTCCTTGTGCGGGACGTGGCAACCGTGCATGTCGGTCACAAGCCGCGTCTCGGCATCGCCGGCAAGGACGCCGACGACGATATTGTCGAGGGGATCGTGCTGATGCGTCGCGGCGAGCAGAGCATGACGACGATCAGACGCGTCGAGCGCGAAGTCGAGCGGATCAACAATTCGAACATTCTGCCGCCGGGCGTGCGCATCGAACGCATCTATGACCGCAAAGAGTTGATCGACATCACCACGAGAACGGTCCTGCACAACATGGCGTTCGGCATCTTGCTGATCTTCGCCCTGCAATGGGTGTTTCTCGGCAACTTGCGCAGCGCGCTCATCGTCGCGGCGACCATACCGTTCGCGCTGTTCTTTGCGGTCGGCATCCTCGTGCTGCGGGGCGAGTCGGCAAACCTGCTTTCGGTCGGCGCAATCGACTTCGGTCTGGTGGTCGATGGCACCGTCATCATGGTGGAAAGCATCTATCGGCGGTTGGGGTTGGCGGCCGCAGTGGCTGGCGCGGCAACCGTTGCCGAAGGACTTTCGGGCAAGCTCTCCGCGATCTTTCTTGCCGCATCCGACGTCAACCGCTCCATCTTCTTTGCCGCCGGAATCATCATCGCAGGCTTCCTCCCGCTGTTCACGCTCAGCGGCGTCGAGGGGCACATCTTTGCGCCGATGGCGAAGACCTACGCCTACGCGCTCGCCGGTGGGCTGCTCGCCACCTTCACCGTAACCCCCGCGCTCAGTGCGATGCTGCTGCCTGAGCACGTCACCGAGACCGAAACCCGAGTGGTGCGCGTCTTGCATCGCGTGTATGCGCCGACGTTGCGTCTCGCGGTCGGCAATCGCGTGCTGACCATGGCCGGCGCAATTGCGGTGCTGCTGCTCGCGGCTCTGGCCATCCGCTCGCTCGGGCTCGAATTCCTGCCCAAGCTTGAAGAGGGCAATCTGTGGATCCGGGCGACGATGCCGTCGACGATCTCGCTGGAAGAGGGCAACGGCTACGTCAATCGGATCCGCAACGTGATCGGCAGCTTTCCCGAAGTCGAAGCAGTTGTCTCGCAGCACGGGCGGCCGGACGACGGCACCGATGCCGCCGGCTTCTTCAACGCGGAATTCTTCGCGCCCTTGAAGCCGATGAGCCAGTGGCGCGCGGGTTTGGACAAGGAGGCGCTCACGATCCAGATCCTGCGCAAGCTCGAGACCGATTTTCCCGGCGTTGAATTCAACTTCTCGCAATATCTGCAGGACAACGTCGCCGAGGCGGTATCGGGCGTCAAAGGTGAGAATTCGATCAAGCTGTTTGGCAACGATCTGCAGGCGCTGACCGACACCGCCAATAGGATCAAGGCGGTGCTCGCCACGGTGCCCGGCGTCACCGACCTCGCCGTCTTCACGTCGCTCGGCCAGCCGACGGTGCAGATCGAGATCGATCGGGCGCGGGCGGCGCGCTATGGTCTTTCTCCGGGCGACATCAATGCCACCATTCGAACCGCCATCGGCGGCGAATCCGCCGGCGACATTTACGAGCCGGGCAGCGACCGGCACTTCCCCATTGTGGTGCGGCTTGCCCCGCAGTTTCGGCAGAACCCGGAAGCGATCCAAAACCTGCGCATCGGCGCGCAGGGGCCGAACGGCATCACGCAGATTCCGCTCAACGAAGTCGCCAACGTCAAGCTCGTGTCCGGCCCCTCTTATATCTATCGCGAGGGCCAGGAGCGCTATTTGCCGATCAAGTTCAGCGTACGCGACCGCGATCTCGGCAGCGCCATCCAGGAGGCGCAACGCAAGGTCGCCGAGCAGGTGCCGTTGCCGATGGGCTCGCGCCTCGAATGGGTGGGCGAATTCGGCAACCTGCAGGATGCGATCGCAAGGCTCAGAGTCGTGGTGCCGATCACGCTCGCCTTGATCGCGCTCCTTCTGTGGATCAATTTCGGCTCGATGCCGGACACCTTGCTGGCCATGAGCGTGATCCCAATGGCGGTGGTCGGCGGCGTGTTCGCGCTGTTCTTGTTGCACATCCCGTTCAGCGTCTCCGCCGCGATCGGATTTATCGCGTTGTTCGGAATTTCGGTGATGGACGGCATCATCATCCTGTCGCAATTCAATCAGCTGATCGACTCGGGGGTCGAGCGAACCACGGCGATCTTGCGTACCGGCGAGCTGCAGATGCGCCCGGTGCTGATGACCTGCGTGATTGCCGGTGTCGGGCTATTGCCGGCGGCGCTGTCCACCGGGATCGGCTCGCAGGTACAGAAGCCGCTGGCGGTGGTCGTGGTCGGCGGCATGACATTGGCGCCGATCGTCATTCTCATCACGCTTCCCGTGCTCATTCTCTTGTTCTCGCGCCGAGCAACACGGCCGGCGCCAGAACAGGCGGTGCCCGCGCCGGCGGAGTGACCGCCATCGTGCGACGCGCGGCATCGCTTGGAGCGCTTGCACATGAGATTGCTGCTGGTCGAGGACAACGAGGAGCTTGCGCAGCTCCTGATTCAGCGTCTGCGCGCCGCCGGTTACGAAACCGATCTTCTCACCACGGCGGCCGACGCGCAGGCCGCGGTCGCGACGACGCGTTATGCCGCCATGGTTCTCGATCTCGGTTTGCCCGACGGCGACGGACTGGCGATCCTGCGCGAAATACGTCAGCGCGAGGATCCGCTTCCGGTTCTGGTGCTTACCGCCCGCGGCGGGCTGCAAGATCGCGTCAGCGGGCTGCGCAGTGGTGCCGATGATTATCTTGTCAAGCCGTTCGCGTTTGAAGAGCTGTTGGCGCGGCTGGAGGCGCTCCTGCGGCGCCCCGGCCAGCTGCTCGGGCGCGCACTGCAGATTGCGAACCTCGCATTCGATACCGAGAGCCGGCAGGCATTCATCGATGACAAGCCGCAGGTTCTCTCCGCCCGCGAGACGGCCGTCCTCGAACTGCTGATGCGCCGCAAGGACCGCGTCGTCTCGAAGAAGCTGGTCGAAGATCACATCTTTGGGCTATCGGGCGACGTCGCGTCCAATGCGGTCGAGGTCTACATCCATCGCCTGCGCAAGCAACTGTCCGACCGCGGCGCCAAGGTGCAAATCCACACCATTCGCGGCGTCGGATACCTCATTTCCGAGGAAAAGGCGGCGTGAGACGAGCCGCCATTGGTCCCGTTTCGTCATTGCGGCACGTGCGAAACGCGCGAGGACGGAGTTTATTGGCGCCGGCGGTGCTTACGGATTTCCGCTCTTGTCGCTATCGCGCCTGGGCCGCACTGACGGCTTGAGAGCATCGTCATGATTTCGTTCAAGTCGATCTTCTCCCGGATCATTTTCCTGCACGTCATCGCGCTGGTGATCACCGCCATCGTGATGCCGGTGGTGCTCTATTGGTTTTTCAAATGGGCGGCGAATGACCTGCACAATCAAGCCATGCGCGACCAGGCGCAGCTGGTTGCGCATTATCTCGGGTTACGGGCGGACGGCAGTTGGACCCTCGATCTGCCGCCCGCGCTCGAAGACATCTACTCGCAGGCGGTCGGACGATACGCCTATGCGGTAGTCGATGACGCCGGCCGTGTTCTGTTTTCCTCGTCCAAGGATCGGTCACCGATATTCGCCGCCGATCCGCGTTCTTCCGACATCGCGTACCTCGAAACGCGCCGCGGCAAGGCCGTCTTCTCCGGTGTCAGCCTGCTCAAGGAGGTGGACGGACGGAAGGTATGGGTTCAGGTCGGTGAGGATCTCGCACACCGCGATGTCATCGTCGACGACATCGTCGCCGAGTTTTTCAAACGCGTGGGATGGATCACGCTGCCGGTGTTGCTGTCTCTGCTGGCGATCGACATCGTGATTTTCCGCCGGGCATTGCGACCGCTGCTCAACGCCTCGGAACTGGCGAAAAAAATCAATCCGCGCAGAACGGATATCCGTCTACCGATCGAGGAGATGCCGAAGGAAATCCTGCCCTTGGTAGAGGCCGTGAATCAGGCGCTCGATCGACTCGAGGCCGGATTCCGCGTGCAGCGGGAGTTCACCGCCGATGCGGCGCATGAATTGCGCACGCCGCTGACCATTTTGCGCAGCCGCGTCGACACCTTGGCCGATCGAGGGATATCCAGGGCGCTGCATAACGATATCGAGGGCATGGCGCGCATCGTCAATCAGCTGCTCGACATCGCGGAGCTGGAGACTTTCTCGATCGATCCTCTGGAGAAGGCCGATCTGCGCGCGATCTGCGCCGAGGTGGCCGAGTTCGCCGCGCCGCTGGCGCTGGCGCAAGGCAAGAACATCGCTTTGAGCGGCGGGGACGCAGCCGTGTGGATCAACGGCAACCCGGAGATGCTCTCGCGGGCGATCCGTAACCTGGTCGAGAACGCGATCAACTATTCGCCGCCTGGGACGACAGTGGAGATCGTCGTCGAGGACGGCGGCATGGTACGCGTCCTCGATGAGGGGCCCGGAATCAAGGAGGACGAGCGCGAATTGATCTTTCAACGGTTCTGGCGGCGCGACCGACGGCGGACAGAGGGTGCAGGCCTGGGTCTTTCCATCGTCCAGCGCATCGCCGATACCCACGCCGCAACCATCAGCGTCGAGAACCGGCCGACCGGCGGCGCAACGTTCTCGCTCCGCTTTGCCCGTATCGCCTAGGGCAAAACGCGTGCTCGAGCCGAGCTTCCGCCGCGTGGCTTTGCATCTCAGGCGGATCGGGCGCTCTGCGGCTCGGCGTGCTTGGGCTTCGTCAGCCATACCGCAACTACCCAAGCGACCCATAAGAACAGAAAATAGAGCGCAAGGAAGACGATGAGGCTCACGTAGCCGCCAAACTCGATTTCAGTGACGAGCCCGATGGCGTAGGCGGCGAGATCGCCGACGATCATGAAGACGACGTAATAGGCGATGAGAAGCACGATGAATTCCTTCGATTGCACAATGTGAACTGCCGCCGAGCTGCGACGGGCGCTGCCCGGCACGCGGCGCGGAGCGCGCTTCGCCGCGCGACCGTAATCTTCACTATTTTGCTTACACAGACCTGACGGCGCCGCCGCCAAGGAGGGCGGCGCTGCCAAAAGTCGGCTCGGCTCACGCAGCCGTGATCCGGCATTCAGGCCCGCGTCAGCGGCCGGCATTAGCATTGCTTCGGGTGGATGGCAGACGAGGAGACAGCACCATGCTTCGAACAATGGCCATCGCTGCCGCCGTCACGAGCGCGCTTGTCGCGGCGGCTCTCACCCCGACCATCGCGACCGCTCGCGGGGGACACGGCGGCGGACACGGCGGTGGACATGGCGGAGGACACGGTGGGGGACATGGCGGCGGACACGGGGTCCATGCCGGCTTCCACCGTGGTGGTCCCGTCCATGCCGGTTTCCGCAGCGTTGGTGCCTTCCACGGCGCCGGCCGCTTCCATCATGTTGCGCAT
>Ga0081540_1004782_pt1 | contig 10210 bp, 9 predicted proteins | sample TabmetS2T1R1_FD_71024 | JGI IMG/M metagenome (GOLD analysis project Ga0081540, IMG submission 71024) | Tabebuia heterophylla rhizosphere microbial communities from the University of Puerto Rico - S2T1R1 | ecosystem: Host-associated > Plants > Roots > Rhizosphere ... | reverse complement strand
CTCGCAGCTGCGGGCCTGAGCAGCGGGAAGGCTCACGCACTGGAGGGGGCAAAATTGCTCGCCGATACAGGGTCAAACTTGAGCGCCGATTGACAATCAGGGGCGGCAATGTCTCCTAGTGGCGGCCCATAGCTGACCTCCTAGCCGCGGCGATGGGGTCCGCTTTCAGAGGTGAAGCAGACATACCGGCTTGGGCTGGGCGTGTCTGCAAATGACCGAAGCGGACGCTCGTTCGGAGCGGGGCTGCTTAGCCAGATCGGATCAAGGCCGTCATCTATCGTCGCTGAAGTCGGCTTCCCCGCTTGGCCAAAGGCTTGACCGCCGCCGGGGTCGGCATAGCCTCCACCGCCATCATTGGTCTTGACTGGAACTAGCTCGGTCGGATTTCATCACGCGAGCGTGGGTTCGGTATGCCCAAACAAGTGGGAGAATTGTCCCATGCCCAAGCGCTCTTCCATAGGCAAGCGTCGGAGCAAAGCCTTACCCGCCTTAGGGTTTGCCGGCATGTCTCTCTCGATGGCAAGCGGTGCGTGCGCCTCAACTGGCGAAGCGTCGGCGAATACATCACCGCCCTCGCAGAAGCACGAAATCTTTCTTGGTGAGGAGGAAATCTCCGACGTCGGTTTGGCGACGTTCTATGTCTTCGACAGGGAAAATACTGGACCACCACCGCTCTTCCAAAAATTGAGGCTGGCCGCCGGATGCGGTGCCGGCTGTGCCTGTAGCTTTGGCTGTGCCTACTGGCCGCAACCTCCGCAGCCTCCAAAGGCAACGCAGCCGGCACAGCATCGAAAGAAGAAGCCTCCACACCGCACGAACTAAATGGCGTACGGCGCAGCCGCATCCGCAGTTTTTCGCCCGGAGCGGACCTGCGTCGGCCCCTCTCGTGCCACCAATTTCACCGCAGGCCGATCAACGCCTCGGTGGCACTGCAGCAGCCTGGATGCGGCGCTTTTCGCGATGGCGCCGCTATTCGAAGGCGACGCCGATCCGCTTCACCTTGCGCCACACCACGCGGCAGGGCCAGTGGCGTCCGTCTGCCGGAACAAACAGGGTGAAATGCGCGGGGATGCCCACGGGGCTGGTGACGTCAAGGGCGGCGCCGATGGCCGACCAGTTTCTGATGGTGCAGTCGATCGCGCCGCCGCCGAACTCGATGGTTGCGGCCTTCAGGACTCGCTGGCGACCGGTGCTGCGCTTTTCGCCCATGGCTGGCGGAATCTACACCCGAATCCTGACGGGAAAAATTGGATTTCGGTGATCTATCCGGCCTGCCGGCGCGGGTCGCGGCGGAGGAGTAGCGGGCCGTAGGCCAAGGCAAAGCCGAGGAAGGCGACGACCCAGGCCAGCGCCGCGACATGCAGCAGCAGTTCGCTCTGCCCGGTGTGGATCGCGGCGCAGATGCGCGCCACCGCCGCGATGATGATAGCGGCATAGATCGCCTGTGTGCCGGTGGACGCCGTGAGCGCGCGGCCGATATGGCCGAGCGAGGCGCGGGTCATCACCGCCAGCGTCATGATGCCGGCGGCGCCCGCCATCCAGGCGTGCACCCCGGCGCTCGGCACGATGAGGCCGAAGGCGGCGGCCGCGTTGAGCAGGAAGCCGAGCGGCACGAAGAAATAACCGACATGCAGGATGGTCAACAGGCGTTCGCGCAGCGTGCGGTCACCGGCCCAGCGTGACAGACGCACGAGATGCATCAGCCCGGCAAGGCCGAGCGCAATGCCGGCGGCGCGGCTGTCGGGCACGGCGATCCAGTTCACCATCGCCAGCGCGCCGAGCGCCACCACCATCATGTCGAAGCGGCCGAACGGCACCGGCAGGCGGCCGGGATTCTCACGCACCAACCAGTTGCGGGTGAAGCTCGGAATGATGCGGCCGCCGATCAGCGAGATCAGCAGCACCACGACGGCGATACCGATGCGGATGCCGATATCGGCGACGCCGCGAAAATGCGCTTCGAGGTGGAAGGCGACATTGCCGGCCAGCAGCATGACCACGAGCGCGACGACATTGAGGTTCTTCCAGTTGCGCCCGGCTGCGATCTCCCGCGTGGCCGCTGCGGCGACCAGCAAAAGAAAACTTGCGTCAATCAACATCGCGACCCACCAGCCGGTTGCGGCCGAGAAGGTCACCGCAAGTCGACCGGCGATCCATATGGCGACGAGTGTCGCCAGCGGCGTGCCCTGCAGCGGCAGGCGGCCGGTCCAGTTCGGGATCGCCGTGAACAGGAAGCCCGTGACGATGGCCGGCAGATAGCCATAGAGCATTTCGTGCACGTGCCAGTCGCGCGGCGCGAAGGCGGAAGTGAGTGTCAACTCGCCGTAGAACACCGGCAGCCAAACGAGGATCGCCAGGCCCGCCTGGATCGCGCCGAGCAGGAAGAACGGCCGAAAGCCGTTGGCGAACAGCTGACAGCCCCGATACGCGCGGTATCGAGGAATGCCGCCGGCAACGCCTGGCTCGGCTACTGCCGCCGCGCCACTCACTTTGCCGCCGCCTGCTGCGTCAGCCGGTCGAACAGCGCCGCAAAGACCTGCTTGGCCTTGCCGTTCTGCGGCGCGGCTTTTGCCGCGTCGAGATTGTCGGGCTTGCCGACCACGACCAGCGCCACCATGCCCATGGCATAATGCGGCATGCACTTGACGCCGTAGACGCCCGCCTTGTCGAAGGTCACGACGGCGTCCTCGTTCATCTTGCCGGCGAAGGGCGCAGCGCCTTCCGGCAACATGCCCTTGATCGATTCGGCATTGTGACTCTTGTCTGACGCGACGAACTTGACGGTATCGTCCGGCTCGATCTTCACCAGCGCCGGCTCGAACACCATGAGGCCCTCGGCGCCCTTGTTCAGCAACTTGACCTCGACCTCGGCCGCCAGCGTCATGCTCGCGCTCATCAGCACCCCGAATGCGGCCAAAGAGAGTACCCTTCGCATGTTCCTTCTCCGATAGGTTCATCGCCCCTGCGAGGCGTTCTCAGGAATTGTCTAGAAGGGACAGCGGTGGGATGGGTTGCGCCAGCGCAAACTTCCGCTTGATCGGGCGGCATCGCTCTTTAGACTCTCTTGAAATTGAAGGAGGCCACATGGCCGCGGTCGACGCTTCGCTGGTCGCCGATCTGCCTATGTTTGCGGGGTTTTCCGACGAGGAACTCGCCGAGATCCTGCGCGAAGCCCGCTCGGCGCGCTATCCGCGGAATAGCGAGGTTTTCTCGCAGGGCGAAGACGCCCATTCCTTCTTTCTGCTGCTGCACGGCCATGTCCGCGCCAGCAAGACCACGCCGGCCGGCGAGCAGGTGGTGATGCGCTATGTCTCGCCCGGCGAGATCTTTGGCGTCGCCCCTGCGATGGGGCTGAAGCAGTATCCGGCCACGGCGACTGCGGTCGACGACAGCGTGGCGTTGGCCTGGCCGTCGGCGGCCTGGCCTCGGCTGGTCGCGAAATTCCCGGCGCTCGCCACCAACACGCTGCAGGCGGTCGGCAGCCGGTTGCAGGAATCCTTCACCCGCGTGGTCGAGATGTCGACCGAACAGGTCGAGCAGCGCGTCGCGCATGCGCTGGTGCGGCTTGCCAAACAGTCCGGCCGCAAGGTCGAGCGCGGCGTCGAGATCGATTTCCCGATCAGCCGCCAGGATATCGCGCAGATGACGGGCACCACGCTGCACACCGTCAGCCGCATCCTCTCCGGCTGGGAGCAAGCCGGCCTGATCGAAAGCGGACGGCAGCGCATCGTGCTGCGCGAGCCCGAGCGGATTTTTGCGCTCGCCGAGCAGGCGCCCGGCGACGGCACTTGACCAGGGCGTACTCTTGAATCCGGAATGCGCACAGACCTGGCGATGTCCGCGCTAGCTTCGGAAGCAGACAGCCGGGCTAGCCCTGGGCACTCTGCTTCGGGCCAGCAACTGGCATCAACTTGGATAGGCATCCCCTGTGATCCGTTGTACAATGGCGTCTACGATGGATCGTAGGCCATGGTGCAAGAACGGCTAGTCCGGGTCGAGCGCAGGTTGTCGGCGATATTGGCCGCCGATGTGGCCGGGTATGCGCGGCTTATGCATACCGACGAAGAGTCTACGCATGCCAAATTGACCGCACTTTTAACGAACGCCATCAAACCCGCGATCGCCGAACACGGCGGGCGCGTCGTGAAAAACACCGGGGACGGGTGCTTGGCAGAGTTTCCAAGCGCGGTTGAAGCGGTCCGAGCTGCTGTGCAATTCCAGACCCGCATTAGGGAACTTGCAGACGACAAGCTGGAAGACGAGCGCATTGCGTTCAGGGTCGGCATCAACATTGGCGACGTAATCGTCGAGCCCCATGACATTTTTGGAGACGGGGTCAACATCGCGGCGCGGCTTGAGAGCATCGCAGAACCGGACGGCATCTGCATCTCGTCTTCTGCCTACGATCAGGTTCGTGGCAAGGTCGGGGTTGAGTTCGCTGATCTGGGTGAACAAAACCTCAAAAACATCGCCCGCCCGGTGCGGTCCTACGCCGTCGTATGGGAAAGACCTAGGCAAGCTACAGTAGTAACGGGCGCGTCCCCGCGGCCTCAGTTGGCTGGTTGTGGAGCAGAACCGGCAGCTCGCCCGAGGACAGATCTGCTCGACCAATCCAGCGTTTCGGGAAGCTACGAGAAGACAGAGCTGGGTTATCACAGCGCCGTACCACAAGCCTCCACTGGCCGCGCGAGGCGCTTACTCGGAGGTATCAAATCGCAACTCAATTCGGCACGTGGTGCAAAGATCTTTTTGGCAACAGTGGGCGCGCTTGCAATTGCCCCGGTCGGTTATTGGACAATCTGGAAACCAGCACGAACCGAGGTTGTGCACGCGAGCACTGCTCCCCCCACGCAAATGGGCTCAGTCATCAGGCCGACGATCTCTCGCGGCCCAACTGTTCTGATCGTTCCTCTCATCAACAATACAGGCGATCTAAGGTACGACGCCGTTGTCTCGATCTTAGCCGAGCACATCATTGCGTCGATGGGCAAGTTCTCTACATTGCGCGTCATCGGGCCCTCGCTCGCTGAACCAAGAGCGACGAGTGACATCCGAGATTTGGCGCGAAGCGCGAACGCCCAGTACGTCGTCGCAGGCAGCCTGCGAACTTCGGCCAATGGTGTGAGTATTAGTGTTCAGCTAAGTGATGGGCTCACGGCAAGTTCGGTTTGGTCAAAGAGTTTTGAGGTTGACTCCGAAATTGTCTCGTCGGCGACATTTCAAGACGAAATCGCAGGTCAAGCCGCCACGCTGATCGGTGGCTATCCGGGCGCAATTGTGACCGCCGAGTATAAGCGAGTGCAGACGAAACCGGCCAGTGAGCTCAGCTCTTACGAGTGTATCGTCCAAGGTGTAATAGCGGGAACGGTGGGCTCGCCCACCGCAGTGATTAGGGCGCGCGACTGTCTTGATCGTGTCACAAGCGAGGAGCCCGCTAACGCAACGGCATGGGCGGTGCTGGCCGGTGTTATGCTAAATCAGCGGTCGTTCGGGTTCGGATTGCCTCAAGATCAAGCGAGCAGCATCGAAAGACGACTCTATCTTAGCGAAGCTGTCTTAAAAGCCTCACTGCGCGCCGCCGAACTCGCGCCGGATGATGGCTTTGTTCGCTTACGGCTGGCCACTGGATACTTCGCCAATTGCCAAACGGACCTGCTGCAGTACGAAGCTGAAAAGGCACTCGCAATTAATCCGCATGATGCTTATGCAATGGGTTCGTTGGGACTTGCTTTGACATTTTCAGGGCGCTGGGACGTGGGCACGGCCATGACCGAAAAGGCGATTCGCCTAATGGGACCGAGTGCACCGAACCTGTGGTGGTATGCTTCAGCGAAGCGACATTTTTTTAGAGCTGAATATCAGCAAGCTTACGAAGCGTTTCGCCGTGGCTACGTAGAGAGTCTCTGGCTGACCCACCTCAACATGGCTTACACCCTGGCATCTCTCAACAGGCTCGATGAGGCAAAAGCGCATGTCGCCAAACTATTGAAACTAGCGCCTGGGCTCACGGTACGAGAGGCAGACTCCTTCTTTCGGACGTACTGCATCGATTTCTCATTCCGCGAGCGAAATCGATTTCTCATTCCGCGAGCGAATGGCGGACGCGCTGCGGAAAGCAGGGCTGCCTGAAGAATGAGATAGATCGACCCTTCCAAACTTCGGCCTAGCCGCGTCCCGGAGGATTCGCCTGCACCAATTGCCTGAAAGCTCCGGGCTCAAGACTGGCACCCAGCAGGTAAAGCCCTGACAGCAATGGATCGAGGTCAAAGCCGGACTCGACGTCATCCTGCAATGTCCGGCGCAGCCTCTCTGCCAGCTCCCTTTCACCGAGCTCCTGGGCCAGGCAAAAGGCCCAAGCAGTAGCCAGCTGCGTGGAGGAGGATTCGCCAGCGACGTCCGAAGATGGAATCTCCACGCTTGCCCTGCCATCCGAGTGGATGATGTTCTTCCGCCACTCGGCAAACCAGCTTGCGACTTGCTCTGGTACGACCGCGCTCATGAGGAACAATGTCCAGATGTCCACGCCAAGGGAAAGCCTTTCCTTGGCGGGCTCACAGCTTGCCGATTTGGTGCCATAGAAAAATAGCGGACCGCCTGGTTTGCCGGTAAGCAATTGTCCTTCGAGGGTCTTCAGCCATCGCGCATTTGCAGCGGCATATCGCGTCTGGAAAAGACGATCGTGAAGAATATTGTTCATCAGGAGATGCGCGTTGCATTGGGTCATCGATTCATGCCGGTAGCAGGTGACCCCGCCCGTAGGCGACGACATCATCTGGCGCCACAAGCTCTCGGAGAGCTGGCCATACGAGATCGCTTTGCCCTCAAGTTCGATCGCTGCAGATGGCGGCTCTCCATAAGTGTCAATGTAGAACCCGACAAAGGTCGCCATCCGGCCGGCATACGTCAGATTTCGTTCCTGCAGTGGCCAGCTCGGCTCACCCAGCTCGCTGTGCCAGTATTTCCAGCTACGCTCTGCCACCAGACCGCGGAACATCGTGTCCAGCTGGCTGCGCAGGGGTGCTGCCAGCGACCGGTCTTTCCTGATGCGGATGTAGTACGCCAACGCCGGATAGACCAAGTGGTAGCGCGTCGCGAAGTTCGCTCGTTCAAAACGCGGTCGGTAAAATAGTCTCCAATCGCATTCTTCACCCGAATAGCACGAATCGAGGCGCGCCTGGATTTTTAAGGTGGCCGGATCGGAATGAGCAGCGGGCATTTTCAATCCTCCTGCAGGTCGGCTCTGGACCACCGGCAAGGTTGCGCAAATCGAACCTTCGGGATACTCACTAGTTAGTTTACCTGACCGTCCCGGCTGCTCCCCTCGGGCGACGCCCGGCGACCGACAGAATGAGGTAGCTGCCATGCACCACCATGCGCGAAATGCACGCGGCGACATCCTGGAAGCTGCGGACGAGCTGTTCTATGGAGAAGGTTTTCGCGCTGTGAGCGTCGACGAGATCGCAGCGAAGGCCGGGATCACCAAGAAGACCCTCTATTATCACTTCCGTTCGAAGGACGAGCTGTTCGCAGCCTACCTCGAAGCTCGGAACCAGCCGACGCTGGAGCGTTTCCAGCAATGGGCGGGAACCGATGGCACCGTATTGGAACGCCTCGAGCGAATGTTCCATCGGCTTGGTCGGTGCGCCAACATGCCGAAATGGAAAGGCTGCGGTTTCGTGCGTGCGACCAGCGAGCTTGCCAATACGCCGGGTCATCCCGCCATCGTGATTGCCCGCTCACACAAGGCGAATTTTGAGAAATGGCTTGCCGCCAGCCTTGCCGCCGAACGCTATGAGGATTGCGCTGCACTCGCTCAAAGCTTGATGGTCCTGATTGACGGCGCCGTCACACAGATTCTGCTTCACAGGAAGCCCAGCTACGCACGTGCCGCAGCGCGTGCCGCCAAGGCCTTGCTGCAGTAGTTGGCAGAGAGGTATTTGCTGTGGCCCAGACGACCCCTTCACACGGCGCGGCTGTGCAGCCGCTGCGAGCTGTCGAGATGGGCGTCGAAGGCGGCCGCCACGCTGCGCACCAGGAAGCGCGAGTCCGCCGGCACCGCCAGCGACGAGCCCTCGAGTTCGACAATGCCGTCGGAGACGAGATCGCGCAGCCGCGGCGCAGATTGCAGCATCGTGTCGGCCACCAAGCCGTGCCGGGCGCAGATGGGATCGAGGTCGACGGCGAAATCGCACATGATGCGCTCGATGATCTCGGCGCGCAGGCGGTCGTCGTCGGTCAGCCGATAGCCGCGCGCGGTGGCGAGCCGGCCTTGCGCGATCGCCTGTGAATAAGCGGGAATCGCGACCTCGTTCTGCACAAAGCCCTGCGGCAGGCGACCGATGGCGCTGGCGCCGAAGCCAAGCAGCACGCTGCTCTGGTCGGTAGTGTAGCCCTGAAAATTCCGCCGCAGCGTGCCCGCCTTGAGCGCGCGCGCCATCGAGTCCGCAGGCAGTGCGAAGTGATCGAGCCCGATCGGCACATAGCCGGCCTCGCGCAGGCTTTGCGCGATCGCGCTCGCCTGCTCGTGGCGCTCGAGGCCGTCCGGCAGCCACTCTTCCCGGATCTTCTGCTGATGCTTCTTGAAGGAAGGCACATGCGCGTAGCCGAACACCGAAAAGCGGTCCGGGCGCAGCTCGACGCAGCGCCCAACGGTGTCGAGGCATGAAGCCACGGTCTGGTGCGGCAGGCCATAGATCAGGTCGAAATTGATTCCGCCGATTCCGGCGCGGCGCAGGCCTTTGGTTGCCGTTTCCGTCTGCGCAAAACTCTGAATGCGATTGATGGCGCGCTGCACCTTCAGGTCAAAGCTCTGTACGCCGAGGCTGGCGCGGTTGACGCCGCCTAGCGCGAGCGCCTCGATCATGCGCGACGACAGCGTGCGCGGGTCGATCTCGATCGCGACCTCGGCGGCAGGCGCGACAAAAAAGCAATGCCGGATCAGCCCGATCAGATCGGCGAAGGATTCCGGCGTCATTATCGTTGGTGTGCCGCCGCCGAAATGAATGTGCTCGACTTTCATGCGGCGATCGATCTGCCGCACCACCTGATCGATCTCGCAGCGGAGCGTCGATTCATGCACCGCGATCGGCTGGTCTCGCCGCGCCACCGTGGTGTGACAGCCGCAATACCAGCACATCGAGCGGCAGAACGGCACATGGAGATAGAGTGAGGCAGAAGCCCGGCGCGGAATCGCCTTTAGCCATTCGGCATAGGCACCAGGGCCGATGCCCGGAGAGAAATGCGGCGCGGTGGGATAGCTGGTGTAGCGCGGCAGGCGTTCCTGCCCGTAGCAAACCGCAAGATCTGGCCTCATCGTGCAGAGATTCCCGACTGAAGTGGGTGCGGGAACCTGACCGGCCCCCGGATCGCCCTTTTCATAGCGGCGAGCCGCGCCGAGGACTTGCGCTTGCTCAAATTCGACCGCCGGGAGGTTCGGAAATAGCTCGCGGGACTTTGCGCTCGCGCAAAGTCGCCAAGGCGGTTTCGGGCGATAAGATGATATCGACGATCAATCAAGGCAGGCCCGCAATGTGCTGCCAGATTCCACCGTATGAAGACGTCCGTACCAGCCGCCGCGAAACGGCCGGTTCGCGCGCTTCGACCTGGATGTGGGCCAGCTTCGTTGCCGGGGTCGCCCTCCTGTCACTCTCGCTGGCGACAGGCATCTGGGTCGCCGTCACGGTGTAATTGCACGCGCGGTCGCGCTGCCGGCGAAAACCTCAACCCGCGAGAGAGCCGAACCAACGTCGATTCACCGACTCTGCTGCGCCGACCTACGTATGATTCCTTAGTTTGCCTCCAATCACGGCGATACTTGTTGCAGAGCAAATTCGGTTGCGGAGAAAGGCGCAGAGTGCGGCGGTAATCAAACGCAAGGAGCGATCCGATGTTGACCCGCAGAGGAGCATTATTGAGCGCCGCCGCTGCAGCCCTGCTGCTGGCCGCGCCCGTCCCCACCAAAGCCGCCGACGACCTCAAGCTGCCGCGCCAGAAAGTCGAGCTGGTCGCGCCGCCCTTCGTGCATGCGCATGAGCAGGCGACCAAGCAGGGTCCGAAAATCATCGAGTTCACGCTCACGATCGAGGAGAAGAAGGTCGTCATCGACGAGAAAGGCACCACCTTCCAGGCCATGACCTTCAACGGCTCGATGCCGGGTCCGCTGATGGTCGTGCATGAGGGCGACTATGTCGAGGTGACGCTGGTCAACCCG
>Ga0081540_1004781_pt1 | contig 10210 bp, 7 predicted proteins | sample TabmetS2T1R1_FD_71024 | JGI IMG/M metagenome (GOLD analysis project Ga0081540, IMG submission 71024) | Tabebuia heterophylla rhizosphere microbial communities from the University of Puerto Rico - S2T1R1 | ecosystem: Host-associated > Plants > Roots > Rhizosphere ... | reverse complement strand
AGGGGGGGGGGGCCGGGCAAAGCCCCGGCCATGACGACTGCAAAGACAAAGGATCGGGTTACTTCGTCAGCACCGGCAGCGGTTTTACGCTGTCGTTCGGTGGCCCGGCCTGCATCGTGATCAGCGTCATCGAAACCAGGTCGTAGTAGCCAATAATGCCGATGATATCCATGATGCCGCGCTCGCCGAACTTATCCAGCGCCGCCTTGTAGACCGCATCGGAGACTTTCCGGTCGCGGTAGAGCGCGGTGGCCAGATCGTAGAGCGCGGCCTCGTCATCTTTCATGCTATCGGGGCGTTTGCCGGCTGCGATCGCGTCCGCCACCTTTGGATCGAGCCCGCCCTTGAGCGCGAGCGGATAATGCGCGAACCACTCATATTGCGCGGTCCATTCCCGCGCCGTGATCAGGATCGCCAGTTCGCTTAAGCGCGGCGACAGCGAGGTGTTCCAACGCAGATAGTCCGACAGCGCCGACAGCCGCGGGGCCAGGTCGGGACTGCGGATATAGGCGCGATAGGGCGGGTTGACGAACTTCGCATTGCGCGGCGGCGCGGCGATCATCTCGGCCCAGGCCTTTTGCGGCGGCGACAGTTCCTCGGCCTTCAGCGGCAGGAAGCGGGTGATGTCTTCGGCGCGGCTTGCGCCCGACATGACGACCGTAGCGGCCAGAACGCCGGCGAGCAGGTTCTTCATTGGTTCTTCTCCCTGTGAGTAGCGGACGTCGCGCCGCCTGTTTTTCTCCGACGCGGCAAGCTTAGACGCCGAGACAACAGAAGCAACGGATGCCGCCCCCGCATCGGCGCGCCCCAGCATTGTGCTAAAGTTGGACGTGTGTCGTAAACGAACCACACCATTAAGTATTAGGTAACCGGATTTCCTAACGGCTTATGACATGCCGACATCGTATTGATGTGCCCCCGGAGAGGGGGAAATGCGCAGTCTGCTTCACCACATCCAGGACCGTGGGTCCCGAGCCTTGGCCATCGGACGGCAATTTGCCGCGACTGTCCGAGGGCCGGTGCTGTGGCTGACCGTTTGCGGCGGCGTGCTGGTAGCGGCGATTTTCGTCGGCACCATCATGATGGCCGGAGAGTTCCGCGAACGCGCCCTCGTCACCAGCGAACGCGAACTGGAAAACACCGTCCTGCTGCTCACCCGGCATTTCGACCAGCAGTTCGAGGACTCCGACACGATCGCTGCCGACGTGATCTCCCGGCTGCAGATTTCAGGCATTGCCTCGGACAGGGAATTCAGGGAGCGCATCGCAAGCACCGAGGCCCACGAGATCCTGCGGGCCAAGGCAGGCGCCCTTTCCTATCTGGGTGAAATTTCGATCTTCGATTCGAACGGAGATATGATCAACTGGTCGCGGCCGTTGCCCGTGCCGGCGCTCAATATTTCCACGCGCGCCTACTTCAACACCTTCAAGTTCGAGCCGCGCTCCGCCCCCATACTGACCGAGGCGGTTCGCAGCCTTCTCACCGGTAACACGAACTCCGTCACTGCGCATCGCTTGCGGGGCGAGGACGGCGTCTTTCTCGGCGTGATGACGCGGCGCACCGACCCGGTCAACTACGAAAAATTCTTCCAGTCCGTCGCGCCCGGGACCGGCGCCGCCATCTCGATGTTTCATGCCGACGGCACCATGCTGGCGCGGTATCCGCGTGTCGACGACCTGATCGGACGGAATTTCGCCAAGACGCCGCTGCTGCAGCGCGTTCGCGACCGTGGCAGCCCGCAGACATTACGCGTGCAAAGCCTGACCGATCAGACGGAAAGGCTGGGAGCGGCGGCCCCGCTCCGTCATTTCCCGGGTACCGTGGTCGCAACCAATACGGTCGCCGCCGCACTGGAGGACTGGCGTGCCCAAACCAGATTCCTCGTCATCGCCGCGATGCTGTCGGCGTTGGTGATTGCACTGATCCTGTTCCTGATCATCCGGCAGATCACCCGGCAGAGCCGCGAAGCCCAGCAACGGCTGGAAGCCGAACGGGGCAGGCTCGACACCGCCCTGAACAACATGATCCAGGGCCTGGTGACGTTCGATTCCTCAGCGCGCCTCGTCACCTTCAACCAGCGCTACATCGACATGCACAACCTGTCGACGGACGTCGTGAAGCCGGGCTGCCATTTCCGCGACCTGATGCGGCATCGCAAGGACCGTGGATCGTTCGACGGCGACGTCGACCGATTCTGCGCCCTCGTCATGAAAAACATCGCCGCCGGCCGGGTGGACCACAGCATCATACGAAGCCCGGACGGACGCTTCTTCATGGCGGTGAGCAAGCCGCTCGCGCATGGCGGCTGGGTCGCCACGATGGAAGACATCACCGAGCGGCGCGCCATCGAACAGGAGCGCGACCGGAACTATGCCTTCCTGAGCCAGATCATCGATCACATCCCCTCGCAGATCACCGTGAAGGACGTGCACGACCGCCGCTACCTTCTGGTCAATCGCGTGGCCGAAAAGCAGTTCGGCATCCCGCGCGACATGATTATCGGCAGGACGGCCTTTGACATCTTTCCGCGCGCCTCTGCCGAAATCATCACGGCCGACGAGGAGAAAACGCTGCAATCTCCCGACGGCCTGTTCAAGGACGAGCATCTCTGGGTAACCCAGGCGATGGGCCCGCGCTATGTCACCTCCAGGCGGCTGGGCATCCGCGATGCCGCCGGCGAGGCGCATTACATCATCACCGTCGTCGATGACGTCACCGAACGCCGGCTCGCCAACGAAAAGATCGCGCATCTCGCACATTACGACGCGCTGACCGATCTTCCAAACCGGGTGCTGTTCCGCGAGCAGATCGAGCGCGAGCTCAAGAAGGCCGCCAATGGCAAACAATTCGCGCTGCTCTATATCGACATCGACGAATTCAAGGGCATCAACGACTCGCTCGGCCATCATGTCGGCGATGAGCTGCTGAAGGCCGTTGCTACCCGCGTCAAGGCCTGCCTGGAACCGGCCGACCTCATCGCCAGGCTGGGCGGCGATGAATTCGCCGTGATCCGGACCGGCGTCGGCGGCCGCGCCGACGTCGAGGAATTCGTGACGCGGATTTACCGGGCGATCCGCGAGCCCTGCCAGTGCCTCGGCCATCATCTCACGACCGACGCCAGCATCGGTATCGCGCTGGCGCCACAGGATGGCACCGAGCTCGATCAGTTGATCAAGCACGCCGACCTTGCGATGTACGGCGCCAAGGCCGAAGGGCGCCGCACCCATCGCTTCTTCGAGCCGGCCATGGATGCCCGCGCCAAGGCGCGGCTCACCATGGAGCAGGATCTTCGACACGCATTGGCAGATGGCGGCTTCGAAATCCATTACCAGCCGCTGCTCGATCTCACGAGCGGCGAAGTCACGGGCTGCGAAGCGCTGTTGCGCTGGCGCCATCCGGAACGCGGCATGGTTTCGCCCGCGGAATTCATCCCGCTCGCCGAAGACACCGGCCTGATCAACGAACTCGGCGATTGGGTCATGCAAACCGCCTGCGCCGAGGCTGCCGCATGGCCATCCCGGCTCAGGCTGGCCGTCAACGTTTCACCGGTCCAGTTGAAGTCGCCGACGCTGGCCTTGCGGATCACCAGCGCGCTTGCCGCCTCCGGCCTGCCGCCGGACCGGCTGGAGATCGAAATCACCGAGGCGGTGCTGATCCATGACGACGAAAGCGCGCTGGCGATCCTGCATCAGCTTCGCGCCGTCGGCGTGCGCATCGCGCTCGACGATTTCGGCACCGGCTTCTCCTCGCTGAGCTACCTGAAGCGCTTCCCGTTCGACAAGATCAAGATCGACCGATGCTTCGTCAGCGACATCGAGATCGACGGTTCGGCCGCGATCGTGCAGGCGGTGGTGAACATCGCCGCGGCGCGCGACATGACCACGACGGCGGAGGGCGTCGAGACCGAGCAGCAGCGCGAAATCCTGCGCCAGCTCGGCTGTACCCAGATGCAGGGCTATCTGTTCAGTGCCCCGAAGCCGCCCGTTGAATTGAGGAAACTGCTCGGCATCCGGGCGGGGACAGCCGCAGCCGTCGCCTGACGCGCATTCTTGCCGCGCGCACCTGCAGCTTAACGGGATAGCGCGCTGCGCAATTCCACGACATTGCTCCCGCGTCGTGCTTCCGGCGCACCGGCATTGAGTATCGCGGCAATGGCCGAACTGCCTCCCGCTTCCAGCGCCGTGATGGCCTCCTTGGCCCACAGGTAGGAGGCCTGAAAGATTTCCGAATGCCGATCGAAATCCGTCACCTCGATGTCGAGCGGAAATGGCGGCCGCATAACCGCATCGAGCGGCCCGACCGGCAACGTATCGTAGCGCTGGTGCGCCACGAGGCTTCGCCACAACACGTTCACGGCGCTCGGCGCCTCCGGAAGCAGCTTCTTGCGGAACGGCGTCAGCATGGCGGCAATCAGCTCAAGCCGCCCCGGCAGCGCCGCATAGTCGACATCGAACATCTCCGCCGCCGGCTCGCCAAAATGCACGACCAGATTGGGGCCGCTCTTGAGTTGATGCATCGATGTCAGCGGCACGTTATCGACGAGGCATCCGTCGACAAGCATCGCGCCTTCCGGCGTATAGAACGGCGGCAGCAGCCCGGGGATCGCGCTCGACGCCCGAACGGCCTGCCAGAGAGACCCCGTGCGGATCAGTTCGAGATTGTGGGTCGAAAGATTGGTTGCGACGGCGGCGAAAGGCCGCCAGCAATCTTCGATCCGGCAATCCACGCCATATTGGTCGGCGAGAGCGCGGTCGAAGGCCTTGTGATCCAGCAGCGAGTAGCGCGGCCAGGTCGGCCGCCGGAAGCTGCGGCTCCTGACGAAGATTTCGTGGGTTCCGCGCTCGAGATGCTCGGCCTCGAGATTTTTTGCAAAGCCCGCCACCATGGCGGAGCCGACGCTGGTGCCGACGAAAATATCGAACATCACGCCGCGTTCGCGGAAGGCCTTGTAGATTCCGACATGCGCGGTCCCGAAGCTGCCGCCGCCGGAGGCGACAAAGCCGATGGCCCGGCCGGACAGAAAGCGAACCAGGCTGTCGATATCAACCTGGTCTTCCAGCGCGACATGGTGAGACATGAAGGCGGGCAGCCGCGCCAGCCACGCCGCGGTGCCGGTGACCTCGCCGCTTCGCCGGTCATGAACGCGAACCAGGCGCCTCGCTGATACCGGATGAACCTCGCAGGCGAACGCTTCGATTTCCGTCAATCCTTCCGCGGGCGCATCGCCGCGGCATGCGAACACGACCATGTCGGCCTGACGGATCGCCTTGCGCGCCCACGCCGAATTATCGCGACAGCCGAAATAGACCACCAGCGGCGCGGTGTGTTCGAGCTTGTTGAGCCACTCCGTGACCTCGTGCGCATCGAGCGCACGTCCGGGAAACGTCGCGCGGAGGCGGGCGGGATCGACGATCTCGGCATTGATCGCGGCAAGTCCGTCGCGCATCCGGCGATCAAATTCACCTAGCAACCGCTCCAGTCCGCCGTCGATCAACGCCACCGTCCGCGCCTTCGGCGACGCCGGAAACGGTGCGATGCGCGCGGTCTCCTTTGCGAAGCGCCGTGCAAGGGCTGCGAGCACCGCTTCAACGATAGCGGGAGCCTCCTTGACCAGTTTTTGGTAGGCGGGACGCGTCAACACGAGCACGCTGCTATCGCGAATCGCGATCACATCGGCGGTGCGCGGGACGTCAGCGAAAAAGCCGATCTCGCCGACCAGCTCGCCGGCGCGCAGTTCGGCAATCGGCTCGACATAGCCGGTCTTGCGTACCGCCAGCGCGCCATGCAGCACCAGGAACAGCGAGTCCGAGGGGCCACCCTGCGCTACGAGCATTTGTCCGCGCACCAGATCCTGCCGGACCATCGCGTTGAGAGCCTTTAGCCGCTGTTCGGAACTAAGCGTTCTGAACAGCGCAAAATCGTCCGACGCGTTTACGCCCGCAGGTGTCGAGCTCGATCCACTCATTTTCGGCGGTACCGGTTCGATTTACGGCCAAATCTTAGCGCTGCGCGAACATCGCCGCGAGCATTATAAAGGGTGGCCTGCGCACCGCAGCAACCATTGCCGGACAATCAGATCGCCGCATCGTCATATTTCCTGATCTTGCGCGCACGCACTGCAACACGACCGCGAACCGCCATCCGGGCCGCCTCCACATTTCCGCTGGTGACGCCCTACGCCGCCCATCGATTGCGATTGTTTTCGGCAAGGATCGGGCGGATCAGCCGGCCAAAACGCTCCGCCTCCTCATCATGCAAGTAGCCGGAGAGGCAGAACGAATGGCAACCGGCGTCGATGAATTGCTGCAGCGTACCGGCGCACTGGGCGGGATTGCCGACGACGGCAATGCCCGCCCCGGGGCGGACCTTGGTGATGCCGGTCCACAGATGCGGCAGCAGCAGATCGCCGTAGTCGCGGGCGAGCTGCTGCACGCGCATGTTCGCCTCCGACTTGTTGTAGAGCGTCTTCATTTCCTGCTTCTGGCGCTCCGTGGCGTGGCGCACCAGCTGATCGGCGGCCTCCCAGGCGTCCGCCTCGTTCTCGCGGCAGATCACCTGCAACCGCATGCCAAAGCCGATGTCATCTTCGCGGCCATGGGCGCGCGCCATCTGCCTGATCTCGGCGATGTTCGAGGCGATTCTCTCCGGCAGATCGCCCCAGAACAGATGCACGTCGGAATGCTTCGCCGACAATTCCCACGCTTGGCGCGATCCGCCACCGAGATAGAATTTCGGAAACGGCTGCTGATGCGGCCGCGGTCTGATATGCGCGCCCGATAGCGTATGAAACCTGCCCTCGAAACTCACCGGTCCCCTGGTCGTCCACAGCGCCTTGAGGATCGAGACTTCCTCCTCCATCAGCGCATAACGTTCTTCTTTCGGGTAACGCACGCCCTCGCCTTCGACTTCGCTTTCGTTCTGGCCGGCGATCAGGTTGATGCAGATGCGGCCGCCCGACATCTGGTCGAAGGTCGAAATCATCTTGGCGAGCAGCACCGGATTGATATAGCCGGGCCGCGCCGCGATCAGCGGCTTGATGCGCGAGGAACGCGCCGCCATGAACGCGCCCGTGATCCACGCTTCCCAGCACACCGAGCCAACCGGGATCAAAAGATATTCGAAGCCGGCTTGTTCCGCCGCCTGCACCACGCGGTCGCACAGTTCGGGAGAGCCCGCGACCTGCGCTTCCATCAGGCCATAGGCCGTGGTGTCGCCATGCGTGGGCAGGTACCAGCCGAATTCGAGCGGACGCATGAACGCTTCTCCCTTGATGTGCATTTCGCGCGCTTTGTCGCGTGTTTTTCTGGCGCGCTTGTTGCTTGATCGTCGTGGAAATCAGTTTAGCGTCTGAGCGGCCCACGGCAATCCGGTTCGGGGGCGGCTTCGAAATGCGTCCGCGAGATGAAAGAAAGCAGCCATGTCCCCGGTCTCACTGCTCCTGAACATTATCTGGATCGTCATCGGCGGCGCATATATGGCGTTCGGCTGGCTGATCGCGTCGATCATCATGGCGATCACTATCATCGGCATTCCCTGGGCAAGGGCCGCGTTCAATATCGCCGCCTACACATTATTCCCGTTCGGCTTCAAGGCGGTGTCGCGCGACCTCTATACCGGGCAGGATGATATCGGCACCGGTCCGCTCGGGGTGATCGGCAACATCATCTGGCTGGTGCTGGCGGGATGGTGGCTGGCGCTGGGGCACGTGGTGACAGCGGTCGTCCTCGCCATCACCATTATCGGGATTCCCTTTGCCTGGGCGCACCTGAAGCTCGCCGGAATCGCGCTGTGGCCGATCGGCAAGATCATCGTTCCCGCGCCGTGAAATCGGCCGGGATCGAGCCCCTGGACATTCAAGTCCCGGGCAAGCTTGGCCCAAAAACGCGATCGCCTAGCCCGAGGGGGCCTCGGCCGGCGGTTTCAGCCGCTCGAATTCAGCATCGCTGATCTCGGTCTGGGCGACCAGCACGCTGCAGCGCAGGCGCTTGACCAGATAGCTGCCGATCGAACCGAACCAGCGTGCCAGCGCCCCCTGCGGGCGGTGGCCGACCACGACGAGATGCGCGCCGATTTCCTCGGCGACTTCGGCAATCTTCTGGCCGGCATCGCCGACCTCGAGCCGCGACGTGGGCGTAAAGCCCAGCGCCTTCAACCGCGAAGATCCCTCGTTCAGGATGGCCTTGTAGTCTTCGGTTTGCAGTTCGATCGGGATGGTCAGCCCGGCTTCGGGCGTCATGATCGAGGAAACCTCGACGACGGCGAGCAAAAAAACCTCGGATCGGCAGAGTTGTGCGAGCTTTGCGCCCTCCCGCAATGCGCACCGCCCTTCGACCGAACCGTCATAGGCGAGAAGAACCTTCTTATACATCGGACGTCCCCATCCATGGCGAAAAGTTCAACGCGCCAAGAGTAGCACCAATTGGCCGGGACGGATCAGAATTTTGACAGGAGGCACCGACACCTTCGTATACTTGCCCCCGGGCAGGCCGTTGCCCCCGGCCGCCCAATCAGCTAAATGAAGCCCTGTTGCACCCGTAGCTCAGCTGGATAGAGCGTTGCCCTCCGAAGGCAAAGGTCACACGTTCGAATCGTGTCGGGTGCGCCAAATTACCGGAAAATTGGAAATCGATTTTCCGATCATGCTCAAACAAAGAGTTTAGGCGGCGTTTTGAACGCCGGTCCGCCTAGCCGGTCGTGCAGACATGGATTCTTCCTCGGTGTCCTGGGGCGCTCCCCAGAACTCGGCAACCGTTGGTCCGTCCTTCAGACGGCGGTCGCGCAAGAAGTTGCGAATCTCGTAAGGCCAGACCCGGCGTCCCATCCGTGTGTACCAGCGCATCGCCTGACGCAGGCCCGCGTCACGATGGAATAGTACGCGGCAAATGGCCTTCGGGCGGCACTGAAGCACCATCTCCGTAAACTTGAACCAGAGCAGCACCCGCCAGGGCGGCATGTGACGCGTGGCAAGGACCTGATGCTTGTAGTCCCAGCGGCGCCGGTCGGTCTGGATGACCCGCCGTCCGGCGGCAAACTTGAAGTAAGGCGTCCAGCGATGGGGCGTGACATAGAGCATCTGGATTTGGTCGGGATCGTACGACAACAACTGACGCAAGCCACGCCAGTGGTCGCGGTCGGTTTCTTCTTCAAATCTCACGACCCATGTCGCCATCGACAGAATGCCATGCTGACGCATCAAGCGGATGGCCTCGCGATCGGTCGCGGTTGCCGCGCCCTTGCGGATGAGTTCGAGCGTTTTCTCGTCGGTGTTCTCCAGTCCCAGCAGGAAACGCGTCCATCCAGCCTTCTTGTAGAGATGGAGGATGTCGGCGTCGCGAACGATGTCGTCGGCTCGCGTCGATCCGACCAGTATGAGGTCGACGTTTTCTGCGATCAGAGCCTCCAGAAACGCCCGCCAGACTTTCTTCGAAACGGTCGGATTTTCGTCGGCGAAATTGATTACCTTGACGCCATGCTCGCGGTGGAGCCGCGCCAATTCCTTTGCGAACCGGACGGGGTCGCGATGGCGCCACCGCGTCCAGAAGCCGCGTTGTCCGCAATAGTTGCAGAGGTGCGGACAACCCCGCGAGAACTGGACGACCACGGCCCGCAGCCCGCCCCAATAGCTGTAGCGCGCGTGGTCGATGAGTTCCCAACCGATCCGGTACGCGTCGAGATCGCGGATCATCGATGCCGGCCGTGTCGCATGGAGGTCATTTGTGTCGCGATAGGCGATGCCTGGTACGTCGGAGAGAGGCAGGTCGTCCTGAAGCGCCGCTATCAGACGTCGTGCGGTCTCTTCGCCTTCGCCGCGTACAATCGCGGTCACGTAGGGCTCTTCGGCGAGAATGTCTCGCCAATGATACGTCGGAAACACGCCGCCATAAATGATGTGCGCTTGAGGAATGGCTGCGGCGATGGAATGTGCGACCTGCGCAATGACAGGGTGGCCGGATGTCGAGCCGGAATGGCCGAACAGCACGGCATCAGGAAAAAAGCCGAGAGCTTCCGCGACGATGGCCTGTGTCGACATCGGACCAAACTCGGCATCGATCAGGCGGACATCGTGGCCGTCGTCGATCAACGGCCCGCCAACCGCGAGCAGGCCCAGCGGCGGCAAGTGGTCGTCCGGAATCCGGCTGCCGATCGACGGATGCGGCACGTTGATCAGGAGGATGCGCATCTCGCTACGCGCTCAGGGCCCGTTCAGGGG
>Ga0081540_1004780_pt1 | contig 10213 bp, 10 predicted proteins | sample TabmetS2T1R1_FD_71024 | JGI IMG/M metagenome (GOLD analysis project Ga0081540, IMG submission 71024) | Tabebuia heterophylla rhizosphere microbial communities from the University of Puerto Rico - S2T1R1 | ecosystem: Host-associated > Plants > Roots > Rhizosphere ... | reverse complement strand
CGGGGATGGCCGGGTACGAATACAGCCCGCGCACCCACATCCGCTGACCCAGGCTGCCGATCGTGTAGTAGCTGATGTTGTAGTCCATGTAGTCGACGTCACCCTGGCCGAGCATGTTCAGGGTGCCGCCCCTTTGGGGCGAGCCGCTGCCCGGGTTCAGCCCTTGGAACCCGGCGGCGGCAGCCGAGCCGGCCGCCCCGGCCGTGGTTGACGTGCCACCACCGCTACTGCAGGCGGCCGCGAGCAGCGCGATGGCAGCAAGGGCCGTGGCCGCCCCGAAGCCTCGCGAGGATTTCCGCATCGAGACTCTCCTTCTCCTGGTCTTGTCCGCGAAGTTCATTTCGCGCGTGCGGGTACCAGAGGCTAGCCGCCCCACGGCACGAGGACACACCCCCCAGGCGTCCACCGGGGATCATGCTAAGAGCCATGACCCGGGCTGTGAACAGGCTGCCTGCCCCCATGTCCGAATCGTGACCCGACGGTAACCTTAGGCTTATCAGACCGCTACTCACGGCCCAGTATTCGGCGACGGCGGTCGCCGGCGACAGATCTTTCAGCGCGCCGGGCTTTCAGCCCCCGACCGCGTGGGCTCCGCCGTCGGCGTGCACGATCTCGCCGGTGGTGGCCGGGAACCAGTCGGACAGCAGCGCCACGCAGGCGCGCGCGGCGGGCTGCGGGTCGGTGATGTCCCAGCCCAGCGGCGCCCGCTTCGGCCATAGTTCCTCGAAGTCGGCGAAGCCGGGGATGCTCTTGGCCGCCATCGTGCGCACCGGCCCGGCCGCGACCAGGTTGACCCGGATCCCGCGCGGCCCGAGGTCGCGCGCCAGGTAGCGGGCGCACGACTCGAGGCCGGCCTTGGCCACGCCCATCCAGTCGTAGGCGGGCCAGGCCACCGACGCGTCGAAGTCCAGGCCCACGATCGCGCCTCCGGAGTCCATCAGCGGCAGCGCGGCCATGGCCAGCGCCTTCAGCGAGTAGGCCGACACCTGCACCGCGGCGGCCACGTCGGCCCACGGCGTGTTGAGGAAGTTGCCGCCGAGCGCCGACTGCGGCGCGAACGCGATGCCGTGCACCACGCCGTCCAGCCGGTCGGTGTGCGCGGACACCCGCTCGGCGAGCGAGCCGAGATGCCCCTCGTCGGTCACATCGAGTTCCAGCACCGGCGGCGGGCCGGACAGCCGCCGCGCGATCCGCTCCACCAGGCTGAGCCGGCCGAACCCGGTGAGCACCACCTCCGCGCCCTCTTGCTGTGCGAGCCGCGCCACATGGAAGGCGATGGATGAGTCGGTGAGCACGCCGGTCACCAGGATCCGCTTGCCATCCAGGATGCCCATGCCATGTCCCTCCAGGTAGTGCGCTAGTGGCCCATGCCCAGGCCGCCGTCGACCGGGATGACCGCGCCGGTGACGTAGGCCGCGTCGTCGCTGGCGAGGAACGCGACCACGCCGGCGACCTCCGCGGCCGAGGCGAGCCGCCCCAGCGGCACCTGGGCGAGGATGGCGGCCTTGCGGTCGTCCGGCAGCGACGCGGTCATGTCGGTGTCCACGAACCCGGGAGCAACGACGTTGCAGGTGATGTTGCGCGAAGCGAGCTCTCTCGCGAGCGAGCGGGCCAGCCCGACCAGGCCGGACTTGGACGCCGCATAGTTGGCCTGGCCGCCGGAGCCGAGCAGGCCGACCACCGACGAGATGAAGATCAGCCGTCCGCGCCGCATCCGCATCATCGGCCGCACCGCCCGCCGCGCCACCCGGTAGGCGCCGGTCAGGTTGGTATCGAGCACCGATGTGAAGGCGTCCTCGCTCATCATCGCGAGCAGCTGGTCATTGGTGATCCCCGCGTTGGCGACCACCACCTCGACCGGCCCCTGCTCCGCCTCGACCTTCGCGAAGGCATCCTCGACCGAGGCCACGTCCCGTACGTCACACGCGACCGTGGCGAGCCCGTCGACCGTTTCCCCCGACCGCGACGTCACCGTGACCGCGTCGCCGCCGGCCGCGAGCCTGCGGGCGATCGCCAGCCCGATGCCCCGGTTGCCGCCGGTGACAAGGGTTGATCGGCTCATATCCGCTGGTACCTCCGGTGCTGGGGACCTGGGGCATGCACGGTCCTGCGCAGCGTACCCGGTTGGCCCGGCCTCATCCGGAATGACGGCGGCCGATCCGGCGGCGCGGGCGTGGGATAGGTTGCGAGTCGTGGCTGACGGCTCTGATAACCAGGAGACGGGCGAGGCCGGGATCGATCCCGAGTTCACCGCGTACCCCCTGCGCGAGCTCGCCGCGGTGGCCCTGGAGCGCGCCGCCGGCCTCGGCGCGCAGCACGCGGACTTCCGCGCCGAGCGCGTCCGAGAGCAGCAGATCCGCCTGTCCGACGGCAGCCTGGTGACGCTGTTCGACGGCGACGACCTGGGGCTCGCGGTGCGGGTCGTGCTCGACGGCACGTGGGGATTCGCGTCCGCGGTGGACCTGACCCACGCCGCCGCGCTGCGCGCCGCCGAGGAAGCGGTCGAGGTGGCGAGGGTGGCGGCCGCCATCAATACCGAACGTATCGAGCTCGCCGACGAGCCTGCCTACGGCGATGTCAGCTGGGTGTCCGCCTACCAGGTCGACCCGCTGCAGGTCAGCGTCGCCGACAAGGTCGACCTGCTGACCGGCTGGAGCTCCGGCCTGCTCGCCCAGGACCGGATCGATCACGTGGACGTCTCGCTTCACCAGGTCCGGGAGTGCAAGTTCTACGCCGACGGAGCCACCACCGCGCTCCAGCAGCGGGTGCGGCTTCACCCGGTGATGACCGCGGTCGCGGTTGAACCCGGCGGCCGGTTCGAGACCATGCGCACGCTCGCCCCGCCGGCGGGGCGCGGGCTCGAGTACCTCGGCGGCAGTCCCTGGGCCGGGCCCGCCGCCGCGTGGGACTTCCCCGCCGAGCTCGCGCAGATGCCCGAGCTGCTGGCCGGTAAGCTGGCCGCCCCCAGCGTCCGGGCGGGCCGCTACGACCTGGTGATCGACCCCAGCAACCTGTGGCTGACCATCCACGAGTCGATAGGCCACGCGACCGAGCTCGACCGCGCGCTCGGCTATGAGGCCGCCTTCGCGGGCACGTCGTTCGCGACGCTGGACAAGCTCGGCAGCCTGCAGTACGGCTCGCCGCCGATGCACGTCACCGGCGACCGGACGGCCGAGCACGGCCTGGCCACCATCGGATACGACGACGAGGGGGTCGCCACCCGGTCGTGGGACCTCATCTCCGGCGGGGTGTTCACCGGGTACCAGCTGGACCGGCGAATGGCCCGGAAGGAAGGGTTCGGCCGCTCCAACGGCTGCGCGTTCGCCGACTCCCCCGCGCACACGCCGATCCAGCGGATGGCGAACGTGTCGCTCCAGCCGGCCGAGGGCGGGCCGTCGACCGAGGAGCTGATCGCCGGGGTGGAGGACGGCATCTACATCCTCGGTGACAAGAGCTGGTCGATCGACATGCAGCGGTACAACTTCCAGTTCACCGGCCAGCGCTTCTACAAGATCGAGCATGGCCGGCTCGCCGGGCAGCTTCGCGACGTCGCGTACCAGGCGACCACCACCGACTTCTGGAACTCGATGGAGGCCGCGGGCGGCCCGCAGACGTACGTGCTCGGCGGCGCGTTCAACTGCGGCAAGGGCCAGCCCAGCCAGGTCGCGCCGGTCAGCCACGGCTGCCCGGCGGTGCTGATGCGGGGAGTGCGGATCCTCAACACGGTGGAGGAGGGAGCATGACCACGCCGCAGGAGACGGTGGAGCGCGCGCTGGCGGCTGCCCGCTGCGACGACTGTGTGGTGATCGCGGACGAGACCTCATCGGCGAACCTGCGCTGGGCCGGGAACACGCTCACGACGAACGGCGTGTCGCGCACGCGCCAGCTGACGGTCGCCGCGATCAGCCGGGACGCACGGGGCGCGCGCGCCGGCGTGGTGTCGCGGGCCGGCGTCCGCGGCGATCAGATCGCGGACGTCGTGGGCGCGGCCGAGCGTGCGGCCGCGGAGAGCTCCTCCGCCGAGGACGCGCAGCCGCTGCTGGGGCCCGGGCAGGGCGAGGCGTCCGGGAACGGGGACTGGGAGGATCCGGTGACCGGCACCGAGATCGGCGTCTTCCGGTCCTTCTCGGCGGCGCTCGGCGAGGGCTTCGACGCCGCCGCGGCGGCCGGCCGGCGCCTGTACGGATTTGCCCAGCACACCGTCACCAGCACATTTGTCGGTACATCCACCGGGCTGCGGCTGCGGCACGACCAGCCGACGGGGATGGTGGACGTCAACGCCAAGTCGGCCGACCTGACCCGGTCGGCCTGGGCTGGGCAGGGCACCCGCGACTTCAGCGACGTCGACGTGGGTGCCCTCCTGGACGGCCTCGGCCAGCGGCTGGAATGGGCCAAGCGGCGGGTGGACCTGCCCGCCGGGCGGTACGAGACCTTGCTGCCCCCGGCAGCGGTCGCCGACCTGCTCATCTACCTGTACTGGTCATCCGGGGCCAGGGACGCGCTGGACGGGCGGACCGTGTTCAGCAAGCCGGGGGGCGGGACCAGGGTCGGCGAACGGCTGTCCGAGCTGCCGCTGACGCTGTGCAGTGACCCCACGCCCCCCACGGCGCCCGGGCTCGGCAGCGCGCCGTTCGTGGTCGCCCACGCGTCCACCCGGCAGTCCTCGGTGTTCGACAACGGCCTGCGGCTTCAGCCGACCGACTGGATCTCCGGCGGCGAGCTCGCGGCCCTCATCCAGACCCGGCATTCGGCCAGCCTGTCCGGCCTCCCGGTCACTCCGGCGATCGGGAACCTCATCCTCGAGGGCGGCGGCTCCGCCTCGCTGGACGAGATGATCGCCGGAACCGGGCGCGGGCTGCTGCTCACCTGCCTGTGGTACATCCGGGAGGTGGATCCGCAGACGCTGCTGCTCACGGGGCTGACCAGGGACGGGACCTACCTGGTGGAAAACGGTGAGGTCACGGCGGCGGTGAACAACTTCCGCTTCAACGAGAGCCCGGTCGCCATGCTGGCCAGGGCGACCGAGGTGGGCGTCACCACGGCGACCCTGTCCCGCGAGTGGGGCGACTATTTCGCCCGCACGGCGATGCCGCCGGTCCGGGTGGACGGCTTCAACATGTCCTCGGTGAGCCAGGCAAGCTGACCGGCCCGGCAACAGCGCCGCCCGGGCTCGCGAGGGCTCAGGTGTCCTCCAGCCGGAACCCGACCTTCAAGCCCACCTGGTAGTGGGCCACCCGGCCGTCCTCGATCTGGCCGCGGATCTGGGTCACCTCGAACCAGTCCAGGTGCCGCAGGGTCTGTGCCGCCCGGTGCAGGGCGTTGCGGATCGCGGGGTCGAGGCCTTCGGTCGACGTGCCGACGATCTCCGTTACGCGGTATGTGCGATCGGTCATGATCCCTCCCTGGTCGTCCTGCCGTTCGCGTGGACACCAGCATCCCCCGAAACCCGCGCCCGGGGATGACGCATGACGCAGGCGGGCATAGCGTGAAGTGGTGATGGTCATGCGCAGGCCGGGATGGGCCCGCCGCTCCAGCGCACACCTGGTCACCGAGGCGCAGCGCTCGCGGTCCGAGGACATCAGGTACCGCGAGCGGCGGTACCTGATCATGATGGCGATCCGGGTGGTGTGCTTCGTGATCGCCGTGGTCGTGTTCGCCAAGGGCGGAGGCTGGCTGACCGCCATCCCCGCGGTCGGTGCCATCGCGATCCCGTACTTCGCGGTGGTGTTCGCGAACGGCGGCCGCGAGCCAAGCAGCACGAAGGGCTTCCGCGCCTACGAGCCCAACCTGCCGGCGCCCTACCCCCCGCCCGGGCCCCCCGATGGCAGCGTGCGCCGCCAGGCGCCACCGGATCGCGATAACGGCTCCCAGCCCCCGGGATCCGCCAACAACGGCGGGCCCCGGTAGGCCGCCGCGGCTGTAGACAGCCCGTAGCCGGCGTTAAGAAAACCGCGCCGGACGCGATGGGCTTGTAATCCCGGTCTTGACGTACAAGGGGGGGTTTCGGTGTAGCATGCATAGCGGTGCTCTGGTCCCCCGTCGGAGCGCCTGCCGGCGTTCCGGGCCCCCGTCGGAACGCCGATGAATGCGACGCCGGGTGGTTTGCCCCCGTAGCCACCCGGCGTCGCTCTAACTTCGGCGACTTTCAGTCGCCTTCGCTATGGCTCGCGGTGCTTTTCCCGGGCGATACCCCCGGACCCCCAGTCGCTCCTTGCTCGCCGAGCTGCGCCCAGACCCGGCCCGAGCACGCCCAGGCTGCGCCGGGGACCGGCTGCCTACGGCGGTCACGGGACCAGCCCCGGCCCGCTCGCTGCGCCGCGTGTGGGGCGTCTTGCGGTCGCTGCGGCCCTTTGGCGGTGTGCCGTCGCTGGCTACGAGGGGCCGATCCGAGGCCACTGTGGAGGTCTGTCGGGGCCATCTTCGCTGGTTGTTGGGGGCTTGCCGCCGCATCTTCGCTTCGGAAACGGTTGGGGAGCCGCATCTTCGTTTCGAAACCGGCGGGGGTGCCGCATCTTCGTTTCTTGCCCTGTTGCGGCCGCCGCCTCGGGCCGCGGCGGCCGGTCTCGGCATCGCGTTCGCCCGTGGCGCCCGCCCCCTTTGGGCCGCATCCCGTCGCGCGAGGTCCACATCCTGCTGGCCCGCTGTTCACTTCGCGCACACACACATGACGCTCCGTCTACGGCGGGCCGCGATTGCCGAAGAGAGATCACCGTGCGTGGCCAGGAAAGCCATCCGGGCGCGTTGGTATACCACCCGTTCCCGGCGGGGATGCGAGCCGGGGAAGCAATGCACCGCCGGTGCGCATACCATCGTGGCCATTTCTCAGCTGCAAACACGGGCGTGTTCGGTATGACCGAACCGAAATCTTAACGAGAACCTAACGCCGGCGTATTTACTTTTTCTTAGCGATTACTGAGCGCCACTACTCGGGTCTGCTGAAAGTGACAATGGCCACACCCATCATGACCAGTCCCATGACCGCCACGATCCCCAGGGACAGCAGTATCGGCACCTGCCAGCCGGCCCACGTGACGGCCGGCGACATGGCCTGCATGGCCGACTCGCTGATGTTCAGGTGGGTGAACACCGCGTGCCGCATCGGCCCCACGACGTAGGTGAGCGGGTCGAGGCGGGTGAGGATGCTGAGCCAGGCGGGCAGCCCGGTCAGCGGGTAGAGCGCCCCCGACAGGAAGAACAGCGGCATCACGAGCATCTGGGTGAGCGCCATGAAGGCCTGGAACTGGGTGATCCGTGCCGCCATCATCACGCCGAACGAGGTCAGCGTGAACGCGAGCAGCAGCAGCTCGCCCACCAGGGTGATCATCAGGACCGGGTTGTAGGGCACGTCGGCCAGCCCGGCGAGCGCCAGCACGATGACGCCCTGGAAGGTGGCGATGGTCGCGCCGCCCAGGATCTTGCCGATGACGATGGCCGACCGGCTCACCGGCGCGACCAGCATCTCCCGCAGGAACCCGAACTCCCGGTCCCAGACGATCGAGGCCGCCGAGAAGATGGCGGTGAACAGGACCGACATCGCCAGCACGCCGGGATAGATGAAGGCCTTGAAGCTCACGCCCGGTGGCAGGCTGCCCTTGGCAAGCGACGACAGGCCGGTTCCGAGCACGAGCAGGAACAACAGCGGCTGGATCAGCGAGGTGACCGCCCGCAGCCGGTCCCGGCGAAATCTGATTAGCTCCCGGCGCCACACGATGCTGACGGCGCGAAGGTCAGACCGGAGGTTGTGCTCCGGCACGGCGACCCTGATCTGGCCCGCCAGGGCCGCCGTGCCGGCACTCGTCACGGCCGACTCGGTGTCAGTGGTCCCGGTCGTGGCCATCGGTCACCGCCTTCCCCGGAAGTGGGCCACCATCTGGCGCATCGCGTCCGCGCCCGTCCCCTCCGCGTCACGGATGGTCTTCCCTGTGTAGGACATGAACACGTCGTCCAGCGACGGGCGGGACACGCTCACCGCCTGGATCGGTACCGAAAGCCCCGCGAACAGCCTCGGCACGAACTCCTCCCCGGCGGGCACGGAGAAGGTGACGGCGCCCTCGTGGATGCCGGCCTCGATCCCGAATTCGCGGCCGAGCTCGGCGATGGCCGCCGCGTCGTCGGCGGTGTGGATCTGTACCCGGTCCTTGCCGACACTCGCCTTGAGCGCCTCGGGCGTGTCGATCGCCACGATCTTCCCGTGGTCGATGATCGCTATCCGGTCGCAGTGCTCCGCCTCGTCCATGTAGTGCGTGGTGAGGAAGATGGTGATGTCCTCACGTGACTTGAGCTCGTTGATGTATTCCCAGATCGAGGTGCGCGTCTGCGGGTCCAGCCCGACCGTGGGCTCATCGAGGAACAGCACCCGGGGCGCGTGCAGCAGGCCGCGCGCGATCTCCAGCCGGCGCCGCATGCCGCCGGAGTACGTCATCACCAGGCCGTCCCGCCGCTCCCACAGGCCGACCATCTCCATGACCTGCCGCATCCGCGGCATGACCGCGGCCGGGGGAACGCCGTACAGGTCGGCGTGGAAACGCAGGTTCTGCGCGCCGGTGAGGTAGTTGTCGAGGGTCGTGTCCTGGAACACCAGGCCGATGTTGCGCCGGACCGCGTCCCGTTCGGTCGTCACGTCGTGGCCCGCGACCCGGGCGGATCCGGTGGTGGGCAGGGCCAGCGTGCAGAGGATCTTGATGGTGGTGGACTTCCCGGCGCCGTTCGGGCCGAGGAAGCCGAACGTCTCGCCGGCGGACACCCCGAAATCGATGCCACGGACGGCCTCGATCTCGCCGTAGTTCTTGGTCAGGCCGGTGACGGTGATCGCCTGCGCCGGGCGCTGCCCGTTGCCGGCCGGATCCGCGTCGCCGGGACCCCTGCCGCCGTCCACCGCGCCCGCGCCGTCTCCCGTGGCGCCGCGACCGTGCACCGCCACCGCTACCGCCTCCCTGAGGTCCGCTTCCAGGCTAGCCGCCAACGGCGGTGCCGGCGGCTACTCATCGGCAGGCTCGTCGTCGGCGGCGAGAATCCGGTACAGGCTGCGCCGGGCGTCGGTGAGGATCTTGTGCGCCTGGGCCACCTGTGCCTCGTTGCCCACCCGCACTACCTGAATGGCCGCCATCGCCACCTGGCCGAACAGGTCCCGCAGTTCGATCGCGTCGTCACCGACGCTCCGCGCGACAACGTCCCAGGGCGCGCGGACCTCATCCGGGTGCGCCTCGACGTAGGCCCGGCCCTCGGAGGTCAGCGCGTACCTGCGCCGGCCGCCCTCCGGGGTCTCGGCCTCGATCAGCGCCTCGTCCTCGAGCTGCTGCAGGGCGGGATAGACCGACCCGGGACTCGGGCGCCAGACGCCGCCGCTGCGCTCGCCGATCTCCTGGATGATCTGGTAGCCGTTCCTGGGCTCCTCGGCCAGCAGCGCGAGCGCGGCGGCGCGGACGTCACCGCGCTTGACCCGCGGGCCACGCCCGAACTTCACGTCACCGAACCAGGGCCCTGGCGGGCCCCACCATGGACCCCAGCCGCCGCGCCTGCCCGGCCCACCGGGCCCACCAGGCCCTGCGGGGCCCACCCGCGTCCGCCTGGGGCCGCCGTGCCGGTGCCGCCGGCCCTCGTGCTCGCCCTCCTCGTCCCACGCCTCCTCGTGCCGGCGCCGCCGGCCCTCGTGCTCGCCGTGCATCTCCCATGCCGCTTCGCCACGCATGGTCGCTCCCTTCCTCCTGGTTCCCGGATGCACTCATCGCACATCATCGGAACCACATTTCATTTCTAGACATCTCAACGATATATCGGCATGGTCGTCAAGGCAATACCCGGAACGGCGGTGCGCGCGTCATCCAGATCGGCCCGGGCCCGGGCCGTCAGCCCCCGATGGCCGACATCGGCCGGACCGGCTGAAGGAAGCCGGGGTCGTTGATCCCGTGGCCGGGCAGCTTCGCCGCGACCGCACGCCGCCAGATCCCGGCCAGTTCCTCGTCGCTGGCCCCTGACCGCATCGGCTCGCGCAGGTTACTCTCGGTGCGCGCGAACAGGCAGTTGCGCACCTGGCCGTCCGCCGTCAGCCGCACCCGGTCGCAGTCCCCGCAGAAGGGCCTGGTCACCGAGCCGATCACGCCGACCCGGGCGGGGCCGCCATCGACCAGGAACGTCTCGGCGGGGGGCGGGGCCCCCGGGGGGGGGTTGTTCGGGGGGGGGGGGGAGCGGGGCCGCAGGGGGGGCCGGGGCCCCT
>Ga0081540_1004779_pt1 | contig 10215 bp, 10 predicted proteins | sample TabmetS2T1R1_FD_71024 | JGI IMG/M metagenome (GOLD analysis project Ga0081540, IMG submission 71024) | Tabebuia heterophylla rhizosphere microbial communities from the University of Puerto Rico - S2T1R1 | ecosystem: Host-associated > Plants > Roots > Rhizosphere ... | reverse complement strand
ATCAAAGCGCGTGTGGGAGCCGCCCTGCGTCACGGAGCTATGCGGGAAAGTGGGTGATGACGGAATGAGATAGGCGGCGTATCGAGGCGGGGGTCGAGCCTGCCAGAACCTCTCGAGGAGAGCGATACGCCATGAACGAGACTAGCAAGGTTATTACCCTTCGTCAGCCCGACGATGTCGACGATCCACTGACCAATATTCTTCGCGCTGGTGCGCGGCAGCTTTTGGCGCAGGCCGTGGAGATCGAAGTCGAGACGTTTCTTGCCACGGTGAAAGATTTGAAACTTGCCGACGGGCGCTCCCGTGTGGTGCGGCACGGTTACGGCCCGGCGCGAACGATTGCGACCGGCATCGGCCCGGTCGAGGTCGCGCGGGCGAAGATACGGGACCGCGGGGCCGCCGGCGATGGCGAGCGGATCCGCTTCAACTCGGCGATCCTGCCGCTGTGGGCGCGGCGGACCAGGAGTCTGGATACGCTGTTGCCGGTGCTGTATCTGCGCGGCATCTCGACGGGCGATTTCCAGGAGGCGCTGACGGCCCTGCTGGGCAAGGACGCGCCGAACCTGTCGCCGGCGGTCATCTCCCGGCTGACGGCGGAGTGGCAGGGCGAGTACGAGCGCTGGCAAAAGCGCGATCTGTCGGCGCGGCGCTATGTGTATGTGTGGGCCGATGGCGTCTTCCTGCAGGCGCGCATGGAAGACCACGGCGAATGCATGCTGGTGCTGATCGGCGCGACGCCGGAAGGCAAAAAGGAGCTGATTGGCTTTCAGGTCGGCGTCCGGGAGAGCACGCAGAGCTGGCGCGAGCTCCTGATCGACGTGAAGCAGCGCGGGTTGCAAATCGCCCCGGAAATTGCCGTTGGTGACGGCGCGCTTGGCTTCTGGAAGGCGCTTGACGAGGTCTTTCCCGGCACGCGGCACCAGCGCTGCTGGGTGCACAAGACCGTGAACGTCCTGGACAAGGTCCCGCTCTCGGTGCAGGCCAACATGAAGAAGAACCTGCGCGAAGTCTACTGGGCACCGAACCGGGCGGCCGCCGAAGTGGCGCTCGACGTCTTCGCCGAGAAATACCGCGCCAAGTACGGCCGAGCGGTCGAATGCCTCGCCAAGGACCGCGACGCGCTGCTCGCCTTCTATGACTTCCCAGCCGAGCATTGGGATCACTTGCGCACGACCAACCCCATCGAAAGCGTGTTCGCGACCGTGCGGCACAGAACCGTGCGGACGAAAGGATCACTGTCGTCAACGACCGCCAGGCTGATGGTATTCAAGCTGGTTATCGCTGCATCAAAGACGTGGCGGCGGCTCAAAGGCACAAATCAGTTGCCGAAGGTGATTGCAGGTGTCAGATTCAGCGACGGCATTGAGGTCATCCACAAGCCGGCAAACCACGCCGCCTGATCGCCTCGTCACCCAAAATCCCGCATAGCTCTCGGACGATTCCGCCAGGTTCAAGCCATGGCCCCGATCGAACCCTTGGACCAAGGCCTATGTTTTCGAGGTTCCGGAGCAGGATCAACTCGCGGATTCGGCTGACGACACGTTTCGCTCTCCGTTGATCGTCTACGAAAATGACAAGCCTCTCGGCCCGGCTCACAGCGGGCATGAAGCGGTCATGAAAGACGGACGCGGGCGCTACTCTCACTGGAAGGGGCTCGGCCTGGTCTTTTCCACCAGCGACAACAGCGACCCGAACTCCAATGGGAGGAGTTACACGGTTCGAGTGGCGGCGAACGATTCCACAAGGTTCAAGCCATGGCCCCGATCCAACCCTGAGACCAAAGCCTATGTTTTCGAGGTTCCGGAGCACGATGAGCTTGCGGATGTGCCGGAAAACTCGACACGCTCGCCGTTGATGGTCTACGAGAATGACAAGCCTCTGGGGCCGGCTCACAGCGGGCACGGAGCGATCGAGAAAGATGGACACGGCCGCTTCTCTCACTGGAAGGGGGGCGGCGTGATCTTTTCCACCAGCGACAACAGCAACCCGAACTCCAACGGGAACAGTTACACGGTTCGACTGACCGCGAGCAGTTCGGCCAGGTTCAAGCCATGGCCCCAGTCCAACCCTGAGACCAAAGCCTATGTTTTCGAGGTTCCGGAGCACGATCAGCTTGCGGATTCGCTCGAAAACCCGTCACGGTCTCCGTTGATCGTCTACGAAAATGACAAGCCTCTCGGTCCAGCTCACAGCCTGCACGCAGCGATCGTGAAAGATGGACACGGGCGCTTCTCTCACTGGAAGGGGGACGGCGTGATCTTTTCCACCAGCGACAACAGCAATCCGAACTCCAACGGGAACAGTTACACGGTTCGAATGGGGGAACGATAAACCGGGCTGTGCTTGCCTGCCACGGCAAAACATAGTCTTGGTTCTCACCGGCCAAGGCGAATGGGAATCCGTTACAATGGTTGCGCATGGCCGTTGTAGCTTTGGGTCATTATCTCGATCGCTTTAAACCCAGGCAGGAAACCCAGGCAGGAGAACAGGATGGAAATCTTTGACCTTACAGGGCCAATGCCTCCTCCTTCCTCTCCTGGAGGCGGCTGGCCCGTGGGGAATGGCGATGATCGGCCGGTCGATCGTCAGGGCTTTCAACTTCGTTTCGCGCAAATCCTTTAAGCCGTGATCGTCACCACGCGGATTTTTACCTGGGCGTTTTTCCTTCTGATCGTTGATCAGACGCTCGTCATCATGGGCTTCAAGTTCGGCCTTCCCGTCAAGCCGAGTATTGCATACGCGTTCATTGCGACCGGTCTCTTTGCGCTCGCGCTGATGGAGCAACAAAGCCCGCAGCGGTTGATGGCTGCCAAGGGCTTCTTCGTTCCCTTTGCAGCGATCGTTCTGCTGACCCTTGCAATGTACCGCGGCGAGAACCCGGGGCCGGACTTCGACCAGTTGACGCTTCCTGCCGTGCTGATTCCATCGAGCATCAGCTACGCTCTCTGGCCCGCCATGAACTTGCTCACCTGCGCCGCATTGTTCATCCTGGCTGGCCGCGAGGAAATTCGCCGGACGATCGTTCTGGCTGCCTTTGTCGCCCTGATCATTCAGGTTGCCACCATGGAAGCCGACATGTGGTGGCCCGCAATATTCGGCGATCCGAACGGCCGCGCGGGCGGTCTGGCGCGCAATGCCAACATTGCCGCATTTCTGGTGGTTACGCTGGCTTCTCTCACTCTCTCCACCCGCCTGGCTCCCTACGCGGTCACGTTGGCGATGGCCAGCGTTCTGCTCAGTCAGTCCAAGACCGGCGGCATTGCTGCTTGTGCACTTGCGGTCGGTTTTCTGCTATCAAGGCCAAGAACCATCGATCGCAAGGTAATTGTTTTCGCGGCATCGATCGTCCTGATGCTGGCAGCAACGGTGATGCTCTCCCCCGTCCTGAACCCCACGCCCGAGCAGATCGCCGAGGCTGCCACGAGGCCAGTCATTTCAGACCCGCACCAACTCCCTGCCGCCACGCTGGATCGTCCCGTTACGCTGGAGCAGCGATTGGGAACGCGGCTTTCAATCGACGAGTCCGCAAACCTTCGCCGGGAGGCCGCCGGGTTCTTCCTTGGCGTAGTCAAAGACCACCCGTTTGGTCTGGGTACCGGTTTCACCAACCGGTTCATCACCGGGCCTCACAATTCGTTTCTGAAACTCGCTGTCGACAATGGCGTCATTGCCCCGCTTCTCTTGCTTGCCTTGCTGGGCTGGCTCATATGGCGCGCGTATACCACGAGATCGCCCATGCTTATCGTGCTTACGGCCGTTTCGCTGGCTGAAGCCATTTTTAGCCATACATTGATGGTTGACCCGATCGCGCTACCGGCAATTGCGGTGGCTCTCGGATCGATGGACTTTAAATGGCTTCGTAAACTGCCGCCCGTACCGGCATGACAGAACTCATCCTTGAACTCTTCCAAAAATGGGGACACCTGTCGCTGACATCGGGTGTCTCGCTGGCACTGTTCTTCGTGTTGGCGGCACTCGTCGTCATTCCCCGGACGATTTTCATCGTAGCAGCCGGGGCCTCATTCGGCATTGGCGCGGCGCCGATCATTCTCGTCGCCGGTTGCGCGGGAAGTGCACTGGCGTTTCTGCTGTCCAGGTACATCGCTTTCGACTGGTTCCGCAGAAAGCTCAAACGACGCCCCAAACTGGCAGCGATCGCTGAAGCTGTCGACAAGGAGGGCTGGCGCATCGTCGCCCTGATGCGGTTGGGCGCTCCGGCGCCAAGCGGCTTGCTGAACTATCTCTTCGGTCTCACGCGAATCAATCTGGTCGCTTTCATCCTGGCCACACTGGTGTTCAGCAGTCCGCAAGTGCTTCTGTTCACGTTCCTCGGAGCGACGGGACGGGCGGCACTGCTTGAAGATGAGCCAATCGGACTTTCGCTTGTGCCGATGTTGGCGACCATTGCGGTCATCGCGCTTGTTGCGTGGCGCGTGCGAAGATTACTCGGCGCGGCGATGGTCGAAAAACGCCAGGCAGCAGCACAGCGGGAAGTCTAGAGCCTTTTCGGTTCTGATTGAACCAGAACCGGACTCTAGATTTTTGTTTTGACGCGTTTTCTTGACGCGAACCGGTATCCACTTCGCTCGAAAACGCTCTAAGCCCGGACCTGCCTGCCAAGCTCGCCGATCACCTCAAGGATACGCTGAGCAGGCTGACCAGTTCGGCCTGTCGTTCCACGCCGGTCTTCTGGAAGACGGATTTCAGATGCGTTCTGATCGTGTTCTGGGAAACGCCCGTTGCGGACGACATCTGCTCGATGGACTTGCCTTCGGTGATCTGGCTGGCGGTCCGTGCTTCGGCCGGCGTCAGATCGAACAGCGCCTGCAGCAATGACGGCGCCGGACTTGCACTCGGCACCATCGACGTAACGAAGACGATCGACAACGCTCCCATGAAAACGTCGAGTCCCGCGCCGCGCAGCGGCACGACATGCGCGACGAAAGCCGGCTCGGCTCCTTTGGCGCGGATCGGGATGGACTTTCCGGTTCGGTCAATCGGCCCCCCGGCGTTCGCGATCGCCTCCATCAGCAATGCCTGAGCCGCGGCGGACGCAAGTTGAATCACGTTGCCTGCGCCAATCCGGATGCCCGGTTCGCTCGCGAGGAATCCGGCATTTGCCGAAACGACGCGGCCGTTCGGCGTCAGCGCCGCGGCCGGAAGACCGATAGCCTCCAGCGTCGCGACGGTGGACTTTGCCCGGTCTAACCCGAGCCGCCCCGACAGCAGCGATGCCCGGGCAAGATGCGGCCGCAGGTGATCGAGCTGCTCTGCGATGGTACGCGGCACCGGGCCCTTGCTGTGAGCCTTCTCGATAGAGAACACCAGCGTGTCGCCGGCCGGCGAGCGGATCGACGTCCCGACGCACCATCCGAGGCCGCGGGGGCGCAGAAGTTCGGTGTAGAAGTCGGAGGCATCGATCTCTTCGGCCGTGAAAGCATCGAGGTCGGTCAGGAATCTCGGTTCCTCGATCGGAACAAGGCGCTGCCCTCGCGGATTGTCGAGGTACCATTTGCTGGCGATCCATTCTTCCATGGCGGGCTGGATTGCCGCGGAACTGAGCCATCGGGGTACGCCGGGTCCGGCGGCAAACAGCAACGTGCCCTCGGCATCGGCTATTTTCGCCAAACGATCGAGTACCGCCTGCCATTTCTCCGGAACGATCGCCGCTTCATAGATATCGTCTATGAATGGATCTGTTTGCACTGTTTTCCTCAAGCTTCTTGTCGCCTTATCCTCATGATTGGATTGAATAGATTCCTGGTCAACTCCGATTACTGCCTGACTTGACGGGGCAGGATTAATTTGAGCGGCCGGCTGCTGGTGTGGCTCGGCAGATTGCCAATCCCGTAAAAATACGGGTATGCCAGAGCCCCTGCAGCGCACACCTTGGTTTGATCTTGCTTCGGAGCAACCGTTGTACATTCATCGCCGCACAGCTCTCGCCGCCCTCCTCGCTTTCGCAACGTTGCCCTTCGCGGGCTCGGCGATCGCCCAAAGCGCGATAGCCGCGGCGGTCGCCAGGCCGGTTTCGCTGCCCGACATTGCAATAGGTTCTGCGAAGGCACCGATCACCATCACCGAATATTCGTCGATGAGCTGTCCGCATTGCGCGGCGTTCGGCCAGAATGTCTTTCCGATGCTGCGATCGAAATATATCGACACCGGCAAGGTACGTTTCGTGTTCCGGGAGTTTCCGCTCGATATCAAGGCGGCCGCGGCCTCGATACTGGCGCGTTGCATCGGCCAGGGCGATTCCGAAAAATATCTCGGCGCAGTCGAAATCCTTTTCAAGTTGCAGGACCGCCTGGTGGCGCAGACCAAGGACACATTGTTCTATGTGGGCAAGCAGCACGGGATGAGCGTGGAGGAAGTCGAGACCTGCGAGAAAGATCAAGCGCAGTTCGACAAGCTTAACGCCGACCAACAATACGCCGTCCGAGAGTTGAAGGTCACCTCGACGCCGACCTTCTTCCTCAACGGCGTGCGACTGCAGGGGTCGATGTCGTTCGAGGAGCTGGAAGAACGGATCAAGCCGCTCCTGAAGAAGTAACGTCCGGCGGCCCGCGCAGTTTACCCCTTGTCCGGCGCCGCCGCCTCGCCGATGATGGCGCCAACAAACATATATTTGGGGAGGCGCCATGTCCGCCGTTTTGCGCGTTTTGTTCGCAGCGACGTGGCTGTTGTCCGGTGTAGCGGGATCGTCCGCGCAAGGCTATCCGAACAAGCCGGTGCGCGTGGTGGTCGGATTTCCCGCCGGCGGACCGACCGATGCGATTGCGCGCATCGTGGCGCAGAAGCTCACCGATCATCTCGGCCATCAGTTCTTCGTCGAGAATATCGGCGGCGCCGGCGGCAACACCGCGGCCGGCCAAGTCGCGCGCATGACCCCGGACGGCTACACCATCATGGCGATCAGCACCGGCTTCGTCGTGAACCCCAGTCTTTACGCCAAGGTGCCCTACGATCCGCTCAAGGATTTTGCCCCCGTGACGCTGGTCGCGGTGTCGCCGAACGTCGTGGTGGTCAACCCGCAGGTGCCGGCCAAGACGCTTCCCGAACTGGTGCAGCTCATTCGGGACAACCCCGGCAAATACAGCTTTGCCGGCCCCGGTGTCGGCTCGACGCCGCACCTTGGCGGCGAGTTGTTCCGGCTCGCCTTCAAGCTCGATCTGGTGCACGTGCCCTTCACGGGTGCGGGGCCGGCAATCCAGGCGACGGTCGGCGGGCATACGCCGATCGCTTTCACGGCGTTGCCGCCTGCCCTGTCGGCGGTGCAGAGCGGACAATTGCGCGCGCTTGGCGTTGCCGCGACGGAGCGAGCCGCAGGCCTGCCCGACGTGCCGACCTTCGCCGAGCAAGGCATCACGGATCAGGATGCAGACACGCTCACCGGCATCGTCGCGCCAGCCGGTACGCCAAAGGAAATCGTCGATCTGCTTTATCGTGAGATTGCCAGGATCGTCGCCCAGCCGGACGTAAAGGAGCGCCTCACGGTGCTCGGTTTCAGACCGGTTGCGAATACGCCCGGTGAGTTTGGCGCCCGCATCAAGCTGGAGATCGACAAGTGGGGCAAGGTGGTCCACGACGCCAAGCTACGGATCGAATAACGCGCACGCATCGAATAACGCGCTCAGCGGTCCCCGTTCGATTGCGCCTGCTCCGTAACACCGGCATCGGCGAGCACCATGAACGTCAGACCGATGCGGTTTTTCTGCAGCCAGGCGATCCGGCATTCATGCACGATCGAAGGATCGTTCGCCATTACCAGCCGAAACTGCTGCGGGACGAAGGCTGGATTTTCGACGTCGATCGCCGCGCCCTCGCGCGAAATATTTCGCACGATGCAATGCATCACCGAACCGCCCGACGAAACATAGGCAGGCTCTTCGATCTCCGTTCGCGGATATTTTCGCTTCTCTTCCATCCCGCCCCGTCCGGGTATCGTTGCGAACTGCAAAGCTAGCGGCAAGACCTTAACCAAATTGGGAGCGTGCGTTGCAGCCTGTTCGTAACCATCCACGCAATTGTTTTGCGTCCATTGTGCAGAGCAATACGATGTCCACGCGCACGCGCAGACGTGCCCCGCTTCGCCATGGACTTGCCGACCGCGGCGACGGCACGGTAGCATTTTGCTGATGACCGGCACGCCAACACGACGCCTCCCCGACATGGCCTTCGACATACCGATCGCAAACTCAGCCGAACTTGCGGGCGACCTGGCGGTGATTGCCGCTGCGGAAGCCATCCGCCCCGATGTCGCGGCAGCTTCCGGCGACATCGAGAATACCAGGCGGATACCGCAAGCGGTGCTCGACAAACTGCACGAGGCGCAGTTGTTCCGCCTGCTATTGCCCCGTTCGACCAACGGGATAGAGACCGATCCTGTCACCTTCTTCCATGTCATCGAAACCATCGCCAAGGCCGATGCATCCACCGCCTGGTGCCTCAGCCAGGCCGGCGGCTGCGCCATGTCGGCGGCCTATCTCGATTTGCCGGTGGCGCAGGCGATCTTCGGCGATCCGCGCGCGGTCCTGGCCTGGGGCCCGGGACCCAAGGTCCGCGCGGTCGAATGCGACGGCGGTTATCGCGTCACCGGCACCTGGTCGTTTGCTTCCGGCGGCCGGCATGCAACCTGGCTCGGCGCCCATTGCCCGATCTTCTCGGCCGACGGCTCGCCCCGGTACGACGGCAACGGCGCGCGGCTCGAGCGGACCATGCTGGTGCGCGCAGCGGACGTCGAGTGGACCGATATCTGGAACACGGTCGGGCTGCGCGGCACCGCGAGTGACCAGTTTGAGCTCAATGATTTCTTCGTTCGCGCCGATCACTCGATCACCCGCGAATTCGACCGCGAATGCCGCGAGCGTGGGCCGCTCTACCGCATGAGCAACCACACTTGCTATCAGGTGGGCTTCGCCGGCGTTGCCTGCGGCATCGCGCGGACCGCACTCGACAATTTCGTCGAAACGATGCGCAACAAGGTGCCGCGCGGCGCTCGAGGCTCGTTGCGCGACAATGCGGTGGTGCAGTGCAATCTCGCCCAGGCGGAAGTCAATCTCCGTGCCGCGCGCGGCTACGTGTTGCAGTCGATGGCCGACACCTGGAAACACCTCACCGCGGGCGCCACCATTACGGTCGCCCAGCGCATGAATATCAGGATGGCTTCCACCCACGCCATCCACAAGGCGCGCGAGGCGGTCGACTTTGCCTACAACGCCGCGGGCGCCACCGCGATCTTCGAAGGCCACCCGCTGGAACGCCGCTTCCGCGACATCCACACCGTTACCCAGCAACTGCAGGGGCAGCTCAGGCATTTTGAAACCGTCGGCGCCTGGATGATGGGCGTCGATACCGATCTCAGCTTTGTCTAGGGAGATACCATCATGGGACTTGGCGTGTTGCAGCACTACACCATCGAACCTTCCGATCTCGAACGCACCAAGGATTTCTATTGCGACGTGCTGGGGTTGGAGAATGGTGACCGCCCGCCGCTCGATTTCCCGGGTTACTGGCTTTACTCCGGCGGCACCGCCACGGTGCATCTGATGGGCACGCGCAAGCCGCGCGAGGGCATCGTGGTGCGGGGCACCGAGAAGAAGTATGAAGATACCGGACGGCTCGACCACATCGCCTTTGCCGCGAGCGACGCCGAGGGCATGCGCAAGCGGCTGCAGTCCAAAGGCGTCAAATTCCGCGAGAGTATCGTGCCGCGCACCGGCGATACCCAGTTCTTCCTCTACGATCCCGATGGAGTCGGCGTCGAGCTGAACTTCCCCAAGAGCTGAGGTTTTCCCAAGAGCTGAGCGTCGAAACCTGAAGATCCGCCATTGCGTCCCAAGATTTGAATCCGGATACATGGCGCCACAGTCTTGCCGCTTGCTCGACCTGATCCCGGCCGGCCCCCGCGCCGGCCGAGCTGTTTTTCGGGCCTGTGGACGCCAAACGACCCGATGTCGCGGCGCAACACTGCGCGCCAAAGAATGAAGTTCCCGACAACGCCGCAGGTCCGCCATCAGTAAGGCGCGAGTTCGACCGCTTTTCTTCATCATTGCATGACGATTGGAGGGGCCGCGCCGCTGCGGTAGAATAGCCGGGTGCCTCGCCTTTCAACCTACCCCAGGGCATGCGTGCCCGGCTATTCGTCAGCGCGGGATGCCTAATCGAGCCCGCGCTCGTGGCTCAGATTGACCATTTCCTGGATGAAGACCGCCT
>Ga0081540_1004778_pt1 | contig 10217 bp, 6 predicted proteins | sample TabmetS2T1R1_FD_71024 | JGI IMG/M metagenome (GOLD analysis project Ga0081540, IMG submission 71024) | Tabebuia heterophylla rhizosphere microbial communities from the University of Puerto Rico - S2T1R1 | ecosystem: Host-associated > Plants > Roots > Rhizosphere ... | reverse complement strand
CATTGCCGTCGCGCTTCATCGCCCGGTGCCCGGCGCCGTGCAGCGTCAACTGGAGGGCCGGGGTGCGGAACACCGCACCCTCGTCGGTGAGCTCCAGCTCATGGGGTTGCCGTCCATAGTCGAAGCGAGGCGCGCACTCCACGACGAAGCGCATCTGGCCGCGCACGCACCGCACCACCCGGACCAGCCGGTGCCGGTCGCTGGCCCGATGCGGGTCGTCGGCCGGCATGAAGTCGATCACCTCACCGACCCCGTCGGGGGTCATGAACCGGGTGATCAGGATGGCGGTGTCGGGGAAGTACAGCTGCCTGGCGACATAGTCGTCACCCTCGGGGCCGATGCGGTAGTGCCCGCCGTTGTCGCTGTCCAGCAGCGAGGCGAACACGCTCGGCGAGTCGAAGCGCGGGCAGCACCACCAGTCGACGGTGCCGTCGGTAGTCACCAGCGCGGCGGTCTGCAGATCCCCGATCAGCCCGTGCTCGGCGATGGGCGGGTAGCTCTCCATTGGCGGTCTTCCTCCTTTACAACTCCGACATGCCCCAGTCGGGGCCCCCGACCCGGTGTCGCGTTTGTCGAAGTCACTGCCGGGTTTCCTTTTGAATGTCGCGGACGACGTCGCCGATGGCGCGGACCGCGCCGTGGCGTCGCCGTATCATGTCGGCGACCAGTCCGGTCCAGCCGGTCTGGTGCGCCGCGCCGAGTCCGGCACCGTTGTCGCCGTGGAAGTACTCGCTGAACACCAGGTTGTCTTTCCAGGCTGGGTCGGTCTGCAGGCGGTCGGTCCCGCCGAAGCAGGGCCTGCGCCCGTCGGGCCCGGGAACGAAGATCGAAATGAGCCGGTCCTGCAGGTCGGCGGCGATGCGGCCGAGCGTCATCCGCCGCCCGGACCGGGTCGGGTACTCCAGCGTGAACTCGTCGCCGAAGAACCTGTCGTAGCGCTCAAGGACGCTGACCATCAGGTAGTTGAGGGGGAACCACAGTGGGCCGCGCCAGTTGGAGTTCCCGCCGAACATGGCTGTCGTGGACTCGGCGGGCTCGTAATCGATGGTCGCGCGGCGGCCTTCGACATCGAGCTCGTAGGGATGATCGCGATGGTAGGCCGACAGCGCCCGCAGGCCGTGCGGCGAGAGGAACTCCGCCTCATCGAAGAGCTTGGCGAACATCTTCTCGAGGTGGTCGATGCCCGCCACGGAAAGCAGCAGCCGCTGGTCGCCAGGCTCACCGCGGAGCAGGCCGAGTTCGCCGAGCTTGTCACGGTCGCGCAGGCCGTGGCGCCGCAGAAAGCCCGCGAACTGCTTGCCGACCGCGAGCGACCGGTCAAGCATCGATTCGTCGATGACCATGGCCGCCAGGGCCGGGATCATCCCGACCATCGACCGCACCTTCACGGGCACGGCCTCGCCGGCCGGGGTGAGAAGCCTGTCGTAATACAGGCCGTCGGCGTCATCCCACATCCCCTGGCCGTCGATGGCCTCGGTGATCGCGGCGAAGTGCTCGAGGAACTTCAGCACGAGATCGACCGCCGGGCGGTGGCCGCTGCGGTTCAGCACGGCGGCGATGCCCGTCATGGCGATCGCGTAGAAGGCCATCCAGCCGGTCGCGTCGGACTGCTCCAGGATCCCCCCGACCGGCAGGTGCGAGCGGTCGATCGGGCCGATGTTGTCCAGGCCCAAAAAGCCGCCCTCGAACAGGTTGTTGCCGCCCGCGTCCTCCAGGTTCACCCACCAGGTGAAGTTGACCAGCAGCTTGTCGAACACCCTGCTCAAAAAGTCGAAGTCGCGGCCGCCGTCGATGGCGAACACCTCCAGCGCCGCCCACGCCTGCACCGGCGGGTTCACATCGGAAAAATCCCACTCGTAGGCGGGCAGGGCCCCGTTCGGGTGCTGGAACCACTCCCGGCACAGCAAAATCAGCTGGTACTTGGCGAACGCCGGGTCCACGTGCGCCAGCGCCACGCAGTGAAACGCCAGATCCCACGCCGCGAACCAGGGGTACTCCCACTTGTCGGGCATGGACATGATGTCGAAGGCGTCGAAGTTGCCCCACCGGGCGTTCCGGCCGCCCCGGCGGGACGCGGGGGGCGGCGGCTGGGTGGGGTCACCTTCCAGCCAGCGGGCCACGTCGTAGTAGTACAGCTGCTTGCTCCACAGCATCCCCGCGAACGCCTGCCGCATCACCATCGCCTCATCGGCGGAGGCGCCCTGCGGCGTCAGCTCGGCATAGAACTCGCACGCCTCCGCCCGGCGCTGCGCGACCACCTGATCGAAGCTCTCGCCAAGCGCGGCGGCTCCCGGTGGGATGCTGCCGCTGGGGCGCAGGCGCAGCCGGACCTCGGCCGTCGCGCCCGGCGCGACCGTCAGCTTGTACCAGAAGGCGCACTTGGTCCCCCGCCGGTCCGGGTTGACGGTCGCCGCGCCGTGGATCACGTGATCGTTGATCCCGTCCTTGGGGAAGGGCGCGATAGGCGCGGCGCCGAATAGGCGTTCGTTGTTCGTCTCGTTCTCGCAGAACAGCGCCGTGGGGGTCGCCCCGTCCGGCCCCGCGCTTGCCAGCAGCTCAAGCGGGCCGAGGAACGGGTGGTCCACGGCGACCGCCGGCCCATCCGCGCGGAGCGCCGGTTTGGGGGCATCGGCGTCCCACGACCACGTGTTGCGGAACCAGGCGGTCGGCAGCACGTGGAGGGTGTCCGCCTCCGGTCCCGCGTTGGTCACCCGCACGGTCATCAGCAGATCGGTCGGATCGGCCTTTGCGTACCAGACCTCGGCGATCCAGTAACGGTCGCCGTCGAACGCCCCCGTGTCGAGCAGCTCGTACTCGGGATCGAACTTGCCCCGCTGGCCGTTTTCGCGCCGCAGATCCTCGTAGGGGAACGGGCCCTGCGGATAGTGGTAGCGCCACCGGTTCCAGGCGTGGCTGGGCAGCGCGTCCAGGTACCACCAGTACTCCTTGACGTCCTCCCCATGGTTCGCCTCCGCGCCCGTCAGCCCGAAGGCCCGCTCCTTGAGGATGGGGTCGCGGCCGTTCCACAGCGCCAGCCCCAGGCACAGCCGCTGGTGGACGTCGCAGAAGCCGGCGAGGCCGTCCTCTCCCCACCGGTACGCGCGTGAGCGCGCGTGGTCGTGCGGGAGGTAATCCCACGCCTCCCCATTGGGGCTGTAGTCCTCGCGGACCGTGCCCCACTGGCGCTCGCTCACATACGGGCCCCACAGGTACCAGTCGCCCGCCTGGAGCAGGCCGTCTTCGAGCCGCCCGAACCCGTCTACCCGTTCGCGCTCCGCACCCATCGCCTTCCTCCGCTGGATCGCCGCGTCAGCAGTCTGTTTTCTCGCGTGCAGCGCCACGTCACCCAGGAAGGGTCACTGGCCACGTCACAGGTCGTCCTCGGCGGTCACGCGTCCCGGGGCAGCCCCATGGCGAGCGCGTCGTGGTCACGTTCGTTCTGGTCGGCGTAGGCGACGGCGAATTCCGCGATGGCCTGGTCGAAGACGTCCGACGGCGGCTATGCGGTCGATCAGGTTGAAGCAGGCGAGGACCGACGCGAAAAGGATCAGGCCGTGACGCTCTGTTGTGCGGCGCCCCCTAGCTGGCTTGATTGTCGCCGACGTCATCTTGGCCTCCCATAGCATGCCCCCCGGCCATTCATCGCGACTATTCGGTCGCTTGTGCCCGATCCTGATCCGGGCGTGCTCTGCGCGTCGACACCCTTCCGGGGGTGATTGCGCCTCTGCAGCGGATCAGCTGCCCGCCCGGAAACCGTGCGGCGGAGCGGTGCCGTTCGTGGGCTCGGCGAACACCAGGCTGATGCCCTGGTCGTTCAGCGCTTCGTCGAGCTCTTCCAGCACGTCGGAGGCGGTGGTGTCCACGTCGGTCATCGGCTCGGCGGCGATCAGGATCCAGGTGGGTGGCGGGTCGGCCTTGGCCAGCTTCCGCATCCCGGTCTCACCGATCTTCACCCGCATCCGCAGGGACTTGTGGATCGGGAACCAGCCCATGGTTCAGCTTGAGGTGCTTCTCGTAGGCGACGACGCCTGTCGCGATGGGGTAGGGGCCACGGATCCGCTGAAGCTGGGGTGAGACGTCGCGGTAGTCCAGGTCGGGATGGTCACCGCAGTCGCAGCAGATGAGCTCAAACACGTCCGTGTAGCCGCCTTCAGATTGGCCCTCCACGATGCGGACCGGCTGGCGCCGCAGGACGGTCGTCCACCCCAGTGCGGGCTGATCACAGGGCTGCATGGCTGTCTCCTTGGCGGCTATCTGCGCTTCACCGCGTGATCCACGTTTCTGTGGGCGTTCTCCTCACTGATGCGGTCGAAGACGCCGTGGCGCGCGAGCAGCTCGCGGACGGTCGGCTTGCGCCGGATCCCTCGTGCTGCTGGGAGACGTGGGACACGTCCTTGATCATGTTGCGGACGCGCTGACCACTCCACACCCTTCCGGGGGTGATGTTGGATGTTCCAGTTGATGATTCGCTCCTGGCGGATGATCCAGGTCAATCGCGCCGCACCCAGAGCTGATCGTGAATCGCCGACAGTGGCGAGGGCCAGGTCATGGGCGCTCGCTGGCTCGCCCGGCCGCCTTCGTGCTCGTGCTGGCGGCGGCGGACATGGCCTCATTGCGGGTCTCACCGGCAGGAGCAGGGTTTATCTGTCGCCGGGCGCGAATACCCGGCCCAGCGCCTCGAAGCTGGCGGGCCGCCGGCTCCGCAGGATGGCGAAAGCGACGACCCCGAGGCCCAGCCATCCCAGGGCCACGAACGGCAGTAGGTCCATCAGCCCGTGGCTACGCGGGTGCACGATCCCCCACAGGGGAAAAAGGAACAGCAACGCGGCGGCGGCCGGGACGACCAGATGCCGCCCGGCCCGGAACTCGTCGCGGAACTCGGTGCGGAACGCGCGGATGACCGCAAGGTTCACCGCCAGATAGATAAGCACCAACGACAGCGCGCCCGCTCCCGCCAGGTACCCGAAGGTGCGCGCGCCGCCGACGGCGTAGGTGAGCGGCAGCCCCAGCGCCAGCGCTACCGCGGCGACGCAGCCGATCGCGACAACCGGGGTCTGGCGGCCTGACAGCCGGGCCAGCGACCCCGGCAGCGCCTGCTCGCGGCCCATGGCGAACAGGACCCGGATGGCCGCGTTGAACACGGCGATGACAAAGCCCGTGCCGGTGAGCACGACCACCAGGTCGATGACCCACAGCGTCGACGGCGACCAGTACCGGCCGGTGAGATACCCGAGCGGGCTGGGCTGCTGGCTGAAGCCGGGGAGGCCGCCCCGCCCCACGCCGAACATCTCCGCCACCACCACGAGCAGATAGAAGATCCCGGTCAGCACGACGACGCCGGTCATGCTGGCCGGGACGGAGCGGCGCGCGTCCCTGGCCTCCTCGCCGAGCGCGGCGGCGGTCTCAAAGCCGGCGAAGGCGGTGATGCCGTAGATCATCGCGTTGGTGATGTCCGTGAACTGGCCGTGTGGCGACGACGCCGCGGAGAAGACCGCCGCTGTGTAGTGCGCGGGCCCGGTCTTGACCAGGACCGTGATGGCCAGCGCCGCGATCACGGCCACTTCCCCGGTGACCAGGACCAGGTCGGCCGCCGACGAGGTCCTGATGCCCAGGTAGGCAACCCCGGCCACCGCGGCCAGGATGACCACGAACAAGACCCAGGGGCGGATGGCCACGTGCAGCGTGTCCGCGAGCAGTTGCGACGCGTACACGCTGGTCAGAGCGATACCGGCCGGCGCGTAAAGCGCATAGGCGAAGACCATCATCCAGCCGGTCAAAAAGCCCCCCGCCCGGCTCAGCCCGCGGCTGTTGTAAGTGTAGAGCGAGCCGGCCGACGGCAGCCGGCGGGCGAACTCCGCGATGCTGATCGCACAGCACAAGGACGCGGCGAACGCGATGAGTACGACCAGCGGGGAGGCGAACCCGGCGTAGGAAATCATGATGATCAGCCCGGCGACGACCGCCCCGGCCGGGGCCACGTTGCTCACGCCGAATGTGATCACCCGCACCCGGCCCACCGCTCCGTGAGCCAGGCCCCCGGCCTCGTGACTGCTGGCGCCCATGCTGCCGCCTTTCGTGCCGACAAGTGCCTTGCTCAGGCAATCAGGCTTTGGTGAGCATCGGTAGGGGCCACTTCCTCGCGGGGGACGCGAGGTCACGTCCGCACTGACTCGGCGCCACGATGGACCGGTGGTGGGCGCGGGCGCTGAGCCGGTTGTGCCCGCGCGGTCGCGTCAGGCGGCCAGGTTCTCGCGGCTGCCGGCAGATGGCTCTTGACCGTGTTCCGCGAGATGTAGAGCGTCGCGGCCATCTGCCGGAACAAGTAATCACCGGGCGCAAGTGGCTGGGGCGGGTCGTGCCGACTAGGAAGCTGGGGATGACTGATCAGCTGCCGAGCTGGATCCACAGGCAGCGCCGGCTGCAGCATGCCAGATCAGCGGGAAGTTGGCGGCGCCAAGCTGCTCGGCGCGCTGGAGCCGCCGGGTGAGCGGCGGCTGGCGCGCTGGCGGTGCCGCGTTCAGCAGGGTGGTGAGCAGGGCCCGTGCCCGCAGCAGCACCATGGGAGACTGGGACGCGGACTCGATGAGATCGTCCAGGCCGATGCCCAGGTAGTCATCCCAGGACGGAAGTGCCAGCACCACCCGGACCGTCCCGGCGTCATCGGCCACCTCGGCGACGTCCAGGTCACGTGCTACCAGGGCCCGCAGCAGGCTCTCCATTGTGTCCAGCACCTCGACGGCGGTGGCCGGATCGTTGATCGCCGGCGACAGCGCCCGCATCGCGATATCGGCCAGCAGGCGGAACGCGAACAGCGGGTCCTGGTCGAAGGTGCGCTCGGGCCCGGTCACCACCCCGCGCAGCACCGCCTCGTCGGCCACCTCGCCGCCGTGCAGATCGGCGACCAGATCGTCTTGCTGAAGCGTCTCACCTATGCCGGCCCGCAGCACGATCACGGTGCCGCCAGCGGCAGCGAGCAGCCGGCTCAGGTCGAGTTGCTGCAAGACCGCCTGGCGGTGCGGCCACAGGACCGCCCTGCGCCGCGGCGGCAGCCGGACGCCCGGCCGCCGGTCTGCCGCGTAGGGCCGGCGGTACAGGTCGTCGATGATGCCGCGGCCCCGCCCGGCGATGGCCGCCAGCGTGGGCGCCAGCTGAATGGAGGCGAAGGCTTTCACCTGCAGGGCCCAGATCAAGACGATGGCGGCGAGCACCGCCACCCCCTCGGCGGCCGGCACGATCACTGACACTTTCTGCCGGCTGCCGATGACCAGGGCCGTGGTGACCGAGAACACGAACACCCCGACGGCAAAGGCGAACGTCCGCCACACGATCGGGTCGTCACGGAACAGGTTCAGCCGGGGCGACAGGCTGCTGAAGACCCACTGCGCGACCAGGACGAGCAGTGAGAAGATGACGGTCACCAGTCCCAGGACAGCGAAGCCCGCCGCGACCAGCGCGCCGGTCACCCGGATGCTGGCCACGGTGGACTCGGTGGTGATCCGGGGCAGTAGCAGGCCAAGCCCCAGCCCCGCCAGCGCGCACAGCAGCTGCACCAGGCCGGCCCGCAGCCGCCGCCGGGCCCGGCCGAACCGCCCGAGCCTGCGGGGGGCCGGCGACCGCATCACCGCGCCCGGACCCGGCCACGAGGGAACCCCGTCCACCCCCGCGCGGGCTGATCACAAGTCCGCATGGCTATCTCCATGTGGGCTATCTGCGCCTGCCGCGGATGCGGCATCCGGGGTCTCCGGCTTTTCCCTGTGCTGCTGAGAACGCCCACACGTGTTAATCCTGGCGCAGATGCACCGGCTGTCCGTCACCCTTCCGCGGGTGACGTTGGTTGGGCGTTGGTCCAGGACCGCGCCTTGGACCCGGCCGGGGTGGAAACAGCGGCCTGGCTGAGACCGCGCCGTCCAGGCGCCTTCCAGCACCTCCACTCGTCCGGAGCGGATCGCCGCCGCGAAGGCCTCGTTAGGACCCCGAGGCCCCTGGGATCCCCTTGGCCGCCAGCAGCACGATCCGCACCTGCTGCGCCGGTCCCGCCCGCACACTCCGCTACCAGGCCAGCCGCTCCGGGGATACGGCGTCACGAGAGCTGCGACGACGTGCCCGGCGCTTCGGCGGCCTTCTCCGCGCTTGCGACGGCTGCACGTACCGTCGGGTAGAGATTGCCGGCACCGAGCTCTTCGAGCGTGCCGGTCTTTGCGCAGTAGCTGGGTGTGGTCTTCCCGACGTTCACCAGGAGCGCCCAAGCGGATCGGGATCAGCTCCTCGAGCCGCCCGGCATTGGACGCCAACAGCACATCGACCGGGTCCGGCCGATCCGGTGCCGCCCTCCAGTCGCCATGTGCGCTACGCGAGACCAGCGCCCGCCGGCCGAGGCCGTCCTCGAACTGCTCAGCCCTCGTCGGCGCCATCGCTTACTCCTATCACCCGAGGTCCGGCAGGCGAGGAACACCTGCGCCGCCCGGTGGACGCACCATACGCCGGACGAACGGCGGCTAGGCACGCTTTCTCCCTGTCCAGGTGAGTGTCGACACTCCTTCCGAGGGTGTTTCCGGCCCCTTCCCTGGGGTCTCGGCGGTCACGACAGCGTTACTCGCGGCGGCAGGCCTGGCAACAGAACCTGGCCTGGCAGCGGAACGGCCTCAGAGCAGCCGCAGATCGACTGCCCGCTCGATGGCTTCCGAGCGCGACGTTACGCCGAGCTTCTGGTAGATCGACCGGAGGCGGGTCTTTACCGTGTTGCGCGAAATGTAGAGGGTTGCTGCCATCTGCAGGTAGGTGCAGGTCGGCAGGAGCTTCAGCATGCGCAGCTCGGCAGCGGTCAGTGGCTCGATGAGCACGCTACCCGGCCGGGCGGCGTGCGGTTGCGTGGCGCGCACTTCGAGGGCGGCACCGATCAGCTGCTCGGTGAAGGGATCGGGCCGCATCTGTGTCGCATGCCCGACCAGGTAGCTAGTCACCTGAGGTGCGGCCGTGACGACCGTGTTGAGGAATCCGCCCTGGCGGGCGGTTTGCAGGGCGCCGCCTACGATGCTCGCAGCCGCCGGGTCGCCGCGTGCGATCGCGGCCGCGGCCAGCAGGAGCTGGTACGCCAGTGCACGCCGCGGGGTCAGTTCAGCCGTTGACTGCGACCGAAGATGGTCCTGCGCGGCGTGGTGATCGCCGCGGGCAAGCGCGACCCTGGCCAGTAGCAGGGCGCGGCGCGCGGCGGGCAGTCCGCTGGCCAGCTCCATCGCGGAGTGCAGGTCGCCTAGCCAAATGCGCAGCCTTGCCTCCAGCTCGTCGGCCCGCGCGAGCGGCACCGAGCTTGGCTCGGCCAGCACCTGCCGGGCCGCCTCGATGCTCGCCAGCGCGTCGCGGACCTGTCCGCGGGCGGCCCAGATCTCGGCCCGGTCGAGCAGCGCCATGAACTCAAATAGAGGCCGCCGCCGCTCGGTTATCGAAAGTGCTTGCTCGGCGAACCGCTCGGCGGTGTCGAGGTCGCGCCGCTCCAGCGCGAGGCCGCCCAGCGCGCGCAGGTAGTCCACGGCGAAGAAATGCTCGCCGAATCCGAGCCGCCGCGCCTCCGCCTCAGCGGCCATGGCGGCGTCGGCGGCGTCGGCGAGGCGGCCAGACTGCAGCCATGCCAGGGCCCGCGCGCTGGGCACCAGCACCAGCCTGGCGGGTTCGGTGAGCTCAGGCAGGGCAAGAGCCGCCGCCGCTTCACGCTCAACTGCCTGGAAGTCTTCCAGGCAGTTGTAGGCACGCAGCAGGATCAGCGGGACAGCGGCGTCCCACCCGTCGGTGAGCTGCGCCCGCTCTACGATGGCCCGGGCAGCGAGGGCCTCACCGACGGCCTTGCTCAGCTGGCCTATGATCGTGTAGCGGAATGACCGCATCACCGCGAGCCGGGCCGCCAGCCTCGAGTCGGGCCGGATCTGCGGCTCGGCGCTCTCAAGCAGGTCAAGGTATTCGCCGCCGCGAGCCACCTCACCCGACAGCAGCAGGTCAGTGGCCAGGGCCAGCAGCGGGCCGGGGCTATCTGCCAGCGGCGGGGCCTTGGCCATGCTGAGATCCGCTGCGGTCGGCAGGAACGGGTCGTGCAGGAAGTCCGTCATGACCTGGTCCTGCAGCAGGGCCAGCGCCTGGTCCACCTGCCGTGCCGCCAGGAAATGGTGGGCCGCCTGCCGGGTCTGACCCGTCGACTCGAACCACTCTGCCGCCCGCAACTGGAGTGC
>Ga0081540_1004777_pt1 | contig 10218 bp, 9 predicted proteins | sample TabmetS2T1R1_FD_71024 | JGI IMG/M metagenome (GOLD analysis project Ga0081540, IMG submission 71024) | Tabebuia heterophylla rhizosphere microbial communities from the University of Puerto Rico - S2T1R1 | ecosystem: Host-associated > Plants > Roots > Rhizosphere ... | reverse complement strand
GGAACTCGCTCCGGAAGCCCACCAGGCCCCGGGCGGGGATGCGGAAGGTGAGGCGGGTGCGGCCGCTGCCGAGCGCGCTCATGTCGGTCATCCGACCCTTCCGCGGGCCGAGCCGCTCGGTGACCGCGCCCACCGAGGCCTCGGGCACGTCGCAGACCATCAGCTCCATCGGCTCGTGCAGGACCCCGTCCACCTCGCGGGTGATGGGCTCGGGGTTGCTCGCGGTGAGCTCGTAGCCCTCGCGGCGCATGGTCTCGATGATCACCGCGAGCTGGAGCTCGCCGCGGCCCACGACCCGGAAGGCGTCGGGGGCCTCGGTGTCCTCCACCCGGATGGACACGTTCCGGTACGCCTCCCGGTACAGCCGCTCCCGGAGGTTGCGGGAGGTGACGTACTTGCCCTCGCGGCCGGCGAGCGGGCCGTCGTTGACCCGGAAGACCATCATCATGGTGGGCTCGTCCACCGTGATGCGGGGCAGGGCGACCGGGCTCTCGGGGTCGGCCAGGGTGTCGCCGATGCTCACCTGCTCGATGCCGGCCACGCTCACCAGCTCCCCCGGGCCGGCGTCGGGGATCTCCACCCGCTTCAGGCCGCTGAAGCCGTAGAGCTTGAGCACCTTGCCCGGCTCGACCTTGTTCCCCTCGCGAACCACGGCCAGCGTCGACCCGGCGGTGATCCGGCCGGAGTGCACGCGACCGATGGCGAGGCGCCCCACGTAGTCGTCGTAGTCGAGGTTGGCCACCAGGAGGCGCAGCTTGTCCTCGCCCGCGGCCGGGGCGGGGGGCGGAGGGATGTGGGAGAGGATGGCCTCGAACAGCGGCCGGAGGTCCTTCCCCGGCTGGGCGAGCGAGGTCGACGCCTGGCCCTGGCGCGCGACGGCGTAGAGCACCGGGAAGTCGATCTGCGACTCGTCGGCGCCGAGGTCGATGTAGAGCGAGTAGACCTGGTCCAGCACCTCGCGGGGCCGGGCGTCCTGCCGGTCGATCTTGTTGATGACCAGCACCGTCTTGAGGCCCATCCCCAGCGCCTTGGAGAGGACGAAGCGGGTCTGGGGGAGGGGACCCTCGGCCGCGTCCACCAGGAGGAGCACCCCGTCGACCAGCCGCAGCCCGCGCTCGACCTCACCGCCGAAGTCGGCGTGGCCCGGGGTGTCGATGATGTTGATCTGGTGCCCCTGGTACTGGACCGCGGTGTTCTTCGCGAGGATGGTGATGCCCTTCTCGCGCTCCAGGTCGTTCGAGTCCATGACCCGCTCGGCGACGACCTCGTTGGAGCGGAACACGCCCGCCTGGCGCAGCATGTGATCGACCAGGGTGGTCTTCCCGTGGTCGACGTGTGCCACGATGGCCACGTTCCGGATGTTCTCGCGAGGAATCATGTGAGGGTTCGCCGGGCCTGCCGCGGCGCGGCGTGCTCATAGCGTGCGACCTCTCGGGTGCGCAACCTCAGGTCGTTTCGAGGACCTGGCGGATCGCGCCCTGGAGCATTTCCAGGCTGATCGGCTTGGCCACCTGGGGGACCGGTGAGCTGCGGAGGAACTCCTCGCTCCGGGGGGTGAAGGCCCCGCCGGTCATGAAGATCATCCGCTTGGCCTGGTCCGGGGCGACCCGGTGCAGCTCCTTGTAGAAGTCCTCGCCGTTCTGCTCCGGCATCATGAGGTCGGAGAGGATGACGTCGAAGCGCTCGCCGGTCTCCAGCAGGGCAAGCGCCTCGCGGACGGTGGTGAGCGCGGTGACCCGGTGCTCGCGCCGCAGCAGGCGCTGGATGGCGGTACAGATGTAGGGCTCGTCGTCCACCACCAGCAGCTTCACCCGCTGGGGCGGGGGCAGCTCGGGCGCCGGGAAGACGGCCGTTGCGCGCTCGGGCTGGTGCGCGGGGAGCGCGACCCGGAAGGCGCTGCCCTTGCCGACCTCGGACTCGAGGAGGATCTCCCCGCCCAGCGACCGCACGATGCCCAGGCAGATGGAGAGCCCGAGGCCGGTGCCTTCACCCACGGGCTTGGTGGTGAAGAAGGGGTCGAACACCCGGGCACGCAGGTCCTCGGGGATGCCCCGGCCGGTGTCGGAGACCTCCACCACCGCGCGCCCCAGCCCGTCGGTCCGGGTGCGGATGCGGATCTCGTTCTCCGCGGCGGCGCCGTCGGGGATGGCCTGGGCCGCGTTGAGCAGGAGGTTGAGGAACACCTGCCCCAGGCGCGACTCGTTGGCCTTCACCATCGGGACCGGCTGGATGTCGCGCATGACGCGGGCGCGTTGCCGCATCTCCTTGCCGGCCATCTTCTCGGCGAAGGCGAGCACCTTGCGCACGTCCACCACCGCCGAGATGTCCTCGGAGTCGACGCGGCTGAAGGCCTTGAGGTCGCGGACGATGAGGCCAATGCGCTCGACGCCCTGGCGGGTCTCGGTGACCAGCTGGAGGATCTCGTCGGTGGACGGGCCGAGCTCGGTCCGGAAGCGCTCCAGCTCGTCGGCGAGGTAGAGGACGTTGGCGTTGACGAAGGCCAGCGGGTTGTTGATCTCGTGCGCCACGCCGGCGGCCAGCGTTCCGACCGACGCCAGGCGGCTGGCGACGAGGAGCTGGGCCTGCATCGCGCGCCGCTCGCCGATGTCCCGGTGAACGGCGATGGTGGCGATGTGCCGCCCCTCGGCGTCGCGGAGAGGGACGACCGTGACCTCGCAGAAGGTCTCCGAGCCGTCCTTGCGCAGCGCGACGATCTCCCGGCTCCACCGCCCGTACCGCTTCAGGGCGGCGAGCACCGTGGCCTGGAGGTTGTGCTCGGAGAGCTTGAGCACGTCGGACCAGGCCCGTCCGAGCACCTCTCCCTTCGAGTAGCCGAAGAGCCGCTCGGCGGAGCTGTTCCAGTCGACGACGCTGCCCTGCAGGTCGAGGAAGATGACGCCGTCGTTGAGGCTCTCGAAGAGCAGCGCCTCGCGCCGGAGCTCCTGCTCGGTCTGCTTGCGGGCGCTGACGTCCATCAGCGTCCCGACGATGCGCAGCGGCGTCTCGTCCGCGTCGCGCATCACGTTGCCCTTGACCGCGACCCACAGCGCGCCCTCGGTCCCCGGACGGATGAAGCGGAACTCGGCATCGAACTGACGGCGCCCCTGCACCGCGGCCTCCAGCGCACCGCGGACGCGGTCCCGGTCGTCGGCGTGGACGAAGTCCATCATCGGCAGCGAGCTGCGAGAGAGCGTTCCGGCGGGCGCGCCCACCACCCGCTCGACGGTCTCGTTCCAGCCGATGATCTGGTTGCGCAGGTCGAGGCTGAAGGTGGCGACGTGCGCGGCGGCGAGCGCCTCGCGCAGGTTCTCGTCCCCGTCCGAGGTCTCCTTGAAGGTGAAGCGGAGGCTGCACTGCCCGCCGAGCTGGACCCGGTCGCCCTCGTCCAGCCGTCCCGGGCCGGCCAGCCGCGTCCCGTTGAGATAGGTGCCGTTGGTGGAGCCGAGGTCGGTGAGCTCGAACTTGCCCTCGAGGGTCCGGATGATGCGGGCGTGCTTGCGGGAGACGCCCTCCTCCATCAGGCGGACCTGGGCGTCGGGGCTCCGGCCGACGATCGCCTCGTCGCCGCCGATCTTGAAGCTCCGGCCCACCGTGCCCGGGGTGGCGGCGGTGGTCACCACCAGCCAGGCAGCGACCGGCTGCGGCTGCGTCGTGGGGATGGGGTGGAGGGTGGTGGTGTCGTCGCTCAAGGTTGCGGCGATGCCTCGGTCCCTCGAAGCGTGACGCCCCGCAGCGCGGTGGGTCAAGGCCCGCCCCCCGCACCAGGGGGACGCCTGCGGACCGGCGCGACAGGCGCCGGGCCGATCGGGGCTCGGCCCGGGCGCCGGGACCCAGCGCGTCGGTGGAGGAAATCGAGCACAGCGCGGTTCACTTCCTCCGGTCGCTCCAGAAGCGCGGTGTGGCTCCCACCATGGACCAGGAAGAGCTCGGCGGAGGGAATCTCCAGGGCCATGCGCCGGGAGAGCCAGGTCGGCGTGAAGCGATCGCGGTCTCCCGCGACGATGAGCGTGGGCACGTCGACGTCCGAGAGGTGGTCCTCGGCGCCGTGCTCGGCGGCGGCCTGCATCGAGCGGAGGAAGAAGCGGGGGTCCATCCGCTGGACGTGCTCGAAGTAGGGCTGCAGATCGGCGCGGCGGAGCAGGCTCGCGTTCACCTCGGTGGACATGGCGATCTCCATCGCCAGGCCGCTGCGGACGCCGATCCGGGTGAGCGCGGCGGCGGCCCGGGGAAAGCGCTCGGCGCCCCGGCGGAGCGAGGGCAGGGCGCGGCGGAGCAGGGTGGTGTCGTGGAAGGTGTCCAGCGGATGGCCGGGGCTGCCGGAGACGAGGACCAGCGCGCGAGCTCGCGCCGGGTGTCGCCGGTGGAACTCGAGCGCCAGCTGGACGCCCATGCTGTGCCCGACGATGACCGCGCTCCGCAGCCGGAGGGAGTCGAGGAGCGCGGCGAGGTCGTCCGCGAACTGGGGAATGGACGGCGGAACGCCCGGCGGTGGCAGGGGCGACTCGCCGTGGCCGCGGTAGTGCCAGTGGATGACCCGCCGCTGTCCGACGAGGGCGGGGCGGAGGTACTTCCAGGCGAACCCGTCGCAGGCCAGGCCATCGCAGAGGACGACCGCCGAGCGGCCGGTGCCCTCGACCTCGACGTGGAGCTCCCCGCCATCCGGTCGCGCCAGGCGGAAAGCTCTCTGACCACGGGCACGACGGGGGGTTCGCCGCCGCTCGGGCTCCGGCGCGCCGGGGGACGGCGACGGCATGGCATCGCGACTCACCGGGCCGTAGTGTAGCGAGGAGCCTCGAGCACTTCCCACGTGACCCACGTCCATTCGCATTCCCACGGTCTCTCCGATCACCGGCACGCGGACCACGCGGAGCCCTGCGACAGTCCTGCCCTGCGGACCGGGGACGGGACGCGGGCCCGGGACTCCCGGCGGATGGCAGCCGCGCTCGTTCTCACCGTCGTCATCGCGGTGGTGGAGGCAGTCGGGGGCTGGCTCACCGGCTCGCTGGCCCTGCTCTCGGACGCGGGCCACATGTGGACCGACGTCTCGGCGCTCGGCCTGGCGCTGCTCGCGTCCTGGTGGGCGGGGCGACCGGCCAACCGGAAGCGGACCTACGGCTACGTGCGGCTGGAGATCCTCAGCGCCCTGGTCAACGGGGTGGCGCTGCTCGCCATCACCATCTTCATCGTCGTCGAGGCGGTGGCGCGGCTGAAGGCGCCCACCCACGTCGACCTCGGGCCCATGGCGCTGATCGCGACCATCGGCCTCCTGGCGAACCTCCTCGCGATGGGGTTCCTGCACTCGGGCCACTCGCTCAACACCCGGTCGGCGTTCCTGCACGTGCTCGGCGACGCGCTGTCCAGCGTGGGCGTGCTGGCCGCGGCGGGGGTGATGGCCCTGACCGGCTGGAAGTGGGTGGACCCGCTCATCTCCATCGGCATCTCGGCGGTGGTCGTGGTGGGCGGCTGGCGGCTGCTCCGCGAGGCGGTGGACGTCCTGCTCGAGACCGTTCCTCCGCACGTGGACGTGGACGGGGTGGCGAAGGCGCTGGAGGCCATCCCGCGAGTGGTGGCGGTGCACGACCTCCACATCTGGACGGTGGGGAGCGGGATGGTGGCCCTCTCGGCGCACCTGGTGGTGGACGAGCCGAGCGCCTGCGAGAACGACACCATCCTCGTCGCGGCGAAGCGGGCGCTGGTCGAGCGGTTCGGGATCGACCACAGCACGCTGCAGATCGAGAGTCAGGCGCTGGCTGGCGCCGGGGCCGGATAGCCGGCGGCCCACGTGCGCATCGTCGCCGGCACGCACCGGGGGCGTCCTCTCGCCGGGCCGAAGGGCCCGGGTCTCCGCCCCACGGCCGACCGGGTCCGCGAGTCGCTCTTCAACCTCCTGGGGCAGTTCTTCGAGGGCGGTGAGGTGCTGGACCTCTATGCCGGGACGGGTGCGCTCGCCTTCGAGGCGCTCTCCCGCGGGATGACCCGCGCGGTGCTGGTGGATCAGGGCGCGGAGGCGGCCGGGCTGGTGGCGGAGAACGCCCGCGCGCTGGGGATGGACGGGTCCATCGAGCTGCTCCGGATGCCGGTCGCGCGGGCGCTGCCCCGGCTCGCGGGCGAGGGGAGGCGATTCGAGCTGGTGCTGGCCGATCCGCCCTACGCGGAGGGGGTGGTGGAGGACGTGGCGCGGGGAGTGGCGGAGGGGCGGCTGCTCGCCGACGGCGGGACGCTGGTGGTGGAGCACGGGCGCCGGGAGCTCGCGCCGGAAGCGGTGTCCGGGCTGCAGCGGGTGGACTCCCGGAGATTCGGCGACACGGTGGTCAGCCTGTACCGCTGGGCAACGGTTCCTTGACGGTCGCGCGACCATCCGATGATGCTCGGGGCCCGTCCGTGTCCACCGCCATCTACCCCGGCTCGTTCGACCCGCTGACCAACGGTCACCTGAGCATCATTCACCGCGGGCTCACGATGTTCGACCGGCTGATCGTGGCCGTGCTGAACAACCCGCGGAAGCAGTCGATGTTCACCGTCGAGGAGCGGAAGGCGCTCATCCGCGAGGCGACGCCGGATCCGCGCGTCGAGGTCGACTCCTTCCAGGGCCTGCTGGTGCACTACACCCGCCGGAAGAACGTCCACACCATCCTGCGCGGCCTCCGGGCGGTGTCCGACTTCGAGTACGAGTTCCAGCTCGCCAACATGAACCGGAAGCTGGACCCGGACTTCGACACGGTCTTCATGATGACCGGGCAGGACAGCTTCTACATCTCGTCGCAGCTCGTGCGAGAGGTCGCGTCGCTCGGCGGTGACGTCTCGGAGCTGGTGCCGGCGAACGTGTTCAAGGCGCTGCGCGAGAAGTTCCCGGCGAAGAACGGCAGCTGACGACCCGGCGGGCTCCGGACACGTCCAGCCCGGGGTCCGGGCTGACCCCGGCGTCTGGGCAGCTTCGTGCGGCTTGCCCGTCAGCCGGCGAGGCCGTGGCGCTGCAGCTCGGCGCGGATGCGCCCGACGAATTCGGTCGGGACCGCCGAGGGCTCGAGGCCGACGTTCAGGTGTCCATCGGCGAGCGGGAAGAGGCCGGTCCAGAAGTTCCCGTAGCGGATCCACACGTGGTCCAGCCCGCCGCAGTCCAGCTCTCCTCGACGGTGGAGCAGGGTCAGGACCGCGGGGTTGACCAGCAGCTCCTCGTAGCGGTCGGTCTCCGACGCGCTGGCGCCGGCGAGCCCGGGTCGCTCGCGGAGCTGGAGGTCCTTTCCGCGGAAGAGCGCGAAGAGGGCGTCCGAGAGCTCCTTCATGACGCCCGGCCCCTCCCCGCGGGCGCGAGCCACCGGACGAGGTTCTCGACGTACGCCCGGGTGTGCTGCATCGCCTCGGGGTGTTCCCGGAGGCCGGTCCCCGGCTTCTCGGTGACGAAGGACGGCGCACCCACGGCCGGGTTCCAGTTGTAGCTGGCGAAGTGGTGGAAGCTGGATTCGGCGACGGCCCGTCCGGCGTACTCGCTGCTCCGCTCGAAGGCGACCGACAGATGGAACGGCCGTCCGGTGGTGGTGCTCCGGCCGTGGGCCACCGACCGGGCACGCGCATCGCCCGGCGGAGGCACGACGGCCCCCTCGTGCGGATGGGCGGGGAGCCAGGTGATCCGTCGTCCTCCGGGCAAGGCGAGCAGCGGGTGGAGGGGCTCGACCGGGGAAATGGCCTGCGGATCCCCGTTCGACCCGGAGTGGTAGTTCGGGAAGTCGATGGAGCGAGTCTCCTGATCGTCTCGAGCGCATCGCGACAGGTCGGTCTCCCGGAACGGCTCGGCGTGGAAGAAGTGGGCGGCTCCGACGCCGGGGAGCTTCCGCAGCCAGAGACCCATGTCCTGGTGGTCCCTCGCGGCGAGCACGCCGCCTCCGGCTCGCTGGAATGCGTCGATGGCGGCGCATTCCGCGTCGTTGCAGCCCTCGCCACCATCGACGGCGAAGAGCCAGAGCTCGTCCCAGCTCTTGCGGTCCAGGCTGGCGAGGATCGGGTCGCGTCCGCTCGCATCGACCTCACGGTTTCGCGCGGTGACCTCGGCGAGGGGTGAGCCGTCATCCTGACGGAGCCCGCGAAGCGTCTCGACGAGCGCCGCGAACCGGCCCACGTGCCAGTCGTCCTCGGCGAAGGGGATGCTGCACTGGACGAGGATGCGGATGGGAGCCATGACCGGGCGCTCTTTAATCGGAAGCGTGGCCCGCCGCTCGCGTCGGGTGCATCCAGGGTGGTGACGAGGACGCTCTGACCGTCACAGTCCAGAACACGGTCCGCGGGGGGCCGGTGTCTCAGCGCTTCTTCTTTCCGCTGCGCGGGGTCCGCTTCGACGGCCGGGGCCGGGTCGTCGACGGAGCGCGGCGGCGCGCCCCGGGTGCCGACGCTCCGTCCTCGAAGGCGACCTCGTAGTGCCGCACGCGTGCGTCCCAGCGGGTCATGATCGCCGCTGCCTCCGTGTCCACCACGGCACGGTCGATGTCATCACCGGCAAATGCCCGGACCGCCTCGAGGGACTCCCACCGGGTGAGGAGGACCAGCTCGACCTCGTCCCCGTCGGGTCGCCGCAGGAATGACGTGCCGAGGTACCCGGCGAGTGGCTTCAGCCTCGGGAGGACTTTCTCGACGAAGCGAGCCTGGCACTTCTCGGCACCGTCCGGCGTCGCATGCGCGGTCCACACGCGGATGATCATGACGAGCCTCGCTGGGCCGCTCCAGGAGGGGCCGACGCCCGGTGCGCACTGTACCCCTGCCGACCTTGAGCCGCGTCGGCCTCGCCTGGTACTCCCGTTCCCATGAAGCTCGCCCGTCGCCTCGCCGAGATCCAGCCGTCGCCCACCCTCGCCCTGAACGCCCGTGCCAAGGCGCTCGCCGCCGCGGGGAAGGACGTGGCCGGGCTGTCGGCCGGCGAGCCGGACTTCGACACGCCCGACCACGTGAAGGAGGCCGCGATCCAGGCGCTCCGCGAGGGCTTCACCAAGTACACCGCGACCCCGGGCATCCCCGAGCTGCGCGCGGCGATCGTGAAGAAGCTCCGCGAGGAGAACGAGCTCGACTTCGCGGCCGACCAGGTCATCGTCACCAACGGCGGCAAGCAGGCCCTCTACAACTGCTTCCAGGCGCTGCTCTCCGACGGTGACGAGGTGGTGATGTTCGCCCCCTACTGGGTGAGCTACCCCGAGCAGGTGCTGCTCGCCGGCGGACGGCCGGTCGTGGTGCAGACCCGGGTCGAGGAAGGCTTCCAGCCGGATCCCGACGCGCTCGCCAAGGCCATCACCCCGAGGACCCGGGCGGTCATCTTCAACAGCCCGAGCAATCCAACGGGCGCCGTCCTCCCCCGGGAGAACCTCCTGGAGCTGGCCACGGTGCTGGCCGTCCACCCCGACGTCCTGGTCATCACCGACGACATCTACGAGCGGCTCCTCTACACGGGCCACCGCTTCGTCAACATCGCCAACGTCGCCCCCGCGCTGCGCAGCCGCACCCTGGTGGTCAACGGGATGAGCAAGGCCTTCGCCATGACCGGGTGGCGGATGGGCTATGCCGCGGGCCCGAAGCCGCTGATCAGCGGGATGCAGATGGTCCAGGACCAGTCCACGTCCAACGTGAACAGCCCCACGCAGCGGGCCGCGCTGGCCGGGCTCACCGGGCCGCAGGAGCCCATCCAGGCGATGGTCAAGGAGTTCCACCAGCGCCGGGATCTCTTCTACGCCGGGCTGACCCAGATCCCCGGCGTCCGCTGCGCGAAGCCCGAGGGCGCCTTCTATGCCTTCCCCGACGTGAGCGCCTGGATCGGCAAGAGCTGGAAGGGGAAGACGCTCGGCTCGGCCCACGACGTGTCGGAGCGTCTCCTGGAGGATCTCCTGGTCGCGGCGGTGCCGGGCGAGCCGTTCGGCGCCCCGGGCCACCTCCGGTTCTCCTTCGCCGCCGGACGGGCCACCCTGGAGAAGGGACTCCAGCGGCTGCGGGACTTTGCCGCCGCGCTGAGCTGAGCGGGCGCGGTCTCGCCCCGTCCTGATCCGCGGTCCGGCGGCTGTGATCGGCCTGCCCGGGCGGGACCCCTGGATCCGTCGCCCGATCGTGTTACAGGGACCCCTCCGATGCCCAAGCGAACCGACATCCACAAGGTCCTGGTCATCGGATCCGGGCCGATCGTCATCGGCCAGGCCTCCGAGTTCGACTACTCCGGCACCCAGGCCATCAAGGCCCTCCGCGAAGAGG
>Ga0081540_1004776_pt1 | contig 10219 bp, 10 predicted proteins | sample TabmetS2T1R1_FD_71024 | JGI IMG/M metagenome (GOLD analysis project Ga0081540, IMG submission 71024) | Tabebuia heterophylla rhizosphere microbial communities from the University of Puerto Rico - S2T1R1 | ecosystem: Host-associated > Plants > Roots > Rhizosphere ... | reverse complement strand
GGCTACTTCGCGGTGCTCCGCAGGACCTTCGCCCGGATCAGTGACGACCAGCGGGTGCAGGCGATCGTCATCGCCTTCTGCTTCGGCGCGCTGATCGAGGCGCTGGCCGGTGGCGGATCGCCGATCGCCATCTGCGCGGTCATGCTGATCGCGATCGGGTTCAACCCGCTCAAGGCGGTCGCCCTGGCCCTGGTCGCGGACACCGCGCCGGTGGCCTTCGGTGGCCTGGGCAACCCGATCACCATCCTCGGCTCGTCGACCAAGCTCAGCGCAGACACGTTCGGCGCGATGGCCGGCCGGCAGACCTCGATCCTGGCCGTGCTGATCCCGTTCATCCTGCTGCTGATCGCGGACGGTTCCCGGGGTCTGCGGCAGGCGTGGCCGGCGGCGCTGACCGCGGGGGTGACGTTCGGTGTCTCGCAGGCGGTGTTCTCCTCGCTCAACTACAAGCTGTGCGACGTGTACGCGGCGCTCATCTCGGCCGCGGCGCTGCTGCTGCTGACCCGGGTGTGGCAGCCGCGCGAGCGGGTCGCGGCGGAGAACGCGCCGGACCCGGTGCGGCAGCCGACTCCCGTCGTGGCGGGCGGCGCCGTGGACGACCCGGCCTACGTGCGCAAGGTCGGCCGGCCCGAGGGCGACTCCACGGCGGACATCGTGCGGGCGTTCGCGCCGTACGCGATCATCGTGGTGATCTTCACGATCGCCCAGTTCACCTTCTCCGGCTTCAACATGAAGGCGTGGCTGGACAAGCCGACCCCGTCGGCCACCTTCGCCTGGCCCGGCCTGCACCTGCTCAACCCGGCCGGCAAGCCGGTCAACACCAGCTACGTGCTCAACTGGCTGTCCGCGACCGGCACGCTGCTGTTCATCTCGGGGCTGCTCACGATGCTCGTGCTGGGGGTCAGCGTGCGCAAGGGCGTCCTCGCCTACGGCCGCACGATCCGCCAGTTCAACTGGGCCATCGTCACCATCCTGCTGGTGTTCGCGCTGGCCTTCGTCATGCAGTTCTCCGGTGAGACCTCGACACTGGGCCTGTTCCTGTCCAAGGCGGGCAAGTTCTTCCCGTTCCTCGCGCCGATCGTGGGCTGGTTCGGGGTGGCCATCACCGGTACCGACGCGGGCTCCAACGCGCTGTTCGCCAGCCTGCAGACCACGGCGGCCGCCCAGATCCACACGTCGCCGTTCCTGCTGGGCGCCGCGAACACCTCGGGTGGGGTACTGGCGAAGATGATCTCGCCGCAGAACCTGGCCATCGGTACCGCGGCAACCGGGGAGGTGGGGCAGGAGGGCAACCTGTTCCGGAAGGTCTTCGGCTGGAGCGTGCTGCTCCTGCTCATCCTCTGCATCCTGGTCTACCTGCAGTCCACCCCGGTGCTGGGATGGATGCGAGCGGGTTGACCGGCGTCCGGCACACCGGTGGGGCGGCCCTTGTGCCGCCTCACCGGTCCCCGGTCCTACTCCATCCGCTGGAGGGACTGGCGCACGTGCCGGCGCACCAGCCGCTCGGCCAGGTCGGCCGCGCCGTCCCGCGCCGCCGCGAGGATCTCGTGGTGCTCGGCGTGCTCGTCGCGCCAGCTCGGCCGGCGCGCCCACAGCACCGCCACCGCGCCGAGGGCGGCCAGGTCCTGCCCGGCGTCGAGCTGCGCGACCACCAGCCGGTTGCCGCACCCGGCGTAGAGCGCGCGGTGGAAGCGCCGGTTGGCGACGCTCAGCGCGGCGAGGTCCGGACCGGTCCGACCGGTACCGCGCCGGTCCGCCCGGGCCAGCAGCGCGTCGGCCTCGTCCAGCGCGGCGCGGGCCGCGACGACGGCCTCCTCGCGGGCCTGCCGCACGGTGCGCGCCACCGCCCACGGTTCGATCAGTCCACGAAGTTCATACGCCTGGCGGATTTCCTCCGCGTCCGGCTCGCGCACCGTGCAGCCACGGTTGGGCGAGCCGGTCACCAGCCCGGCCGCCGACAGGGCGATCAGGGCCTCGCGCACCGGCGTCTTGGAGACCCCCAGCTGCTCGGCGAGGCGCCGCTCCACCAGCGTCTCGCCGGGTTGCAGGCGGCCGGCCAGGATCGCCTCCCGGATCGACGCGACCACCATATCGGCGGTCGTCGTCGCTTTCACGACCGGAGCCAGCGCCGCCGCCGGTCGATCGTCTGGGCTACCTACGGGGTTCCGTTGGGTGGAAACTCTGGCCATGTCATCTGGTATACCAGTGCGCCATATCCGGTGTACGCGGGCCTGGGGAACGCTCTTTCAACAAACGTTTGCGGTTTTGGGTCTGGCGCGGCAGAGTCGCCCGGACGCATAGTGGTTCACCAGCCGGATGGAAGGCGCTTTCGTCTCACGGAAGGCAGGCATGCGGTGCAGACGCGCCACCCTACCCACCCAGCCGAGTTCGGCGGGCTGGACACATCCGGACTGCGCGACCGGTTCCTCGTCGACGACCTGTTCGCCGACGGCGAGGTGCGCCTGACCTACACCCACCACGACCGGCTGGTCATCGGCGGGGCGGTGCCGGCCGGGCGGGAGCTGACCCTGCCGGTACCGGCACAGTTGCGCGCGGCGCGCTTCCTCGACCGGCGCGAGCTGGCCGTGGTGTGCCTGTCGGGTACCGGCGAGGTGACTGTCGACGGTACCGGCCACAAGCTGGCCGCCCTGGACGTCCTGTACGTGGGGCGCGGGGCGGGGCAGGTCGGGTTCTCGGGTACCGACGGGCGGTTCTATCTCGTCTCGGCCCCCGCGCACGCGAGCCACCCGACGTCGCTGGCCCGGCGGGACGAGGTCTTCGCCGCCACCCTCGGCGAGCAGGCACACGCCAACGTGCGCACCATCCGGCGCTACGTGCACGCCGACGGGATCGCCTCCGACCAGCTCGTGCTCGGCATCACCGAGCTGGCCGAGGGCAGCGTCTGGAACACCATGCCCTGCCACACCCACGAGCGGCGCACCGAGGTCTACCTGTACTTCGGGCTCGGCCCGGGGGAGCGGGTCGTCCACCTGTGCGGGCGGCCCGACGCCACCCGCTCGCTGGTCGTCGCCGACGAGCAGGCGGTCATCAGCCCGTCGTGGTCGGTGCACACCGGCGCCGGTACCGCCAACTACGCCTTCGTCTGGGTGATGGCCGGCGAGAACGTGGCCTACGACGACCTCGACATGGTCGCCACCGAGGACCTGCGGTGACCAGTCCCTTCGCGCTCGACGGCCGGACCGCCCTGGTCACCGGGGCGCGCGACGGCATCGGCAGGGCCGCGGCCCTGGCGCTGGCCGAAGCGGGGGCCGACATCGTCCTCTGGGGACACCACGACGACCTCGACGAGGTCGCGAACGAGGTGACCGCCCGTGGCCGCAAGGCGCGAACGGTGAACGCCGACGTCGGCGACGACGACGCGGTGCGGGACACGGCCAACCGCGTGCTGGCCGACGAGCAGGTCGACATCCTCGTCAACAACGCCGGCGTCATCCGGCGCGGGCCGGCCCTGTCCATCGACGAGGCCGCCTGGCGCAGCGTGCTGCGGGTCAACCTCGACGGGGTGTACCAGCTGTGCAGGTTGTTCGGCGGCCCGATGTGCCGCCGAGGGCAAGGAAAGATCATCAATGTCGCATCGATGCTGTCCTTCCAGGGCGGCTTCAACGTGTCGTCCTACGCGGCGAGCAAGCATGCCGTCGCCGGGTTGACAAAGGCGCTGGCCACGGAGTGGGCCAGCAATGGGGTGAATGTCAACGCGGTCGCGCCGGGATACGTCGCGACCGCCAACACCGCAGCGCTACGCGCCGACGCGCGTCGCGAGGCGGAGATCAGGGCCCGCATCCCCGCCGGACGCTGGGCGCAGCCATCGGAGGTGGTCGGCGCGGTGGTGTTTCTCGCTTCCGCGGCGGCCGACTACGTACACGGGCACGTTCTAGCTGTAGATGGGGGGTGGCTGGCTCGATGAGCAGCCCCACGACAATGACAACGACGACGCCACAGTCGCCGTCGGCGATCGCGAAACTCGTCGCGGTCGCCGAGGCACTGACCGAACAGCGCCGGCTCTCGCGCATTGCGAACACGGCCGGACTGCCGATCTCCACCGTCCACCGGATCCTTCAGGAACTCGTGGCGCACGGGTGGGTACGCGAAGGTGAGGAGCACGACTACGTTCTGGGGCCGGGACTGATCCGGCTCGCGGCCCGCGCCGCCGACGACTCCGACCTCGCCCGGGCCGCCCGCCCGGCGCTGCGGGCGCTGTGCGAGCGCAGCGGTTACACTGTCCACTTTGGAGTGAGGCAGGGCGACGAGGCGGTCTACATCGACAAGCTCGAAGGCCGCGGCGCCTACGGCATGCGTTCGCGGATCGGCGCCACCCTGCCGCTGCACTGCACCGCCATCGGCAAGGCCATTCTCGCGGCCATGCCGGACGACGAGGTACGCCGGATCTGCTCGCGCAGCGGGCTGCCCCGGCGCATGCCGCACACCCTCACCACGCCCGACGCGCTGCTGGCCAACCTGGCCAGCGTCCGCGCGCGCGGCTGGGCGCTCGACGACGAGGAGAACATGACCCGGGTCCGCTGCGTGGGCGCCGTGGTGCTCAACCACCGCGGCGAACCGATCGGCGGGGTGAGCGTGTCGGGGCTGAGTTTCGACATGGCCCGGGCGCAGGTGGCCCGGCTGGCGCCGATGGTGGTGCGCACGGCGCGGGAGGTGTCGGCGGCACTGGGCGCGCGCGGCTGATCCGAGGACTCCTTCGGGGGTACCGGTACGGGACGGCGGGCCGCCGGGTAACAGCGGCGGCCCGCAACCGGACGCTAGGAGTCTGCCAGCCACGCGAGCAGGCGGCCGCGCAACCAGCAGCGGCCGACGGCCTCGACGCGCTGGGCCGACCGGTCGAACGTCGCCAGGCCGATGATGCTGTGGCCGGACGCGGGGCGGTCGCCGAGTGTCGGTACCGTCGGCGCGACCGCGACCCCCTCGGCCGACACCCACGCCACTGCCCGGCCGGTCGCCGCTTCCTGCAGGCGGTGCAGGAAGCGCAGGCGGCGCTCGGGCGGGAACCGCGACAGCGCCCACGTCGTGGTGACGACAGGCAGGGCGTGCCCGGGCACCCGGGCGAGAGCCTCGGGCAACATCTCGACGGCGTCACCCCGCAACAGCAGCGGAGGGGCCGTCGCGGCCAACGCCAGCTCCGCGTCGAGCCGCGCGACCCGCTCCCTCTGATCCGGCCACAGGCAGGCGCGCAACCATCGGGCGTCGTCCGCGTCGGTCACGTCGACCGGATCGAGGTCGATGCAGACCCGGGCGACCACCTCGGGCATCGCCGCTGTCGGGACGGGCCGGTCTCCCACGATCGAAGCCGACACCCGCACCGGGGACGACGGGTCACCCAGCGACTGTCCGTTGCTGTAGCTGATGCCGACGCGATCGACCTGGAGATTGAGCCCGGCCGAGCAGCCCACGTCGATCAGCCCGACCGCGTCCGCGCCCAGCCGGCGTGGCGCTTCGGCAATGGCCGGGTACAGCACGGCGTGGCGTCCGGTCTGGTCGGTCAGCACCCGCCGGCGCGCGGCGAGGGCCGCGACCAGGTCCGTCATCCGCAACAGCGTGTCGATCGCCGCGCCGGGGGCGGCGTCGCCGTCCGCGGCGGCATAGGCCGAGGCGAGCGCCGGGGCGCGTCCGGCGAGGGCGAGGTCGTGCAGCGCGGCGAGGATCACCGTGGGGTGACGCCTGCGCGCGGGCGCCGCCCCGATGGCGCGCAGCGCCTCGTCGGACTCGCTCAGCGCGACGGCGACCCGCTCGTACAGCGGCGAGGTCCCGGCGGCGATCTCGGCAAAGTGCCGGTACGCCTGGGCGAGTTGGCTGGCTCCTCCTGCCGGTACGGCGCTTCCGGTTGTCGGCCCTGGCATCCCGACGAGTCTAGGCTGGTCGGCGTGTGAACGCCGCACCCCGCGCCTGGAGGCACTTCTGATGCCAGACCTGGTCAGACCGACGGCGGTGACGCGCCTGCCCGACGGCCCCGTCGAGTACCGGTTGGATCGGCGCGGTGCGGCCGTGGTGCTGGTCTTCCACGGCGGACACGTGCGCGCCGGCCTCGCCTTGAACGAGGAGGTGTTCGCCGCGGCCGGTTGCACGGTCCTGGCGCCCTCGCGTCCCGGCTACGGCCGCACCCCGCTGTCAACCGGCCGCTCGGTCGAGGGTTTCACGGACGTGGTCCGGGCCCTGTGCGAAGACCTGGGCGTCGGCCGCCTCACCGCCGTCGTCGGCGTCTCGGGTGGCGGGCCGACCGCCGCCACGATGGCCGCGCGCCACGCCGATGTCGTCGAGCGGCTGATCCTGGTCAGCGCGGTGGGCTGGCTGCCCTATCCGGACCGGTGGACCCGGCTGGGCGCACACGTCGGATTCGCCGCCGGGATCGAGGCCGTGACCTGGGCGGGGATACACGCGCTGGCCCGCGCGGCGCCCGATGCCTGCCTGCGGCTGATGGTGCGCGGCCTCTCGACCCGACCGGTGGGCGAGGTCATGGCCGGGCTGCGCGCCGAGGACCGCGACCAGATGCTGGCCCTGTTCACCCGGATGCGTTCCGGCCGCGGGTTCCTCAATGATCTGCGTCCCACGCCGGATGTCACCGCGCTGATCAACCAACCCACCCTGGTCATTGCCACCCGTACCGACGGGGGCGTGCCGTTCGCCCACGCCGAGTCGCTCGCCAACACCATCCGGAGCGCCGAACTCGTCGAAAGCCGCGCGGACACGCACCTCGTCTGGCTCGGTCCCGACTGGCCGGCGATCTCCGAGCGGATCCGGCTGTTCCTGGGTACCGGCGGCGTTCCCGCCGCGCCTGCGGGATAGCCCGCCGTGGCTCCCGATCAGTCGGGCGGTTCGGCGAACCAACCGGTTGACGGGCGGGGCGGGGGCGGCGGCTGCGACGACTCCTTCCTCGGCTGTGGCGGCCAGAGAACCTGGCTGCGGGCCGCCGCCGCGCGGATGGCGCCGCCGTCGAGGACCGTCCGGCACTCCGGAATGCCGAATCCCGGCCAGGCGAGGACGGCGGTCACCGGCCCCTCGGGAGGCAGCGGCGCCACCCAATAGGTCTGGTCCACGCTCTGCTCGTCGCCGCTCCCGCTCTGTTGGACGAGCACGAGTTTGGCGTCGTCGAGCCCGGTGACCTCGCCCGGCATCGGCATGTCGTACAGAGTGGACGCGCGCCGGTCGTCGGGGTACTCGATGCCCAGCAGCAGGCGGCGCTCCAAGGGGATCTCGACGCCGGGGCGGACGTGGGCGCTGATGAGCGTGAACAGCCCGCCGTGCGCCAGTTCGGCCCGCGCCCGGCGCACCCGGACGGCCAGCGTGAACCGGAAGCCCGTCGAGAACGCATCGATCTGAGTGATTCCAACCGCCACGTCGTCGGTGTGGCCGAGCAGGACGGCCAGCCCGACGCTGGCCGGAAACTCGTTGTCCGGCGCGGACATCCGTCGGCGCCACCGCTCCCGATGCTCGGGCGATGGCGGCTGTCCCGGTGCGCTGTGATGACCGATCCGCATGACGTGCTCCTCCCGTACGAGCAGGCTCGACCGCCAGCCTCGCATCGCTGGCCGGGCGGTCAAGCGGGATTTCCCGGCGCGCCCGTCAGTCGATACCGGACAGTCCCAGGAGGTCCCGCAGCGCGACCTTGCCGGTCTCGGTCAGCCGGACGGCCCGGCCGGATCCGATCCGCGCCACCCAGCCGTTGTCGAAGAACTTCTGGCACAGCTTCGCCCCGGCGGTACCGGCGAGGTGCTGGCGCCGCTCCGTCCAGTCCAGACACCCGCGCGCCAGCGGCCGCTTGCCGGGTCGCAGCTCCTCCTGCCCGAGCCCGAGCGTGCCGGTCAGCCAGCCCAGGCCGGTCCGGGTGAGGGCGAAGCCGCCGGTCTGGTCGAGCAGTCCGGCCCCGGTCATCGCGTCGGTCACCGCGACGCCGAGCCGTCCGGCGAGGTGGTCGTAGCAGGTGCGGCCGCGCCGCAGGGCCGTGTTCGCGGTCACCGACCGCAACCCGCGCGCCGGGTCCGGTCGAGGTTCGAGCCGGGCCGACAGATCCTCGAGAAGTTGCGCGACCGAGGGGTCGGCAAGCTGCAGGTAACGGTGGCGACCCTGGCGGCGCTCGACGAGCAGCCCGCCGTCGACGAGGCGGTGCAGGTGCTCGGTCGCGGTGGAGGGCGCCACGCGTGCGTGAGCCGCCAATTCGCCGGCCGTCCACGCGCGGCCGTCGAGCAGAGCGAGGCAGATGGCCGCCCGCGTCTCGTCGGCCAGCAGAGCCGCGAGCCTTGCCAAGTCCGGGGCCGAGGTCATCGTTCCATTCTCGGTCGAACTCCTTCGGCCGGTACCGAACGGTCGCGGCCGGTACGTCACGTCGCCCGACGGTACCCGTCTGGTGTAGCACCCGACCGCCGGCCGAGCCACGACGGGAGTCGTCCGACGCCGCAGAGGTGTTACTGTCACACGCCGCCTGCGTGATGGGACCCCCGATGTCGAAGCGACCCGTCCAGCCCTCACCACCTGGCTGGTACGACGACCCGTACGAAGTCGGCGGGCTGCGGTACTTCGACGGAAGGCAGTGGACCGAGCGGACGGAGCCGGGAACGGCCGAGCCCCATGCTGGGGACCGCTGGCCGGCAATGGAGGTCCCGGATGCTGAGCTGCCGCCCGCTCCGGCCCCGCCGCGCCCCCGCTGGCTGCGCACGACGTACACCGTCGTCGGCGTGCTGGCGGTGATCGGCCTCGATGACCTCGCCCTCTACCTGCGGCCGGTCCCGGTCTTCGCCCTGCTGTTCCAGGTCGGCGTGGTGGCGATTGTGGCCCCCCGGGCCTCGTACCGGCGGGTGGCGGGCTTCGCCATGCTGATCCCGGTCTACAACGTCTACCTGCTGTGCCGGATCGCCTGGCGACTGACCTGCCTGCCGTACCGGGACTGGGAACCACGGCCCGAGGAGGCGGCCGGTTGGCGGCGCGTACGCCACCCGACCCGCCCGGACGAACTCCTCTACCTGCCGGTCGCCTCGGGCTTGTTCAGGTAGGCGAGGACGGCGAGGACCCGGCGGTTGCTGTTGTCGTCGTCGGTGATGCCGAGCTTGCCGAACAGCGAGGTGGTGTATTTGCTGACGGCGCTCTCGCTGAGGAACAGCCGCTTGCCGATGGCCTGGTTGGACAGTCCTTCGGCCATGAGGCTCAGCACCGAGTGCTCCCGTCCGGTGAGCCGCTCCAGCCGTCGGTTGGAGGACCCGCTGGAGAGCAGCTTGCCGATGACGGCCGGATCCATGGCCGTACCGCCGGCCGCGACGCGTTCCAGGGCGTCAATGAACTGGTCGGCGTTGAACACGCTCTCCTTGAGGAAGTAGCCGATGCCGCCCGCGCCGTCGGCCAGCAGTTCCCGCGCATAGAGCTGTTCGACGTGCTGGGACAGGATCAGCACCGGCAGTCCGGGTACCTGACGGCGCGCGGCGAGGGCCGCGCGCAGGCCCTCGTCCGACTGGTTCGGCGGCATGCGGACGTCGAGGACGGAAACATCGGGGCGCAAGGTCAGCAGTGCGTCCAACGTCTCGGGTCCGGTGGTCGCGGTGGCCACCACCTGGTGCCCGTACGCCTCGATGAGCCGGACCATCCCGTCGCGCAGCAGGTAGAGGTCTTCGGCTACGACGACTCGCACGGCACCGCCATCCTGGCCCGGGTGGGACCGCCGGCCGGGCTGCTGATCTCCAGCGTGCCGTCGAAGACGGCGAGCCGGCGGCGCAGCCCCGCGAGCCCGCCGGCTGGGTGCTCGGACGCCCCGCCCCGGCCGTTGTCCTCGACCTCGATGACCAGCCGGGTGTCGTCCCGGTCGATGGAGATCCGTGCCCGGGTCGCGTGGGCGTGCTTGACCGCGTTGGTCAGCAGCTCGGCGACCCCGAAGTACAGGGCGGACTCGACCGGCGGGTCCAGGCGCGGCCGAAGGTCGGTGCTGACGCTGGTTTCCAGCGGGCTGTCCAGGGCGAAGGCGCGAACGGCATCGACGAGGCCCCGCTCGTTCAGCACCGGCGGGCTGATTCCCCGGACCAGTTCGCGGAGTTCGGAAAGCGATGCGGCGGCGCCCGTCCGCGCCTCTCGCAGCAGCGCCCTGGCCCGGTCCGGGTCGGTCTCCATCAGCTTCTCCACCGTCGCCAACGAGAGCCCGAGCGCGACCAGGCGTGCCTGCGCCCCGTCGTGCAGGTCCCGCTCGATCCGGCGGATCTCGGCGGCCTGCGCA
>Ga0081540_1004775_pt1 | contig 10224 bp, 6 predicted proteins | sample TabmetS2T1R1_FD_71024 | JGI IMG/M metagenome (GOLD analysis project Ga0081540, IMG submission 71024) | Tabebuia heterophylla rhizosphere microbial communities from the University of Puerto Rico - S2T1R1 | ecosystem: Host-associated > Plants > Roots > Rhizosphere ... | reverse complement strand
TTGAAGTTGATGAAGGGGATTGCGCTGCCGAAGATGGAGAGTTTATAGCCGTTGACGGCACCATTCTCGGATACGAAGTACACATTGTAGGGGTTCTTTCTGCCGGTGACGTTGTATACGCCGATCGTCCAGGAGTTGTGGGTCCTTTGGTGTACGCGGTAGTTACCGTCGATGTTCATCGAGAAATCGGCGCGGAAATAATCCGGGATGCGATAAGCGTTGCGATCCGAGTACAGTACTCTTGCCGAGTTGGCGTAGTAGTATTCGGCGATCGGCAGGGTGATGGGCCGGCCGGTGTAATAGAGGATGTTTCCGGAGAGGCTGAACCTGTGATTGATCTTATAGTTTGCGACGGCGGTGACGTCGTTGGGGATGTCGAAGTCGGCGGGGTACCAGTTGCCGTGGTTGACCAGTTCTCCACCTGTGGGGTCGTCGGTCTTGAGGAAGGTGCGCGACCAGGTGTAGGAGATCCAGCCGTTGAGTTTGCCGGCCTGTTTGCGGATCATGAGCTCTACGCCATAGGCTTTTCCTTTTGAATTGAGGACATCCGTCTCGATATGCGGGTTGAGGATGAGGGTTGCGCCCGAGCGGTAGTCGAGGTAATCATGGAGCTTTTTATAATAGACCTCGACGGAGGTTTCGATGGTGTTGGCGGCGAAGTTCTTATAGAGGCCCAGTGAGACCTGGTCGCCGAGTTGGGGGCGGATGTAGCTGTCGCTTAGCTTCCAGATATCCGTGGGCGCCATCGAGGTCGTGTTGGAAAGCATGTGGGTATATTGGCGAAGGGAGTTGTAGCCTGCCTTTATCGAAAAGGAGTTGGTGAGGGCCCAACGGGCGGAGATGCGGTATTCCGGTCCCTGCCAGGTCTTTATGATTTTCCCGCCCGAATAGAAAGTAGTGCCGGTTTGGTCGAGGGTAGTTTTTGGCTGGTCCTTGGGGTAATTGTATTGGGTATGGGGACCGAGGTAGTTGTAGAGGGAGTAACGGATACCCGCGACGAGCGAGAGGGTTGGGGATATCGTATAGCGATCGGAGAGGTAGGCGGCGCTTTCCTGGCCGTACTCCGGGGAAAGCTTGTTTGGCGTTACCAGGGAGCGTTTGTCATAGGGTTCATAGTCGCCGGGGTGGAGAATGTAGCGGATGCCGCTGAGGCCGAAGTCGAGGCTTTGTTTGGGATTGATGTACAAGGTGTGATCCGCGCGCAGGTTGAACTGGTTGATATCAAAATCCAGCTTGAATCCATTGATGTAGTTACCGTCGCTGGAGATATTATACTGATAGCGATCGTAGCCGGCGATGTATGTCCCCGTTAGTTTGGAGCTATAAATGTGTTTCCATTTTATGTCGAGGTTGCGATTGCCGTATTTGTAGAAGGTGTCGCTATTGAGATTGAAGCGGTCGTTGCTGATGTAGCCGCTGAAATAGAGATTGTTCTTCTCGTTGATGGTATGGCTGATCAGGAGGTTGACATCGTTGAACGAGCCTTTGCTGTGTTTGTATTGATCGGGAAGGAGGCCGAGGAGCCAGTTGGCGTATGTGGCGCGGCCGCCGAGAATGAAGGAGGTCTTGCCTTTGTCGATGGGTCCTTCGATCGTTACGCGGCTGGTGAGCAGGCCGATGCCGGCTGTACCGGTATATTCTTTTTTATTTCCTTCGCGGGCGGAGATGTCGAGAACGGAAGCTACGCGTCCGCCGTATTGGGCGGGGATGCTGCTTTTGAACAGTTCGACTCCTTTTACTACTTCGGGGTTGAAGGCGGAGAAGAAGCCGAAGAAATGGGAAGGGTTGTAGATGGTAGCGTCGTTGAAGAGGATTAGGTTCTGGTCGGCGGAGCTGCCGCGGACGTTGAGGCCCGTGCTGGCCTCACCCACGCTTTTTACGCCGGGCAGGGTGAGGACGACGCGAAGAATATCGGCTTCGCCCATGACCGTGGGCACTTGTTTTATCTGCTGGATGTTGAGCTGTTCGACGCCCAGCTGAACGCGATTGATGTTTTGGGTTTTTTGGGAGGATACGATCACGGTGCGCAGGGTGGTGACCTGTTCGCGGAGATCCAGGTCCATTTTGCCGTCGCTGTACAGCATGATCTGGAAGCGGCCGTCGCGGAGGCCCAGTCCCTGGACCGTCAGGAGGTGGTGGCCGCGGGGAAGGGCGAGGACATAGTAGCCATAGCGGTCGGTGACGGTGGAGATGCCGGGGACATCGGGAAGGATGACGACACCTGCGGCGGGTTCTCCGGTGCGGGCGTTGCGGATCACGCCAGAGACGACCGCTTTGCCCGGGGCGAGCGTGTTTGTGCGTGGGCCGATGGTGTACAGTTTATTCTCGACACTGCCTTTGTTGCGGGCGTTCTTTTCGTCGCCGAAGCGGACTGTGGTGCGAGAGCCGGTGTCCGCCTGGTTTGTTGCCGTGGGGGTGAGGCCCGTCTGGAGCATCCAGCCTTTTGTGAGGAAGATATTGCCGGCTTCGTCGATGGCATAATGAAAGGCGGTTTTGCTGAACAACTGATCCAACAATTGTTCGAGGGGCATATTCGTCACGGAGAGGTCGATGTCAAGGCTGTCGAACTGGTTTACGTCAAAGAAAAAGCGGACGGGCAGCTGGTTTTCGATGCGGCGTGCGAGACTGTCGATGCGAACATGGCTGAGGCTCAGGGTGACGCCTTTTTGAGGCGCCTGTGCCGGGGTTTGCTGTGCGAGGACGGGGGTACCGGCAAAGAGCAAAATGACCAAAAGAAGCGGGCGGGTCCGGTACATAATCAATGCGGAAGTTGGTTATAGTAATCGATGATGGCCTCCATTCCTTTCTCCTGGTCTTTTTTCAACCGGATATGGTGGTTTCGGAGGAAGGTGTGAATCTCGTTGTTTTTGTCGGTGAGGAGTGTGAGCAGGTGTTTGGCGGATTCCACGGGATAGTAACGGCCTTGTTTGCACAGAAAATAATAGTTCCGCGCATCGATAATGCGGCGGAGGTCGCGGCTTTCGATCTTTTCCGTAATGGTCTTTGTCCGGCGTGCGAGCAGGGTGGCATAGCCGGAGCGGAGCAGTTCGTAGAAGCCCGATGTATTGCCTATTGTCAGGCGGACGAAGCTGTGGTCGTCGAAGCTGAAGCGGCGGATCTTGCCGGGTGCGGGGATGAGCAACTGGCCTGTTTTGTCAGAGATAGCCAGCTGGTCGTGAACGAGGTCGTAGAGGAGCGGGATATGCGTATAGGTGATCTCTTCGTAAGTGACGGAGCCACTCTTCAGGTTGGCCGATTCGAAGTAGGGATCGCCTTCGACGCCGCGGTAATTCTGCTGATAGGCGATGCCGTTGTAGAGTGCGGCGTCCTGGCCTACATAAGCCTGGTAGTAGATGGTGGCTCTTGCTGTGGCGATGGGTTGACTGCTATCGGCGGGAGAGTGTTGTGCGGTGGCGGGGATGGCCAGAGAGGAAAGGGCCAGGCACAAGCATAGTGAGGACTGCAAGCAGTTAGTTTGAATGGTCGGCATGAATTAAATATAATTAAAAAAGGAGGTAAAACCTCCTTTTTAATTACATTTTAAAGTTAAACACCGTCTTGTTGGTCTGTTTGAATCGGATCCAATCGGGGATGGACACGTGTTCGACGTAGGGATTTCCGGGATGGTTCTTTATATATTCCTGATGGTAAGGTTCGGCGGGGTAAAATGCGCTCACCGGAAGCACTTCGGTGACGATCTTGCCGCTGTATTTCTTCGAAGCCGTGAGTTTTGCGATCTCGGCGTCGATGATCTTTTTTTCCTGGTCGTTCCGATAGAAAGCGATGGACCTGTATTGCGTCCCTTCATCGGGGCCCTGGCGATTGAGTTCGGTAGGGTCCATGCTGGCGAAGAAGGCGGAGACGAGGGTGGCGTAGGAGATCTTTGACGGATCGTAATAGACTGCTACCGTCTCGGCATGACCGGTGTTTCCGGTGCAGACTTTTTCATAGTCGGGGTTTTTGTCTGTGCCGCCGGCATAGCCCGAGACTGCGTCACGGACGCCTACCAGGCTTTGGAAGACGATCTCTGCGTGCCAGAAGCAGCCTTCGGCAAAATAGGCCACGGCTTCATTGGAAGTAGGTTTTGTCTGTTCTTTTACCGGGATGTTCACCGGTTGTGTGTTCCCGCAGGCCGCCAGAACAAAGAGGGCGCCGAGGGTTATGAAGAGTCTTTTCATTTTTAGTGGGATTTTACAGGTGCAGGCTGGCCTTCGGGGACGAAGATCAGGGCTGCGGAGTTCATGCAATATCTTTTTCCGGTGGGGGAGGGGCCATCGTCGAAGACGTGACCGAGGTGGGAGCCGGTTTTGCTGTCAACGACCTCCCATCTATCCATACCGTCGGTAAGATCGCGCACCAGGCGGACCGCATCCGGGTTTATGGGTGCAAAGAAACTGGGCCACCCGGTGTGGGAATCGAATTTTGTGTCGCTGGTAAATACCGGCTGGAGCGAGGCTGCCGAATAGTAGGTGCCTTTTTGATAGAAGTGGTCATATTTCCCGGTGAACGCCCTTTCGGTGCCTTTTTCGCGGAGGATGAAATATTGTTCCTGCGTCAGGCGGGCCTTCCATTCGGCGTCGGAGAGCTTCAAGGGGTAGGAGGTTTGGGTGCCCGCCTTTGGGGGATCGGGGTATTTTGCCGACTGAGCCCGGGCGGTCGAAGACAGGGCTCCCAGGGAAAGCAGTGCCAGCGCGAGGATGGTAAGTTTCATGTCTTTTTTGTTTGATATGTGTAATTAACGAAAGAAAGGGGGGTAGGGTTTGTTAAAGCCGAAAAAGTGAGGATTTTGTTAGAATTGCTGCAACATTTCGCATCTCCTGCCCGTCCTATGGAAAACACCCTTTCTCATGTTTACCAACTATTTAAAAGTAGCATTCCGCAACCTCTGGAAAAACAAGGGGTTCTCCTTCATCAACATTACGGGTCTGGCGGTGGGCATGGCCAGCGCCATTCTGATCCTTTTATGGATCCAGAATGAGGTGAGCTACGATGATTTTCATGAGAAGCGGGCGCGGATCTACGAGGTTTGGAACCGGGCCGAGTTCAGTGGCGAGCTGCATTGCTGGAATTCGACGCCGAGGGTGCTGGCCGGGGCGATGCAGCGGGATTTCCCGGAGGTGGAGCATACCTGCCGCGTGGACTGGTCGAGGCGCCTGTTGTTTAGCGTTGGCGATAAGCGATTGATGATCAATGGTACTGCTGTCGATTCCGTTTTTTTTCAGGTGTTTAGCTTTCCATTAGTGGAAGGAGATCCCAAGACAGCCCTGAACGAGGGCTACAATATCGTGATCACCGAGTCGCTGGCGAAGAAGCTTTTCGGCAATGCCGGCGCGATGGGAAAGGTGGTGCGTATCGACAACAAGGACAATTATACGGTGACCGGGGTTGTAAAGGACCTGCCGAACAATACCCGGTTCAATTTTGAATACCTGCTGCCCTGGGCCTACAATCGCCGGGCAGGAAATGACGACAAATATTGGGGGAATAACTCGACCCGGACCTATGCGATGTTGAAGGAGAATGCCAGTCTTTCATCGATAGAGCCCAAGATGAAGGTGATCAAGACGAGGTATGACAGTACCGAGAAGAAATGGGAGATGTTCCTGTACCCGATGAGCCGTTGGAGGCTGCATTCGAAATTCACGGGCGCCGTGGAGGAAGGCGGGCTGATCGAATTCGTTCGCCTGTTCGCCATCATCGCGAGTTTTATCCTGCTGATCGCGTGTATCAATTTTATGAATTTGAGTACGGCGAGGAGTGAGAAACGGGCGAAGGAAGTGGGTATCCGGAAGGTGGTGGGTGCGCCGAGGGCGAGATTGATCGCCCAGTTCATCGGCGAATCGGTACTGATCTCGTTCCTGGCGGCATTGATCGCTATAGCGATCGTCCTGGTGAGTCTGCCGGGTTTCAACGAGCTAACGCAAAAGCATCTTTATGTTCCTTTTGGGAGTGTGTGGTTCTGGGTCTCGGGGATTGGGTTTATCCTGTTAACGGGGATGCTGGCGGGAAGCTACCCGGCGTTCTTCCTTTCATCCTTCCGGCCGGTGAAAGTTTTGAAGGGGACGTTCAAGGCGGCGAATGCTTTGGTGACGCCAAGGAAGGTGCTGGTTGTACTGCAGTTTACGTTTGCCATTATCCTGATCATCTGTACGATCATCGTCACCCAGCAGATCAATTATGGAAAGGACCGGGAGGTAGGGTATGAGCGGGCCAATATGGCGTATCATTTTATGACCGGGGATATCCCGAAAAATTATCAACTGATCAAGCATGAGCTGTTGGCATCGGGTGTGGCTACGGCGGTATGCCGGACCAACAGTCCGTGGACCCAGCGGTATAGCGATACCTGGGACTTTGTGTGGGAGGGCAAGGATCCCAATGACAAGACCGACTTTATCCGGGAATGTGCGGATGAGGATGTGGTCGCTACTACGGGAGTCAGGTTGACGGCGGGGCGGGACCTGGATCTTGAGCATTACAAGACGGATAGCCTGGGTATATTGTTGAATGAATCAGCTGTGAAGGCGATGCATTTCAAGAATCCTATTGGCCAGCCGATCAAGGACGATGATGCTACATTCCATGTGGTGGGCGTCATCAAGGACTTTATCATTGAATCGCCGTATACCCCGATAGAGCCGATGGTGATCGTGGGGGCAAAGCAGGACTGGTACAACTGTCTGAATGTCCGGTTCAATACGAAGAACTCTACAGAATCCAATCTGAAGAAGATGGAAGTCATTTTCCGGAGATACAATCCGCAGTATCCGTTCGAATACCAGTTGGTAGACGAGGAATACAGCCGGAAATTCGATGAGAGCCGGAGGATAGGTACGCAAGCGGGGTTATTTGCCGTGTTGACGATCTTTATTTCCTGCCTGGGTTTGTTTGGCCTGGCGACGTATATGGCGGAGAACCGCGTTAAGGAGATCGGTGTGAGGAAGGTGTTGGGAGCTTCGGTTGCGGGTATTACCACTTTGTTGTCGAAGGATTTTTTGAAGCTTGTGTTGATATCTTTTGTGGTGGCGTCGCCGATCGCGTGGTTTGCGATGCACGCCTGGTTGGAGCATTTCCCCTACCGGGTGAATATCAGTTGGTGGGTGTTTGCCCTGGCGGCGGTGTTATCGCTGATGATCGCGTTGTTTACGGTGAGCTTCCAGGCGATCAGGGCGGCGTTGGCGAATCCGGCAAGGAGTTTACGAAGCGAGTAAGAGGCTTTGTCACCGGGTTTGGTGATTTTTTAGCTGGGCGTTCGTGTTTTTCTTTGCATCATGAAAGAGAAACAATTTTTATGGGCTGCGTTGCTGATGGGTGTGGTCGTGGTGATTTCGATTGGCGGATGGGAGCTGCGTCTCCGAAGCCGGGGGCTGAACACCGATTATGACGATGGGGGTCCTTTGTGGGCAAATTTACGGGAACAAGTTTATCAGGCCGACAATAAGGCGACAGTTTTTATCGGGTCTTCGAGGATCTGCTATGATCTCGATCCCGAGGTTTTTGCGCAGGAAACGGGGCGGCAAGCGATACAGCTGGGATTGGCGGGACACTCTCCGCTGCCTTTTCTCCGGGACCTTGCCAACGACGAGCGGTTTCATGGAAAGCTGGTGGTGGATGTAATGGAAATACTTTACTGGAGTTCCCTGCCACTCCATACCGCGGAGTCACAGGCGGATGTGGACTATTACCATCACCGGACGCCGGCGCAATGGGCGAGCTTCCAGCTCGGCAGGCCCTTGGAGTCTTCTTTTGTCTTTCTCAATCAAAAATTCCTTTCACTGAATGTGCAGTTGAATGGACTGCGGCTTCCTGACCGGGAAGGCGTACATGGAGAGCCTCCCTTCCCGGTGGAGTTCTGGAGTACTTGTTATGACCGGCAGGTGAAGATGATGCCGCGATTTCTGCGGGACTCTGCGCAACAGCATGTGGTGACGGGACTCTGGAGTTTTTTTGGCTCGATGTGGAAGTCGCCACCGGCAGAGGCAATTATCGCCGAAACGAAGCAGCTGGTCGCAAAGATCAGAGCGCACGGCGGGGATGTCGTATTTGTCCGCTGCCCCTCTTCGAACCACTTCCTGGAACTGGAGCAGAAGCTGGTTCCCCGGGAGAAATACTGGGACCCGCTGATCAAGGCTGCGGGATGCAAGGGCTATTTTTTCAGCGACTACCCGGGACTGTCGAAGTTTACGCCGGTGGAATGGTCGCATCTTAGTCCGGCGGGTGCCATCGGTTTTACACATGAACTGATCAAGGTGTTGCCGTCTTCCTTCACTCAATCACCTTCTTAATCTTATTTTGAAATGGTTTTTAATTCTTATACGTTTATTGCGTTCTTTATTGTCGTGCTTTTGCTCTTTAACGGGCCGTTCGGGTGGAAGACGAGGAAGACGATCCTTCTGCTGGCGTCGTATGTCTTTTACGCTGCGTGGAACCCACCCTTTATCCTGTTGCTTTGGTTATCGACGGTGGTGGATTTTTTTGTGGGTCGTGCTTTATATAAACAGACTAATCAGGCTAAGAAGAGAGCGTTGCTAGTGGTTAGTCTTATCGGGAACATGGGGATGTTGTGTTTTTTCAAGTACGGCGGATTTTTGCTGGAGAATTTTGTGACCGTTGTGAATGCGTTTGGCGTGCACTATCATCCTGCGAAGCCCAATATTATCCTGCCGGCAGGGATATCCTTCTATACGTTTACTACCCTTTGTTATACGATCGATATGTACAAGAAGGAGAGCGCGCCTGTGAAGAGCCTGCTTGACTTCTCGCTTTTTGTGACGTTCTTCCCGCACCTCGTGGCGGGGCCGATCGTCCGGCCGCCGCAGCTGGTGCCGCAATTTGAAACGCCGCGACGGGCCAGCCGGCAGCAGCTGATGGAAGGCTTGTTCCTGTTGTCGCTGGGGTTATTCATGAAGGTGGTGCTGGCTGACAGCATGCTGGCAGCGTCGTCGGATGCCGTGTTTAATTCTGCCGTGGCGGTGCCGGGTTTGGATGCGTGGATGGGGATGTTGGCGTTCACGGGACAGATCTTCTGCGATTTTGCAGGGTATTCGACCTGTGCCATCGGGGCCGCGCTTTGTCTTGGGTTTGTTCTTCCATTGAATTTCCGGTGGCCGTATGGGGCGAGCGGGTTCGCCGATTTCTGGCGCAGATGGCATATTACGCTGTCTTCGTGGCTGAGGGATTATCTCTATATTCCGCTGGGCGGTAACCGGAAGGGGGGTGTGCGGACGTATGTCAACCTGATGCTGACTATGCTGCTTGGGGGGTTATGGCATGGGGCTAACTGGACGTTTGTTGCCTGGGGTGGTCTTCATGGAGGGTATCTGTGGGTGGAGAGATTTTTCAAGGTAAGAAAGGAACGGAGGGTAGCGGCCGTGATAGCGGGTAGTGGAGCGGGGACCGTGATGCCGAAGCCGGTGGTCTCCGAGGGAAATTTTGCGTATGCTTTGTTCACCTTTTTGCTGATCAATATTACATGGATATTCTTCCGGGCTTCGACGTTTGGTAAGGCAGGCTCGATGCTGTCCTCGATGGTGGGGTTGGTGCATGGGGCGGCGCCGGTGCTGGCCACGGTGGCCATGGTGAAAATCGGGGTGATCGTTTTGGCATTGGTGGTGATCCACTGGCTGCTGCGAAAGACGACGGTGCTGGCGGCTGTTTACCGGATGCCGTGGTGGCTGACGGGAGTGTTGTGGGGTGCGATGATCGTGTTGTTATTATTGAGCCAGGCGAGCAGCAACAGCTTTATTTATTTCCAATTTTAGTGTTATGGTTTTCTCATGGTTTTAGGTTTTCTCAGTTTAAGTGTGACTTATTCAAATCCAAGAGTCCTCCTGTTTCAACAGGGGGACTCATTTTTTATTGATTATCTTTAGCTTCTAAACCTACTGAATGAAACGCACCGCCCTGATCCCCGCCATCGCAGGACTTTGTTCTCTTTGTTTTTCCGCATCGGCCCAGCGCGATACTTCGCGTATCGATATTGGTTGGCTATCCCTGGACCGAAATCTTACTCAAACGATCTCCGTAAAGGGGTCCGACCTGGAAAAGATGCCTTTTATGAACCTTGAGGACGCCATCCGCGCCTGGTTCTTTGGCGTGTATACGAATGTGGGGAGTCTGGCTTTTGTCGTCGATGGCAACCCCGTTACCGACGTCAATATCTATCCCATCTACGAGATCGAGGAGGTGGTGCTGGTGCAGAATGCGGTGGGGGCGGCTGCCATC
>Ga0081540_1000289_pt1 | contig 10227 bp, 11 predicted proteins | sample TabmetS2T1R1_FD_71024 | JGI IMG/M metagenome (GOLD analysis project Ga0081540, IMG submission 71024) | Tabebuia heterophylla rhizosphere microbial communities from the University of Puerto Rico - S2T1R1 | ecosystem: Host-associated > Plants > Roots > Rhizosphere ... | reverse complement strand
GCGCGGTCCCTCCATCTACGCGGTGCCGGAAGAGATCACGGAAGCGCTCGGGAACAGCGACGCCAGGGAGCGCGCCCGCTGGATCCAGGGCTGGACAGGTGGAATCGGCCCTGTCCGGGGAAAAGCGCTCGCCGCCGTCGCCGAGCTCGCCGCCGGTCGCGACCCGAGCCAGGCTCTCTACGTCTGGGTCGCGCACGAGTCCTAGAAGCTCCCAGACCACGGGCACCCGAGGAACGTCCCGCCGCGCGTTGAGAGTCGCGAGTCGCACCTGGCGTTACGGAAGGTGACCCGCCGCGCTACAGACCCATGCCTCGGTCGCAAGCCACCCCTTGGTGGTGAAGCGGGCATGTCCGTTGCAGCTTCGCGAACGGTGTCGAGAGGTTTGCGACGTGAGCGTCAAAGGGGGGTTCGCCATGAAGCTCAACGCGGAACTCGAGCACCTGGCTCCACCACAGCGCCAGCGAGCATGGAAGGCGCCGCTGTCGTTCCTGGCATCCATCCGGGGACGGAGGAACGAGGTCCCCACCACCGGCGGGGGCTGGCCGCTTCTGGGCGATCTCCCGGCCATCCGGCGCGACGCCCTGGGCTTGCTGTCGCGGGCAGCGCGAGCGGGGGACATCGTACGCCTCCGGCTCGGGCAGGATGTCTATCTCTTGAATCACCCGGACCATGTGCAGCGAGTGCTGCACGACAACCACGGCAACTACCGGAAGAACTACTTCTACGCCCGGATGAAGCCCCTGGTCGGCGAGGGACTCCTCACCAGCGAGGGAGGAGCCTGGAGACGGAGGCGCCGACTCGCCCAGCCTGCGTTCCACCGGGAGCGGCTGGCCGCCTTCGCCGGCATCATGGCGGAGCACACCGCGGCCATGCTCGATCGCTGGTCCGTCCCCGCAGTGCGGAACGAGCCGCTCGACGTCTTCGCAGAGATGACGCGCCTCACCCTCACCGTCGTCGGGCACTCGTTGTTTGGCTTCGATCTGCTCGGCCAGGCGGACGAGGCCGGCCCGGCGGCGACCGAGGCCCTGCGCATCACCAACGACCGAGTCTTCTCGCTCGTTTACCTGCCTCCGTCCATTCCCACTCCGCTCAACACTCGGTTCGCTCGCTCCCTGCGGGTGCTCGATCGGGTGGTGAACGAGGTCATCGCCGCTCGGCGCTCGGAACCGAAGCGTCCGGATCTGCTGGGCATGCTCATGGAAGCGCGCGACGTGGAGACCGGAGAAGGTCTCAGCGATCAAGAGCTCCGGGACGAGGTCATGACGATGATGCTGGCCGGGCACGAGACGACCGCCAATGCGCTCTCCTGGGCGTTCCATCTGCTGTCCGGGGCCCCTTCCGTCGACCGGAGGCTCCACCTCGAGGCGGGCAGCGTCCTCGATGGCGGTGTCCCTACCCTGGATGTCCTTCCCCGACTGGAGACCGCATCGCGGGTTTCACAGGAGGCGATGCGCCTGTATCCGCCGGCCTGGATCTTCGGACGGGAGGCGGTGGCGGACGACGTCTTCGGTGCGATCCAGATTCGCGCCGGCACCGCGGTGATGGTTTCCCCCTGGCTTCTGCACCGCGACCCACGGTGGTGGGACGACCCGGACCGCTTCGATCCGGATCGTTTCCGCCCGGAAGCTGTGAAGGGCCGCCCCCGGTATGCCTACGTCCCCTTCGCGGCCGGTCCCCGCATGTGCATCGGCAATGCCTTCGCCCTGATGGAGATGCAGATCGTTCTGGCGATGGTGGCATCTCGTTATCGCCTCGCCCTGGTTCCGGGGCGTCCGGTCGAGGTCGAAACCAGCGTGACCCTGCGCCCCCGCCGGGGGATCTGGATGACCGCGCACCCGCGCGAGGCCCATCACGATTAGAGGTGGGCTCTGGAATTCCCACGACGAACGCCCCCGAGAGCGCCGAGTCACTCTTGCGCCGTCAATCAGCAGGAAGGGCACCAGCGCCAACAGGGCGTAGAAGTCCAGCCCCGCCGCAGTTGTCGTAGACGGCGTCCTGGTGAATCGCACGGACGATCTTGCGAACCATGCCGAGCGAACCCGAGGTTCTCACGCTCAAGTACCGAAGCATCTCCACGCCTCTTCGCACCCTTCAGCGGGTTTCTGCCAGAGCCCCCAACACGACGGAACTACGCGGTGACGACCCTCTACGACGGCGTCGAGCCGTTCACGGTCATCTCGATCCCGAAGTGACGCGCCATCTTCCAGCGCGACGACATCATGACCGTCCCACGCTCGCGCCCAGGGCGACGAGAAGCTCGTCCAGTTGCTCGAAGGTCTCCCACATCCCACCCGTACTCCCGGACGCGACGGCAGCGTCGAGAGCTTCCTTCGAGGGATAGAGGTCGTGCATGACGAGCAGCGTCTTGCCGCCTTTCTCTTCGAAGGTCACCGTGGTGACGGCCCCACTGTCACCGGCTTCCTCATTGGTCCAGACGAGGCGCGAGTGCGGTGTCACTTCGATGTACCTCCCGAAGAACGCCATCGGCTCTGGCGCATCGGCGTGGCCGAACACGAAACGGTACGTGCCCCCCACCCGAACATCGGCCTCGCAGGAAAGGAAGGACACGCCAAACGACTTCGGTGCCCACCACTGCTTGAGCAGCTCGGGCTTGGTCCACGCCTCGAACACGATGCGCGCCGGGGCGTCGAAGATTCGCGTGACGACGAGCTCGCGCTCGGACTTCCGTTCCGCCGTCGTGCGGTTCTGCACGGGGGTTGGATCACTCTCTCTTCTTGCGTCCATCGACCTTCTCCTTCCGTTTCAGTTCCTCGACAACCTTGTCCAACTCGTCGAAGCGTGAGGCCCAGAGCTGGCGGTACCCCTCGATCCATGCCGTCTCTTGCTCCAGTCGGCGCGGGCCGAGCTTGCAGGTCCGCACGCGCCCGACCTTCTCCGTGGCGACGAGCCCGGCCTGCTCCAAGACGCCGACGTGCTTCTTCATGCCCGTGAGCGTCATGTGGAACTTCTCGGCAAGGTCCGTGATCGAAGCGTCTGCGCGTCCGAGCTGCTCCAGAACGCCGCGTCGGGTCGCGTCCGAGAGCGCGGCGAACGAGGCATCGAGGCGGGCACCCGAATACTGAACCATGCGGTTCAGTATGTAACCCACCGACTGGCGGCATGCAAGGGGAGGGAGCGCAGGCCGGGTAGTTGCCCGGCTCGCGCCGGGGCTTCAGCCACGGGGGCCCCATGCTCCCGGCCACCTGGCGGCCGGGATCGGTGAGTTCCAGACGTTGATCGCCGCGATCTGCAACATGAGCGCCGCCAGCGCCAGAGCATCAGGCGTGCCAGAAGATCGCCCCCGCTGGACGCGTTCATTCCGGGCCGAACGGACGCCGCCCGATGCACGGATCGATGCGATGACACAGATGTCTGTGTGAGCGGACGGCGCTCGGGGCATCACGGAAACCTGCACTTGGTCGCACGCGTCCTGGGAAGGAGCGGACCCAGATCGTGCGGTGGATCCGCCGGTACAGGTTCAATCTCAAGACGTTTCGCGGCGATGAGCCGCCCGGAGCGCTGAATCTGTGCCAAGACTTTGCCCGTGGCGCGTACTGGGTCAGACGGGTTTGAAGCGGAGATCCCGCTCGAGCGCGAAGGTCAATACACCCGGCTCGAGGAGCTGGGGCGCGGCGGACAGTCGGTGGTGATCCGCGCGTTCGACGAGTTCGTCGCCCGGGAGGTCGCCCTCAAGGAGCTGGCGATCTCCGGCTCAGGAGATTCGGCGACGACGGCATCGACAGGACCGACCTCCGAGCACGAGAGGCGAGCGGCGGACCGGAGATTCCTTCGCGAGGCTCGCCTGATCGCACGGCTCGATCATCCAGGGATCGTCTCGGTGCACGAGCTGGCCCGGCGCCCGGACGGAACCATCTTCTGTGCGCAGAAGCTCGTTCGTGGAGAGACGTTCAAGAAGCGCCTGGAGCGATGCACCTCCCTGAACGAGCGGCTGCAGCTCCTCCCGCACCTCATCGGTGCCTGCCAGGCTGTGGCGTACGCCCATTCGCACCGGGTCATCCACCGCGACCTCAAACCATCCAACATCATGGTCGGATCCTTCGGCGAGACGGTGGTCGTGGACTGGGGCCTGGCCAAGGCGAGCGGAGAGCCGGAGCCTGACGAGCCGAAGCCGGCACCGGAGCCAGATACCGAGCTGACGCGCACCGGCCTGACGATGGGAACGCCGGGCTACATGAGCCCTGAGCAGGCGCGCGGCGAGCGGACGCGGGTCGATGCGCGCTCGGACGTCTTCAGCCTCGGGGTCGTGCTCTATCAGCTGCTCACGGGGCGTGTTCCCTTCGACGGTGCGACGACCGAGCACATCGTGCAGCGCCTGCTCACCGGACGCTTCCATGCGGCCCGCGCCGTCTGCCCGGAGGCGCCAGCGGAGCTGGCAGCCATCGCCGAACGAGCGCTCGCCTTCGATCCGGAGGCCCGGTATCAGAACGCAGAGGATCTGGCGAGGGAGCTCTCGGCCTACGCGGCCGGTGGGAGGGTCGCGGCGTACAGGTACCGGCCCTGGGAGCTTCTGAAGAAGTTCGCATTGAGCCATCGCGCGCTGCTGACCGGGGTGGCGATCGCGGTCGCCGCCCTGCTCGCGACCTCCACCTTCGTGGCGGTCCGCCTCCACCAGACCCGGGTGGAACTCGCGAGCTCGTTTCGTGAACGCGCGTATCGCGCGGAACAGGACGGGGACTGGTCGGCGGCAGCCGCCTACTTCGCCGCCGCTCGGGCACAGCACGACTCCACCGAAGGGCGATGGGGCCTGGCCGTTGCCAGCGAGCGGATCACCGAGCGGATCCTCTCGCGGCAGGGGCCGGCCCAGTCGTTCGCCGACGTCGGGGTGCTGCCGGACGGGCGAGTCATGGCGGTGGGGCTCGCGGCGGACCGGGTCGAGGTCCGTGAGGCCGAGAGCGGAAAGCCTTTGTGGACGCGCTCCGACGAACCGGTCCTCGAGACCGCGTTTCTCCCGGGTGGTCTGCTCCGCCTCTCGCACGCGGGGGACTGGACGTTTCACGACCCGGCGACGGGCCGGGAGCTCGGGAAGTGGCCTCGCTCATCGGGCTTCCCGTGCTCCGGGCCCTATCCGCCGCTCGCCGTGACCCTGAAGGGGCAGCTCCTCCGACACCAAGGGGGAGGTGCACCACGCGTCATCGCGACGGATGCCGGTCCGTTCGAGAACTGTGTCGTCTCCGAAGATGGTCGCCAGGTCGTCTACCAGGACGACCGCGAGCGGCTGCACCTTGTCTCGCTCGAAGATGGCAGTGCAATTCTCCAGACCAAGTTCGATCCCTTCCAGGATCTACGCTTCAGTCGCCACGGGTTGGTGGTCTTCCGGCGAGGACGCCTCGATGTCCTGGGCGGGCCCGAGGGAGACTTCAGCATCGAGCTTCCGGAGGCCAAGTTCGGGACGTTTGCCCGGGGCCCATCGGGCGGGAGTGCCGTCTCGGCGGATGGCGAGCTGGTCGCGATCGCGAGTCAAGAAGGAGCGCCCCGCGCGGTGCTCGTGGATCTCCGGACCCGAAGCATCCGGGGAGTGATCCACTACGCGCCCGGCTGGCCGCGGCTGGCTTTCTCCCTCGATGGAAAGCGGATCTTCGCCGCGGGCATGAACAACGAGTCCGTCCTGAGCGGGTGGCTCTTGCCACCCGACGACACACCCAAGAAAGCGCGGTGGTGGTACGGGGGTTTCCAGTCTCGGAGCGGACGGAGCGCTGTGCTCTACGACAAGCGGTCCGGGCGATTCGAGCTGTACAGACAAGGCGGGACGCTCGGGCCCCTCGCGGCCCACGGTGTGCGCTCCCTCGGCTGGGGACAGAAGTTCGTGGGCGACGGGCCCGCGGTCGCGTTCATCTCCAACGACCTCGAAACCGTCGTTCTCCATGATCTCGAGGAGGATCGGGTCCTCTGGCAGCACCCCTGCCGCAAGTGCTCGGGGTTGTCCGTCTCCGAGGACGCCTCGCGGCTTGCCATGGTCGGCGCGGATGGAGTGGAGGTCTGGGACACGCGCGCCGACAGACGCGTCTTCCAGGAGAGCCGGCGCAATGGGAGTGAACGGACAATGTGCTCCATCTCACGGGACGGACGCCGGTTGGCCTGGACGTTCGTCGCCACGCTCATCGTGCGCGACCTCGACTCGGGGAAGGAGGTGGAGCTCCCCCTCGACAATGCAATCCGCGGCCTCGAGTTCGGTCCCGACAGGGTCCGGCTCGTGACCGTCACCACAGGGAGCATTGCCCTCCGCGATACGGAGAGTGGACGGACGACCTGGAGCGTTGCGAACGACTTGCCAGACAATGTGTACGAGATCTTCTGGTCTCCGGACCGGCGCGCCCTGAGCCTGCTGCATGGGTACCACGCCACCGAGGTGCTCGATGCGGAGACCGGTGGGCGGCTCGCCTGGTTCCAGACGCTGAACCGCGCGGTCACGCCGGTGCGCGCCGAGCTCTACACCCCCGACCTCCGGTGGAAGTCGGTCGTCACCGAGACGGCCTGGGACACCCGTCCGGTGCCACAGCCCGACGAGAGGCCCGCGGCGGAGAGCCTGGCCCGCACCCTCGAACGGACGGGACTCCAGTTTCGTGGCGTCAACCTGGTCGCGGCTCCCTGAAGACCCAGCACCGTTCCCCGTCGAGCACGCCAAGCTCATCCGGCTAGCCCGGGGTGAAGACCCCACCCTGGGCCTGACAGTCCGCCTCCGCCGAGCTCTGGTTCCAGTTCAGGACATAGTAGCTCAGAGTGATCGTTCCCTGCGGGGAGCAGGTGGGGCCCGTTCTGGGAGCCGGCGGCGAGGCCTGGCAGCGACCCACCCGCAAATCGGAGCTGCAGGCGGCATTGTCGAACGTGCCACCGAAGCTGCCGCAGAGGGTCTGGACCGAGGCGAGATCCTGGCTGGAGAGATTGCTGAACTCGACGCACAGAGTGCCGGGCGGATGGTGACAGGTACCGCCCAGGCCTGCCGCGTCGCAGACGGTGACGGTGGCTGCGCTCGACGCTGATCCGCCCGCTCCGGATGCAGTCAAGGTGAAGGTGGTGGTGCTGGTCACCGGGACGACCTTGGTTCCCGACGTGGACGGCGTCACGGCTCCGACGCCCTGATCCACCGTGAGCGAGGTCGCGTCGGTGACGGTCCAGCTGAGCGTCGCCGTTCCCCCATCGACAGGGAGCATCAGCGGCTGGGCGGAGAAGATCTGGATCACCGGCTTCGGCTGCCCGTCGTTCGAACCGCAGGCGGGAAAGAGCACCAGCATCGGCACCGGAAGAAAGACGAAAAGGCGCATCGTGGACCCCCAGCTCTGACCGCGTCCCCTCCCGGGAGCTCGACGCCTCACGCTCGAACGCGGATCAAAAGGGCAGGAGCACACATCCCCGATGATGGCAACCTGGTACTGCGCGATCATCCCGATTCCTGGACAAAACCTGAAGGCTCAGCGGCCCTTGGACGTATCGCTCCAAGCCCCGAGGTCTGGAGGGGCGTCCGAGGGGCGGGCCCCATCGCCGGCCTCCAATCGCGTCTTCGCCTCCTGAGCACGAGCTGCCTCGGCAGCCGCGCGCTCGACGCGAATGTTTGCAAGGTAGGTCAGGTCGAAAGCCCAGCTGGCGGTCACCCCGGCTTGCCAGAACCCTTGGGTGGGCTGGAATCCGGGGGCATTGGTGACGAATTGCGTGAAGCGGGCGCTCAGGGACGGGAGGAGAGCGAGATCCTGCGCCTCGGCCCGCTGCTGCGCGGCCATGGTCGCGGACTTGCAAGGGCGACACCTTCCGGGCCGAAGAGGAACAGCTCCGCGAGTTGCGTGAGCACCGGGACGCCCTTGCTGCTCAACCATCGACGACCGCAACGGCATCAACCTCGATCAGATAGTCGGGAGATAAGGTCGCAACTCCCATCACGACGTTGGCAGGCTTGTGATCCCCGAACAGTGTCATCCGAGCCTTTTCGATGATCGGGTAGTGATCGTCGCGCTGGTAATCGACGACGTAGATCGTCATCTTGGCTACGTGCTTTGGAGCGGCACCTCCGGCTGCGAGGGCTCGACCGAGGTTGGCGAACGCTTGGCTCACCTGAGCCGCGAAATCACCTCGGCCGACAAGCTTCCCGCGTATGTCTTCGGGCTCCTGGCCAGAGACAAATATCAGCTTGGTACCCCTCGCGACAACGACTTGAGTGTACGTTTCTGGGATGGGCAGATCCGGGGGATTGATGTATTCGAGCGTCATTTGTTTGCCGTCCTGCTTCGTTGGTGCGCGATCCTCGCTGCGCAGAGTCGGCGTCGCAGTCGTCCTTCGGGCCACTGACCCTCACCCGCGTTTGCTCGTTTCGGGCTGAAGGACCAGCTCAGCATCGATGGTGATCTTGATGTTGTCTCCCACGACGACACCGGTACCCTCGCCCGGGAAGTCCCAAACAAGACCGAAGTCCCTCCGATTGACTGACGCGGTGGCCTCGATGCCGCGGCGGATGCCCCCGGCATGGTTGAACGGGGGCGAGGCTGTGACCGCAAGAGTCACCGGCTTGGTCACTCCATGCATGGTCAGGTTGCCCGTCACCGAGTAGGAGGTGGCGCTCGACTTACGAAAGTCGCTCGAGACGAAGGTGATGACGGGGTACTTGGCCGCGTCGAAGAAATCTGGACCCTTGAGGTGAGTGTCACGCTCTTCGACGCCCGTCGTGATCGAGCTCACCTTGAGAGTCGCGTCCACCTTGGAATTGGCGGGAATAGCGTCATCCAGGACAACGGTCCCGGCAGGCTGCTGGAACATACCGCGTACGTTGGAGAACACGTGCTTACAAACGAACTGCGCCGACGAGTTTTCCGGGTCGAGCTCCCACTTCGAGGTCTGGGGAACAGAAGGGATTGGAAGAGCAGGAGCCGACGCCTGAGCCAGTCCAGTGGAGGCCGCTGGTCCGGTCGCGGTGTCCCGGGAGCTGCAGGCAGGAACTGACAGCAGCGTGATCACAGCGAGCACCGACGCACGCATCGAAGTCTCCCGAACGGCCACAGACGTGATTGAGGACCTTCCCTCAGCAGCGGGGCGTCCACCCAGCCAGCCCGGCAGACTACTCCGTGCAGCAAGCGCTTCCCCGAATTTGCCGGGAACTGCAGTGCACCGGTGAGAGAAGCGCCAGCGGTGGGAGCAGGTGGAGACCAGCCGACGCTCGAAACACGCCGGAGCGCGCGGCCGACGGCAACACTCTCTCGGTGACCCAGCTCTGGCCGGGCCGAAGGCTACGCCTCGCCGGGCGGATCGAAGGCGGCCAGGATCTTTCGGGCCACCCGCTCGAAGTCGTCCAGGTCGCGCTCGTCGAGCACGGCAACCACCCGGGCCGCTAGCTGGGCGCTCAGTTTTTCGACCCGGCCGCGGGCCCGCTGCCCATCGGGGCCGAGCTCGAGGACGTACTCGCGCCGGTCTTCGGCGCTCCGTTCGCGGCGTACCAGCCCGCGCTCGATCAGATTCTGCAGCACTCGCCCGGCCAGCGTCGGGTCGGAAGGCGCTCGTCATGCCGGGTCAGACCGATTTCTATTTCCCGGCCGAGGACAGCGAATTCGAGGTGAGCCTCATGCGGAACGCGACGTTCCGGCCCATTCCATCGATCTGGTGCCACTGGGCGGGCAGCGGAATGAATCCTGACGACACACGGTTCATCGATGGCAGCATCAAGGAATTTCTGCGCAGTTGAACCGTCGTGTCGCGCTTTGCGGCGACCTTCGGCGCGATTTCAGATGGCCGAGAAGCCGCCGAGATGGACCCGGCAATCGCGCTCATGGCTTCCTCCAGAGTCCCCGCCTGTCCTTCCCTTGTGCTTAGCGGACTCGCACCATCGGGAGCGGACGGAGTGGGTGATGCATCGCCCATTGGGCGGCGGTTTTCAGGAGGATGGCGTGGAACCCCTGGTAGGGGAAGCGATTCGCCACCTCTCGCACAAAGGCGCCCGGCAAACCGGCCCGGAGCGTTCCGCGGCTGACGTCCACGAGATCGGCCCGTCGGAAGGCGTCCCGTAGGGCGGGCTCGATGCCGGTCCGAGGTCGTCGGAGCAGATGATGATCGTAGATCAGCAACGCGAGTAGCTCGGCGTCGATTCGCGGCGCTCCCTCGCGGCGAAAGGCCTCGGCCCGCTGCTGCGAGGGCCCGAGATAGTCGAATGTCCGGTCCGACCAGATGCCGAGGTCGTGGTAGGCAGCAGCAAGCGCGAGCTCGTCGTTGTGCCGGTCCGTGCCGATCAGGGCG
>Ga0081540_1004774_pt1 | contig 10229 bp, 9 predicted proteins | sample TabmetS2T1R1_FD_71024 | JGI IMG/M metagenome (GOLD analysis project Ga0081540, IMG submission 71024) | Tabebuia heterophylla rhizosphere microbial communities from the University of Puerto Rico - S2T1R1 | ecosystem: Host-associated > Plants > Roots > Rhizosphere ... | reverse complement strand
AGCAGCTCGGGCGGGCGCCGGTTGCGGTCCGGGTCGTCGTACCAGCGGTCCGCCTCCTCCTCGGTCTCCGCGTACTGCGCGCGGAACACGTCCGGCACGTAGTTGAACATGAACCGCCTGCCCTCGCTGTTGCGCAGCACCCCGCCGTCGCCCCGGACCGACTCGGTGACGAGGATGCCCTTGACCGACGGCGGCCAGATCATGCCGGTCGGGTGCAGCTGCACGAACTCCATGTTCAGCAGGTTCGCTCCGGCCAGCAGCGCGAGCGCGTGCCCGTCGCCGGTGTACTCCCACGAGTTGGAGGTGACCTTGTAGGACTTGCCGATGCCGCCGGTGGCGAGCACCACGGCCGGCGCGTCGAACAGCACGAAATCACCGCTGTCCCGCACGTAGCCGAACGCCCCGGCGATGCCGCCGCTCCCGGTGATCAGCCGGGTGATCGTGGTTTCGGCGAACACCCGGATCGTCGCCTCGGGGTCGCCGTGCTCCCTGGCGTCCTCCTGCTGCAGCGCCACGACCCGCTGCTGGAGCGTGCGGATCATCTCCAGGCCGGTCCGGTCGCCGACGTGGGCGAGCCGGGGGTACTCGTGGCCGCCGAAGTTGCGCTGGCTGATCTTGCCGTCGCGGGTGCGGTCGAACAGCGCGCCCCAGGCCTCCAGCTCCCAGACCCGGTCCGGTGCCTCCTTGGCGTGCAGCTCCGCCATCCGCCAGCTATTGAGGAACTTGCCGCCGCGCATGGTGTCCCGGAAGTGGACCTGCCAGCTGTCGTTCGGGTTCATGTTGCCCATCGCCGCGGCACAGCCACCCTCGGCCATGACCGTGTGCGCCTTGCCGAAGAGCGACTTGGAGATGACCGCGGTCCGCTTGCCCGCCTGGCGGGCCTCGATGGCAGCCCGCAGCCCGGAGCCGCCGGCCCCGATCACCACCACGTCGTAGGAGAGCCGTTCGATGTCACTCATCTGCGCTGCGCACCTTCTTGCCTAGCTTGCTGCGGCGGCCTAGAAGAACCGCGGGTCGGTGATGGCCCCGCTGGCCACCAGCCGGATATAGAGATCGGTGAACAGTACCCAGAACAGCGAGAGCCAGGCGTACTGCATGTGCTTGGTATTCAGCCGGGAGACCTGGGTCCACATCCAGTACCTGACCGGGTGCTTGGAGAAGTTCTTGAGCCGGCCGCCGACCGTGTGCCGGCAGGCGTGGCAGGACAGCGAGTACAGCCACAGCAGGGTCGCGTTGACCAGCAGGACCAGCGTGCCGAGCCCCATATGGCCCCAGTTGCCGGAATGGTCGCGGAATGCGATCACGGCGTCAATCGAGAGGATCACGTTGAACGCCATCGCGATCCAGAAGAAGTACCGGTGCACGTTCTGCAGGATCAGCGGGAACCTGGTCTCCCCGGTGTACTTCGCGTGCGGCTCGCGGACCGCGCACGCGGCCGGCGAGCGCCAGAACGCCCGGTAGTAGGCCTTCCGGTAGTAATAGCAGGTGAGCCGGAAGCCCAGCGGCCCGCCGATGATGAGGACCGCCGGCGACAGCCAGGTCAGCCACGGGATCCAGTCGAAGCCGGCGCCGGGGGTGCACGTCGTGACCAGGCAGGGCGAGTACAGCGGGGAGATGTACGGCTCCCAGAAGTAGTCCGCGTTGACCAGGGAAGCCCAGGTCAGGTAGATCACCACCACCGCGAGGGCGGCACCGTTGATCGCCGGCTGCCGCCACCACGGGTCCTTCCGGAGGGTGCGCTCGGGAATCTGCGCCCTGGTCTCGGCCGGCGCCGTTGTTGCCTGCGTCATGTTTTGACGTCTCCGCCCTCGAACTCGCTCGGTTCGCCCGCGACACCGGCGTCCCCCGCCGGCCGCGTGCCGCGCTGGAACCTTATTCCACTGAATATCACCACGCGGGCCCGGGAGCCGCATGAGCGCGTGTGACTCTGGCAACACCGGCTGTTCATACTGTCGTTTGCCGGCCGATACGGCCCGTCAGCCCTTCAGGCCCAGGGCCATCCGCAGGAAATCCACCTGGAGCAGGAGCAGGTTCTCGGCCACCTCCTCCTGCGACGCCAGGTGCGTGACCCCGGACAGGGGCAGGACGGTGTGCGGGTATCCCGCGGACAAGAGCGCCGACGACAGCCGCAGGGAATGGGCGACCACCACGTTGTCGTCGGCGAGCCCGTGGATGATCATCAGCGGCCGTACGGTGATCCCGTCCGCTCCGGCCTGCCCGCCCCCGGATTCCCGGGCCCGGGCGGCCATCCGTTCGGCATCTTTGACGGGCGAGCACCTGTCGTAGACCTCGGGATTCTCATCCGGGTGCCCCAGGTAGCGCTCGGTGTAGTGGGTGTCGTAGAGCCGCTGGTCGGTGACCGGCGCGCCGACGACCGCGGCGTGGAACACGTCCGGGTGCCGCAGCACGGCGAGCGCGGCCAGGTAGCCGCCGAACGACCAGCCCCGGATCGCGACACGGGACGTATCCAGGTCGTCGCAGCGCCCCGCGGCGGCGTGCAGCGCCTCGACCTGGTCCTCGAGCACCGGGTCGGCCAGGTCGTGCCAGACCGCCCTGTCCCACTCCGGCCCGCGGCCAGGGGTACCCCGGCCATCCGCGACCACCACGGCGAAGCCCTGGTCGGCAAGCCACTGAGAGGTGAAGAAGGCCGCCTGCGCCGCCAGCACGCGCTGCAGGTGCGGGCCGCCGTACGGGTCGAGCAGCACCGGCAGCCTCCGCGAGCCGGGCTCGTGCCAGGACGGCAGCAGCAGCGCCGTGCGGATGTCACGCGACCCGGCCGCGAAGATGTCCGGCCATGGCGTGGGCAGGTTGGGATGCTCGGCCAGCGAGGCGACCGGCGTGCCGGCCGAGCCATCGCGCACCACCCGCACGGTGACGCCGTCCTGCGCCAGGGACCGCTGGCTGACCACCGTGGTGCCCCCGGCCCGCCACCCGTGGTGCACGCCTGGTGCCGCGGTGACCTGTTCCAGCCCACCCGGCCCGTACGCCCACAGGCCGATCTCGGTCGGCTCACCCTTGGAGGCGGTGAACAGCACGGTGCCGGAGTCCACGTCGAGGACCTCCCGCACCTGCAGGTCCGCCGGCGTGACCGGCGCCGCGCTGCCGTCGGCCAGTTCTTCCGGGCTCGCGACCAGCAGCCGCCGCGCCCCGCCGGCGTCGGCGGTCCAGGCGATCCGGCCGTCGTCGGTCCGGGCAGGCACGCCGGGCACGATGTCCAGCCAGCGGTCGTCGCTGTCCGCCCGCAGCACCGCCGTGGCGGCCCTGCCCGGGTCGGCCCCGCCCGGGTCGGCCCCGCCCGGGTCCGCGGAGAGGAGGAGCATCCGGCGCTGGTCGCGGCTTTGCACGACGATCAGCGGGACGTCCTGGTCCCAGTTCACCGTCACCAGATACGGGAACGCCGCCCGGTCCCATTCGACCTCGGCGCGGCCGCCGTCCAGGCCGGTCAGCACCAGCGTCACGTCGGCGTTCGGGGTGCCCGCGGCGGGGTAGGCGACTTCCGCGGGCGGCCGGGCGGGGTTCGCCGGGTCGGCGATGTACCAGCGGTGGACGGGCGTGTTGTCCACCCTGGCCACGAGCAGGGCCTTGCCGTCCGGCGACCACCAGAAGCCGCGCGTGCGGCCCATCTCCTCGGCGGCGATGAACTCGGCAAGGCCGAACGTCAGTTCCGGCGTTCCGCCCGGTCCGATCACCTCCCGGTCTCGCCCCGAAGCCAGGTCGGTGACCCGGAGGGCGCCGTCGCAGACGTAGGCGACGCGCTGACCGGACGGGTCGGGGCGCGGGTCGAAGGCGGGACGACGGGCCGGAATCGCGCGCGGCGGGGCGCCCCCGGCCACGTCCGCCACGTAGACCTGGCCGGCCAGGGCGAACGCGGCCACCGTGAGCGCGGTGTCGGTGGCGAACGCGACGATCCCGCCGGCCCGCTCGCGCGTCCGTTCCCTGATGGCGCGCTCCGCCGCGGTCATGCCGGCCGGGGCCGCGCCCGGTGTGCCGAGCGCGGCGGGATCGGCGGCCAGGTGCTCCTGCCCGGCGCCCACGTCGAGCACCCATAGGCAGGTGACCGGGTCGGTGCCGCCCCGGCTGCGCAGGAAGGCGACCCGACTGCCGTCGGGCGAGATCTGGAACGAGCGCGGAGCGCCGAGGCTGAATCCCCGGGTCCTGGCCTGCTGCCGCGGGAAGCTGTCCGTCATGCCCCGATCCTGCCAGCCGCGGCGCCGATAGGCTCACCGGTGTGGGTGCTGGCGACTCTCGGCTGCTGCTGGTCCACGCCCACCCCGACGACGAGTCGATCGGCACCGGCGCGACCATGGCGGCCTATGCCGCACGGGGCGGCGGCGTCACGCTCGTCACCTGCACCCTCGGCGAGCTGGGTGAGATCATCCCGCCGGAACTGGCGCACCTCGCCGCCGGCACCGGCGAGCGGCTGGGTGAGTACCGGGCCGGCGAGCTGGCGGGCGCGTGCGCCGCCCTCGGCGTGACCGACCACCGGTTCCTCGGCGGCGCCGGCCGGTGGCGTGATTCCGGGATGATGGGCCTGCCTGCCAACCAGGACCCCCGCTGCTTCTGGCAGGCGGACCCGGACGAGGCCGCGGGCGAACTCGCCGCCGTGATCCGCGACGTGACGCCTCAGGTGGTCGTCACCTACGACGCCAACGGCTACTACGGCCATCCCGATCACATCCAGGCGCACCGGGTCACGAGGCGCGCGGTCAGGGCCGCGGCCGATCCCGGCGCCGCGGTCCCGGCCGGCGATCCCCCCTGGCGGGTGGCCAAGCTCTACGCCACGGCGATGCCGCTCTCGGTGCTGGCCGAGGCGATCAAGCTCGGCCCCTCCCCGCCGGCCGGCTTCACGCAGGCCGGCTCGGTGATGGACCTTCCGTTCGGTGTGCCGGATGGGCAGGTCACGACCGAGATCGACGGCACCGGCTACCTCGCGGCGAAAATCGCCGCGCTCCGGTCGCACGCCACACAGATCGCCGTCGACGGCCCGTTCTTCGCCCTGTCCGACAAGGTGGGCCAGCGGATCGACGGCCATGAGTACTACACGCTGCTCGCCGCGCCGGCTGGGCCCCGCGCGGGAGAGCACGGGCGAGAGCGGGATCTGTTCGCCGGGCTGTGACGGCGGGTCACGGCGGGCCACCCGGTCACGGCGGGCCGGCCGTCACCGCGGGCCGGCCGGTCATGGCGGGCCAGGCGGCGCCGGCGCCGTATAGCCTGCTCTGCGTGGACAGCACCTCAGAGCCTCGCCCGGCCCGCCGGGGTGGGCTCGGCGCCGGTGGCGCGTACGCGGCGCTGTTCGTGCTCGGCGTGATGCAGGCGCTGATCGGCTGCTTTCAGTTCAGCCACGTCATCGGCCCGGTGCCGGTGGCGGCGCTGGCGTTCTCCGTGCTGATCTTCCTCACCTGCCTGCTGGGCGGCCTCGGCATGGGCTCCCCGCTGGGCGGCCTGGCCCCGGCGCTCGGCTGGTTTCTCGCTTCGCTCGTGCTCACGCTGCCGACCGCGGCCGGCAGCGTGATCGTCACCGACACCACCGCGGGCAAGTGGTACCTGTACGGCGGCGCCGTCGGCGCCGGCCTCGGCGTCGTGCTCACGTTCACGCGACAATGGCGCACGGGCAGATGGCAGCAGCGCAGGGACACATGGCCCCGGTGAACCCGGCCGACTTCCGGCGGGTGGCCGGCCGCTTCGCCAGCGGCGTTGTCATGGTCTCCACCAGGTCGGACGGTGTCGATCACGCGATGACCGTGACCGCCTTCACCTCGGTATCCCTTGAGCCGCTGCTCGTCCTGTTCTGCGCGGAGAAGGTCGCCCGCTTCCACGACGCGGTGCTGGCCACCGGCACCTGGGCGGTTTCGGTGCTGAACGAGGACGCGGAGAAGACCGCGCGCTGGCTGGCAACGCGTGGGCGGCCGCTCGAGGGCCAGCTCGACTCGTTCCGGCATCATCGAGGCCCGCTGACGGCCGCGCCCATCCTCGACGACGCGCTCGCCGCGATGGAATGCCGGACCGCCGCCGTCCACGACGGCGGCGACCACAGCATCGTCGTTGGCGAGGTCCTGGGCGTCAGCGAACCCCGCCCGGAGGGCGGCCCGCTGCTCCACTACTCGCGCGGCTACCGCCGGCTGCGCGAGGCCTAGCGGACCACCCGCTCGAGCTGGTCCATGGCCCAGTCGAGGTCTTCCTCGGTGATGACCAGGGGCGGGGCGAAGCGGACCGTGGTGCCGTGGGTGTCCTTGGCCAGGACCCCGCGCGCGGCCAGGCGCTCGCAAGCCTCCCGGCCGCCGAGGGAGGCGAACTCCACGCCGGCCCACAGGCCGCGCCCGCGGACCTCACGTACCGTCTCGCGCGGAAGCGCCGACAGCCGGTCGTGCAGGCGCGTGCCCAGTTTGGCGGAGCGCTCCTGGAACTCCCCGGTGGACAGCATCGCGACGACCTCGCGGCCGACCGCGCAGGCCAGCGCGTTGCCGCCGAACGTCGAGCCGTGCTGGCCGGGCCGGTACACGCCGAGGACCTCGCGCGAGGACACCACCGCCGAGACCGGGACGATGCCGCCGCCGAGCGCCTTGCCGAGCAGGTACATGTCCGGCGTCACGTTCTCGTGCTCGCAGGCGAACGTGGTTCCCGTGCGGCCGAGCCCGGACTGGATCTCGTCGGCGATCATCAGCGCGCCATAGGCGGTGCACGCCTCCCGTACGGCGCTCAGGTAGCCCGGGGGCGGCACGACCACTCCCGCCTCGCCCTGGATCGGCTCGATCAGCACGCCGACCACCCGGGAGTCCATGGCCGCGGCGAGCGCGGCCGGGTCGCCGTAGGGCACGACGCGGAAGCCGGGGGTGTAGGGGCCGTAGGAGGCGCGTGCGTCCTCGTCGGTCGAGAAGCTGACGATGGTGGTGGTCCGCCCGTGGAAGTTGCCGCCGAAGGCCACGATGACGGCCTGGTCCGCGGGCACGCCTTTGACCTCGTAACCCCACTTGCGCGCCGTCTTGATCGCCGTCTCCACCGCCTCCGCGCCGGTGTTCATCGGCAGCACCATCTCCATGCCGGCCAGCTCGGCGAGTTCAGCGCAGAACGGGCCGAACTGGTCATGGTCGAACGCCCGGCTGACCAGGGTCACCCGCTCGAGCTGGCGCTGCGCGGCGGCGACGAGCCGGGGGTGGCGGTGACCGAAGTTCAGAGCCGAATACGCGGCGAGCAGGTCCAGGTACCGGCGTCCCTCGACGTCGGTCACCCACGCGCCCTCGGCGTGCGAGATGACCACCGGGAGCGGGTGGTAGTTGTGTGCGCTGTGCGCGTCCGCCAGAGCGCGCAGCCGCGCGGTTGTGCTGCTTTCGGTCACGTCCAGATTCCCCATCCCGCCTCAGTTCCAGTGCCTCGGTTCCAGTGGGCGGCGCTCCGGTCCACCTTCCCGTCAAGACTAAGAGCGTGCCTGACCGGGAGATACGCGTGCATCGTGCGTTCGGCAACCGATTTGTTGCAGATTCTGGCGTTCGGATGGTGGTTTATTGCGGTCGGCCTGCCCGGCACGGTTCGGCCCGGACGGAGCGCCGCGTCAGGCCAGGGTGGCCAGGCGGGACACGGCGGCGTCGATGCGCTCGTCGGTGGCGGTGAGGGCCACCCGGACGTGCGACCTGCCGGCCGGCCCGTAGAACTCGCCGGGCGCGACCAGGATGCCGGCCTCGGCGAGCAGCTGCACGCTGCCCCAGCAGTCCAGGCCCGGCCTGGCCACCCACAGGTAGAGCCCGGCCTCGGAGTGCTCGGTCTCCCAGCCGGCCGCCGCCAGCGCCGGCCGCAGCCGGGCCCGCCGCGCGGCGTACCTGGCGCGCTGCTGGCCGGCGTGGGCGTCGTCGTCGAGCGCGGCGGTCATCGCCGCCTGGACCGGGCCGGGCATCATCATCCCGGCGTGCCGCCGGATCTCCAGCAGGTCGGCGATGAGGGCGGGGTCACCGGTGACGAACCCGGCCCGGTAACCCGCCATGTTCGAGCGCTTGGACAGCGAGTGCACCGCGAGCACGCCCTGCGCGGACCCGCCGCACACCTCGGGGCGCAGGATCGAGGCCGGCTCGGCTTCCCAGCCCAGGTCCAGGTAGCACTCGTCGGCCGCGATGACCGCGCCGCGCTCGCGCGCCCAGTCCACCATCGTGCGCAGGTGCGCCGCGGGCAGCACCCGGCCCGTGGGGTTGGCGGGGGAGTTCACCCAGATCAGCGCAACCCGCCGGGGGCCGACCGCGGACAGCCCGTCCGCCGCCACCGCCGTGGCTCCCGCGAGCAGCGCGCCGATGGCGTAGGTCGGGTAGGCCAGCTCCGGGTAGACGACGGTGTCGCCGGGGCCGCACCCGAGCACGGCCGGCAGGGAGGCGATGAACTCCTTGCTGCCGATCAGCGGAAGCACGCCGGCGGGGTCGGCTTGCACGCCGTGGCGGCGGGCCAGCCAGCCCGCCGCCGCTTCCCGCAGCCGCTCGGTTCCCTGCGTCGCGGGATAACCGGGCGCGTCGGCCGCTGCCGCAAGCGCTGCCCGCACCGGGGGCGGCACGGGGTCGACCGGCGTGCCGATCGACAGGTCCACGATGCCGTCCCGGTGCGCCCTGGCCTTCTCCCGGTAGGGGGCCAGCAGGTCCCACGGGAATGGGGGCAGGCGTGCGGCGAGCGTCAGCTGGCTATCCCTACTGCTGGGGTGGGTACGAGGCCGGGATCGGGTGGTCGTAAGGGATCTTCCCGACCTTGGACGCGCCGCCGGGAGAGCCCAGGTTCGAAAAGAACTCCACGTTGACCCGGTAGAAGTCCTTCAGCTGATCCGGCACGTCGTCCTCGTAGAAGATCGCCTCGACCGGGCAGACCGGCTCGCATGCCCCGCAGTCCACGCACTCATCTGGGTGGATGTACATCATCCGCGCACCCTCATAGATGCAGTCCACCGGGCACTCGTCGATGCACGTCTTGTCGAGCAGGTCGATGCAGCCCTCAGTGATGATGTAGGTCACGTTTGGAACTCCTCATATCCGGCACTATTCCCCATGCGATCCGGTCCCTTAACGCGCTACTACGGCTTTAGTATCGCGCGTCTGGGGTGACGTTTGGGGCGGTATTGGCCATTGGCCGGAGCGTGCAGGTTATCAGCTTGCCCGGACCACGCCCGGGCGCGGTTGGCCCTTGTCCGGCCTCCAGCCGCTGCTGCCCGACGACTGCCGCCAGTGGAACCCGGCGTAACGCACGTCGTGGATCCCGTACGACCCAGCGTGGGTCACCAGCCAGGTTGCGACCGCCCACCCGACCGCCGGGCGCGGGACGCGCACGAGCATGGACGGGTCGTCACCCGGCGTGGCCGCACGGTGCGACCCCATCGGGCCGAACGCGTGCGCGAGGGCCCGGCGGGCGGCCGTCAGGTTCGCCCTCGGCGGGTGGGCGGCCGCGGACCAGCACCACACCGCGTGGGCCCGGCGGCCGGTGAAGTCGGCCGCGAGGCTGCTCGCCTCCGGCTGGTACCGGACGTAGGCGGAGCCGTCGGCGCTGTGCTGCACGGCCTGGGCGGCCCTGTAGACGGGTTTGTGGATGTAGTCCGGCACGCCGGCCAGGGCCTCGAAGAACCTGCCGGACGCGTAGACCGGGTCCTTCAGCTTCGACGCCGGCCCCCAGCCCTCGGACGGGCGCTGCTGGAAGACCCCCACCGAGTCACGGTCGCCGTAGGTGAGGTTGTGCATTTTCGACTCCTGCAGCGCGGCGGCAAACGCGACCACCACGGCGCGTCGCGGCATCTCCCGCTGGTGGGCCACTCCGACGATGGTCGCGGCGATCGAGGCCTGCTCCGGGTCGAGCAGGACCGTCGTGGTTCCCGTGCCGGCCTGGCACCCGCTCCCGGACAGCAGGAGCGGCTTGGCCTGCTTGAACACGAAGTAACCGGCCACGGCGAGAGCGATGACGACCAGGATGATGACCGGCATCAGGCCACGTCTGAGGGCTTTGGTCGGCACATCACAGACCGTACCGGTCGGTAGTCCGTCCCCGGGCACGTCCGGCGAGTCCCGGGCGTGCCCGCTTTGCCGCCGTGGCCGCCCGGCGCCACTAACATCGGCCACATGAATGCTTCCCACGCCGCCGACGCCACCGTCGGCGCCGGCCGGGACGTGCCCGCCCCGACCGGCTCGCCCGGCCCGACCGGCCCGCCCGGCCCGGGCGGCCCGCCCGGCTCCCCGCTCCCCCCCAGCCTCGATCAGCCGTGGGGCCGGCGCAGCGGGCTC
>Ga0081540_1004773_pt1 | contig 10231 bp, 7 predicted proteins | sample TabmetS2T1R1_FD_71024 | JGI IMG/M metagenome (GOLD analysis project Ga0081540, IMG submission 71024) | Tabebuia heterophylla rhizosphere microbial communities from the University of Puerto Rico - S2T1R1 | ecosystem: Host-associated > Plants > Roots > Rhizosphere ... | reverse complement strand
GGCGCTGCCCGAACGGGATGTGGTTGGCCCCGCCGATCTGGTCGACGACGCCGTCCGTGGTCGCGCAAACGATCGAGCCTTCGGCGAGCTCGACCTCCTTGTTGCTCCAGGCGTGCAGCATCGGCGTGCCGACGTAACCGAGGCCGCGCCGATCGCCTTCAATCGTGCGTACGGCATCGTCGTCCGGTCCCAGCACGTGGAGCGGCGTGCGCGCGCTCGCGAACACGAGCACCGCGCGCGCGCGATCGAACCACATCGCGATCGCGTCGAGCCCGTCGTCGGAGGCCTGCAGGTCGTCGCGCGTTTCCGTTTGCCCGAGCGACGATTTCACGCTGCGATGCAGCTCTGCCAGCAGCAGCGCGGGATCGCGCGGGCCGATGCGTTCGAGCGTGCGACCGAGCGACGCGGACGAGATCAGCGTCATGAACGCGCCCGGCACGCCGTGGCCGGTGCAATCGGCCAGCATCAGGAACCAGCCGTCGTCGTACGGCGTGAAATGGAAGAAATCGCCGCCGACGATGTCGCGCGGCTGCCACACGAGCGCGGCGTCAGCCAGCGCAGCGCGCATCGCCTCCTGCGACGGGCGCAGCATCGCCTGCTGGATGACGCTCGCGTACGCGATGCTCTGCAGGATCTGCCGGTTCTTCTCGGCCTGCTGGTTCGCGACCATGCGCATGAGGTCGAGGCCGGAGCCGACGCCGACGAACTTGCCGTCCTCCATGATGAGGAATCCGTCGGTCAGCGCCTTGCCGCCCGATTCGACGATCGCAAGCGCGGTCTCCTCGATCGTCGTCCCCGCGTTGACGATGAGCGGCTCGCGATCCATGAACGCGATGCAGCTCTTGCGGTCGTAGACTTCGCGATGGAACGGCTTGGCCATCTCGGACAGGAACACGTGCCGCTTGATCATGCCGATCGGGCGCTGGTTCTCGACGACCGGCAGGTTCGCGAGGTCGCGGTGCTTGTCGAAAAGGTCGAGCACGGTCGTGTTGGTCGCATCGGCCGACACCGCCGGCGAGGGCACGCACAGGTCCGCCGCGCGCGGCTGCGGCAGATGTCGGTCGCGTGACAGATTCAACCCGCTTCGGACTTGCATTCGGGACGTGCGGTCGGAGGAGGCGAACGGGCAGCCTGCGGCACGTTCGTGATGGATATGTTACAGCCTGCCCCCGTGCCCTGCGCAACCGAGCCGGCGCGGCCAGTCGCTTGATTCCGCAGCGGATATCGGTAGCGTAGCCGCATGGCCCGCGTGCTCACGATAGAAGACGACGCGATCACCGCGCGCGAGATCGTGACGGAGCTGCGAAGCCGCGGCAACGAAGTCGACTGGGTCGACAACGGCCCGGCCGGGCTGCGCCAGGCCAGCGGCGGCCAGTACGACGCGATTACGCTCGACCGGATGCTGCCGGGTCTCGACGGCCTCGCCGTCATCACCGCGCTGCGCCAGGCCGGCGTGCAGACGCCCGTCCTGATGATCAGCGCGCTCTCCGACGTCGACGAGCGCGTGCGCGGCCTTCGCGCCGGCGGCGACGATTACCTGACCAAGCCGTTCGCGCCGGACGAGATGGCCGCGCGCATCGAGGTGCTGCTGCGTCGCCAGCGCACGCCGCCGCGCGAGACCGTGCTGCACGTCGCCGATCTCGAGCTCGATCTCATCGAGCGCAACGCGCGCCGCGGCGGCTCGGCGCTGGAGCTCCTGCCGATCGAGTTCCGCCTGCTCGAGGTGCTCGTGCGCAACTCGGGTCAGGTGCTGACGCGCACGATGATCTTCGAGGCGGTCTGGGGCTATCACTTCGATCCCGGCACGAACGTCATCGACGTGCACATCGGCCGGCTGCGCCGGAAGGTCGATCCGCCGGGCGCGACACCTTTGATCCGCACGGTGCGCGGCTCGGGGTATCGCCTTGCAGAGGCCGGGCTTGCTCAGACTGAGTGACCACTGGCGTTCGGCGACGACGCGACTGATCCTGATCTACGGCGCGTTCTTCGTGCTGTGGAGCGTCGTCCTCGTCGGTGTCGTCTACTGGGAAACCAACCGCTACCTTTCGCACGTCGTCGATGCGATCGTCGAGCAGCGCGCGCGCTATCTCGTCGGCGTCGAGCGTCCGCGGTTGCCGGAAGCGATGGACTCGACCGGCGCGCTCGATCTGCGCGGCGTCATGTCGATCGGGCTCTTCGCGGCCGACGGCGCCTACGTCGAGGGCAATCTCGACCGCGTGCCGGTCGATCTTCCCGTCGACGGCGCGATCCATGGCCTGCCGAACGGCCTCGATCGGCGCGGGCGCAGCGAGCGCGAGCCCGCGCGCGGCCTCGCGATGCGCCTGCCGAGCGGCGAGGTGCTCGTCATCGCGCGCGACACGAGCGTCGTCGATCAGGTCGGCGTGATCATCCGGCATGCGCTCCTCTGGGGACTTTCGCTGACCGTCATTCCGGGCCTCGTCGGCGGACTCCTGCTGAGCCGCCGCCCGCTCCGGCGCGTGCGCGAGATCGAAGCGGCGATCGAGCCGATCGCACGCGGCGATCTCGGCCGGCGCCTGCCGGTGTCCAAGCTCGGCGACGAAGTCGATCTGCTCGCCGCCATCGTCAACCGCATGCTCGGCGAGATCGAGCGGCTGATCGGCGAAGTCAAAGGCGTCTGCGACAACATCGCGCACGACCTGCGCACGCCGCTGACGCGCCTGCGCACGCAGCTCTACCGGCTGCAGCAGGACGGCACGGGCGCCGAAGGCCTCGCGCCGACGCTCGAGCGCTGCATCGCCGAAGTCGATGCGCTGCTCGACCGCTTCCGCGCGCTCCTGCGCATTTCCGAGCTCGAGGACCTGCGCCGGCGCGGCGGCTTCGCGAGCGTCGATCTCGGCGCAATTCTCAACGAAGTGCACGAGCTCTACGCGCCGCTGGCCGAAGACCAGGCGATCGCGTTCCGCCTCGACGCGCCGCCGCCCGCGACGACGATCCACGGCGATCGCCATCTCTTGTTCGAGGCCTTCAGCAATCTCGTCGCGAACGCGATCAAGTTCACGCCGAGCGGCGGCGAGGTCGCCGTGCGCGCGTCGATCGAGCGCGACGGACCGCGCGTCGACATCGTCGACAACGGCCCGGGCATACCGCGCGGCGAGCGCGATGCCGTGCTGCGACGCTTCTATCGCAGCGAGTGCGGGCGCGAGACGCCGGCGCAGGGTTACGGGCTCGGCCTCAGCATCGTCTCGGCCATCGTGCGGCTGCACGGATTTCGCCTGCGCATCGGCGGCAATGACGGCGGCGGCACGCGCGTCAGCGTCGACTGCTGGATCGACGCGATCGCGGCCGGCGTCTAAATAGGCTCTGCGCAGCCTTCGCGCTAGGGAACGCCCGCCGCGCCTGCTGCGTGTTGACCGACATTGCGCACCCGGCTCCGGCGGGCCCTGCGTCCGCGCGCCGTGTTTCGACGGCGCTCGAAACGTAAGCCCGCGTCATTTCTGCAAAATCCGGCGTCTTCCCGGACAGCCAACGGAGCGGCGCGGAGCCACTCACATGAAGTTTTCTTCATCTTCGCGGGCCTTGGCATGACTCGCGCCCGCACATACCTTGGTGCGTTGCATCAGACCCTGCCCCGGATTCACGCATGAACGGGATTGTCCGCATCGCGCTGGACCGTCCGTACACCTTCGTCGTACTGGCGCTCCTGATCCTCATCGTCGGTCCGCTCGCGGCGCTGCGCACGCCGACGGACATCTTTCCGGACATCCGCATTCCGGTCATCGCGGCTGCGTGGCAGTACACGGGTCTGCCGCCGGACCAGATGTCGGGCCGCATCACGACGCTGTACGAGCGCGTGCTGACGACGACGGTCAACGACATCGAGCACATCGAAGCGACGTCCTATCAGGGCTTCGGCATCGTCAAGATCTTCTTCCAGCCCGGCGTCAACGTCGCGACCGCGAACGCGCAGGTGACGGCCGTCTCGCAGACCGTGCTGAAGCAGATGCCGGCCGGCACGACGCCGCCATTGATCCTCAACTACAACGCGTCGACGGTGCCGATCCTGCAGCTCGCGCTGTCGGGAGAAGGCCTGTCCGAGCAGAACCTCGCCGATCTTGGCCTCAACACCGTGCGCACGCGTCTCGTCACGGTGCCCGGCGCCGCGATTCCGTATCCGTTCGGCGGCAAATCGCGCCAGGTGCAGATCGACATCGATTCGAACGCGCTCGCGGCGCGCGGCCTTTCGGGCCAGGACGTCGCCAACGCGCTCGCCGCGCAGAACATCATCACGCCGGTCGGCACGCAGAAGATCGGCGCATTCGAGTACACGGTGCAGCTCAACAACGCGCCGAGCGCGATCGACGATCTCGGCGATCTTCCGATCAAGGTCGTCAACGGCGCGACGGTCTACATCCGCGACGTCGCCAACGTGCGCGACGGCAGCGCGCCGCAGACGAACATCGTCCACGTCGGCGGGGCGCGCTCGGTGCTGATGTCGATCCTGAAGAACGGCGCGACCTCGACGCTCGACATCGTCTCCGGCGTCAAGGCGAAGCTCGCCGAAATCAAGCCCTCGTTGCCGGACAACCTCAAGATCACGCCGATCAACGATCAATCGCTGTTCGTCCGCGCTGCGATCAAGGGTGTCGCGTTCGAGGGCGTCATCGCGGCCGCGCTGACCAGCATCATGATCCTGCTGTTCCTCGGCAGCTGGCGCTCGACCGTGATCATCGCGATATCGATCCCGCTTTCGGTGCTGGGCGCGATCGCGCTGCTCGCTGCGTTCGGCGAGACGCTCAACATCATGACGCTCGGCGGCCTGGCGCTCGCGGTCGGCATCCTCGTCGACGACGCGACGGTGACGATCGAGAACATCAACTGGCACCTCGAGCAGGGCAAGGAGGTGCGCACCGCGATCCTCGACGGCGCCGCGCAGATCGTCACGCCGGCCTTCGTCTCGCTGCTCTGCATCTGCATCGTGTTCGTGCCGATGTTCTTCCTCGACGGGGTCGCGCGCTTCCTGTTCGTGCCGATGGCCGAGGCGGTCATCTTCGCGATGATCTGCTCGTTCATCCTGTCGCGCACGCTGGTGCCGACGATGGCGAACTACCTCCTGCACAAGGAGGCCGCGGAAGGCCATGACGAGAAGCCGCACTCGCGCAATCCGCTCGTGAACTTCCAGCGCGCGTTCGAGCGCAACTTCCTCAAGTTTCGCGACGCCTACCACACGATCCTCACGTTCGCGGTGGCGGACCGTCGCGTATTCGTCGCGTGCTTCCTCGCGTTCGTATTCGGCTCGTTCGCGCTCGTGCCGTTCCTCGGCCGGAACTTCTTTCCGTCCGTCGACGGCGGCCAGATCCTGATGCACGTGCGCACGCAGATCGGCACGCGCGTCGAGGAGGCGGCGAACCAGTTCGCCGACGTGCAGAAGGTCGTCCGCGAGATCATTCCGCCGCAGGAGATCGAGGCGATGGTCGACAACATCGGCCTCTCGATCTCGAGCATCAACCTCACGTACAACAACACCGGCGTCGTCGGCGAGCAGGACGGCGACATCCAGATCGCGCTCAAGCAAGGCCACGCGCCGACGGCCGACTACGTCAAGAAGCTTCGCGAAGTGCTGCCGAAGCGCTTCCCCGGCGTCACGTTCTCGTTTCCGCCGGCCGACATCGTGAGCCAGATCCTCAACTTCGGCTCGCCGGCGCCGGTCGACATCCAGATCCGCGGCGCGAATCTCGACGCGGGGTTCGACTACGCGAACCGGATCCTGCCGAAGATCAAGGCGATCCCCGGCGTCGCCGATGCGCGCGTCCAGCAGTCGCGCCAGGCGCCGGTGTTCAAGGTCGACGTCGACCGCACGCGCGCGCAGGAAGTCGGCGTGACGACGCGCGACGTCACCAACAGCATGGTCGTGAACCTCGCGGGCTCCTCGCAGGTCGCGCCGACCTACTGGCTGAATCCGCAGAACGGCGTCTCGTATCCGATCGTCATGCAGACGCCGCAGTACCGGCTCGATTCGCTGCCGGCGCTCGCGAACATGCCGATCAACGGCTCCGGCGCGACCTCGCAGCAGGTGCTCGGCGGCATCGCGAGCTTCACGCGGACCAACGGCAACGCGATCGTGAGCCAGTATGACATCCAGTCGATGGTCGAGGTCCATGCGACCGCGCAGGACCGCGATCTCGGCGCCGTCGCCGCCGACATCCGCAAGGTGCTCGCCGACACCGCGAAGGACGTGCCGAAAGGATCGACGGTCGCGCTGCTCGGCCAGGTGCGCACGATGGAGACGTCGTTCTCGGGCCTCCTGTTCGGCCTGCTCGGCGCGATCGTGCTGATCTACCTCCTGATCGTCGTCAACTTCCAGTCGTGGGCCGATCCGTTCGTGATCATCACGGCGCTCCCGGCCGCGCTCGCCGGCATCGTCTGGATGCTGTTCGCGACCTACACGCCCCTCTCGGTGCCGGCACTGACCGGCGCGATCATGTGCATGGGCGTCGCCACCGCGAACAGCGTGCTCGTGATCTCGTTCGCGCGCGAGCGGCTCAACGAGCTCGGCGACGCGTCGAAGGCCGCGATCGAAGCCGGCTTCGTGCGCTTCCGTCCGGTGCTGATGACCGCGCTCGCGATGATCATCGGCATGACGCCGATGGCGCTCGGCCTCGGCGAGGGCGGCGAGCAGAACGCGCCGCTCGGCCGCGCGGTCATCGGCGGCCTCGTCTTCGCGACCGTCGCGACGCTCGTCTTCGTTCCTGTCGTTTTCAGCATCGTGCACCGCAAGCACGGCCGCAAAGCCGCGCCGGGCGGCGCCGTCGGAGAGCTCCACCATGCCGTCTGATTCGTCCACGCCGGCCGCTTCGGGTTCGGCCATCTCGATCAGGAAGCTGCGCTATGTCGGCATCGTCGCCGTCATCGTCGGCCTCGCGATCGTCGTGACCGGGCTCGTCACGCGCGCTTCGGGCAATGCGCGCCTTCGCGAATGGACCGACGCACAGTCGATCCCGACGGTCGTCGTCGCGCCGCCGCAGTCGCCGGGCGACGGCGGCACGCTCGATCTGCCGGGGCGTCTCGAGGCGTATTCGCGCGCGCCGCTCTACGCGCGCGTGCCGGGCTATCTCAAGAGCTGGAGCGTCGACATCGGCGCGCAGGTCAAGGCGGGTCAGGAGCTCGCCATCATCGAGACGCCCGATCTCGATCAGCAGCTCCTGCAGTCGAGGGCGAACCTCGCGACCGCGCAGGCGAACGTCGCGCTCGCCGAGACGACCGCGAAACGCTGGCAGGAGCTCTTGAAGACTGGCGCCGTGTCGAAGCAGGACGTCGACGAGAAGCTCGGCGATTACAAGGCGAAGCAGGCCATCGTGAAGGCCTCGCAGGCCGACGTCGACCGCGAGCAGACGCTGAAGGGTTTCGCGCGCATCACGGCGCCGTTCGACGGCATCGTCACCGCGCGCAACACCGACCTCGGCGCGCTGATCAGCGTCGGCGGCGCGGCCGGACAGGAGCTTTTCGTCGTCTCCGACACGAAGAAGCTCCGCGTCTACGTCAGCGTGCCGCAGGCCTACGTGCCCAGCATTCCGCCCGGCACGAAGGCGACGATCACGGTGCCCGAGCATGCGGGCCGCACGTACACCGCGACGGTCGAGTCGTCAGCGCAGGCCGTCAACGTGTCGTCGGGCAGCACGCTGATGCAGCTCGGCGTCGACAATGCGAAGGGCGAGCTTCTGCCGGGCGGTTTCGCCCACGTCAGCCTCGAGCTGCCGCACGACGCGACCGCGCTGCGCATCCCTTCGAGCGCGCTGATGTTCGACAAGAACGGGTTGCGCGTCGCGACGCTCGGCAAGGACGACAAGGTCGTCCTGAAGAAGGTCACGATCGCGCGCGATCTCGGTCAGATCATCGAGATCGGCTCAGGGCTTGCCGCGGAAGATCGCGTGATCCAGAGCCCGCCGGACGGCATCGCCGATGGCGACGCCGTCCGTGTCGCCGCGCCGAAGACCGACGCGGCGCCTGCCAAGGGCTGAAGGATGTCTCAGTTCGGACGATGCACGTCGTGCTGCGGCGTGCGCACGGTGCGGTTGTTCGCGGCGCTGCCGTTCGGTGCGCCGCCGGCGGGTCGCCAGCTCGTGACCTTGCGATGATCCAGCGGCAGACCGTAGAGATCGACGAACTGGCCGTCCTGATACACGGCTGCCTGCCAGTCGCCGTTGTTGATTTTCACCTGCACTGCCTGGCGCTCCATCGGAAGCTCGCCTTTCATGGAAGGACTCCTCGTCGAATATGTTTCAGTGGCGACCGTATGCGCCACTGCTTGACCGTGCGCTGAAGCAGATTGCGCCCGTCGATCCTGCCGATGCGCACCCGGCGCTGAGCGCCGGCGTTGCCGAAACTGCCGGCTTCGCTCGGCGCCGCAGTTGCGGCGCCGTTCATTGCGTCGGCGTTCATGACGCGCTGCGGACCGTCGCGGCGACGCGCTCAATTCCTCACGGGCGTCGCGAGAAACGCGACGATCGCGCCGGTCGCGGGATCGATGCCGCGGCCGACGATGCGACCGAAGTCGTCGATGTCGTTGGCGAGCACGAGCTGCCCGGCGAAGTCGGGAGCCAGCATCTTGAGATCCAGCATCGTGCCGTTCTGCCACAGGAACGCGCGCGTGTTCGTGCCGTCGGTCGAATAGCCGACGATCTGCCGACGCGCGTTGATGCCGGTCGCCGTGCTGCTGAAGTCCGCGGGATAGAGCACGCCGAGATCCTGCATCGGGCGGTTGCGGAACTTCGCGAACGCGCGCGTGAAGTCGCCGTTGGTATCGCCGAGCTCCGTGCCCGCGAAGCCCACGACGTCGCCGTTCTCGTTGATCGCGCCCGGCGTATTCCAGAGATCGCCGCCGATGTTGCCGAGATCGGTGACGCGGCCGTTCTGCCACATCACCGCGTGTCGGGCCGTCGCGCGGCCGACGGCCTGATCGCAACTGCCCGAGATGCCGACGATCTGGCCGCGATCGTTGATCGCGGTCGCCGCGCCGGACGTGTCGCCCGCGAGCAGCGGCAGCTCGTGCGGGTGATGGCCAGCGCCGAAATTCCAATACACGGGTTTGAACTGCAGCACCTGGTCGGAGTCCGGCGCGCACTCGGGATCGTGGTAGCCGTTCTCGGCCCAGCCGACCGTACGGCCGAAGTCGTTGGTGCCGGTGGCGTAGCTGTTGAGGCCGCCTTGCAGCGGGAACAGCGGCAGCATCGGGCCGCCGAGCAAGGACTTCACGAATCCGTAGCAGATGTTGCCGCTCGTCGCGAAGAAGAAGCCGCAGCTCCACGTCTCGCCGAGCGGATTGACGTCGCCGGTCTCGCTGATGCCGGAGACCAGGAACACGTTGTTCTTGACCGGCCAGGCGATGGTGCTGTTGAAGCCCGGCCCGCCGAGCGTGCCGAGATCGAGCTGCTGCTGGCCGAACCACACGCTGGCGTGGCGCACGGCGTTGCTCGCCGGCCGCGAATAGCCGCCGATGATGCCGAGGTCGTCGATGCTGTTCGCGCGGCTGTTGTTGCCGCCGAGCGAGGACAGGATCGTGATCCGGTAGCGCGGCGTGTCGTCGTGATGCGCCGGCGCCTGTTGCGCGGCGCCGGCCGTGCCGGACAGCGCAGCCGCACAGGCGGCCGCGAGGATGAGGCGCGAGATCGTTTGCATGAGATGTTCTCCCTGGGGTCGGTTCGTCTGCTGCGGTCGGGAGCTTCGTTCCCGGCTTCGGCAGCCGGGAGCGCCACTTCTGCGACGAACGCTGGTCCGGTTCCGTCCTCTAGCCCATGCGCCGATGGGAGCTGGCCGTCGCCCTCGATCCCGGCCGCGAGCAGCCGCTGTTCCTGCAGCTCGCGAGCGCGATCGCGGACGACATCCGGAGCGGACGCCTGAAACCGGGCGAGTCGCTGCCGGGCACGCGCGAGCTCGCCGAGACGCTCGAGCTCAACCGCAACACCGTCGTCGCGGGGTACGACGAGCTGGTCGCCGAAGGCTTGCTGAACACGCGCGTCGGCGGCGGCACGTTCGTCGCGGAAGCGGCGTCGCCGCCGCCGCGCGCGCCCACGGAAAGCCCATCGTCGCCATCGCCGGCCGGGTGAGCCTGCGGGCCGGGGCGCTGGCCGGCGCGGGCATCGCGCGCGCCTACGCGCTCAGCGACGTCGAGCCCGACCTGGCCCGGTCCATGGCCGAGGCCGGTCCGCTGCTGGAGAAGCTGGCGGGCCGCGTCGCGAGCGACTGGCTGCCCGGCGCGGCGGGACCGGCCCGCGGT
>Ga0081540_1004772_pt1 | contig 10232 bp, 9 predicted proteins | sample TabmetS2T1R1_FD_71024 | JGI IMG/M metagenome (GOLD analysis project Ga0081540, IMG submission 71024) | Tabebuia heterophylla rhizosphere microbial communities from the University of Puerto Rico - S2T1R1 | ecosystem: Host-associated > Plants > Roots > Rhizosphere ... | reverse complement strand
CAGCCCGCGCGAGCCCGCCCCCCCGCGGGCCCGCCCCCCCCCCGCCGGGCGGGGCGGGGGTCCCGCCCGCGCCGGGGGGGCGGAGCCGGTCGGCCACGGCGTCGAGGTCGTCGGTGCGCATGCACCAGCCGAGCAGTCGCGGCAGGTCGCCGTCCGCCACCCAGCTCCCAAAGCCGCTCTGGGCCGCTTCGCCCTCGTCGACGACTGTGACCAGCTCGAGGTAGGTCTCGCCGAGCGGGACGATTCTGTTCGCGGTCCCGAGGCCCTCGTGCCGTCCGCCCTCGACCGACGCGAGCCCGTGGCGCGCCTCGACTTCTCGTGCCGCGGCCTCGAGGTCGGAGACGGCGATCAGGATGTGATCGAGCTCCATCACTGCAGCGCCTCGCCCCAGATCGGCGGCACCTTGCGCGGGTAGACGATCTCCGCCGCCCCGAGCCACTTCGCCAGGCGCCTCGTCGCGCCGGCGATTCCCGGGCCTGCACTCGCCGGCGCACCCGCCTCCGCGAAGACGCCGTGCACCTGCAGCACGCCCGTCTTGCGGTCGAACGCCGGCTCGATCCGGCCGACCAGGCGGTCGCCGCGCAGGATCGGGAGCACGTAGTACCCGTACTCGCGCTTCGCCTTCGGGACGTACATCTCCAGGCGATAGAAGAAGTCCCAGAGCGTCTCGGCGCGGTCGCGGTTCTTGACGAGGCCGTCGAAGGGGGAGAGGAATGTGACCCGGGCCGAGGGAATGCGGCCGTCCTCGGCGTCCGGGTGCGCGACGAGGTCCTTCTTCCGCACGAGGCGCACGCCCTGCGCTCTGAAGCGCTTGTCCTCGAGCAGCCGGCGTGCCTCGGCGAGCGGCACGGTCTCGGTCTCCGGGTAGACGCGCTCGGCGAGGTCCCACAGCCGCTGGTTGTTCAGCCGGCCTGCGACCGCGATCCGGCCCCGGATGTGCAGGAGCTCGAGCATCCAGGTCATCTGGGCGCGTGTGCCCCACCACACGGTCTTCTCGTCGCGGCGGGCGGCGTGGTGCTCGAGCTCGCGCGAGGGTAGTGGGCCGTCGCGCTCTAGCTCGCGCAGGATGTAGCGCCGCAGGCCGGTCTCCTTCTGCATGAATTCCCTGGCCCAGTTGTGCCGCGTCTGCGGGCCCCACGGCGCGCGCATCAAGGCTTTGATGAGCGGCACGTCTTCGCGCGGGTAGATGAACGCATTCCACTCGAAGAGCTGCCGCTCCTTCCAAAGGAGTTGGTCGAGCTCCCCGCGGTCGTACCGGCCGAGTCGGCTCCAGAGGACGAGGTGCTGTGGGGGCGCGACGGTGGAGATCGGGTCGATCTGCAGGCGACTGAGATGCCGGACCGTCGACATGACGTCCTTCGCCGACCCGTCGAGCAGCTGAGCGCGGACGGCGATGCGCCGCGCCTCCGCCGGCGTCACCTCACCGTCGATGGGCCAGGTACTCCAGGAGGTCGGTGCGCGTCAAGACGCCGATCGGCTTCCCGCGCTCGGCGACGACGACCGCGTTCGCGCGTCCGCCGCTGAGCGTCGAGAAGACCTCGTCGAGCTTCTCGTCCGCGTCGATCGCGGCGAGCGGCGGCTGCATCGCGGCGGCGACGTTCTCGTGCAGGGCGTCCGGGTTCTTGAACACGCGGTCGAGGAGGTCGCGGTCCTGGAGCGAGCCGATCACGTCCGCGAGCGAGTCGAGCTCCTCGCCATCGCGCACGACCGGGAGCTGCGAGATCGAGTAGCGCTGCATGAGGTCGATCGCGTCGCCGACCTTCTGGTGCGACGAGATCGTGATCAGGTCGGGGATGTTCGGCTCCTCGGTTCGCTTGGCGTTTAGCACCTCGGCGACGCTCGGCGACGGCTCGTCGCGCTCCAGGAAGCCGAGCTCGAGCATGTAGTTGTCGTCGTAGAACTTCGAGAGGTACGGGCGGCCGCTGTCCGGGATCAGCGTGACGACGAGCTTGCCCTCGCCGAGCTGCTTCGCGACCTCGATCGCCGCGTGGACGGCCGTCCCGCCGGATCCGCCGATCAGCAGGCCCTCTTCTCTGGCCATGCGCCTGGCCGTGAGGAACGAGTCCTTGTCGGTCACGGTCACCCACTCGTCGACGATGTCCTTGTCGAAGGTCTCCGGGTAGAAGTCCTCGCCGACGCCCTCGACGAGGTACGGGTGCATCTTCTCCTCGCCCGCGGTGTAGATCGAGCCCTCAGGGTCGGCGCCGACGATCAGCACCTCCGGCTTCTGCTCCTTCAGGTAGCGGCCCGTGCCGGAGATGGTGCCGCCGGTTCCGACCGCGATCACTAGCGCGTCGATCTCGCCGCCGGTCTGTTCCCAGATCTCGGGGCCGGTCGTCTCGTAGTGCGCCTGCGGGTTGCCCGGGTTCGTGTACTGGTCGGGCTTGTACGCGCCGGGGATCTCCTCGGCGAGGCGGTCGGAAACGGAGTAGTAGCTCTCGGGGGACTCGGGCGCGACCGCGTACGGGCAGATCACGACCTCGGCTCCGTAGGCGCGCAGGAGCGAGATCTTCTCCTGGGACATCTTGTCGGGCATGACGAAGATGCAGCGGTAGCCCTTGAGCGCGGCGGCGATCGCGAGGCCGACGCCGGTGTTGCCGGAGGTCGGTTCGACGATCGTCCCGCCGGGCTCGAGCTTGCCTTCGGCCTCGGCCTTCTCGATCAGCTTGATGCCGATCCGGTCCTTGACGGAGCCTCCGGGGCTGATCCACTCGAGCTTGGCCAGCACGGTCGCTGCGTCGGCGGGAACGATGCGCTGGAGGCGCGCCAGAGGCGTGTGGCCGACGAGGTCGAGAACGGTCGGATACTCGCGCGCCATGCGCGTGAAAGCTTAGTGCGACCCGCGGGGTCAGACCCCTTTACAAATGGACCCGCTGGAACGGACAGGGTGCCGCGACGGCACGCGGGCACTGTGGATGAAGCGTTGCACTTCCTTGTCGGGGTCTGACCCCGGGGTTAGTGGCGGAAATGGCGGCGGTTCGTGAAGACCATCGTCGCGGCGGCGGACTCGACAGCCTCGATCACTTCGGGGTCGCGCTTGGAGCCGCCCGGTTGGATGATCGCCTTCACGCCTGCGTCGAGGGCGATCTGCGGCCCGTCCGGGAACGGGAAGAACGCGTCCGACGCCAGCACCGCGCCGGAGAGATCGTGGCCGTGCGCGCCGGCCTTGTCGACGGCGATTTGCACCGCGTCGACACGGCTCGTCTGGCCCGCGCCGATGCCGAGCGTCTGCAGCTCCTTCGCGAGCACGATTGAGTTCGACAGCACGTTCTTGCAGACGCGCCACGCGAACAGCAGGTCGCCCCACTCGTCCTCCGAGACCGACCCGATCACGACCTCCATCGTCTCGCGCGCCTGCACGTCCCAGTCGCGATCCTGGACGAGCAGCCCGCCGTACACGCGCTTGTAGTCCTTCTCGCCGAGGTCGAACCGACGCCGCTCGCGGTCGACGAGGATTCGCGTGTCGGGCTTCTGGCGCAGCGCCTCGAGCGCGGCGTCGTCGTAGTCGGGCGCCAGCAGGACGTCGACGAACTGGTTCGCGATCTGCCCGCCTAGCTCCGCGCCGACCGGACGGTTCAGCACGCACACCATCCCGAATGCGGACATCGGGTCGGCCGCGAGCGCGCGGTCGTACGCCTCCTCGATCGAGGACGCGACCGCGACTCCGCACGGGTTGGCGTGCTTGATGATCACGCAGGCGGGCAGCTCGAACTCGCGCAGCAGGATGCGGCCCGCGTTCAGGTCGTAGAGGTTGATGAACGAGAGCTGGCGCCCGTGGAGCTGCTGCACGCGCGAGAGCAGGTGCCTCCGCGCGCCGAGCTCCGCGTAGTACGCCGCGCGCTGGTGCGGGTTCTCGCCGTACGCGAGATCGGTCACCTTCTCGAAGCTCGGGACGAAGAGCTCCGGGAACGCGTCGTGATCGGTGAACCAGCGCGCGATCGCGGATTCGTATGCGGCCGTGACCGAGAACGCCTCCGCGGCAAGCGCACGCCTCGTCTCGAGAGCGATCTCGCCGCTCTCCCGCAGCTCGGCCAGGATCGAGCCGTACCGCTCCGGCCGGCACACCGGCGCCACGTGCGCGAAGTTCTTCGCCGCACCGCGCAGCATCGACGGCCCGCCGATGTCGATCATCTCGACCGCGTCCTCCTCCTTGACGCCCTTGCGCGAGACGACCTGTGTGAACGGGTAGAGCGTCACGCAGACGAGGTCGAATGGGTGGATGTCGTGCTCGTCGAGGGCGGCCAGGTCGTCGGGGTGGTCTCGCCTGGCGAGGATCGCAGCGTGGATCCGCGGGTGCAGCGTCTTCACCCGGCCGCCGAGGAGCTCCGGGATCTCGGTCAGCTCCTCGACGCGCGTCACCTGGATCCCATGTTCCGCGAGGTGGTCGGCTGTCCCGCCGCTGGCGACGATCTCGACGCCCAGCTCCGCGAGCCCGGTCGCGAACTCGGCGAGCCCTTCCTTGTCGTACGAGGACAGGAGCGCCCGCTGGATCACGAGATCAGCTCCTTGACCGCTTCGGGTAGCAGGCGGTGCTCGACTTCCTGCACCCGCGCGCGCAGCGTCTCGACCGTGTCGTCGTCGCGGACCGGGACGGGCTCGGCGACGATCACCGGCCCGGTGTCGACGCCCTCGTCGACGTAGTGGACCGTGGCCGCTGTCTGGGCGAGGCCCGCTGCGAGCACGTCCTCGATCGGATGCGCGCCCGGGAACTCCGGGAGCGGCGCCGAGTGCGTGTTCACGATTCGGTCGAAGCGCTCGAGGAACGCGGGCCGGAGGAGGTGCATGTACCCGGCGCAGACGACGAGGTCGACACCGTGGTAGATCAGCCAGTCGCCCATGGCCGCGTCGCGCGATTCGCGATCCGGGTGATCGTCGAGCTCGAAGGCGGCGGCCGCGATCCCGGCGGCCTCGGCCCGTTCGAGCGCCCGCGCGCCGGCCTGGTTGCTCGCCACCGCGACGATCGGCAGGCCCTCGTCGATCAGCGCCTGCAGGTTCGTCCCCTCGCCGCTCACAAGGACGCCGATCACGCGAGCCGCCCGATCACGGGGCCTGCGCCGGCGTCGGCCTCCGGGACGACCGCGCACATCCCGATCCCGAGGTTGAAGACGCGCCGCTGTTCCTGCTCGTCGACGCCCTGCTCATCGAGCCACGCGTAGACCGGCGGGCGTTCCCACGAGTCCCAGTCGATCTCCGCGATGACGCCCTCCGGGAGGACGCGCGGCAGGTTGCCGAGGATGCCGCCGCCGGTCACGTGGGCCAGCGCCTTCACGTCGGCGCGCTCGCGCAGCGCCCGCACCTCGTCGAGGTAGAGCCGGTGCGGCGCGAGCAGCAGGTCGGCGTCGAAGTCATCCTCGCCGACGAGCGCGCGCACCAGCGAGAAGCCGTTCGTGTGCAGGCCGGAGGAGGGGAGCCCGAGCACGACGTCGCCGGGCTCGCAGCGGGAGCCGTCGATCAGGCGGTCGCGCTCGACGATCCCGACGCACGTGCCTGCGAAGTCGAGCTCCTGCTCGCGGTAGACGCCGGGCAGCTCGGCCGTCTCGCCGCCGATCAGCGCGCAGCCGGCCTCGCGGCAGACGTCCGCAGCGCCCTCGACCAGCTCGGCCACCTGCTCGAGGTCGAGCTCGTGCGCGGCGACGTAGTCGAGCAGGAAGAGCGGCTCGGCGCCGGTCGTGAGCACGTCGTCGATGCAGTGCGCCGCCAGGTCGCCCCCGGCATCGCGCAGCCGGCCCGCGCGCCGCGAGAGCACGAGCTTGGAGCCCACGCCGTCGGTGGTCGCGGCGAGAAAGCGCCGCTCGTCGAGCGGGAAGAGCCCGGCGAAGGCGCCGAAGCCCTCGGCCCCGGTCGACTCGACCGCAGCCCGTAGGCGGCCGACGACCTCTTCCGCTGCGGCGAGCGAGACGCCGGCCGACTCGTAGGTCCTGCCTCCGGTGCTCACGGGGCGAGTCTAGGGCTCTGCGCGGTCGAACACTTCGGCGTGGAGCTCGGGCCGCCCGCGCGGGCCCTCGGGCAGGAAGCGCACGGTCGTGCCGCCGACCACCACCTGGTCGTCCCAGTGGTCGAGCTCGAGCAGCAGGCTGAGCGCCTCGGCCTTCGCGACCGGGTCGTCGGCGCGCAGGTGGAGCTCCTCCAGGCGCAGCTCGTCGGCGCTCTCGAGCAGCTCGTCGATCCAGTCGCGTTGCGGGTGGATCTCGAGCCGGTAGCCCGCGTCGGTGGCGATGAACGTGCGCCGGCCGGGGTACTCCTGCACGCGCAGGCGGCGCATCGTGGCGCGCTCCAGCACCTCCTGGAACTCGTCGTCGTCGAGCGCCACGCCGAGGTGGTCGACGCGCGGCAGCGGCCACTGGCCCGGCTGGACGACCACGTTCACGGCGCCGCGCTCGAGCTCCGAGAGCCGGTGCCGGAAGCCGGTCCGCTCGAGCTCCTCCCACGAGACGCCCGCCTCGAAGTGCACCTGGTCCTCGCCCACGCGCCCGTAGCGCGCGATCAGCCTGAAGCCGAGCCTGCCCAGGTAGCGCGCCTCGACGTCGCGCACGTTGCTCGTCACCAAGTGGTAGTGAAAGAGCTCCAACGGCGGCCGCAATCTTGGCAGGAACCGGGGGAGTTGCGCGGAACGTGACGGTCGCCACATGAACGGCTCCGCCCTGCACCATGTCGACCTGGTCGTCTCCTCGATCCAGCGCAGCCTGCCCTTCTACCGCGACCTGCTCGCGCCGCTCGGCTTCCACCGGATCGGCGAGGTCGAGGGCGAGCGCGGCGAGACGATCTGGTACCTGTCGGGCGCGGGGTGCTCGATCGGCCTGCGCGAGGCGCAGTCGGAGAGCGAGCGGCCGTACGACCGCTACCGCGTCGGCCTGCACCACCTGGCGCTGGAAGCGGGCTCGCGCGCGGCCGTCGACGAGCGGGGCGAGTGGGTGCGCTCCCAGGGCGCCGAGATCGAGAGCGGCCCGGAGGAGTACTCGTACCTCCCGGGGTACTACGCGGTGTTCTTTTACGATCCCGACGGCATCAAGCTGGAAATCGTGCACGTCCCTGGCCTAGCGGCCTGACGAAAGGAGAGCTGGCATGACGACCCCCCAGGGGATGCCGAACTTCCCGGCCGGCGCGCGGCTGCCCGTCCCGGGCAACGCCGAGTTCTTGCTCTACGCCGTGATCGAGATCACGCTGATCCTGATCTGGATCATCGCGGACAGCGTGAACACCGACCGCTGGTGCATCTTCACGGTCATCCTGACCGCGTTCTACATGCTCAGCCGCGGGATCGCGAAAGCGAGCCGCGTCCTCGAGCAGTAGCTAGCTAGGCAGGGCCGGCTCGAACCTGAGCTTCCCGCCTTCACGCGGGACTGCCGTCGGGTAGTCCCGCGTGAGGCAGGCGCGGCAGAGCTCGCTCGGCGGCCGGCTCGTCGAGGCTTCGAGGCCCTCCAGCGAAAGGTAGGCGAGCGAGGTGGCGCCGATGTGCTCGCGGATCTGCTCCACCGTCCGCGTGCTCGCGATCATCTCGTCCTCGGCCGCCAGGTCGATTCCGTAGAAGCACTGGCCGATCACCGGCGGAGCCGAGACGCGAACGTGCACCTCGGCGGCCCCGGCCTCGAACAGCATCTCGACGATCTTGCGCGTCGTGTTGCCGCGGACGATCGAGTCGTCGACGGCCACCACGCGCTTCCCGGCCACCTCGGCCAGCGGGTTGAACTTCAGCTTCACGCCCTGCTCGCGCAGCCCCTGGTCGGGCTGGATGAAGGTCCGGCCGACGTAGCGGTTCTTGATCAGGCCCTCGGAGAACGGGATCCCGGTCGCGCGCGAGAAGCCGATCGCGGCCGGCGTGCCCGAGTCGGGGATCGGCAGCACGAGGTCGGCCTCGACCGGCGCCTCCGCGGCCAGCCGCTCGCCCATGCGCACGCGCGCGCCGTGCACCTCGACCCCGTCGAGCCGGGTGTCGGGCCGGGCGAGGTAGAAGAACTCGAAGATGCAGAGCGCGCCGTGGTCGGCGGGCTCGACGGCCTGGTGCGCGCGCACGCCGTGCTCGTCGATCAGCACCAGCTCGCCGGGCGCCAGCTCACGCTCGAGCTCGGCACCGACCAGGTCGAGCGCGCAGGTCTCGGAGGCCAGGATCCACTCGCCCTGCTCGCCGCGGCCGAGGCAGAGCGGGCGGAAGCCGTGGCGGTCGCGGAAGCCCACGAGCGTGCCGTTCGAGAGCGCGACCACCGAGAACGCGCCGTCGAGCCGCTCCATCGCTGCCGCAACCGCGTCCTCGAGCGGCGCCTCGTCGTTCGCGATCAGGGCGGCGATCACCTCGGTGTCCGAGGTCGTCCCGAGCGCGACGCCCTCGGCCGCGAGCTCCTCGCGCAGCGCGGTCGCGTTGACGAGGTTGCCGTTGTGACCGAGCGCGACGGTGCGCCCGCGCCCGCGCTGGATCAGGGGCTGCGCGTTCGCCCACTGGGTCGAGCCGGTGGTCGAGTAGCGCGTGTGGCCGATCGCGGTGTCGCCGTGCAGGCCGTGCAGCTTCTGCTCGTCGAAGACCTGCGTGACGAGGCCCATGTCGCGCAGCACCGTCAGACGGCCGTGGTCGGAGACTGCGATCCCGGCCGACTCCTGGCCGCGGTGCTGCAGCGCGAAGAGGCCGAAGAAGGTCACGCGCGCGACGTCGCGCCCGGGCGCGCGGATGCCGAACACGCCGCACATCAGGCCACGACCCCGAGCTCGCGCAGGTGCGGCCAGTCGGGCCGCTCGCCGGCGAGCAGGACCGAGCCGTAGGGCGCTTCGCCCTCCGCCGTGAACTCGTGTCCGCTGAACCGCGAGGCCTCGGCCAGCGCGTGAGCCAGGCCGCCGGCACCGACGTCGTGCGCGAGCGAGAGCGTCGAAGCGCTGCGCCAGAGCCAGCTGACCAGCTCGACCCCGTCGCCCTCCGCGAGCCAGACCCGGTCGCCCGGGCGCCAGCCGCGCGGCGCCTCGCGCACGTCGGGCACGAGGCCGACGCAGCCCACGACCGGCGTCGGCGGAATCGCTCGCCCGTCGGTCTCGTTGTAGAGCGACACATTGCCCGAGACGACCGGGATCCCCAGCGCCTCCGCCGTCTCCGCGATCGCCTCGATCGCCTCGGCGAGCTCCCAGCCGATCTCCGGCTTCTCCGGGTTGCCGAAGTTGAGGCAGTCGGTCAGCCCGAGCGGCTCGCCCCCGGCGCAGGCGACGTTGCGCGCCGCGCCGAGCACCGCCGCGCGCCCGGCCTCACGCGGGTCGCGGCAGCCGGGCGGCGGGCCGTCGAGCGAGAGCGCGAGCCCCCGCCAGGACGGCCGCAGGCGCAGCACCGCCGCGTCGAGACCCGGCCGGCGCACCGTGCGCGAGAGGACGAGCTGGTCGTATTGCTGGTAGATCCACTCCTTCGGCTCCAGGTTGACCGGATCGACCGCCGCACGCGGCCGGGCCGCCTCGAGCCGGTCGACCTCGTAGCGCGGGCACTCGTCGGTGAGGAGAGCAGCCGGGATCTCGCCGACGGCGTCGTCCTCCCAGAAGGCCCGCAGCTCGCCGGTCTCGGTCACCTCCCCGATCGCCGCGTGGTGGAGCTCCCAGCGCTCGAGCACCGCCTCGACCTCGGCCAGCCGCTCCGGCCGGACGACCGCGACCATCCGCTCCTGGCTCTCGGAGATCATGATCTCCCACGGCTCCATCCCCTCCTCGCGCAGCGGGACGCGGTCGAGGTAGACGTCGACGCCGACCTCCCGGGCCATCTCGGCGAGGGAGGAGGCGAGCCCGGCCGCGCCACAGTCCTGCAGGGACTCGACGAGCCCGGCCTCGACGAGCTCGAGCGAAGCCTCGATCAGCTTCTTGCCCGTGAAGGGGTCGCCGACCTGGACGCTCGGGCGCTTGTCCGCGTCGCCCTCGCCGAGCTCCTGGCTTGCCAGGACCGAGGCGCCGCCGATCCCGTCGCGGCCGGTGGTGGCGCCGTAGAGGACCAGCAGGTTGCCGGCTCCTCGCGCGCCCGCGCGCGTGACCCGCTCGGAAGGGAGCAGGCCCACGCACATCGCGTTGACGAGGCAGTTGCCGGCGTAGGCCTCGTCGAAGACCGCCTCGCCGCCGACGGTCGGGACGCCGACGCAGTTGCCGTAGTGCCCGATTCCCGCCACCGCGCGCCGGAACGACCAGTCGGGCGCCGCGAAGCGCAGGCCGTCGAGCAGCGCCACCGGCCGCGCGCCCATCGCGACGATGTCGCGCAGGATCCCGCCGACGCCGGTGGCCGCGCC
>Ga0081540_1004771_pt1 | contig 10234 bp, 7 predicted proteins | sample TabmetS2T1R1_FD_71024 | JGI IMG/M metagenome (GOLD analysis project Ga0081540, IMG submission 71024) | Tabebuia heterophylla rhizosphere microbial communities from the University of Puerto Rico - S2T1R1 | ecosystem: Host-associated > Plants > Roots > Rhizosphere ... | reverse complement strand
CAGCTCGTCTTCGCGGCGGCCCACCGAGCCGGGACGCGCCACGGATCTCCAGAGCGTCTCTCCCGGCTGGGCGGCGCCGTAGAGCAGGAGGTTCTCCAGCACGGAAAGCCTCGGGAAGCCGCGCGCGATCTGGAAGGTGCGCACGAGGCCGCGTCGAGTGATCCGGTGCGGCGGCTCTCCCGTGATGTCGTGGCCGTCGAAGCGGACGCGCCCCGCCTCGGGCGGGATGAGGCCGGAGACGCAATGGAAGAGCGTGGTCTTCCCTGCGCCGTTCGGCCCGATGAGCCCCGTGATGGTGCCTGCCTCTACGTCGAGATCCACGCCGTTGAGCGCGTGAACGCCGTAGAAGCTGCGAGCCAGCGCGCGCACCTCGAGCAGCGCCATGGTCGCCGGTGAGGATACCGTATCCCGTCGACGGAGTGCGCTATACTCCGGCCGCACGCACTCGCCGCTCACCCATCGACTCCGGGGGGACCACCATGACGCGCTTCCGCTTCGTCGCCATGATCGTTCTCGCCGCCGCCATCGGCCTGTTCCTGACGCGGCCGCCCGCGACGGACAGTCAGGAGAAGACCATCAAGATCGGCCTCATCTTCGATTTCAGCGGGCCGTTCTCGGCGGCGGGGTCCCTCCTCAACTACCGCGGCGCCAAGCTCGCCATCGACTGGGCCAACGACAAGGGCGGCGTGCTGGGCAAGTACAAGATCGTGCGCGTGGACGCCGATGCGCAGTCCAAGGCCGACGTGGCCATCAACGAGGCGGAGAGGCTCCTCAACGCGGAGCACGTGGACATCCTCTCCGGCATCTATTCGAGCGCGCACGCCGTGCCCATCGCGGAGCGCGTGGACCGGCAGAAGAAGTTCCTGTGGATCACTACCGCCATCTCGGACGCCGTGTTCAAGGACCGAAACCTCCAGTACACCTTCCGGCCGCAGGCCCCCGGCAGCTCCTTCGGCGCGCTCTCCGTGCAGTACATGGCCGCCTTTTCGGAGGAGCGCCTCAAGAAGGCGCCCAAGGATCTGCGCATCGCCATCATCTACGAGGACGGACCCTATGGCTCGAGCGTGGCCGCCTCCAGCGAGGCGGAGGCCAAGAAGGTGGGAATGCAGATCATCATGAAGGAGGGCTACTCGGCCCAGGCCGCCGATCTTTCCTCGCTCATCACCAAGCTGCGCGCGGCGCGCCCCGACGTGCTCTTTCACACCGGCTACAACCCCGACATCGCCCTCTTCCTCCGCCAGTCCAAGGAGCAGGGCTTCCGCGTCAAGGCCTATCTCGGCCACGGCGCCGGCCACAGCCAGATCGACAAGCTCAAGGAAGGGTTCGGGACGGAGATCGAGGGCTTCCATACCGTGGATCCCATCGACGGCACGCTGGTCGACCCGAAGAAGCTCCGGGCCGGGGTGGGGGAGGTGACGGCGGAGATGGTGCGGCGCTACAAGAAGGAGTTCGGTGAGGCGCCGCCCATGCACGTGTCGATCGGCTTCAACAACATGTGGATCCTCCTGAGCGACGTGCTGCCTCGCGCCATCCAGAAGCACGGCGGATGGTCTCCGGATGCGCTCGCCAAGGCGGCACGGGAGACCGACATCCCCGACGGCGGCACCATGCAGGGCTACGGCGTGAAGTTCTTCCCCGAGGGCAGCCCGATGCGCGGGCAGAACGAGCGGGCTTTCCCCGCCGTGTACCAGGTCATCGACGGCAAGTTCGCCATCGTGTACCCGAAGGCCTTCGCGAATGCCTCGCCGGTCCTGCCCCTGCCCGCCTCGTCGCCCTTCGGAGCGCGCTGAGGTCTGGTGTAGCAGGCGGGTGGTCTAAGGAGGAGACGGATGACTCGCTTGGGCCGCCGGCTCTCGGCGGTCACCGTGCTCGCCGCGGCGCTCTGGCTCGGCGCGGCCCCCGACGCTTGGGCTCTGGGCAAATCGCCTCCCGCTACTCCGAGCGCACCCGCGGGGTCTACTCCGCCGACTGCGGCGCCGGCACCGACACCGGAGAAGAAGGCGCCCGCCGCCCCGCCGGCACCAACGGCGCCGATACCGGGCGCCATCGCTGCGCCCGACATTCCGCTCGAGGCCGACCAGCTCATGACCGAGCTCCGCCAGATTCAGAGCCGCGTGATCGCTGGCCCGCCCACCGTGGCCATCGAGACGTCACTGCCCGCGATGGTGCAGCGCGTCTCGGACGCGCAGCTGGAGACGAAGGGCGCCCTCGCCGTGGCCTCGTCATTCACCGTGCTCACAAACCTGAGGGATCTGTGGATGGGCATCCAGACTGACCTCAAGGCGTGGGCGGATCATCTGAGGCTACGGGCCAAGGACGTGGGGCAAGCGCTTGATGAGCTCGCCGAGCTGAACGACAAATGGACGCGCACCCGGCAGGAGGCGTTGCGCACCCAGGCGCCGCCCGTGCTCCTCCAGCGCGTGGACGACGCCCTCGCCTCCATCGCCTCCGTGAAGGCGGTCGCCGTCGCGCGCCGCTCCTCCCTCCTCACCCTCCAGGTGAATGTCGGCGAGCAGCTCGCCGCTGCCCAGGAGGCGAGCGACCGCGTGAACCGCGCCATGTCTGCGGATCTGTCGACGCTCCTCCACCGAGACCGACCTCCCCTGTGGGAATCGTGGAAGGAGCGGCCGGCATGGTCGGAGCTGCCTGACCTGATGCGCGATTCCGCGGGGCCGCAGTTCGCGGTGATGGCCCGCTTTGCCGCCGACCGCTTCCGCACGGCACTGGCGCACGTGGTGCTCTTCGCCGGCCTCGTGGCCTTCTGCGTGACCGCGCGACGCAAGGTGCTGCGCTGGGAGCAGGAAGGTACGGCGGATCCGCTCCTTCGCGTGTTCGAGCTGCCCGTCTCCACGGCTCTGATCGTGACCCTGCTCCTCACGGACTGGCTGTATACGCGGCCGCCCATGATCGTGCTGAACCTCCTCGGCCTGCTCTTCATAGCGCCCGTGAGTCGTATCCTGAGTGTGCTGACCCGGCCCGCGCCGGTCGTCACCATCTGGTTCGGGGCCGTCCTCTTCGTGGTCAATCGCCTCCGGGAGCTCTTGCTGGTGACGGCGGCGCCCCTCGAGCAGATCACGGTGTTCCTCGTCGTGGCGTCGACGGCGGCCGCCGTGGTCTGGCTGTGGCGACGGGGCTTCCTCATCGTGGGCGCTTTCAGGGTGCCGGATGCCCTGGTGGCTCTGGCCACCGTGACCCTGGTAGCGGCCGCCGCCTTCGCCATGGCCGGCTACATGCAGCTCGCGCGTCTCCTCGGGGGCGGCGTTTTGCGTAGCTTCTTCACCGCGCTCGCTCTCTATGCGGGGGCCCTCGTAGCCCTCGCGGTATTCGCGTATCTCTTCCGGGTGCCGCCGCTCAACCGGCTGCACATGGTCAACCGCCATCACCTCCTCTTCGAGCGGCGACTGGTGACGGCGGTGACCTGGATCGGGTGGATCATCTGGCTGAACACGACCCTGGAGTGGTTCTCCCTGCTCGACGAGACCAAGGCCCTCGGGCTCGCCGTGCTCAACTACGAGGTGTCCCGGGGATTCGTGAAGATCTCCCTCGGCGACGTGCTCGCGCTCGTGGCGACCATCTGGGTCGCCTTCCTCGTCTCACGCTTCCTGCGCTTCGTCCTCGAGGAGGACATCTATCCGCGCCTGCCCATGGGGCGAGGGATGCCGTACGCCATCTCGAGCCTCATGCACTACGCGATCCTCCTCCTGGGCTTCCTCCTCGCGGTGGCCGCCATGGGCCTCGATCTCAACAAGGTCACCCTCCTCACCGGTGCCTTCGGCGTGGGGGTAGGCTTCGGACTCCAGGCCATTGTCAACAACTTCGTATCAGGGCTCATCCTCCTCTTCGAGCGACCGATCCAGGTGGGCGACGCCATCCAGATGGCGGACCTCGACGGCGAGGTGCGGCGGATCGGCATCCGCTCCACCACCGTGCACACGTGGCGCGGAGCCGAGGTGATAGTGCCCAACGCGACTCTGATCTCTGGCACCTTGACCAACTGGACCCTCTCGGACCGGACGCGACGCCTCGAAGTGCCCGTGGGGGTGGCCTACGGCACCGATCCCGAGCGCGTGCTCAAGCTCTTGAGCGAGGTCGCGTGCGCAATCCCCGGCGTGCTGGCCAACCCCGCTCCCGTGGCCTTGTTCCAGGGATTCGGCGACAGCGCGCTGAACTTCGAGCTCCGCGCGTGGACCGATCACTTCGAGGAGTGGGGCGCCGTGCGCAGCCGCATCGTGGTGGCGGTGAACAACCGGCTCAAGGCCGAGGGCATCGAGATCCCGTTCCCGCAGCGCGACGTCAACCTGCGGTATCCGCCCAAGGAGGACACCTGATCGTGGCTTCCGCTCCCCGCACTGTCGGCGTCATCGGGCTCGGCTTCGGCCGCGCCCACATTCCCGCCTTCCAGAGTCACGGCTGCCAGATCGTGGCGGTCTGCCAGCGCGATCAAAAGGCCGCCCGTGAGGTCGCCGCCCGCTACGGAGTGCCCGGCGTCTTCGAGCGCTGGCAGGACATGCTCGAGCAGACCCGGCCCGACATCGTGGTGATCGCCTCCCCGCCGGCGATCCACCGCGACATCGCGGTGGCCGCTCTCGAGGCCGGCGCGCACGTGCTCTGCGAGAAGCCGCTCGCCATGACCGCGGAGGAGGGACGCGAGATGATGGCGGCGGCCCAGCGCGCGAAGCGCACTGCCATGACCAGCTTCAACTAGCGCTACATCGCGGCGATGCAGCGCCTGCACACCATGGCCGAGGCGGGCTTCCTCGGCCGCGTCTTCCACATCAACGTGCGCTGGATGGGAGCGCGCTGGGCGGACGAGGAGGCGCCCATCACCTGGCGCATGGACCGCGCCCAGGCCGGTCACGGGGCGATGGGGGACATGGGTGTCCATGTGATCGATCTCATCCGCTGGAGCTTCGGCGAGTTCAAGCAGCTCACGGCACAGGCGGGCATCGCCTTTCCAGGGCGCACCGTGCCCGGCACGAGCAAGATCGTCGACTCCGAGGACTTCTGCACCGTCACCGCCGAGCTGGCCTCGGGGGCCCACCTCAACATGTTCACGAGCCGCGCCGCCCGCGGCACCGCCGAGCAGACCCTCGAGGTCTACGGGGCGGCGGGTGCGCTCCAGTATCGTCTCGATCGCGAGAAACCGCGCTGGTGGCGGGGCGAGCTGCGCGCGGCCGCCAAGGGAAGCCGCTTCGAGTCCGTGAAGGTGTCCGCGGGCCTGCCGCGAAGCGCGGGAGAAGGCGACGCCCTCGAGGTGACGGGGAAGACGACCATCGCGCCGCTCGTGAAGCGCTTCCTCGCTGCCGCGCGCAAGGGCGAGAGCCCGTCGCCCTCCTTCGAGGACGGCATGCGGGCCCAGGCCGTGCTCGACGCGGTCCTGGAGTCCGTTGCGTCGGGCGGCCGGATGGTGTCTATTTAGGCCACACACTCACATCCCGGGGGAGGGCCTCGATGGAATTCGAGTACTCGAAGAAGACGAAGATGTACATGGAGCAGCTCGCCGATTTCATGGGCAAGCACATCTATCCCGCGGAGCCCATCTTCCACGAGCAGCTCAATCAGGGGCCCACGCGCTGGCAGGTGCCGCCCGTCATGGAGGAGCTCAAGGCCAAGGCGCGCGAGCGCGGCCTCTGGAACCTCTTCCTCCCCGAGAGCGAGCGCGGGGCGGGATTGACCAACCTGGAATACGCCCCGCTGTGCGAGATCATGGGCCGCTCGCCCATCGCGCCCGAGGCGTTCAACTGCTCCGCCCCCGACACGGGCAACATGGAGACCATCGAGCGCTACGGCTCGCCCGAGCAGAAGAAGGAGTGGCTGCAGCCGCTCCTCGAGGGCAAGATCCGCTCTGCCTTCGCCATGACGGAGCCGAAGGTGGCCTCGTCGGACGCCACCAACATCGAGTCCAGCATCACGCGCGAGGGCGATTCCTACGTCATCAACGGCCACAAGTGGTGGACGTCGGGCATCGGCGACCCGCGCTGCAAGATCCTCATCTTCATGGGCAAGACCGACGCGAAGAACTCCGACAAGTACAAGCAGCAGTCCATGATCCTCGTGCCGCGCGACACGCCGGGGATCAAGGTCGTGCGCATGCTGAACGTCTTCGGCTACGACGACGCGCCACACGGCCACGGCGAGGTCCTCTTCGAGAACGTGCGGGTGCCCGCCTCCAACATGCTGCTGGGGGAGGGGCGGGGTTTCGAGATCGCCCAGGGGCGGCTGGGACCGGGACGCATCCATCACTGCATGCGTCAGATCGGGGTGGCCGAGCGGGCCCTGGAGCTGATGTGCAAGCGCTCCACCAAGCGCGTGGCCTTCGGCAAGGTTCTCGCCGACAACGACATCACGCTGGAGCGCATCGCGCAGTCGCGGATCGAGATCGACCAGGCGAGGCTCCTCGTCCTCCACGCCGCCTACATGATGGACACGGTGGGGAACAAGGCGGCCAAGCAGGCCATCGCGGAGATCAAGGTCGCCGTGCCCAACATGACCCTGGGCGTGGTGGAGCGGGCCATGCAACTGCATGGCGGCGGCGGCGTCAGCCAGGAATTTCCACTCGCCTCCATGTGGGCCCACTCCCGCACCCTGCGCTTCGCCGACGGTCCCGACGAGGTGCACCGCCGGCAGATCGGTCGCCTGGAGCTGCGCAAGCACGCGTAGGAGATTCGCCCCTCACCTTGCCCTCTCCCCCTCAGGGGGAGAGGGATCTTCGAACCCTCGCCCCTCCGGGGATAGGGTAGGGTGAGGGGCGCTCTTCTCCCTCGGGTGAGACGGGCAAAGCCTCACCGAAGCTGAAGCATCGCCACCCCCACCACCGCGAGCGCCGTGCCGAAGAGCGCGCCGCGGGTGATGCGCTCGCCGAGGAAGATCAGTCCCAAGGGCAGGGCGAAGAGCGGCGCCGTGGAGGACAGCACGGCAGCCACCGCGACGTCGGCCCACTTGATCGCCGTCACGAAGAGGACCGAGCTCGCCGCGGTGACGGCGCCGAGCAAGACCACGCGCCACAGCGTGGAGCGGTCCGCCGCCTGTACCTGACGGGGCGCGCCCCAGCCCCACGGCGTCGCGAAGAGCACCACCGAGGCGAGCGGCAGCCGCACCGCTTGAGCGGTGACGGGGTCGAGGCTTCCCATGGCCGGCTTGAGCACGAGGAGCGAGACCGCCCACGCCACCGCGGCCGTGATGGCGGCCGCGATGCCGATGCCGATCCGGTCCTCGTGGACGCGCTCCCCATTGCGCGCCCGCACGATGAGGGCGATGCCGGACAGCGTCACCACGGAGCCCGTGCCCACCCGCACGTTGAGCGGCTCGCCGAGAAAGAGGGCGGCGAAGCCCGCGCTCATGAGCGGGTAGACCATGGACACCGTCATGGCGCGAGCGAGGCCGAGGAAGCGCGCACTCTCGAAGAACATCACGTCGCCGACGGCGATGGCCACGACGATGGAGACCACGAGGAGGAGGAAGTTGGTCTCGCCGATGGCGGCGAGGCGCCGGAAGCCGCCCGTGGCGAGGACCCAGGTGAGGAGCAGGCCGCCGCCCAGGAGCGCACGCACCGCGCTCACCGTCACCGAGCTCAAGGGCGGCGATACCGTGCGCACGAGAAGGCTGGTCACCGCCCACGTGAATGCCGAGGCCAGCGCGCAGATTGCGCCGAGAGTGGGCAGGGAGAGGAAGTCCACGACGAGTCGTTACCATACCAGAGAGCGCGGAATGCGCTAAGGTATTGCAGTGGTGACCGCCTCCGCCTCGCGCGACGATCTCGACCTCCTCGAGCGCATCCAGCGCCGCGTGCTCTGGCTCGCCGCCCTCACCGTGCACCACGCCAACACGCGTCTCAATCCGGACGGGACGAAGGTCGGCGGCCATCAGGCCTCCTCGACCTCGGTGGTCAGTCTCATGACCGCGCTCTACTTCCGCTCCCTGCGCGAAGGCGACGTGCTGGCGACCAAGGCCCACGCCTCGCCCGTGCTCTATGCCATCGAGTACCTGCGCGGACGCCTCGGGGCCGACGATCTCCGCAGCCTGCGCGTGCTGGGCGGGCTGCAGGCCTATCCGAGCCGGCGAAAGAACCCCGCCATCATCGATCTCTCCACCGGCTCGATGGGGCTCGGGGCGGTCACCGCGAGCTTCGCGGCGCTGGCGAGCCGCTATGTGGGCGGCCGTTGGGACGCGGCCACCCCGTCGCGCTTCATCGCCATGGTCGGCGATGCCGAGCTCGACGAGGGCAACGTCTGGGAATCCCTTCTCGACGAGCACGTGGCCGGCCTGGACAACCTTCTGTGGATCGTGGACATGAACCGACAGAGCCTCGACCGCATCGTGCCCGACGGCCGGCGGCGCCAGCTCGCCGAATGGTTCCAGTCCGCGGGGTGGCGGGTGATCGAGCTGCAATGGGGGCGCCGGCTCGAGGCGCTCTTCGCGCGGACCGGAGGCGAGCGGCTCCGCGCGCGCCTCGAGACGATGGGCAACGCCGAGTACCAGGCGCTCCTGCGCCGTCCGTCGGGCACCGTGCGCAAGGCGCTCGTCACCGCCCCTGACGGCCAGCTCGACGTCGCCCTCGACCGGTTCCTCGGCGACCTTTCCGACGAGACGCTGCAGGCCACGGTGGGCGACGTGGGCGGCCACGACCTGGGGGCCATCATCGGCGCCTTCGCCGAGGCAGAGGCGGAGCGCTCTGGACCCTGCGTCATCCTCGCCCAGACGGTGAAGGGATGGGGCCTGCCCATGGCGGCCGATCCCATGAACCACGGGGCGCTCATGAGCGCGGCGCAGCTCGACGCGCTTCGCGAATCACTCGGGGTGGAGGCGGGGAAGGAGTGGGAGGTCTTTCCAGAGTCGAGCGCGGAGGCGCGGCTGATCGCGGCACGTCCCGCGCCCTTCGCGGCGCCTCCGTCTCGCAATGCGCTGCCGGAGGTTCCCGACGAGCTGGAGGAGAGTTATCCGGCGCAGTCGTCGAGCCAGGAGGCCTTCGGGCGCGTCCTCGGCAAGCTCGGCCGGATTCCGCTGGGCGATCACATTGTGACCCTGTCGGCGGACGTGGCGGTGACCACGCACCTCGCGGGCTGGATCAACCGCAAGGGCGTGTGGACGCACACGGCGCGGCCGGATCACTTCGCGGACACGCCGCAGATGATGCAGTGGAAGGAGTCGCCCGCGGGCCAGCACGTGGAGCTCGGCATCGCCGAGCACAATCTTTTCCTCGCCCTGGGCGCCTTCGGGCTCTCCCGTGAGCTCACGGGTGTGCCGCTCCTGCCCATCGGCACGCTGTACGATCCTTTCGTCACCCGCGGCCTCGACGCGCTCTATCACGCGCTCTATGCGGGCGGGAAGTTCATCGTGGTGGCTACGCCCTCGGGGGTGAGCCTCTCTCCCGAGGGCGGCGCGCACCAATCGGTGATCACGCCGGGCATCGGCGTGGCGCTGCCCGCCATCGCGTACTACGAGCCCGCCTTCGCCCTCGAGGTCGAGTGGATCCTCCTCCACGCCCTCGCTTCGCTCCTCGATCGCGAGCATGGCGAGAGCCTCTACCTGAGGCTGTCGACCAAGCCGGTGGAGCAGGCGCTGGCGCCCGCGCCGAGCGCCGAGTATCGAGAGCGCGTGCTGCGCGGCGGCTATCGCCTCGTCGACGCGCGCGGCGAGCCCGACTGGGACCCGGAGCGCAATGCCGTCCATCTGTTCGCGGCTGGCGTCATGGTGCCCGAGGCGATGGAGGCGGCCCGAGTGCTCCGTGGCGACGGTATCCTCGCCAGCGTGTTCGTGGTCACCAGCCCCGACAAGCTCTACCGAGGCCTGCGTGACCCGCGCCCGTACCTCGAGGACCTGGTGAGTCCCGAGGAGGAAGACGTGTCTATCGTCTCCGTGCTCGACGGCCATTCCCACGGCCTCGCCTTCCTCGGCTCGGCCCTGGCCGTGCCCCAGCTCGCCCTCGGCGTCGACACCTTCGGCCAGTCGGGCAGCCGCCGCAACCTCTACGCCCACTACGGCATAGACGCCCCGGCCATCGCCCAGGCCGCCCGCACCCTTCTCGGCCGCCTTCGCTAGCTTATTGAGTACGGTCGTGTAGCGACGCAAGACTCTGAGTTGAAACACGTCTTTCGACGCGTCACCGCAGGGCAGCGACCTCCTCGGGACATGCCAGATCTCGGGTGGGGATGGAGCGAGCTGGCGTGAGCCGGGTGTGGTGGGGGGGGCTTCCCCCCCAGACCCCCATCTTTTTTTGGGGGGGGGGGGGGCCCCC
>Ga0081540_1004770_pt1 | contig 10235 bp, 6 predicted proteins | sample TabmetS2T1R1_FD_71024 | JGI IMG/M metagenome (GOLD analysis project Ga0081540, IMG submission 71024) | Tabebuia heterophylla rhizosphere microbial communities from the University of Puerto Rico - S2T1R1 | ecosystem: Host-associated > Plants > Roots > Rhizosphere ... | reverse complement strand
CAATATTTCCAGGCGTCCGATCCCGAGCCCAGCGTGCGGCCTTTCCAGTTGCCGCGCAGCATCGGGCCGGCTGGCAGATAGATCGCGGGCAGGTTCATGGAGGTGGCCCCGAGCAACAGCGCCGGCGTGGTCTTGTCGCAGCCGCCCATCAGCACGACGCCGTCGACCGGATGGCCGCGCAGCAGCTCCTCTGCGTCCATCGCCAGCATGTTGCGGTAGAGCATCGTGGTCGGCTTCAGGAACGATTCGGACAGCGACAGCGCCGGCAGTTCCATCGGAAAGCCGCCGGCCATCAGGACGCCGCGCTTGACGTCGTCGACGCGGCTCTTGAAATGCATGTGGCAGGGCTGGGCGTCCGACCAGGTGTTGATGATCGCGATCACCGGCCGGTCCTTCCACTCCTCCGGCGCATAGCCCATCTGCATGGCGCGCGAGCGATGGCCGAAGGCGCGGAGATCGTCAGGCGCGAACCAGCGCGCGCTGCGGAGCGTTTCCGGTGTTTTCTTGGTTGTTTTTTCCGTCATGTGACACCCGTGAGAAGATGGTCAGGTCTTCTCACGGGCGGTCCCTGTCGAGCAAGCCCCGGCGGCGGAGAGGAGAGTGAATCGAATGCGGGCGATGGCCTTTCGAGCGAGCGGCCGAGCGCACCATCGCAACTCTTCCATGAGATTCGAGCAGCCGGCGGGTGATAACGATCCAGCCCGAAATTGCAGCGATTCGATGTAGTTACCGGTCCATGCAACCTTTGAATGGTGATCGGAGATCGGATTTGACCCATTTGTCTACCTCAATGGGTGCATATGATACCCGCACGATGTATCGTTTTTAACGGCAATCGGGGCGTCGGCGTTCGGAAGTGCTTGCGACAACGCTCGAATTTGTCACAAGGTCGATCGTCGGCCGGCGTCTTATGGATTCCGCGTCGGACGGAGAGCTTCCGCTTCATTCCGGCCGGCAGCACTGCCGACGAGGGTGGCCGAATAGCGATGTCGATTCCCGCCGCTGAAAGCAAGATCGTCTCCGGCGCAGTCCCGGTCCGCGCATCGCTGCGTGACGGCGGCGGCATTCTCGCCGGGATAACGCTCGCAACGCGCCTGGCGTTCGCGATGATCCTGCTGGTGGCGGTCGCGGTCATCGCGGTCGGCTGGCTGAACTACCGCAGTCTCGAACAGGCGCTGTTGCCGCGCGTGCTGGATCGCATCGAAGCTCATGCGCGGCTGATGGCCACCGAGATCGAGTCTCACGCGATGGGCGCACGCCGGGACGTCACGAGCTATCGCCTCATTCCCGGATTTGCCGGCCTGATGCGGGCGCGCATGGCCGGCGGCGCCGATCCCGGCGACGGCGTCCCGATCCATGTCTGGCGCGAACGGATCGCGATGCATTTTACGGCGGAACTGGAAGCCAAGCCCGCTTATGCGATGATCCGGCTGATCGGGGTCGACGACAATCAGCGCGAAATCATCCGGGTCGACCGCTCCGGCCCCGACGGCGCGGTCCACGTTGCGAGCGATGCCGAGCTGCGCAGCCGCGGCGAGCGGCCCTATTTCAAGGAAGCGGTCGGACTGTCGGCCGGGCAGATTTACGTTTCGCCGGTCAGCCTGGACCACAGCGACAGCGACGGGACGGCGGCGCGCACGTCCACGCTGCGGCTCGCGACGCCGATTTTCGCGCCCGACGGCAAGACGTTCGGCGTTCTCGTCCTCAATGTCGACATGAGCCGGGTGTTCAGGCACGTGCTGTCGACGGTGAGGCCGGGCGCCCAGCTCTACGTCGTCGATGCCCGCGGCGATTATCTCGTCCATCCCGAAACGACCCGCGAATTCGGCTCGGAGCTCGGCCGGCCGACGAATTGGCGGGCGGATTTTCCATCGTTTGCCGGCGAAATCGGCAACATGCAAAGCTCGACCCAGATCGTCACCGACGAGGCCGGGCGGCGCGGCGGAATGGCGTTCGCACCGACGCTGCTCGCGGGCAAGGAATGGATCGCGATCATCGAGACGCTGCCGAACTCTGTCTTCATGGCGCCTGCGCTCGCGATCAGGAACACGACCTTGCAGGTCGGCCTGATCGCGGTGCTGTGCGCGGCCGTGCTGGCGGTGATCCTTGCGAGATCGCTGACCCGGCCGATCAAGCAGCTCACTGCGGCCGTCGAAGGGACCGGCCGCGGCAACGCCATCGACATTCCGCTCGACGGCGATGGCGAAACCGGCGTGCTGGCGCGCGCCTTCGCGCGCATGATCGGCGAGGCCAAGGCGAAGACCGCCGAGCTGGAACGCGAGATCAGGGAGCATCGCTTCACTGAAGCGGCGCGCGATCTCTATGCCGCGCGCGAGCGGCTTTACAGCGCGGCCGTGCAGTCGTCGAACGACGCGATCGTGACGCAGGCGCTCGACGGCACGATCACCGGATGGAATCCCGCAGCCGAGCGCCTGTTCGGCTATTCGGCCGAAGAAGCCGTCGGCAAATGCATCGACATCATCGTCCCATCCAACCGGGCGGCCGAGGTGCAGGAGCTCCTGCGCCGGGTGCAGCGCGGCGAGCGGATCGAGAATTACGAAACGGTGCGACTGCGCAAGGACGGCAGCCCGGTTCAGATCGCGCTCAGCCTGTCGCCGATCAAGTCGCCGTCCGGAGAGATCATCGGCGCATCCCGGATCGCCCGCGACCTGACCGAAAGCCGAAAGACCGAGCAGGCCCTCCGCCAGCAGATCGAAGAGCGCCGCCGCATCTTCGAGACCTCGCAGGACCTGATCCTCATCACCGATTCCACGGGCATCATGGTGCAGGTCAGCCCCAGCGCCGAAACCATCCTGGGCTATCGGCCGGAAGAGATGATCGGCCGTAACGCAGGCGACTTCCTCCATCCCGACGACCTGGAATATTCGCGCGCCAAGATGCGCGACGGGCGAAAGGATCAACGGGTTCGGGACGTCAATTCGCGCTTCATCCACAAGGACGGGCGAACCGTGTGGTTCTCCTGGATGGGCGCCTGGTCCGAGCCGGTGCAGCGGCATTTCTTCGTCGGCCGCGACATGACCGAAAGCCGGCTCGCCGAGGAGACATTGCGCGAGAGTGCACAGCTGGCGCGCAACATCGTCGAGACGGCGCTCGATGCCTTCGTACAGATGGACGAGAGCGGGACGGTGCGAAACTGGAATTCGCAGGCCGAGCGGCTCTTCGGATGGTCACGCAAGGAGGCGCTGGGCCGGGACCTGATCGACCTGATCGTGGCGGGCGACGACCACGGCGAACTCAAGACGGCGCTCGGGCGGTTCCTCTCGTCGGGGCTGGGCCTGGTCCTCGGACGGCGCCGCGAGCTCGTGGTCCGGCGGCGCGATGGCAGGGAGTTCAAGGCAGAGCTCAGCGTGACCGCGATGAAAACGCGCAACGGCTTCCTGTTCAACGGCTTCTTCCGCGACCTCACCGACAAGATCGCGGCGGAGGAGCGCATCAGACAGTCGGAGAAGATGGAGGCAATCGGCCAGCTCACGGGCGGCATCGCGCACGATTTCAACAATATCCTCACCGTCATCACCGGAACAATCGAAATCCTGGCCGGCGCGGTGGCGAAGGAACCTCAGCTCGCGGCGATCACCAAGATGATCGACGAGGCGGCGGCCCGCGGCGCCGACCTGACCCAGCATCTTCTCGCCTTTGCGCGCAGGCAGCCGCTGCAGCCGCGGGAGATCGACGTCAATACGCTGATCATCGACACGGCCAAGCTGTTGCGCCCGACGCTGGGCGAGCACATCGAGATCGAATCGGTGTTCAAGGACGAGACCTGCTTTGCCACCGTCGACCCCAACCATCTCACGACCGCGATCCTCAACCTTGCGCTCAACTCGCGAGACGCCATGCCGAATGGCGGCAAGCTCATTCTGGAAACCGGATCCGCCTATCTCGACGAAGCCTATGCGGCCATGCACGACGACGTGCAGCCGGGTTGCTACGCACTGATCGCCGTCAGCGATACCGGCAATGGCATTTCCTCCGCCATCCTCGACAAGGTGTTCAACCCGTTCTTCACCTCGAAGGGGCCCGGCAAAGGCACCGGGCTTGGCCTGAGCATGGTCTACGGCTTCATCAAGCAGTCGGCCGGCCACATCAAGATCTACAGCGAGGAAGGCCACGGCACCACGATCAAGATGTATCTGCCGCCGGGCACCGGCGTTTCGCTTGTCGCCGAAGCCGCCTCCGCGGCGGAGATCGAAGGCGGACGTGAAACGATCCTCGTGGTCGAGGACGACAGGCTGGTGCGGGAATATGTGCTGGCCCAGCTGCATTCGCTGGGCTACCTCACGCTGGATGCGGGCAACGCCGGCGAAGCGCTCGCGATCATCGCGGCCGGCCACAGGTTCGATCTGCTGTTCACCGACGTCATCATGCCGGGCGCGATGAACGGCCGACAGCTCGCCGACGCCATTGCGCAACAGCGGCCGGAGCTGAAGGTTCTCTACACTTCAGGCTATACGGAAAACGCCATCATCCATCACGGGCGGCTCGACTCCGGCGTTCTGCTGCTCGCCAAGCCCTATCGCAAGTCCGACCTGGCCAGAATGATCAGGCGAGCACTCGAGGGCTGACCGCGCGGCCGAGGCTACGGACGCTGCAGGCCGGTCAGGAGGCGCGCTGCTGTGCGGTCATCACGATGCGCACCAGATCCGCGGCGTTACGCGCACCGAGCTTCTTCATGATGTTGGCGCGATGATCTTCGATGGTGCGCGGGCTGATGCCGAGCGTGCGGCCGGCCTCCTTGTTGGAAGCGCCCGAGGTGAACTGCTCCAGCACCTCGCGCTCCCGGCGCGTCAGCGGCTCGCGTCCCGGGAAATGCAGCGTGGCGATGCTCGACGCCGCGTTCTTCGCCTGGCGGCGCGCATAGGCGCCGATCGCCTCATCCAGCCGCATGACGATCTCGGTGCCGCGGAACGGCTTCTCGATGAAGTCGAGCGCGCCATTCTTGATCGCGCTGACGGCCATCGAGATATCGCCCTGGCCCGAGATCATGAAGATCGGCGCGGGGTAATCCTCGCCATGCAGTTCACGCAAGATATCGAGACCGGATTTGCCGGGGATATGGACGTCCAGCAGAATGCACGACGGCGTGCGGTTTCGCGCTACCGCCAGAAGCGCTGCACCGTCCGCAAAACAGATCACCTCGTAGCCTGCAGCTTGCAGCACCATCGACAATGTATCGCGAACGGCCGGGTCGTCATCGACGACGAAAATCTCACCACGGGAATCAGGTTTCTCGACCATGTGCCATCGTCCCAGAATGCCAAAATCATGACGCGCACTCGCCGAAACAACGTAGCGTTCGGCGCAGAATCGACCCACCCGCATTTGTACGGGACCAGGACTTAACCCACAAGTAGCGGCGTCAAACCTACCTTGCAGGAAACGAGAAAATCCATAGCAGACCGCAGCACCGTTTCGCGCCTTACCAAGACACCACTCGGCACACACCGCCGTGATGACTTCGGTTCGGCCACGTTCGTGGCTAGCTACTCTGCGCGCTCATGTCCAGATCAGGATGGAGCGAATCGCGAAGGTCACGGCCGCGACAGCTCGTTATCCCGTTCTGAATCCGCCTCGCCTCTGGTATACAAAATCATCGCGCGCGACACGGATCGGTCTCGATCGCGCGACGAGAACGCGGATTGCATTCGCGCTGCAGCGCGCATGTCGCCGGCATCTGCGCCTACCGGCATTCGGACCAATCAGGCGACGCCGGGCGCGGTCTCTGGTCCGTGTGAACCCGGCCGCTTTTTCTTCTTGCCCTTGATGAACTGGATGTCCATCTCGGAACCGTTCACCCGAACGAGCTCGCAGCGACGATAGGCAAGGCCCGTCGAGGACAACAGCAGGAAGAACTCCTTCAGATTGAGCCCCTGGATCGAGCCTTCCAGAGTAAGGACAGCATCATTGTCGGAGATCGCGTTGAGCTGACAATCCCTCCGCCACGTGCCGTCGATCGCCATTATGCAGACGTCGTAACCGCGGCTGAAGGTGACGCGCTCCGAACCCAGTTTGTCCTCCGGCATGGCTATCCCCCCGCGATCGCCGCTTTCCTGAGGCCCGCGCCGATGCCGAGCATCCGTTCAGTCGCCGCCGCGGACCCATTCGGACGATACAGACCGCGCCGTTCCGGAAACGGCCTGAAGGCCTCCGTCAATCCGACCACGGTTTCCGCGGCGCCCAGCACCAGGAAGCCGTCGGTCTCGGTCGCCCTGGCGAGGCGGTTGAAAATGTTCACCTTCGTATCCTGATCGAAATAAATCAGGACGTTGCGGCAGAAGATGACGTCGAACGTGCCGAGCTGCGTGAAATCGTGCAACAGATTGAGCTGCCGATGCTGCACCATCGCGCGCATGTCGGGGTTGATCTGCCAGAGTTCGCCGGTCTGCTTGAAATATTTGACGAGCAGCTGAATGGGCAGACCGCGCTCCACTTCGAACTGGCTGTAAATTCCGGACCTCGATTTCTCGAGAACGTCCTGCGACAGGTCCGTCGCAAGGATCTCCACCCGCCAGCCGGCCAGCGCAGCACTCATTTCCCTGACGCACATCGCCAGCGAATAGGGCTCCTGACCGGTGGAACCGGCGGCGCACCAGATTCTGATGGTCTTGCGGTTCGCACGCGCCTTGATGATCTCGGGCATGATCACTTCGCGGAAGTGATCGAACGGAACCTTGTCGCGGAAGAAGAACGTCTCATTCGTGGTCATCGCCTCGACCACCTGGGTGACGATGGCGGCAGAACCGCCTTTCAACTTCTGCACGAGATCGCCGATGCCGTTCAAGCCGGCTTTCCGCGCAAGCGGAAGCAACCTGCTCTCGATCAGGTAGTGCTTGTCGGCGGACAGATCGAGACCGGAATGGTCTTTCAGAAGTTTCCGCAGGTACTCGTAGTCTGGAGGTGTCACAAACGGCCTCTTGTGCAGACAAGGAGAAGATCAGACGGCTTCCGATGATGGCATCTGGAGCAAGCCGACCTCGGCGAACTTTGCCGAGATGATGTCCTTGTCGAACGGCTTCATGATGTATTCATTGGCGCCGGCCGCGAGCGCACGCGAGATATGATCGATGTCGTTTTCGGTGGTGCAGAACACCACCTTGGGCGCATCGCCGCCGGGCAGCCGGCGCAGATTGCCGAGGAATTCATAGCCGTCCATCACGGGCATGTTCCAGTCGAGCAGGATCGCCTCGGGCAATTGCCGCTTGCAGACTTCGAGCGCCTTCTCGCCGTCCTCAGCCTCGATGATCTGGAAATCCAGGCCTTCCAGAATGCGTCGTGCGACCTTGCGGATGACGCTCGAGTCATCGACCACCAGACAAGTTCTCATTTCAGCCTCCAACTCCACTCGTTACGAAGGAACATTTGCGTTCCCATTCTTGCTATTCGCATCAGGCGGCCTTTGCGTCGGGCGCCATTTCGAGCACGCGGTCGACGTCGAGGACGACCATGAGCTGTCCGTCTAATCTGTGGACGCCGCCGGCGAACTTGGCCATGCGGGGATCGAGATTGACGGGGTTCTCCTCGCGGCCGTCCTCGGACAGCCGCAGCACCTCGCCGATCGTATCGATCTGCAGGCCGTAGGACTCGCCGCGCAGGTCGACGCCGACCGCCATCGGCGGCTTGCCGTCATCGGCCTTCGGCAGGCCGAGCCGGGCGCGCATGTCGACCACGGTGACGATGCGGCCGCGCAGGTTCAGCACGCCGGCGATCTCGGCGGAGGACAACGGCACCCGCGTCAGCCGCTCCGGCATGAACACGTCCTGCACCCTCGAGATCGGCAGGCCGAACAGCTGCCCGCCGATCACGGCGGTGACGTATTCGGCGACCAGGCCTTCGCTGGACTCGTTCTTGCTCATCTTCGATCCACTTCCTTACGCTGCCTCGTCACGCCGTCTTTTCGAGCCGGCTCATTGCGCCGCCTCGTTACGCCGCTTTGGCGCGTTCTTCGGTCTGTTCCTTCAGCGCCGCGATCAGGCCGGGTCGGTCGAACTTGGCGACATAATCGTGGAAGCCGGCCTGCCGGCCGCGCTCGATCGACGCCGGCGACATCAGCGAGGACACCGCGATGATCGGCATCTGGTTCAGGTTCTGATCGGCGCGGATCACTTCCGCGAACTCGAAGCCGTTCATGTCGGGCATCTCGATGTCGGTCACCACCACGTTGAAGTTCTGCCCCGAGCGCAGCGCGGCGAGGCCCTCCTGCGCGTTGGTGGCGACCCGCACCTTGTAGCCGGCGGCTTTCAGCACCGGCGCCAGCATGTTGCGGAAGAACGCGCTGTCGTCGACCAAGAGCACCGACTGCGAGTATTGCGCCGGCGTCATCTCCTTGCGGCTGAACCAGTCGGCGAACGCCATCGGCAGGAAGTGGCCGACATCGATCACCTCGGTGGCCTGGCCCTTGATCACGGCCGAGCCGAGGATGCCCGACGAGGAGCCGCCGACCTCGATGTTGAGGCGCTCTTCGACGATGTCGATGATCTCGTCGACCACGAGGCCCATCGAGCGGCCGTCGTCGGCGAACACCAGGATCGGCTGCGCGCCCTGGCTTGCCACCGTGACGCCCTCCATCGCGACCAGCGGCATCAGCTGCTCGCGGTACTGCACCATGTAGCGGCCGTTACTGAACTCGATCTTGTCGGCCGGCAGCTCCTCGAGGCGGGTGACGAGCCCGAGCGGCACCGCCTTGGGCTGGGCCGAGCCGGCGCGGAACACCAGGAGCGAGGTGGTCTGCTCGCCCGTGATCGCATGATGGGCGGCGGCGTCATCGGCCATGTCGTGGGCCTGCGAGCCGGAGGCGCCCAAGGCTTTGGCAATGCCGTTGGGGTCGATGATCATGATCACCGCGCCATCGCCCAAAATGGTGTTGCCCGAGAACATGTCGATGTGGCGCAGCTTCGTGGACATCGGCTTCACGACGATCTCTTCCGTATGGAAGACCCCGTCGACCACGATGCCAAAGGTCTGGCTGCCGACCTGCGTCACCACGATGAAGCCGTTCTCGGGATCCGAGGTCGAGCCGTCGTCGATCTTCAGGAGCTTCTTCAGGTGGATCAGCGGCAGCAGCTTGTTGCGCAGGCGCAGCACCGCGGTGTCCTTGATGCGCTCGATGCGGTGCTCGGAGTTGGCCCGCGCGCGCACCAGCTCCACGACCGAGAGCTGGGGAATGGCAAAGCGGTCGCCGGCGGCCTCCACGATCAGCGCCGAGACGATGGCCAAGGTCAGCGGGATCTTGATGGTGACCGAGGAGCCCTCGCCGGCCACCGACTTGATGTCGATGGTGCCGCCGATCTGGTCGATATTGGTGCGCACCACGTCCATGCCGACGCCGCGGCCGGAGACCGAGGTGACGGTGGCCGCGGTGGAGAAGCCCGGGGCGAAGATGAACTTGTGGATCTGGGCTTCGGTCATCTTCTCCAGTTCAGCCTCGGTGACGAGACCGTTCTGGACCGCCTTGGCCTTGATCCGCTCGGTGTTCAACCCGCGGCCATTGTCGGCGATGCAGATGATGATGTGGCCGCCCTCGTGATAGGCCGAAAGCCTGATCGTGCCCTGCTCGCCCTTGCCGCTAGCCAGCCGCTCGGCCGGGGTCTCGAGGCCGTGGTCGGCGGAGTTGCGCACCATGTGCGTCAACGGATCCTTGATCAGGTCGAGCACCTGGCGGTCGAGCTCGGTGTCGGCGCCGTGCATCTCGAGCTCGATCTGCTTGCCGAGTTCGCTGGAGAGGTCGCGGACGATCCGCGGCAGCTTCTGCCAGGCGTTGCCGATCGGCTGCATCCGCGTCTTCATGACGCCTTCCTGCAGTTCGGCGGTGACGTTCGACAGCCGCTGCAGCGGCACCTTGAACTCGGTGTCCTCGTTGCGGCGGGAGATTTCCAAAAGCTGGTTGCGGGTCAGCACCAGCTCGGAGACCATCGTCATCAGATGTTCCAGCGTGTCGACGTTGACGCGGATCGACTGGTTGGCGATCTTGTCGGCTTCCTGGACGTCGGGGTCGACGGCCGCGGCGCGCTTGGCCGGTTTGGCCTTCGCTTCCTTGGCGGTTTCCCTGGCAGTTTCCCTGGCTTCCGGCTCGGCGGTGGTCGTGGCCGGCTTGGCAGCGGGCGCAGCCGGCCTGGCGGGGGCCGGCGCAGGTTTGGGCGCGGGCGCGGCTTCGGTCTCGGTCTCGCGGAAGGCGCGCTCGAGGTCGTCGAGCGAGACCTCGCCGGGACGCAACGGGC
>Ga0081540_1004769_pt1 | contig 10236 bp, 8 predicted proteins | sample TabmetS2T1R1_FD_71024 | JGI IMG/M metagenome (GOLD analysis project Ga0081540, IMG submission 71024) | Tabebuia heterophylla rhizosphere microbial communities from the University of Puerto Rico - S2T1R1 | ecosystem: Host-associated > Plants > Roots > Rhizosphere ... | reverse complement strand
ACCGCCTTCGGCGATCATTCAGTTCTCGAATTCCCCGGATATGAGGCACCCGCGTGGCTCGCGGCCGCCGCCGCGAAGGGCGAAACAGCCGGGTTCGCGGTACGAGCCGCCGGCCTTCGCCGGACGATCGCGGTTACCGTGTGGTCCCCACCGGGTACGACTCGTGAGGATCCACTGCCGATGCTCGCGTTGCACGACGGGCCGGAGCTCGCCCAGCTCGCCGCCATTACTCGGTTCAGCGCCGCCATGATCGCGCTCGGGCGGCTACCGGCGCATCGGCTCGCGCTGCTTTCGCCAGGACATCGTGATAGCTGGTACTCAGCCTCGCTCGCCTATGCCCACGCGCTGTACCGGTCCGTCCTACCGGCGGTACGCAATGTTGTCCGAGTCGGGCCCGCGCCGGTGCTCGCCGGGGTGAGCCTCGGCGCCCTGGCGGCGCTGCACGCCGCCACGACGTTTCCGGGGACGTGGGCCGCCCTGTTCTTGCAGTCCGGGAGCTTCTTCCGCCGTGAGTCCGATGAGCATGAGAGCAGTTTTTCGGGATTCGACGCCATCACGCGGTACGTGCAATCGCTGGATGATGCCAGTGCGCCCACACAACGCTTGGATATCGGCATGACCGTTGGTCTGGCTGAGGAGAATCTGACCAACAATCGCGTGATGGCGGCGACGTTGACGCGCCTCGGTCACCGAGTGACGCTCGTCGAGGTGCCCGACGCGCACACGTTCGTCGGCTGGCGCGACGCGTTCGACCCTCACTTGACCAACCTGTTGGCCCGAACGTGGAGGGAGCATAACGGTGCGTCGTGACGTGTACGACCTCTACTCGCCGGCAATCGGGGCGAGCGGCAGCGTCATCGCCTACGGCCACTGGGGCCGACCGCTCCTCGTGTTCCCCTCCGAGCAGGGCCGGGCCGTCGACTATGAGAACAACGGCATGGTCGGCGCGGTCTCCTGGCTGATCGACGCTGGCCGGGTAAAGCTGTACTGCGTCGACTCATTCGACACGCAAACCTGGTCGCGCGATGACCTGCCGGTCGAGGAACGCGCGGCTCGTCACGGCGCCTACGAGTCGTGGATCCTTGATCAGGTCGTGCATTTCGTGCATGACGACAGCGGCGGCCCGCTCGAGATAATGACCACCGGATGCAGCCTGGGCGCGTATCACGCGGTCAACTTCGCACTACGCCGAGCCGACTTGTTTCCGCTCGCGATCGGCCTGTCCGGAAACTATGACCCGGCGACGTGGAACGCCTGGGGAGCACGCGGTGACGCCGTCTACTTCCAGAATCCGTGTGACTATGTGCCCAATCTCGGTGGTGACCACCTCGACTGGCTCCGGTCCCGCGTCTCTCTTCTCCTTGTCGTCGGGCAGGGGGCCTGGGAGACGCACCCGACCGGCGCGCTGCCATCCACCCGCTATTTGGCCGAGCAGCTGTGGCTGAAAGGCATCCGGTGCGAATTAGATCTCTGGGGTTTCGACGTCGCTCACGACTGGCCTTGGTGGCAACGCCAATTGGCGCATCACCTGCCGAGATTCTGCTGAGAGGAGCCTGCGCGTGAATTCAGAGGTTCGTCACCTGGTTGGCTTGTTGCTGGGTACGGAAGAGGATTGGCCCCGAGCCTTTCAGTCGTTTCTCGGTCTGGTCGGGCCGGTTGACGATGCTCGCGGCCGTCGGCACGTGTTCGATACAGAGCGCCTGACGATCGAACCGTTCTCCTTACGGGCCAAGCCGCGAACGGACCTCGTCATTGATCGGCTCGCCTACTGGTACTACCACCCGAGAGAGTGGTTGAAGAAGATCGCCTTGATGAACGACGTGTACCTGCTCAACTCGCCGTTCACGTTCCAGGCCATGGAGAAGCACGCCGCCTACTGCGCGATGATCCGGCTCGGCCTGCGGATACCGGAAACCGTGCTCGTTCCCTACAAGAATCCGCCCGACAACGCGAGGTACGCATACACCGCTACGCGGTACAACCGGCCGTTCGATCTCGACCTGGTTGCGGCTGAGATCGGCTATCCGCTCTACATGAAGCCATACGACGGGGGAGCGTGGCGCGGCGTCTCGCGGATCCGTGACTCCACCGAGCTGCACGAAGCCTATGACCAGTCGGGCGAGATGCTCATGCATCTTCAGGCAGCCGTCGACGGCTACGACGTGTTCGCCCGTGCGCTGTCTATCGGGGCCGAGACGCTGGTCATGCGCTTCGAACCGAACGCGCCCATGCACGAGCGCTATCGAGTCCAACACGACTTCCTGTCACCACCCGTGGGCCATGAAGTCCTGACGATCTCGCGTTTGATCAACGCGTTCTTCCGCTGGGAATTCAACTCGTGCGAGGTGCTGGTCAAAGACGGTGTGGTCTACCCGATCGACTATGCCAACGCCTGCCCGGATGTCGCGGTGACGTCGTTGCACTACTACTTCCCGTGGGCGATCAAGGCTCTCGTGAAGTGGACCGTGTTCTGCTGCGTTACTGGTCGGCGCCCGCGCATCGATCTGGACACTCGCTCCTACTTCGACATTGGAGACCGAGAGGAGCTCTCCTACGGAGAGAAACTTGCGGCTTACGGCGAGCTGGCGGACGCGTACTTCGACACCGACCATTATGAGGAGTTCTGTGCGGAGCACCTAGCTGAGCTCGACGAGCGGGTTCTCGAATGGATCAAGAGCGCACACTTCGAGCGTCTACTGTTCGATACCGTCCGGATGGGTTACCCGCCCCATGAGCATGATCAGTTCCTGGGGCATTTTCACGGGCTCATCGATCTATGGGTCCGAGACGAGAGCGCCCGGCTGGAGAGCGCTGCCCGCTGATCATGGCCACAACAGCCGGCGGGTCAGGCGATCCATGACCGCTTCCTCGTCGGCCGGCACTGTCAAGACCCGAATGCCTCGGGCAGCCAACTGGTCGGCCGCCGATGCCGAGGGCGATCTAGTATCTGCTTCGGCTCCGGGTAGGCTCAACAACCGCGCGCAGATTTCCTCGCGGATTTCATTGGAATGCTCACCGATTCCGCCCGTGAACACCAGTGCATGCCACTGATCGAGTGCGGTGGCGCACGACGCAATCGCCATCGCCACTGACCGGGTGAACGCGCGAACGGCAAGATCCATCCGAGCGTCGGCCCGAGCCGAAAGCAGGTCGCGCATGTCGACGATGCCTCGCGAGAACGCCGCGATTCCGCTGCGTTGGTTGAGCATGTTCCGGACGGCCTCGGCATCCCATTCGGGATGCGCCAGCAGGAACAGCACGATCTCCGGGTCAAGATCGCCGCTACGAGTCGCTGAGATGGTTCCGCCCGTCGGTGTCAGCGACATTGTCGTGTGCCGTGACTGTCCGTCGGCCACGGCGGTAACGCTGCAGCCGCTGCCAAGGTGGGCGATAACCGCTGAGCCCAGATCGGGGACGATGTCCACGACCGACTGAACGGCAATCCCATGGAAGCCGTAGCGCCGCACGCCCATTGCTGCCACCTCGTCCGCTACCGGAAGGCAACGCGCCTCGTCCGGCAGGCCGTGATGGAAGCCGGTGTCAAAGCAGGCAACCTGCGGGACTCGTGGCCAGGTGTCCCGGGCCAGCCCGATGGTCTCGATCGCCCCGGGGAGATGTAGTGGGGCCAGCGGGATGATCTCTCGCAGGTAGCTCACCAACTTGTTATCGATGACCGTGGGTTGATCGTGCGCCGGACCGCCGTGGACCACCCGGTGCGTGACGGCCTGCGGCTCGATGGCGTTCCGCTCAACAATCGACCGAACCCACCTGACGGCCTGGCCGAGGTCACCCGACACTGGAATCGACGTCGGCGTCCGTTCAGGTACTGAGATCGTCGCCTGGGCCTGATCTGTTCCCAACCGCTCTACGTGCACGGACAGGCGCAAGATTGGATCGCGCACCGCTGCTTTCAGTGATGACGATCCGGGATTCAGTGCAAGGACCGCTCTTGCCTCCGAGGTCATTCGCCCGACCAGGTCCAGTTCCGGACCTCAGGCATGTCTTCGAGATGGTCTCGGACGTAGGAGTAATGACGGTCAAGCATGCTCTGGCACAGCCGGGCGAGCTCCGGCCCGGTCTCTGCGGCCCGGCGGGACCTCCGCAACGCTTCCAGCACCAGGTCATATCGACTCATCCGGTTGAGGACGACCATGTCGAACGGTGTCGTCGTCGTGCCTTGTTCGGAGAAACCGCGCACGTGGAACCGCGGTGCGTTCTCTCGGCCATGCAGGAGCTGGTGGACTGCACGGGCGTAGCCGTGGAACGCGAACACGACGTCAGTGTCATGCGTGAACAGCTCCGCGAACCGGTCGTCGGAGAATCCGTGCGGGTGTTCGTCGCGAGGTAGCAACGCCATCAGATCGACGATGTTCACGACCCGGACCCGCAGGTACGGGGTGTGCTGGCGCAACAGCTCCGCCGCAGCGAGGATCTCCATTGTGGGCACATCGCCCGCCGCTGCAAGCACGACGTCGGGTTCATCCGGGGAACCCGGCGACGCTAGCTCTGTGCCGGCCCAATCCCAGACCGACGCGCCGGCGGCGCAATGTGCATTGGCTTCTTCGAGGTTGAGGTACTGCAGGTGCTCCTGCTTGTCGACCACGATCAGGTTGACATGGTTGTGACTGCGCAAGCAGTGATCCGCAATCGACAATGTGCAATTCGCGTCCGGTGGGAGCCAGACCCGAACCACCTCTGGCGACAGCGGGATCATGGAATCGATGAGACCGGGCCCTTGGTGGGAGAACCCGTTGTGGTCGTTGCGCCAGCAGGTGCTGGTGAGGAGCACATTGAGGGACGCCACGGGCGCGCGCCAGGGCAACTCAACCGCATGCTGCAACCACTTCGCGTGCTGGACGAGCATCGAGGTAGCAACCATGGCGAACGCTTCGTAGGTTGCGAACACGCCGTGCCGGCCGGAAAGGGTGTACCCCTCGAGCCACCCCTCGCAGAGATGCTCGGACAACACCTCCATGACCCGGCCATCCGGAGAGAGGTGATCGTCGGAGGGAAGCACAGATGCCTGCAGGCACCGGTCGGTGGCCTCGAACACCGCCTGCAGACGGTTGCTCGCGGTTTCGTCGGGGCAGAACAAGCGGAAGGTGCCACCACCGTCGTCGGTCGTCGTCGCTCGGTAGATGTCTCGCATCAGCTCGCCGAACGGCCGAGTCGTCTCGTGGGAGACGGAGCCCGGGCTGGGCAGCCGCAGTGCGTATGACTCGAGCGAGGGGATTGGCAACGTGCGGGTAAGGCGCCCGCCGTTGGCATAGGGACACGCCGACATTCGCTTGTCGCCGGCGGGGGCCAGTGCCCTGAGCTCAGGTATTAGCCGGCCGGACTCGTCGAACAGCTCTTCGGGCCGGTACGAACGCATCCAGCGGTCGAGAATGGCCAGGTGCTCTGGATTTTCCCGAACATTCGCGAGCGGGACCTGGTGCGCGCGGAACGTGCCCTCGACCAGCACGCCATCCACTTCGTGCGGCCCGGTCCACCCCTTAGGCGTGCGCAGCACGATGGCAGGCCAGCCAGGGCGCAACGCGCCGCTGCCCATGGATCGAGCATCCGTCTGCACCTCGGTCATGCGGTCCAGCGACCGGGACAGTGCGTCGTAGAGGTCGGGAAAGACCCGGTCGGGCTCGTCCCCCGCAACGACGATCGGATCCCAGCCTTGACTACGAAGCAGCTGGCTCACGCGCTCGTCGTCGGCCCGTCCAAGTGTCGTCGGGCCGGAGATCTTGTAGCCGTTGAGGTGCAGGATCGGTAAGACCGCGCCGTCACGCTTGGCCCGCAGGAAGGCCGGTAATTTCCACGACGCCGCGAGAGGGCCGGTCTCCGCTTCCCCGTCGCCGATGACGCAGGCGACGTGCAGGTTCGGGTGATCGAAGGCGGCGCCGGCGGCATGAGCCAACGCGTATCCGAGCTCACCGCCTTCATGGATGCTCCCGGGGGTCTGCACGCTCACGTGACTGGGGATGCCGCCTGGGGTCGAGAACTGGCGAACGAGACGAAGCAGTCCGTCCAGGTCCGGGCTGACCCTCGGGTAGATCTCGCTGTACGTTCCCTCCAGGTAGCAGTTGGCCACGAGGGCCGGTCCGCCGTGTCCGGGTCCGGTGACGTAGATCCAGTCGCTATCGGTCGCGCGGATCACTCGATTGAGCAGCGTGTAGATCATCGACAGGCCGGGGCTGGTGCCCCAGTGGCCCAGCAGTCGAGGCTTGATGTGCTCACGGCGCAACGGCTCCCGTAGGAGCGGGTTGGCCTGCAGATAGATCTGCCCCACGGTCAGGAAGTTGGCGGCAGCCCACCATCGCAAGTCGAGGTCGAGGTCTGCGTCGGTATATCGGGCCAGCCTGGTCATTGTCACGATTGCTCCTCGGCGTCAAGCGGTGGTCATGTCCATCGCATCACGCCCAGGTGATCACGAATCGACTACCCTGCGTCGGACGAGTGAACCGAGCCGACGACGCTCGGGGTAGAAAGTGCAGATGCACCCCTCTTCGCGAGGTGACGAGATGGACGTCGAATCAGAACGCCGCGCCCCGGCTTGTGTATTGGTGATATTCGGTGCGTCCGGCGACCTCACCGAACGCAAGCTCCTGCCCGCGGTCGAACGGCTGTGTGCATATAACCGGTTGCCCCGGGAATTCGGCCTAGTCGGCGTCGGCCGTACCCCAATGACGGACGGCGAGTTCGCGGAACGGCTGCGGCGGGCCACCCGCAAGGACGGCAGCGACCAGTGGGCCGAGCTAGTGGCGTCGGTCCGGTACGTCAGCGGGGGTTATGACGATCCAGCCACATACGCGCGGTTGGCCGAGGTGCTCGACGAGTTCGATCGCACGCGCGGCACTTCGGGCGGCCGGGTCTTTTACCTGGCCACTCCGCCGCAGCTCTTCGGCGCGGTCGCTGAGAGTTTGGGCAAGTCGGGGCTCAGCGACGTCCGGGGCGACGGCTTCGTCCGCATCGTCATCGAGAAGCCGTTTGGGTGGGACGAGGACAGTGCGCGCTCCATCTACGCCCAGGTGACGACCGCGTTCGAGGAGTCGCAGGTCTTTCGCATTGACCACTACCTCGCCAAAGACACCGTGCAGAACCTGCTGGCGTTGCGGTTCGCCAACTCGATCTTCGAGCCGATCTGGAACCGCACCTGGATTGACAATGTCCAGATCACCGTGGCCGAGACGATCGGCGTGGAAGATCGCGGCGGCTTCTACGAGACGGCGGGCGCGGTCCGCGACATCGTGCAGAATCATGTACTCCAAGTGCTTTCGCTTTTCCTCATGGAGCCGCCGACGTCCTTTCATCCCGAGGCCATCCGGGACGAGAAGGTCAAGTTGCTGCGCGCGATTCGTCCGATCGAGGACCCGGCCGAGATCGCCCTGCGGGCGGTTCGCGGGCAATACACGCGAGGCGGAACCCGCGAGCACCTCATGGCGGGCTATCGCGAGGAAGCGGGCGTCGATCCACTTAGCTCGACCGAGACCTTCGTTGCGCTCCAATTGGACATCAACAACTGGCGATGGGCAGGCGTACCGGTCTATGTACGTACCGGCAAGCGACTGCCCAAGCGGATCACCGAAGTTGCGGTCGAATTCCAGCGGCCGCCGCAACTGCCGTTGTTCCCCTCGTCTGGTTCGAATCTGGAGCCCGACGCCCTGATCGTGCGGGTGCAGCCGGACGAGGGTCTGAGCTTGCGGTTCGGGGCGAAGGTCCCGGGCCACGAATTCCGTGTGCGCAAAGCGTCGATGGACTTCTCCTACGCGGCCGGATACGACCAGGAACAACCGGAGGCCTACGAGCGAGTCATCCTGGACGCTCTCGTCGGCGATCCGACGCTGTTCATTCGCGCCGACGAGGTAGGTCGGTCATGGAAGATCGTGGATCCACTGCTGCGGTTCTGGGCTGCGGAAACCGGGCCCATCCCTCAGTACCAGGCCGCGACCTGGGGGCCACGGGAGGCGAAGGAACTCATCGAGCGCGATGGCCGGCGCTGGCGAGACGTCTGACCGCAACGCAGGAGACGACCGACAACATCTAGACGTGGGCTCATGATCGTGATATGTAAACGCTTGCAGGCCCTCGCGATGACTCACCTAGCTCTCGCTGAGGGCCTGCGGGTCAGCCGTCTGACGGCAGTGCTATTCGAACGCGCCCACCATGATCGCGCGATAGACCCGGTTCAGATCGACACCTCGCAGGCCGTAACTCGCGCATCTCCTTGATCAAGGATTTAAGTGCTGGGCGGGTAGCCGTAGTGCCGGTGGACCTCGAATTCGTAGATGAGTCGTTGCTCCTCAACCATTCTCGCGAGGAATGCCGGCGCATCGAGTTCCTCGCCGTACCAGGCCAGTGGACCGGTAGGACGGTTCTGCATGACCCGGAATAGTTGCAGATTCTGCGCCGGCGCGTTCGGGCCCTCCAATATTGAGACCGTGGTCTCGAGCGCAAGCCACGCGTATCCGCCCGGCTCGAAGACGAACAGACTGCACCGAGGATCTCGCCGCAGCCGAGGCGTTCGGGCCCGACCCTGAATACCACTGCTCCACAGCTTGCCATCAACGAGGGCGACGCCGACCCGTACCGGTCGCGGAAAGCCGCTGCGTGCGATCGTGATCATCGCCGCTGAATGGTTGCGCTCCAGGAAGAAGCGCTCAGCCTCACCTAACATCACGGCGAAACCCTACGCACACTCAAGGCACCACGACCCAAACGAGGACCGTCATGTCGGCGACCGCCCAATCCAGCGCCCCCATCCGCAGCCAGCTATTCCTGACTGAAGCGGACTGCCACGTCGCGGACCTTGTGACGGTCGTCGCGAAGACCACCGACGTGACCGACTACCCCGGAGCTGAGGCGGTCAGCCGGAACATTCTTGTGTACGACAGCGAGCGGTTACGGGGCGCCATCGCGACTGCGACGGGATGCCGGGAGGCCCAGGGCGAGCTAGCGCGAGCCCTTATGGACGGTCCGGGCGTCGTTGTGTTCAAGCGTGCCTTCAGCGACGTGTCGGTGGTAGACGCGGCGACCGACGCCTTCGACGCGATGATCGCCGATCAGCGGGCGAGCGGTGCCGCCAGCGGAGACCACTTCGCAAAGCCGGGTGCGAACGATCGGGTGTGGAACGCCCTCGAGAAGCTCGCGGTCCGCGCACCGTCGGTGTTCGCCGCCTACTACGCGAACGACATCCTCGCGCTCGTATCCGCCGCCTGGCTTGGTCCCGCCTACCAGATCACCTCTCAGGTCAACGTGGTCAACCCGGGCGGCGATCCGCAGACCGGACACCGTGACTACCACCTTGGTTTCATGTCCGGCCACCAGGCGGCGCAATTCCCCGCTCACGCGCACCGCCTGTCTCCGGTGCTGACCCTCCAAGGAGCGGTCGCGCATTGCGATATGCCGGTGGAAAGCGGCCCGACGATGTATCTCCCGCATTCGCAGAAATACGAGCCGGGGTACGTCGCCGCGGCCCTCCCTGAGTTCCGGGCCTATTTCGAGGCAAACCAGGTCCAGCTGCCCCTTGAGAAGGGCGATGCAGCGTTCTTCAACCCGGCGCTCTTCCACGGCGCCGGGCGTAACCGCTCGTCCGACATCAGGCGCATGGCGAACCTGCTTCAGGTGTCCTCCGCATTCGGCCGAGCGATGGAAAGCGTGTCTCGGCAACGAATGTGCGACGCGCTCTTCCCGACGCTGTTGCAGCTCAAGGCGTCCGGAATCGGCGAGACCCGGCTCTGGAACATCGTCGCGGCCTGTGCCGAGGGATATGCCTTCCCGACCAACCTCGATCGCGACCGGCCGGTGGGCGACATGGCACCGCAGACCCAGGCCGAACTGCTCTGGCAGGCCGTGGGGGAGCAGTGGGACCCGTCCACATTCCGCCGCGAACTCGCGGCACACACGGCCCGGCGCGACACCAGGGATTAGCGTCACCCAGTCCGAGGCTGCTAACCCGGCACCGTCTACGCCAAGCGCCCCGCCACTCGGCCGGCGGGGCGCTTGCGTTCAGCAGGCCTCGCGCTGGGGACGCAAGGTTGACGAAACGGTAACCGACCGTAACCGGCACCGGTAGCCCTATGGCCGAACGCTCAGCTGTTTCCTAGGCATTGCGCAGGTTGACCCCACCACCCGGGCCGACGCTGCCCGCCGCTATAGTGCGGTCGGCTTGTGGCCTGCGGAGACACCAGCGGAGCCACCCGGTCCAAAGCGCGGGGGGGTCCAATGACGACGACAAGGGGCGAGCGC